>OQVT01002053.1_pt1 | contig 12928 bp, 10 predicted proteins | sample 1691561 | NCBI WGS metagenome assembly OQVT01 (sample SAMN03418260, study PRJEB22391) | human gut metagenome | biome: human-gut; feature: organic feature; material: feces | host: Homo sapiens | place: Tanzania | collected 2013-01 | reverse complement strand
GTCCAAGATATTCAATCGCGTTACCAAAACCATTGAAGGTCTCTTTAATATAAGGACACCAGTCTTTCTGATAGAGGAAGTCTTTAAAAGTATTCCAATAAAAGAACTCTCCCTGCCCGGAGAAAGAAGGTGGCGCATTCAGAACACCGGACTGGTACAAAGCATTCAGATGATATAGGAATTTTCCTTTAAATTTATTTCGTAACACAAACACCGGGATAAAAAACCTACCTTTTGATTTTCGGATTTTTCCATCCGGTGTGATGCCGCCACCGGATATGATGCAGTGCATGTGTACATGATAATCAAGTGTCTGGTTCCAGGTGTGTAGAACCTGAATAATCCCGGGTGTTGCTCCGAGATATTTTTTGTCAGCAGACAATTCCAAAAGTGTCTCGGCGGAGCATTTGTGAAGGAGACCGTATAAAAGCTTCTGATTGTGATAGAGAAGCGGATTTAATTCGTGTGGAAGTGTAAAGACCACATGAAAATACGGCGAATCAATAACTTCAGCTCTACGCTTGTCCACCCAGAGCTCCTTTTTGACAGCCTGACAGTTCGGACAGTTACGGTTACGACAGGAATTGTTATGGTATTCAATGTGACCGCAATCGGAACACTGGCTGATCGTGGCACCTAAAATGCCGGTTTTACAGTTCAGTATGGCATGAGAAGTTTTGAACTGCTCGCGAGACTGCAGATGATGTTCCGAAAAATCCGCATAGGAATTGTTCCAGACCTGCTGGATTTTTGAATCACTCATGACCATCACCGTTCATTAAAATATCAAATGGACTGGCCGCTGTCTGCTTACTGCTGACGGCCAGATGGACATAGATGGTTGTGGATTCCAGAGATTTATGGCCAAGCAATGTTTTTATGGTCATAAGATCAACCCCGTTTTCATATAGGTGTGTTCCAAAAGCGTGCCGAAAGGAATGGCAGGTAAGGCGTTTCGGCCATCCGAGTTCCGCCTCATGTTTTGCGATATGTCTGGAGAGATAAAAGGTGTCAATGGGTTTTGAAGAATCTCTCTGTTTTGGAAAAAGGTAGCCGGTGGGTCTTCCACAGGCAAACCAATACCCGGTAAGGATGTCAAGTGCCTGTTTGGAAAGAATGGCGTAACGGTCAGAACGATTTTTACCATGAGTGATGTGGATGCGCATGTTTTTGCGCTGGATGTCTTCATAACGGAGATTGCAGACTTCACCGATACGGAGGCCGGAAGAATACATGAGTGCAACCATAGCTTTCGGTTTGATATCTGTCATGGTAGAAATGAAGGTTTTCGTTTCTTCTTTTGTAGGAACAAAGGGTAGATAGGTATCAAACTTACGCATAGGAAGCTGTGTGTCATCCCAAGGCTTATGAAGAACATAAAGAGTAAAAAATCGCAGTTGGGAAATGGCAACATTAATAGTACGGTCAGAGAGATTCCGCTTTTTTTGAAGAACTTCGATAAACTGACGCAGATTTTTATAAGAGACTTGGGAAGGTGTCTTATGAAGTGTATTTTCGATATGATCGAGATAAGCAGAAATATAAGTCTGATAAGATTTCATTGTATGGTCAGTAAGACCACGAAGAGAAATCATTTTTTTGTAACGTTTTAAATAATCCATGAAATAACCTCCTGAAATATATGAAAGATAAAGCGGCATCACAAAAGCAGGTGGTGGTCTGGATAAAAAATAAGTTATGTAATTGTTAAGCCTAAAAAAACATGATAAAATACGCATAGCAGTTCTTGTTGTTATGTGGTTGTTTGAGTGTGGTAACTTAACAATACAACATAAAAACAAAAACTGCTATTTTAATTTAAAAAAGTAGTGGTTCGATATACCTATGGATGGCCGTCGCGCTAGCGACTTGGTACAATCATCTTAAGAATAAGAGACAGGTGATTATATGAAAAAGCTTATAAAACTTATTAAAACTCAGGATAGAAAATCGATATTGCTGAAACTAATAATATTATTCATTGCTTGTTTTGTTTATGCGCTTTTTGCATTTGTTTTTGAAAAAAAAGATATTAATATATTGTCATTAATTTTCGGAGCAGTCTTGTTATTCTTTGGTGTCCTTTTTGCGTATTTTTCTATAACAGGATGGATAAATGCTTTTAGAATAGATAGAAAAAAAAGAAAAAGAATTGAAGAGTATGAAGAAAGTAGAGAACTTTGGGAAGAATCTGAGCGTAAGAAAAGTGAAAGGGCAATAGAAACCGCAAAAGAATGGGAAAAAATATTTAAAAATAAAGAGTGATCAAATAAATCTTTTATATAAGAGCACATTGCAAGCAGATAGCTTGTAGATGTGCTTTTTTTGTGAGGTGGATATGTCAGAAAAGAAAATAGCTGCAAGAATAGAGTTAAGTGGTGAAAAAGAATTTAAGTCCGCCGTTACATCATGCAACAAATCTCTTTCTACAATGAAATCAGAGATGAATCTCGTTAAGCAGCAGACCGCAGGAAGTGCGAACACTCTTGATTCATTAAAGAAGAAGCATGAAGTATTAACAAGAACTCTTGAAGCGAGCATCAAAAAAGAGGAAGCAGTAAGAAAAGGTCTTGATAATTCGAGAAAGGATTATGACAAGGTAGGCTCTGAGCTTCAAGGATACAAGGATCAGCTTAAAGCTGCAGGTGATGCTCTCAAAAAAATGAAAGACTCTGGAACTGCAACAGAGGAAGAACTCAAAAGTCAAGCAACTGTAGTAGCTAATCTTGAAGCTGTTGTAAAAAGCGGTGAAGGGACCTATCAGAGAGCCGGCGATAGGGTTCAGGACTGGCAAAAACAATTAAATAATGCACAGGCTAAAGTCTTAGAAGCAACAAATGCAGTTAGAGATAATGCTAAATATATGGAAGAAGCCGAGAATTCGACTAACGGGTGTGCCAGTTCGATAGATAAGTATGGCAAGAAGCTTTCTAATACAGCACAAAGCATAAAAAATGTTAGCGAAAATGTAAATAAACTGGATCTTGGAAACGTAGTAAAGGCATATGAAATAATAGGAGATACCTTTCAAAATATTACTGCTTCGGCTTATAATGCTACTCTTGAACTTGATGAAGGATATGACACTATCATCACTAAAACGGGTGCAACAGGCGATGCCCTCGATGAGCTTAATGAAGTAGCAGATAACATCTTCGGAGAGCTTCCGACGGATATGGCTACGGTCGGAATTGCCGTTGGTGAGGTCAATACAAGATTCAGCCAGACCGGTGACATCCTGGAAGAGACTTCCAAGCAGTTTATTGAATTTGCAGAGATCAACGGCACAGACCTTAACAGCTCTATCGACACGGTAGATAGGATCATAAAGCAGTTCGGACTTGATGCATCCGATGCCGGCAATATCTTAGGTATAATGACTAAGCGAGGGCAGGAGACAGGTATAAGTGTTACCGGCCTTATGAATGCCATAGACGGCAACTCTGCGACCTTGAAAGAGCTTAATCTCGGAGTCGAAGAGTCTGTAAACCTTATGGCTATGTTTGAGTCGAACGGTGTTGATGCAAGCACGGCTTTGAGATCATTAAAGACTGCGGTTAACAATTACGCAAAGGAAGGTTTGACAGCTCGTGAGGGTCTGGACAAGACGATAGAAAGCATCAAGAATGCGACAACGAATACAGAAGCACTTGCTATTGCACAAGAGACTTTTGGCACAAAAGGCGCTCAGGTAATGGTTGATGGTATCCGTACCGGAAGAATTAACATTGATACTCTCAGCGATTCGTTAAGCAATTACGGAACAACGGTATCTGATACCTATAATGCAACTCTGGATCCGTGGGATAAAATGACGGTGGCCACTAACAATCTTAAGACGGCAGGTGCACAGCTTACCGGTGAATTCTTCTCGGCAGCAGAGCCTGCGGTTAATGGTTTTACAGGAGTGATAAAGGATCTAAGCAAGGGATTCAGCAAATTGCCCGGATTTATAAAGACACCGATGGCAATGATCGGCGGTCTTGGAACTGTGGCCGGAAAAGTCATCCCACAGATGGCTAACTTTAAAAAGTCGCTTGATATATTGGGAGTGACGCAGAAAGTCACAAAGCTTCTCGGAAAGTTTAATAAAGTTCAGGAAGCAACGGCAGCGGCTACAGAGCTTGCTACTACTGCGACAGGATTGAACACTGTTGCACATGAAGCAGGTGCTGCAGTCGTAGCAGGAAGTGCAACGGCATCGACTGCGGATGCAACAGCAAAAGGTGCTGAAGCTATTGCAACAGAAGGAGCTACAGTAGCACAGTCAGGTCTTAATATTGCAATGGAAGCTTGTCCGGTGCTTATGATCGTAGGTGCTGTGGGTGCGCTCATAGGTGTGCTTGCGGCTTTTGCGAGCGGTGCAGAGGATACGACAAGTGCGGTCGGAGTGTTAAGGTCTGAAGCAGATGCGTGTATAGATTCACTGTCAGAATCACAGGAACAGCTTAATAATACGATGGAATCTGCAAATGAAGTCGTTGCTAAGTCCGAAGGAACGGGAGTTATTGCTGATGATGTGGCTGAAAAGCTGTTAAATCTGGCAGACAAGACTTCACTTACATCAGATGAGCAAAAAGAGATGTCGATGTATGTCGCAGAGCTGAATCAGTTGTATCCTGACTTAGGTCTTGAGATAGACAGCGTTACCGGCAAGCTTAACAAGTCTAATGCTGAGATCACAGCATTGATCGATAATGTTAAGAATATAAGTCTTGCGAGAGCTTATAATGAGGCTTTTTCGGACTCAATAGACGGAGTTGTTGAAGCGCAGAAAACATTGATCACGTCAAAGGCTAAGCTCAAAGATATAGACGTAGAGCTTAACGATATAAGTAAGCAGAGAAATAAGGTTACAGACCTTATGACAAAGTCGCTTAAGAAAAACGGTGACGGCATCATTGAGTGGAACGGTGTGATGCGTGACGGAACCGATGTTCTTATGGAGCTGTCAGATCAGGAAAGTGCTCTTACTGACAAGCAGAAAGAGCTTAATCAGACTATAGAAGATCAGCAGCCGGTTATCGATGCTGCTTCGGAGACGGCTCAGTCGTATTATGAAGCTTATCAGGAGCTTAACGATCAGGTCATCCAAAACACTGAAGCAATGCAAGAGAATACGGATGCGCAGAATGCAGGAACCGAGGCTCAGCAGCTTAGTATAAACACTGCAGGAGAAGCGGCAACCGTGTTCAATTCTCTTTCCACTGAGCAGCAGGATGCGGCTGTAAGAGTTGCAAACTCTATTACAGAGCTTTCGAACAGTATTCAGGGAACGCTTGAATCGCAGATGAACATGTTCGAAGAGTTCAATGCCGGAACCGAAATAACAAAGGATCAGATCCTTTCTAATATGCAGTCTCAGGTCGATGGAGTGACGGCTTGGGAAGAGAACATGAACACTCTCATGACCGAGACCAAGACGGCAACGGATGGAACCCAGGTTCAGATCAGTGAGGGGCTTATGCAGTATCTTGCATCAATGGGACCGCAAGGTGCGACCTATATGCAGGAATTCGTCAACATGTCAGGCGATGAGCTGAAGCAGGCTAATGCTTTATGGGAACAGTCTGTTGACATGAAGACAATGACTAATAACTTGGGATTGCAGCTTCAGGACGGTATCGGAGCAATGTCAGCAGGAAGCCAGGCGGCTTTCCAGGATCTTGCGAGCACGATGGGAGTACAGGCCTCTGAGGTCGGTGGATTCTTGGGACAGGGCTTTGTCGAGGGGATGAGCCTTGCCGCTTCAGAGATACAGGAAGCCGGAACCGAGATGGGAGAAAATGCTATCACAAGTCTTAAGACATCTACAGGTGTCGCATCGCCTTCGAAGAAGACGAAAGAAATTGGAGGTTTCCTTGATGACGGACTTCGTGATGGTATCAGAGGTAAAATGTCAACAGTTACCGGACAAGTTCAGACTCTTGCAAGCCTTACGATATCGACCTTTGGCCAGACGTTGTATGCTGCAAGGACTCAAAGATATGGATATGAAGTTGCAAGAGGACTTGCACAGGGTATTGCAAATGGTTCAAGCCTTGCTATAAATGCAGCGGCCAGGCTTGCATCTGATACGATAGCGACTGCAAAAAGCAAATTGGAGATAAATTCTCCGTCGCATGTATTCCAGAGAATCGGATCAGGCGTAATTGAGGGATTTGTTAAAGGTGTTGACGATAATGAGGCAGCAGCTTCAAGGACGATAAGAGATGCAATGGACTTCAGCAATATAGAAGCTAAAACTTCTCTTGTTAATAACGGATATAATACGATGGTTGAAAACTTCAGCGCTGCGATGAACAGGCAGAACAATGCTACTAATGCAGAGCTTATAAGAAAGCTTGATGCAGTCTATAGCGTGCTTTCAACTTATCTTCCGAATGCCGGAACAATGTATATCGATGGAAATAAAGTGACAAAACAGTTAGCAAGCAGATTTGCGGGCTATCAGAGCAAAGAAGCCAAGCTAAAAGCTATGGTAACAGGAGCGAGATAATGAGTACATATACTATATTTAACGGCCATAACCTTGATGAAGAAGTCACAGGGTTTTGGACCTTAAAAGCGAGTGGTACAAGGTTCGCAGACATCGAAGTAGAGTCAGAGGAAAATGTTTCCGATGGCTCTGCTTTTTTGCGCAGAAGAATACCACTTCGAAAAATAGAAGTAGATTTTGCGATTAAAGCATCCGGAGAAGATGCGATAAAGGCGCAGGATCAGCTTCAAAAAATACTTCATACATCTGAACCTTGCAAGCTCATCTTATACAACGAAAGCAGCGTATATTACAATGCTGTATGTGCAAAGATTGAGCTTGAAGATGATCTAAGAACCATACGAAACGGAACTATAACATTTGAGTGTTTCGATCCTTTTAAATATGCGATTGAACCTAAGACATTCACAGCTGAAAGCGTCAACGGTATTCTTACGGCTAATGTCGTGAATAGCGGTAATGTGCCAGTACCAATAGATTACGAGATCACGATGAGCGGAGATAATGGCTATATCGGCATTGTAAGCGATCACGGAGCTATGCAGTATGGATTTGTCGATGAAGAGGACGGACACGAATACACACGATCTGAGAGGCTTATGACGATAGATACTGTATATAATGCCGCAAACGATTCGAGCGGCATACCGTGCATTATACAGCCTGACTTTGCTGTGAGCGGCACACTCGGAAAGACATCGCAGATCGAGGGAAGGCAATGGCTGTATGCTAATAATGTCGGCAGCGGTAGCGTGTGGCACGGAGGACAGAAGACAATCGAGATTCCTGCGGATTCGAACGGGGTCAAAGGATGCAAGAGCTTTTCATTATATATGCGGAATTGGTTCGAGAATGCTTCACTCAATGAGCTGGGTTATCAGAGCGTATCGATGCTTGATGCGGATGGAAAGGTTTTATGCGGTATTCAGATATTCAAAAGCGGAGCAGGTTCGTCAAAGGCATACTACAACCTTATCGGCAACGGAAAGCTATTGAAGCAGTACACATTCAATGCAGATGCATTCCAAAATAACTGCTTCAGGTCGGACAACGGCAATAACTGCATATGGAAAAGAAATGACCAGTTAATATTCTACTTCTTCGGATACAGACCTTTTGCTGTTCCTGAGATAGCAGAATCGGAGGCAGTAAAGGTTCAGATCAGTATTGGAGTATTCGGGACATATGCAGGAATGACAAGAAATTACATTGGAGCTTTTGACTTTGACAAGCTGAATGTGGAGAAGTATTCGAATGACCCAAACCGCTACAGTGCCGGAGATGTGCTGACTATAGACGGCAGTAAAGGCAGGGTATACGTGAACGGACTTTCGAGAATGGATGAGGTTACAGGCACAACTTATTTTCCAGCAAATTCAGGCAGCAATCAGATTGAATTTTATAAGTCTACGTGGGCGAATGATATAACCGCAAAAGCGACTATAAGGGAGGCATGGCTATGAGGATATGCATACTTTCAAGAGATAACATCCCGATCGGGTATATGGATAATGATGTTCCTGAAGCCTTGCATTTCTATGATGATACGATTCACACGTATCTTGAGGGAACGGCTCATACATTCGAGTTTACAGCCTCATCTCAGCATGAGGATTCAGAGCTTTTGACGGTAGGCAATAAGCTGGCATTTTATCATGACAGAAGAGCTCACTACCTGACGATCATGAAGACATTGCAGACAGAAACCGAGATTGATGTAGAGGCATATTCTACAAGCCTTGAGCTTCTAAACGAGCAGGCTATAGCATACACAGCTTCAAAAGCAATGAGCTTTGAAGAGTACATTAAAGCTTTTCTTTTCGAGCGGCGAATGCTCACGATCGGAGTTAATGAAGTATCTGATAAGAGGATAAAGCATGAGTGGACAGGCGAGAGCGACACGGTATTAAAAAGGCTTTTCAGTCTTGCAAACGTGTTTGATGCTGAAATTGAATTCATTCCGATTCTTAATGCTGATTACTCTCTTGAGACGATTCAGATGGATATAAGACGCAAGCACTCTGATAAGTATCAAGGCATTGGACAGAATCGAGAGGACACGTGCTTTAGGTACGGCATAAACATTTCCGGCATAACAAAGGAAGAGGATATATCAGAGCTGTACACTTGTATCAGAGCGACAGGCAAGGACGATCTCACGCTTGCAGGTTTGGGAGAAGTAAAAGAGCTTGATGATAACGGCAATGTCGAATATATCCACTACAAAGGTGGTGGCGAGATCTATGCTCCGCAAGCACGAGACAGATTTCCATCTAATATTGTGGAGAATGGAGATAAGTATATATGCTATCAATGGAAAACAGATTATTCGACCGTGAATGCATTATACAGCAATGCACTTGCAAAGCTTAAAGAAATATCAACTCCGAATGTTAAGTACGAGATCAAAGGCTACATTGATGTATCTATCGGCGATACCGTGAAAATCGTTGATGAGAGCTTTAATCCACCGCTTTACTTAAGGACAAGAGTGACAGAGCAAGAAATTTCAGTGACAAAGCCCGAGAGAAATTCAACGACTTTCGATAACACAACCGTGCTTGAAAGTCAGATAGATGCGTCACTTCTTAAACGGCTTGAAAGCCTTGAAAAAGAATCAAAAGTGACAAAAGCGGCAGCGGAAGAAGCAAAGAGCAAGGCAACTACAGCTCAAGAGACAGCAAGCACAGCACAAAGCACGGCTGATAATGCTCATACGCTTGCACAGACTGCAAAGGATACCGCAGACACGGCATCCGAGACAGCTACCACTGCAAGCGATAAAGCGGATGCGGCACAGACTACGGCATCCACTGCAAACGCTACGGCTACGGAAGCAAAGACTACAGCGGACACTGCACAGGAGACCGCTAATACTGCGAGCGCTACGGCTACGGAAGCTAAAGCAACAGCGGAAGCGGCTCAAACAGCCATAACAGCGACTCAAAATTACTTTTTTCACGATGCTGAAGGTGCTCATGTCACGACAACCAAGAGCGATGCGTCCACAGGAAAAAATGTCTTGATTGATTCGGATAGTGTGGATATTCGAGACGGAAATAGCGTTCTTGCGACCTTTGCTTCAGACGTGATCGAGCTTGGAAAAGAGGATTTAAGTGCTGTAATCAAGATGTGTCAAGGTAAATTCTCACTTTCGTACGATGCGACTCAAAACGCGATGCGAATCTTACCGAAAGAGAATTTTAACGCAAGCGGTGTCTTCGAAGGCACGGATCCATTAAACATGTACTTTGGTACATATACATCAGGCAGCGGAGATGCTTCTTATGGTCTCAGTCTTAAGAGTGACGGCAATCATTACGTTGAAGGCAATTTTGGAATCGAGGGAGATCTTATTGTCACAAAGCGAGGCGGCACAGGAGCAGAAGCCACACTCAACGGTAAGAAGATATTGACTGAAGATTATAAGCCTGCATTCGTTGAAACAATCAATGCTACTGGTATCGGCTATCAGTTCATGTGGGTTAATCCTAAAGAGGGATATGAGCTTGTAAGCGTTAAAGTCGTTCAGGACGACCTTGCTCACTCGTGTATCGCTATAGCATACACGGAAAAAAATAATCTTTACACGCTCAAATTCAGCGAGAACATCGCAAGCACTAAGACTATAAAGCTTAGGCTCACATGGGTGAGAGTATAGGAGGGCGGCATGGAAATAGAAAAAATGACGCTCGAAGAAAAGATTGAGCTTGCGAAAGAATGCGGACTTATAGACGATGATGGAGCATCCAATGTGATTATAGTCGAGGATATAGCCACAGATGCATATCTTACGGCTGAATATAATCAAATCTTGATAAATTTAATGATGGAGGGTTGAAGATGATTTACAAATTGATGAAAAAGAAAATCGCAAAAGAGGGATTGACTGAAGAAAACAAAAACCTGCTTGACGTGTATCTTATGGGAAATCGTATCACACAAGAGCAGTATGAAGAACTTATGAACATTGCATAAGAAAGGACAGACCGTTGAATATTGAATCAATCATTGGTATGATCATCGGCTCGCAAGCAATCTTTGCTTTCCTGCAATTCCTTATAAGTAGGCATGACGGCAAGAATAAGCAGCTCAAGAGCATCAAGCATGAGCTTGACACTATTCAGCATCATCTTGCCGAGCTCGATGCGAAGAATGACACGCAGGACGCAAGGACTTCACGCACACGGATACTGCGGTTCGATGATGAAATTGTAGAGGGTCGCAAGCACTCACGTGAATACTTCTTGCAGATACTTGACGATTGCGAGGTATACGATCAGTGGACGAAAAAGAACCCGAATGTGAAAAATGGCTATGCAAAGCAAGCCGTGAAGCACATTAAAAAGACATATGAAGAGTTATTGGACAAAGGAGAATGGAAAAATGAATGATAAGATTTATGATTTACTGAAATGGATTGCACTGATATTACTGCCTGCAATAGGCACGCTTTACTTTGCTCTTGCCGGAATATGGGGCTTTCCTTATGCTGAACAGGTGGTAGGTACTATAACAGCCGTGGATACGTTCTTAGGTGTCATTCTGGGCATTTCAAAGGCACAGTATGATAAAAGCAATAATGTGCAAGAACAAAATGAATCAGAGTGATATGATTATTATATTGTTATAAATATGATGAATTTATATGACAAATTTATATAAAACAGACTTGCATTAAGGAGAATAAGAGTATATTATGGACATATAGAAAGAACTACCGATAGACGGTTAGTCCGAAATATTGTTAGTTAATGAAATAACCGCTTCAATTTTGCAGACTGAGGGCGGTTATTTTCGTGTATTTCTTATGATAAAATCAATGACTGTAACAGTCGTGATAACAATTTGAAAAATTGTTTCAATAGACATACATAATCCCTCCTTTGTAAATATTCAGAGGGATGTCCCTCTGTTGAAATAAGGGACTAACCGCCTATCCGTTATGGTAGTTCTCAAGGAATTATAACAACTGCGTATAATAATTACAATATAATTTATTCAAGGCACGAGCAATCGTGCCTTTTATTATTCAATAAAGGAGCGATATATATGGCAACAAATTATAGACAGACAGATCCACGTTGGGGCTCATACCCATATGCAGGCGAAACGATGAGTGTAGCAGGATGCGGACCCACTGCGGTCGCAGATCTACTCGACAAATCGCCTGTCGAAATCGCACAGTGGATGACTTCTCACGGCTATGCTTCTAATGGCTCAGGCACTTACTACAGCGGAATAACAGAGTGTATCAAGGCTTACGGACACTCATGCTCGATGATAACAGGTTCGAGCCGTGCAGGAATTATGAATGACCCGAGCTTTGAAACGTTTAAGAACTCTATTCAGCAAGGCAACTGCGGTATCTTGCTTATGGGTGGACAGCTCACAGGCTGTCGCAATTCGTACTGGTCTAAAGCAGGACACTTCATTGCAATCGTAGGATATAAGGACGGTAAGTATCTTGTATATGACCCTGCATGGTATGCAAGAGACGGCTACCATGATTGGTATGACTTCCAAGGCAATATCAAGCATGTCTTCGTGACTGATATAAAGTGGAAGTCCGAGAGTATATCAAGCACGACATCGACCGATTACAAATTTACAGTCTCGCAGATAAGTATCGGCAGCACAGGTAGAGATGTAAGGCTGTGGCAGAGGCTGCTTTGTGGTCGTGGGTTTAATACGGCGATAGACGGCGAATTCGGAGATGACTGTCAGGCTAAGACTATTGATTTTCAGAAAGCTCTTAAGATTAAGGCTGACGGCATTGTAGGAATTACTACATGGCGTGCTATGATTCCATGTTATAGCGATGCAAGCGGTACAAGCTTAACATTTACATTGCATGAAATATCTTATGGGTATCAAGGTGCTGAAGCTTATTTCCTTCAGAATGTGCTTCGTGGATATGGATACAATATAAAATTAGACTTCGAATACGGAGATGGATGTGCGGTAGCTGTAAGAGAATGGAAGAGCCGCAATGGATTGGATCCGAAAGACTTAGCCTGCGGAAAGAACACTTTTTCGAGATTAATTGGTAAGTAGTATAAACGTTTAGGGAGCATACAGCGTTTGATGCCGATGCTCCCTTTGTTCTGGGGATTATATCATTCTTGGTGATTCAATTCTTTTGCGATTAATGAATTAATAAATTCGTTTACGCCCATACCTTTGGTTCGGGCATATTCCTTCAGCATTTCTTTTTGCCCTTTGGGTACGGTTAAATTTATTTTGAAATAAAAAACAGGGCATAAGTCAAATAACTTTGCCCCATTTCTGCCCCATTTTCAAAATATGAACCTGTTAAAAAGTGCTGCGAAGCCTTATTCTATAAGGTTTCTTATAAAATAAAAAAAGCTGCTAACCGGAATTGAACCGGTGACCTCATCCTTACCAAGGATGCGCTCTACCGACTGA
>OQVT01002051.1_pt1 | contig 12931 bp, 7 predicted proteins | sample 1691561 | NCBI WGS metagenome assembly OQVT01 (sample SAMN03418260, study PRJEB22391) | human gut metagenome | biome: human-gut; feature: organic feature; material: feces | host: Homo sapiens | place: Tanzania | collected 2013-01 | reverse complement strand
AGCAGCCGCAGATAGCACTCATGGGTGCTACAGTTATAGGTCGCGACCTCGGTCCGCGTGTTTCTTCTTCGCTCACCAGCGGTCTCACAGCCGACTGTACAGAGCTTGAGATCGGCGACTACGACGACAAGAAGAGTGGTGTTCACTACGACAATCTGCTCTATCAGATTCGTCCGGCTTTCGGTGGCAACATCGTGGCTACTATCGTCAACCCTGAGCACCGTCCGCAGATGGCTACCGTGCGCAGCGGCGTGATGCAGAAGGCTCTCTACGAGGGCGAGGCAAAGGGCGAGGTGGTTTACCCGGACGTAGCTAAGTACGTGCCCCAGGCAGACTTTGTTGTGAAGGTGCTCGACCGCCACGTTGAGGCTGCAAAGCACAACCTCAAGGGCGCGCCTATCGTTGTGGCTGGCGGCTACGGCGTAGGCTCTAAGGAGAACTTCGACATGCTCTTCCAGCTTGCCAAGGAGCTTCACGGCGAGGTAGGCGCAAGCCGCGCTGCCGTTGACGCTGGCTGGTGCGACCACGACCGTCAGATCGGTCAGACCGGTGTAACTGTTCACCCGAAAGTGTACATCGCATGCGGCATCTCTGGTCAGATTCAGCACATCGCCGGTATGCAGGACTCTGGCATCATCATCTCTGTGAACAACGACCCGGACGCACCTATCAACAAGATTGCCGACTACGTAATCACCGGCACTGTTGAGGAGGTACTTCCGAAACTTATCAAGTACTATAAGGCAAACAATAAGTAATGGCTAACTTTTATACTGACCATCCGGAGTACGATTTCTATCTTAATCACCCGGAAATGCAGCGCGTAGTAGAGCTCAAGGAGCGCAACTTCGCCGACAAAGATAAATATGAGGATGCGCCCGTCGACTTCGAGGACGCTATCGAGAACTATAAGCGTGTGCTCGAGATCACTGGCGACATCGCTGCCAACATCATCGAGCCGAACTCTGAGGACGTAGACCTCGAAGGTCCGCACCTCGTAGACGGACGTATGCACTACGCATCGAAGACATACGACAACATCGAGGCTACACGCCAGGCTGGTCTGTGGGGCATCTCTATGCCTCGCCGCTACAACGGTCTGAACATGCCTATCACTCCGTACTCTATGGCTTCGGAGATTGTTTCGGCTGCCGATGCCGGCTTCCAGAACATCTGGTCGCTGCAGGACTGCATCGAGACTCTCTACGAGTTCGGTTCAGAGGAGCAGCGCCAGAAGTACATCCCGCGTGTCTGCGCTGGCGAGACAATGTCAATGGACCTTACAGAGCCTGATGCAGGTTCCGACCTTCAGCGTGTAATGCTCAAGGCTACACAGGACGAGGACGGCACATGGCGTCTGAACGGTGTGAAGCGCTTCATCACCAACGGCGACTCTGACATCCACCTCGTGCTCGCACGCTCTGAGGAAGGCACACGCGACGGTCGCGGTCTGTCGATGTTCATCTACGACAAGCGCGACGGCGGCGTAACCGTTCGCCACATCGAGCACAAGCTCGGTATCCACGGCTCACCTACCTGCGAGCTTGTTTACAAGAACGCAAAGGCAGAGCTCTGCGGATCTACACGCCTCGGACTCATCAAGTACGTAATGGCTCTTATGAACGGTGCACGCCTCGGCATCGCCGCACAGTCGGTTGGCGTTAGCCAGGCTGCTTACGACGAGGCTCTGAAGTATGCTCGCGAGCGCAAGCAGTTCGACACAGCCATCGTTAAGTTCCCGGCTGTTTACGACATGATTGCACGCATCAAGGCTAAGCTCGATGCCGGCCGTTCTATCCTCTACCAGACAGCACGCTACGTAGACATCTACAAGGCTCTTGAGGACATCTCTCGCGAGCGCAAGCTCACACCTGAGGAGCGCGCAGAACTGAAGAAGTACTCGCGCCTTGCCGACGCATTCACCCCGCTTGCTAAGGGTATGAACTCGGAGTATGCCAACCAGAACACATACGACGCTATCCAGGTGCACGGCGGTTCTGGCTTCATCATGGAGTACAAGTGCCAGCGCCTCTATCGCGACGCACGTATCTTCTCTATCTACGAGGGCACAACTCAGTTGCAGGTGGTTGCAGCTATCCGCTACATCACCAACGGCACCTACCTCGGCATCATCAAGGAGATGCTCGAGAAGGAGGTTGCTGAGGAGTTGCAGCCGCTGAAGGCTCGCGTCGTTGAGATGGTGAAGCTCTACGAGCAGGCTCTCGACTACGTGAAGGAGGCTCAGGACCAGGAGGTGCAGGACTTCCTCGCACGCCGTCTGTACAACATGACTGGCGACATCGTTATGTCGCTCCTCATCCTCGAGGACGCTACACGTTCGGCTGAGCTCTTCTCTAAGAGCGCTAACGTATACGTTCGCATGGCTCAGGCTGAGGTTACGGCAGAGCATGTGTACATCATGAACTTCGTAAAGGAAGACCTTCCGAGCTTCCGCGCTGAGTAAACGAATGTAATATAAATAATAGAAAAGGGTATGCAACTATCTGCATACCCTTTTTTATTTGTTTACATGAAAATATCTACCATATCTTCCAGTTCTTGTGTAGACGGTTGTTTATTAATAAGTTAAAGGCTGGCAGATATGCGTTCTATCTACCAGCCTTTGACGATATCTACCAGCCATTTGCGATATCTTCCAGCCTTTATTCGATAAAGAAGTCGTAGTCTTCTTCCGTGTCTTTCTTCTTATCCTCTGACGGCTGCTTGGGCTTCGGTTCCTCCTTCAGCTTTCCGTCCTTGTCGAACATGCCGTACGTTGTGCGCAGCACGATAAACTCGGTGCGGCGGTTCAGCTGGTTGCAAATCTCCTGCTTGTCCTTGTCGAGCTTCAAGATAAATTCCTCAGAAAGCACGTCACCTTCCTTCAGCCACGGATACTTTTCGGTGAGCTTCTTGCGGATAGTCTTCGGCTTCTCCTTGCCGTAGCCCACGGGCGAGAGACGGTCGCGCGAGATTCCCTTTTCTGTGAGGTAGGCAACCACCGACTCGGCGCGGCGCTGAGAGAGTCCCTTGTTGTACACCGCCGAACCTTTATAGTCGCAGTGCGACGAAAGCTCTATCGTCACGTTCGGGTTCTCGTTAAGCAGTTTCACCAGTTCGTCGAGCGCAGCCGTCGACTCTGGTCTGAGCGTAGCCTTGTCGAAGTCGTAGAAGATGTTGTCGATGAGCACTGGCGCCGTGATTGACGCCAAAGCGAACTGCAGCACGTACTCTTCCGACTCCTCAGCCGGCTTTACGCGCAGTTCCTCTTTATGGTTGAGGAATCCCTTGCACGTTGCAAGGAAGATATAGTCGACGTTCGGGTCTATCACGTACTCGAACGATCCGTCGCCCTTCACGCTCACCTTCTTGTTTGTGCCGTCCGATCCGACGATGTACACAAGCGCTTCAGGCAGTTCGTAGCCGTCCTGCTCGTACACCCATCCCTTCACGTTCTGCACAATCTCAGGGTTCTCGAAGCTGTAAATCTTGTCCCAACCGCGTCCGTCGTTGCGGTTCGACGAGAAATATCCGCGGTTGTGTACGCCTTCGAACGTCATGCCGAAGTCGTCGCCCTGCGAGTTGAGCGGATAGCCCGGATGCTCTATATCGTAGCCGCCTTTGTCGTTAGGCGAAGCGATGTAGATGTCCAAGCCACCCATGCCTACATGTCCGTCGCTCGAGAAGTAGAGGTCGCCGTTGGCACGGAACGTAGGGAACATCTCGTTGCCCGGCGTGTTAATAGGTTCGCCCAAGTTCTCCACACCGGCAAGACCGAGCGACGTGATGCGTGCTCGCCAGATGTCGAGTCCGCCCAGTCCGCCTGGCATGTCCGACACGAAGTAGAGCCACTCGCCGTCGGGCGACACCGCAGGGTGAGCATAGCTTGAGAGCGTGTCGTTCGTCACTTTGAACTCCTCGGGCTTTCCCCAAGCCGCATCTGCACGCTGCGAAGTCATAATTTGTGCAAAGCGCGGATACGACGGGTCGGTCTGACACTGCGTGAGATACATCGTCTTGCCGTCGGGCGTCAGCGCGCATGCACCCTCGTCGTACTCCGTATTCAGTCCGCCGTTCACCGGTTCGGGCTTCTGCCACTTTCCCTTCTCGTCTTTCTGCGAGACGAAGATGTCGGCAGCCTTCGCTCCAGTGATGCCGCTCAGTTCGTTGCCCGTAGCGTCGTTGCGTGTAGAGGTGAAGTAGAGGTAGTCGTACTGGTCGCCGCCGAGCACCGGACTGTAGTCGTCTCTTCTCGAGTTGAATATGTCCATGCGCTTCACCTGATAGCGCGAACCATCCTTCTTCCATTGCGGAGCGTTCTGCGCCGAGGCAAGTCCGTTCTTTGCGAGCACGTTGTCTGGCATCGAGTCGAGCACAGCGCGGAACTCAGTCTCCGCCTGCTTGTATGCGCCGTTCTTCAGCAGCAGTCGGGCGTAGCTGAGGCGGTCCTGCATCGACGCCTGATTGTATCTGATGGCGTTGCTGTATGCCGCAAGCGCCTTCTGTGTAGAGTTGATGCGCTCGTTGCAGAAAGCCACCTTCAGCGCTATCTTGCCGCGCTTCTCGCGCTCTTTCGGTGCTGTGCGCTGGTAAGCACGCTTGAACTGCGTCGCTGCGTCGTAGTATTCGCCCACGGCAAGATACTTCTCGCCCTTCTTCATGTTCTTCTCTGCGCCGCATCCGCTAAGGATGAGCGCAGATATAGCGAGGATGAATAGGGTGGAGTAGAGTTTTATTTCTTTCTTCATTGATTGTTCTATTTAAATAATCAAACGGAGAATCGCTGCTTTTATTGTGTTGCGAAGTATATATTAGGAGGAGGGTGTGCATTCTATGTTTCTACACAAGAAAAACTTGAAGTTTTTTTGCTGTTCTTTTGAAAAGAATGTTCTTCTAAGAATGTGCATTCAACAACAGATGAGGATGTTTTCAATGTCGCATTAATTATAGGAGCTGCTTCGGTGGCTCCTATTCCATTCTTTCCCGGAATAGCTTTGCACTCTTTCATGTGTTTTTGTTGGTATTCCTGTTCCCATAAGGTTTGTGTCTGTATCATCTTGAAAATAATGTGCATAACCTTATTCTTTACATTATTCATGACAATTCCCTCATGTTTGCCTTTTGCGTACAGCCTCTGTGCGTATGCTTTGATTACCGCATTGTGCTGCATAGCAGACTTGCAAGCCTGTACTATAGCTGCTTTGATGCCGATATGTGCAAAACGACTCACATGAGGCTTTGTATTAATGGATGTTCCGGATTGTTTGCCAAAGGGAGCTATGCCGCAGTAACATGCAAACTTTCGCGGGTTATCAAACTTCTTAAAATTGGAGGTATATATAATCAGAGCCGCTGCCGTTATAGGTCCTATGCCCTTAAATGAAATAAGTATTTGATAATTTGAGGCTAATTCCTCTGATGTTTCCATCAGTTTCACCATTTCCTTTTCAATGTCTTTCTCGTCCTTCTGTGCTTCTTTATGATGCTTGACCATCCTGTTTCTCACCAGAGTTGAGCAATCAAAAGCACCGCTTGATATACGATTCCCTATGGCTACACGGTCGCAAACCACACGATTGCGGAACTGATAAAGAGTGCGTAATGTCTTAAGATCGGCGGAGTCTGGTTCAAATAATGCACATGAGCCTGGCTCATAAAAACGTTTGGCATAATAAGCTATCATTTCCGCATCAGCCTTATCGTCTTTAATACGCTTCAATCCTGACCCGTACTTGATTTTCAATGCGCTTTCGAGCCAGATTTTCATTCCCTTGGCATAAAGATATTCGCAGAGTCCAATACTGCACGTGCCTGTGTGCTCACCACAGAACAACACCAAGGAAGAGGCAAATGAACGTCCCAGTTCCGAAGTATTCTTTACCCATTTGGTAAGTTTGAGGTAGCCCGTTTTTGAATTGGGAAACTCACTTTCACCCATAACACCTTGCTCCATTAGGAGACAAGCATTGAATTTTTCCTTTGAAAAATCAATGCCAACGTAGATAGTTACATCATTTCTCATTACCTTTGCATCTAATATTATACATCAAGGTCAGCCTATATAACTGCTGCATCTAAGACTTTACTTAGGCTCAGAGCCTATCATTCTATTTGGAGTTCAGTTATAAACCCACAGAGCCCACGACACACCTAAGGCTCAAAGCCTGGTCAAAACATTGGATTGCTCTGTGGGGAGGTTGACTTCCTTTAAACAACAAAGGTAAGAACAATCTCATTTTTAAGCTGAATCAGAGATGAACTTTTTATAATTAATATCTGATAATGCAAAGGTAAAGTCAAAAGTCGTAAGCGACACGCCCCGAAGGGGCAGCACCACATAGCCCAGGGCAGCGCCCTGGGTAAAAAAACGTACACGAACAATACGCCCTGCAAGGGCAAAAGCCTAATTTTTAAGGTGTTGCCCTTACAGGGCGCATTGTTAATTATATACACCATGATACCCAGGACGCTGCCCTGGGCTATGTGCTTTTGGGCTTTCAGCCCGCGTTGATTGACTTTTGACACACCCTCCACGCCGCCCTCCAGCAGCCCAATAGCCGCCCTCCATATAGCTAAAAAGCTAATTGCGTGGGTATGGCAGGGATGCCATACCCTCCTACAAAAAATCCTCGCAAACGCATTAGCGTCTGCGAGGATAATAATTGTATTGTTAATCGTTGATTAACGCTTCAAGTTCGGGTTCTTCTCAACCTCAGTTGTCGGATAAGGACAGTAGATAGACTCGTCGCCAGCCCATGTAGACTTAACAACCGGAACGCTCTCCTTAGCTGTGTACTCCTTACCGTTCTCAACAGCCACAACGACAGGCTTGTTAGCAACGCGGTAGTCGAAGTTCTTCTTCAGCTCGTTCATACGGAGCTCGTCGGCGCGGCGTGTAACCATCTGTGTCCACTGACCTGCAACCTCCCATCCGTGCTCGATGTAGCAAGCGTCTGCAAGCTGATCGGCAGTCATGTTTGCGATTGCAACCTTTGTGCCGTCGCTGAGAGTTACGTTCTCGTAGTCGGTAACGGCGCGCTTGCGAACCTCACGCAGATAGTTCTTGGCAACAGAGAGGTCAGAAGCGCCTGAGCGTGCTGCGCTCTCTGCGTACCAGAGGAGTAGCTCTGAGTAACGGATAAGACGATGACGACGACCGTTAGTCATGTTGGTGTAGTTAGGCTCGAGATAGTTGTACGGAGCGAACTTCTCCTTAGCGAGGTTGTCGCCGTCGCAGTTTACAGTGTAGATAGCGAACATCGGGTGATAAGCCTCTACAACCGGCTTGCCCTCAGCATCGAGATCCCACCAGTTGCAAACCTTAGTGATTGTAGCACCGTCCTGGAATGTGATTTTCGGAGCATACACAGCATCCTTACGCGGTCCTTCCGGATAGCGCTTCCAGAATGCGATTTCGCCCCATGCGTCGCCCCAGCCGCCGTCGCCGAGACCCTCGAAGCGGCAGCAAGAAGTAAGCTCAGAGTCGTGATCCCAAGAACCAGAGTTCCAGTTGTTGTCGATACCGAGGATAGTCTCCTTGTTGTAGTTGTGACCCATTGAGTAAACGTGGCTCCAGTCGGCGTCGTTGTAGAAGCCGTATGTGCCGTTTGCGTCAATCACTTCCTTAGCCTTTGAAGCAGCGAGAGCATAGTACTCCTTGCCCTTGTTGAGCGGGTAGCCAGCCATAGCCATGTATACAGCAGCGAGTGTAGACTGTGTAGCCTGCTTTGTAACCCATGCGTCAACGCCGTCGTGGTTGCGCGGAGCTGTAGTGTAGCTTGTAGGCAACCAGCCCTCAGCCTTCTTCAGGTCCTCAACGATGAGGTTGTAGATTTCCTCAACGCTTGACGGAGCAACGTTAGTAGCGCTCGGGTCGGTCTTTAAAACCATAGGCAGCGGACCGAACACGCGTACCAGATAGAAGTAAGCGTATGCACGCCAGAAGTGTGCGTTGCCGAGAGCGATGTTGATTTCTGTCTGAGATGTAGGAGTCTTAGAAGCGTTCTCGATTACCCAGTTGCAAGCCTTGATAAGAGCGAAGTGCTGGTCCCATGCGCCGGTTACACCCTTGTTGGCGCCGTCAGAGCTGAACACGTCAAGAGCGGCAACAGCCTGCTTGTTAGAACTTGGGTTGGCTGTCATGTCGTCGCCCTGCCACTGCGGGTACATAGGGTTGGTCCACGACTGTGTCTGGTTCAACTTTTCGTAGATTGTATGGATGCTTGCATCAAGGTCTGCCTGACTCTTGAATACGTTGGCCTCTGACATCTGTCCCTTCGGGTCCTCGTCGAGGAAGTCGCTACAAGATGTTGTTGTTGTCAGCACCGAAGCAGCGAAAAGGCAACCCAGTAATATCTTTTTATTCATTTTGTTTCGTTGTTTAGATTGTTAATTGATGATTTAGAAGTTCAGACGTACACCGAATGTGAAGGTACGCGGGTTAGGATAAGCACCCATGTCGATACCGTTGTTGTTGTCGACGTTGTGCTCAGAGAATGCTGCGCCTGCAGGATCCATGCCCTTGTAGCCTGTGAGGGTGAAGAGGTTCTGTGCAGAGAGCGACAGACGAACGTCAGCGAACTTGGTCAGCTTGCGCGGCAGAGTGTAAGCTACGCTCACGTTCTCGCAACGGAGATAGTTAGCGTTCTCGAGCCACTTGTCTGAGTTACCGTATGCCTTGTTGCCTGCTGCGTCGAGAGACGGCATTGTCTTGCCAACCTCTGAGAAGTATTCGTTATCGGTTACGAACATTGATGCACCTACTGATGTGTTCATAGTGAAGCGAACGAGGTTGAGGCGCTTAGCACCGAATGCTGCATTGAAGAATGCGTTGAACTCCCAGTTCTTGTAGTTGATGGTGTTGTTCCAACCGAATGTCACGTCAGGGTTAGAGCGTCCGAGAACGAAGCGGTCCTTGTCGGCGTCCGGAGTGCGTGTCTTGCCGCCGTCGGCTGTGTAGTATGTATCATAGAACTTGCCGTCGTCGCCCTTCTCAAGACCTGCCCACTTGTAGCCGTAGAATGTACCGATTGCCTCACCCTCGGTGATAATGGTACTTGGTTCTACTGTACCCGGCGACGGGCTTGCACCGTAAAGGCGCGGAGTCTGAGCTGTAAGCTTAGTTACCTCGTTCTTCAGGTAGCTAACGTTGAGTGTAGATGTCCACTGGAGGTCCTTCTTCTGCAGAATCTGTGCTGTCAAGCTAACGTCAACACCCTTGTTGCTAACCTCGCCAGCGTTTGTCCAGTAGCTCTGACCACCGAGGTAGCCCGGAGTTGACTGCAGCAGGAGAGCGTCTGTAGTGTTCTTCCAGAAGAGGTCTACACCGAGAACCAAGCGGCTGTTGAAGAAGCCGAAGTCGAAACCGAGGTCGAACTGCTTAACCTTCTCCCATGTCAGGTCAGGAGTAGCGATACCGCCAGCCCAGTATCCCGAGTATGTGTTCTTTGTACCGTAGTTGAAGCCGGTTGTAGAGAGACTTGCGAGTGTAGAGTACGGAGTGATATCCTGGTTACCGATGATACCGTAGCTTGCGCGGATCTTGAAGTTGTCAACCACTGAGCGCATCGGCTCCCAGAAGCTTTCGTTAGAAACGGTCCATGCAGCTGCTACTGACGGGAAGTAGCCCCACTTCTTGTTTGTGAAGCGGCTCGAACCGTCGGCACGGAGTGTACCGGTGAGCATGTAGCGGTCAGCGTAGTTGTACATAACGCGAGCTACGCCAGAGAGCATTGTCCACTTGCTGTAGCCGTTGCTTGCGTCGCGTGTAGCGGCGTTCTTCACGTTCCAGTAGCCTACGAACTCCTGAGCCAGGTCCTTACCCTCGATACCCATAGAGCGTGTCTCGCGGCTTGTTGCCTCCCATACGCCGGTAGCAGTAAGGTTGTGGTCGCCCCAAGAGTGCTGGTATGTAAGGTTGTTGGTCGACTGCAGACCCATCACCTGAGCGTTGTTGTTGCCCATGTTTGTAGTACCGTTAACGGTCTTAGAAGCGAGGCTGTACCACTTGTAGTCGTTGAAGTCGATACCGTTTGTTGTGGTGAATGTCAAGCCGTCGCAGATGTTGAACTTCAAGTCGACATGACCGGTAACCATTGTACGGTTGCGGTCGCTCTGGTTAGCGTGAACCAAGCCCCACGGGTTCTGCTGGATGTTGTTGTACTGGTCCTTGTTGTAGTTGCCGTTAGCATCCATCATCTCCATTGTCGGAGAGTAGTTCAGACCTACCCAGATCGGGTTCGACTGGTTCTGAGCGAAGCCTGCGGAACCGCTGTTCTCTGTGCGAGAGAGGTTTGCGTCGGCTGTGAGCTCCAACCAAGAGAAGAGCTTGTTGTGGATGTTGAACTTAACAGAGTAGCGCTTCGACTCTGTGTCGCGAACTACACCTGTCTGGTCCATATAGTTGGCTGAGAAATATGTCTGTGTGCCGGTTGTACCCTTAGAGATAGCCACCTTGTAGTTCTGTGTAACGCCGGTGTGGAGCAGCTGGTCCATCCAGTCGATGCCCTTCTTGCTGCCGTCGATGTAGCCAGCAAGTGCGTTAGCGTCAGCACCTTTGTACTGCACCAAAGCCTTTGCGTAATCCTGAGCGTTCATAGCTTCAGGAACGTGGTATGCGTTGGAAACACCGAGCGAAGCGTCGAATGTAACCTGAGTTGTGCCGGCCTTACCCATCTTGGTCTGAACCATTACAACACCGTTAGCACCGCGCGCACCGTAGATAGCTGTAGAAGAAGCGTCCTTCAGCACCTGGATGCTCTGGATATCCTCAGGGTTGATACCCTCGAGACCTGTCTCGCGAACGATGCCGTCTACTACGTACAACGGGTCGTTGCTCTTGTTTACAGAACTTGCACCACGCACACGAATCTTCATCGAACCGCCAGGAACGCCAGAAGACATTACCTGAACACCCGACATACGACCGTTGAGGGCGTCCTCAACACGTGCTACCGGCTGGTCCTTGAACGACTTGCTGTCCATAACGGCAACAGAGCCAGCCAAGTCGGCCTTCTTCACCGTACCGTAACCGATAACGACAACGTCGCTAAGCATCTCGGCATCCTCATGAAGAGTAATGTCAAGGGTCTTCTTGCCTGCTACAGACATTTCCTGAGTCTTATAGCCTACGTAAGAAACTACAACTGTGGGCTTTGAAACGCGGAGAGTGAAGTTGCCATCAATGTCGGTAACTGTACCGTTCGACTTGTTGCCTTTTTCTACAATGCTAACGCCAATAAGCGGTTCGCCAGCGGCATCAAGTACGCGACCAGTAATCTGCTGGTTCTGTGGTGTTTGAGCTACATTGTAAACCGAACGTGCGAGTTCGTCTGCTGCTGTTGCGTTTGTTGCGCAAAGCATCATGCCTCCTCCCATCAACAACGAAAGCGCTAACTGCTTTGTCATAAGCGGAAGTAAAGGTCTCTTTACTTTTTCCATAGATTTGGTTTTAAGTTTAGGACATCGTCCGCATTGGCGCAGCTTGTTTTTAAGCTGTGAGCTGACACATCCTTTTTCTTGTTAATAATAGTTATGTAGTATATATTTTATAACTCGAAATTAAACTAATTGTCACTATCTTTTCACCTTGTGTGTTTTTACTGTAGTGATTTTTTTTAGTAGGCGATTGGTTTTTAATTCGGGTGCAAATTTACAAAAATTTCTTTATGCACAAAAAAAATCATTAAAATTTTTTATGAAAACGTTTGTTCTGCACGTTTTTTGTGCAGCAATCGTTCGTCGGTTTGAAACAATTTGCGTAAATTTGCAGCTGCAAAATCGCAATGGTTCCGTAGCTTAGCTGAATAGAGCGTCAGATTCCGGTTCTGAAGGTCGTGGGTTTGAATCCCACCGGAATCACCCAGGGGGTGCAGTTGTCTCAACTGCACCTTTTTCGTAGCGGAGGTCTCCGGCCTCCGCAGCATGCAATATGAGGTGTAGTTTAAACAACTGCACCTTTTTTTGTTTCAAAAATGAATTAACTTGCTTGTTATATCAGAAACATTTTGTACATTTGCAATGTTTCAAGTATAAACTTATATTTATATTAGGTTGAAATGGGAAATTATAGTAGACAACAAGAAGAAAAAAAGGAAGCTCGGAGTTGGGATAAAACCGTGAAGGAAACCTTGGCAAAATACTTCTTCGACTTGTCTAAACTTGTGTTCACTGCGATTGTGTTAGGCGGATTCGTTCCTATTTTCACAAACGAGTATGTGGCAGTAAATTGGATGGTTGTAGGATGCGGCACTTTCGTCTCGGTTTGCTTCGCCATCTTTGGGTATAGAATTTTAAAAAACAAATAATATGGGAACATTAGAAGCATTCTTGGTAATATTGGCAGTGATTAGCGGCGGTCTTGTCATTTGGTCTTATACCAAATCTGGCAAGAAGTGGCTCAACAGCCTCTAACTTTATGCACAATACTCAATTCCCGCGGTCTGGTAACAACATTTTAGATACGCGGTAATGATAGTTTTGCTATGCGGTAATGAGATTTCTGCTGCGTGGTAATATCATAATCCTTTGCACTAACATTTTAAAGGCTCACAAAAACACATATAAAAGCTCACCAAAACACATGAAAAACCTCACCAAAGCCTTATAAAGGCTCAGCATAAACACAAAAAAGGCTGCACACTTCGCCGTGTGCAGCCTTTTTTATACATATTATAGTGTAAGAACTCGTTACTTCACGAGAACCTTCGCCGTGCGGCCGCCCACCTTCACGATGTAGCATCCGGTTGGAACGCCGACTGCGGCATTCTTCTCGCCGGCTGAACGCCATACGCACTTGCCGTCTACAGTCCAAACGCCTGCCGTGAGGCTGCCGATTCCGCTCAGAACGATTGTTCTGCCCGCTACGTAAACCTTGCCCTCAGACGCTGTGGTCTCGGTGATTGCAGAAGTGGAGTTGACGCTGAGAGCGTTT
>OQVT01002050.1_pt1 | contig 12935 bp, 16 predicted proteins | sample 1691561 | NCBI WGS metagenome assembly OQVT01 (sample SAMN03418260, study PRJEB22391) | human gut metagenome | biome: human-gut; feature: organic feature; material: feces | host: Homo sapiens | place: Tanzania | collected 2013-01 | reverse complement strand
ATTCAGACAAAATTAAGAATTTCATAAACTTTTGTATCTTGCTTTTCCATAAGGATTCCGGAATTCGAATAACCATCTCCTGCGCAATCACACCGATCAGCACACCGGTAAGTAATCCACATATCATCAGAAACGGGAAATAATACATCACATTATAATTTTTCACGATGATCGTCGCAACGATAATCTGACCGAGATTATGTGCGATTCCTCCTGCCGCACTCACGGAAATCATCTGAAACCTTCCAAGTCTCTTAAGCATCCACATAACAAGTAGACTAAGTATTCCGCCGACCAATGAGTAGAGAATACTGAATGCATTTCCAAACAATACACCGACCAGAAAAACACGGATAACGGAAACAGCAACCGCATCCCGCATTCCAACCGTGTACAAAACAAAAAGAATCACAAAATTGGTTAAGCCTAACTTCATACCCGGGACTCCAAAGAAAAACGGAATGATTGTTTCGATATAACTGCAGATCATCGCTACCGCAATACACACCCCCAGATATGCAATTCTTTTCACATAATTGTCCTTCACTTCTGTCACCTTCATCCCGCATAATTTCTTAAGCTACTGTGCAAATCCATCCAAAGCGTCCTGACTATCATTTTCCACCGATACCACCACACGGTTCGGAAGACACACGATCGTCTCTCCGCTTCGATCAACTGCTTTCTGTTTTACGCACAATAGATCCCTGCAGTCCGCATCGATCATATCCGCCTTGTGATCCCTGATCAAAAGCGTATTCGTAACTTCTCCCTGATCATTATAGATCGGCACTTTCTGTTCCTTTGCAAGATCGTATCTGCCATATTCTTTTCCATCAACTGTGACAACCACAGTTGCCCCGGCTTTTCCTTTGCCGAAAGAAAAGACTAAGAGCACTGCAATGCAAACGCATAGCAGCACTCCCAATAAAAGCAAATCATTTTTTCCGATTCGTTTATTCATTTGCTACAACTTCTCCAAGATAATAAAAGCCCTTACACTCTGTCAGCTTCACCTGATAAAGCTTTCCGATCATACCTGCATCTCCCGGGAAATGTACAACCGCATTGTTGGCAAGACGACCTGTAATCAGGGAAGCATCCTGCTCATTCGGTTCCTCCGCAAGCACTTCCACCACCTTGCCCTCAAGCTCCATTGCTTTCCTTGTACTGATCTGCTGTACTTCCTTCAAAAGCATATCAAAATGCCGCTTTACCTCATCCGGATCACACTGATTCTCCATGGAAGCCGCCGGTGTACCGGTTCTTTTGGAATAGATAAATGTGAAAGCACTGTCATACTCCACCTGCTTCACTACATCCATTGTCTCCATAAAATCTTCTTCTGTCTCCCCCGGGAATCCCACAATAATATCCGTAGTCAAAGCGATATCCGGAATCGCATCACGAAGCTTTCTAACAATCTCAAGATACTGTTCCTTGTCGTAATGACGATTCATGATCTTAAGGATTCTTGAACTTCCGGACTGCAGCGGAAGATGCATATGCTTACATACCTTGTCACATTCCTTCATCGCAAGGATCAGATCATCTGACAGATCCTTCGGATGGGATGTCATAAAACGGATTCTCTTAAGTCCCTCAATCTTATTGACTTCACGCAGCAGTTCCGCAAACGTGACCGGATTCTCCAGGTTCTTTCCGTAAGAATTGACATTCTGACCAAGCAGCATAACTTCACACACACCATCAGCAACCAAGCCCTCGATCTCACGGATGATATCCTTCGGCTCACGGCTTCTCTCGCGACCTCTTACATACGGTACAATACAGTAGCTGCAGAAATTATTACAGCCGAACATAATGTTAACGCCCGACTTAAAGGAGAATTTACGCTTAATCGGAAGATCTTCTACAATCTTGTCCGTATCTTTCCAGATATCAACGATCATAGAATCCGACTCCATGCTGCGGCATAAAAGTTCTGCAAATTTATAGATATTATGCGTTCCAAAAATCAGATTGACAAAACGATACGACTTGCGGATCTTCTCCACAACGGTCGGCTCCTGCATCATGCAACCGCACAAAGCGATCATCATATGCGGATTTTTCTTCTTATAATTGGACAGATACCCCAATCGTCCATACACCTTATTGTTCGCATTCTCACGAACGGTACAGGTATTATAGATCACGAAATCCGCATGCTCGTCTTCCGTCTCGATATATCCAATATCCGTCAGAATTCCGACAAGCTTCTCAGAATCTCTGGCATTCATCTGACATCCGAAGGTCTTAACACAGCAGGTCAGCTTGCGGCCAAGTTCTGCTTCCTTCTCCTGTACGTAAGTCTTCGCCTTCTCTATATAATCATACTGGAGTTTTGTCTCTTCCGCTCCGGTCAGCACATTTGCTTCTAAGTCTCTCATATTTACCTCTTGTAATCGTTATTATTTCTATAAAAATCCAATTTACGGACGGATCTGTCCATTACCGTAAATAATATATTTGTAGCTGGTAAGCGCTTCTAATCCCATCGGTCCACGCGCATGCAGCTTCTGGGTACTGATTCCGATCTCTGCGCCAAATCCAAATTCATTTCCATCTGAAAAACGTGTTGATGCATTGACGTAAACGCAGGCAGAATCAACCTCATTTAAGAATTGTTGCGCATGATCATAATTTTGCGTAACAATTGTCTCAGAATGGGACGTATTATAGCGGTTAATATGTTCAATCGCCTCATCAATCGTATCGACCACTTTAACAGACATAATATAGTCTAAATACTCCGTTCCCCAATCCTCTTCCGTTGCAGGAATGACGAGTGGCTGATCTGCACCTAAACATTCGACTGCCGTATCGTCTCCGCGCATCTGCACGTCATACTCTTTGAGAGAAGCATACAATCTAGGAAGAAATTCCTTCGCGATCGCACGATTCACAACAATCGATTCGCAGGCATTGCAGACACCGATGCGCTGTGTCTTTGCATTTCTTATAATGTTGACTGCCATGTCAAAATCAGCAGAATCATCCACATATACGTGGCAGTTTCCGGTTCCGGTCTCAATGACCGGGATTGTCGCCTCATTGACAACGGTCTGGATCAGACCTCTTCCACCTCTTGGAATCAGAAGATCCACATACTGCTTCATCTTCATAAAGCGGTTCGTCGTCTCATGATCCGTCGCTTCAATCAGGCTGAGCACACCATCCGGAATATTCATCTCTCGTAAGGCCTCCTGCATTGCTGAAACAATTGCAATGTTCGAATGAATCGCATCACTTCCGCCCTTAAGAATTGCACAGTTTCCGGATTTAAAGCACAGACCGAACGCATCGGAAGTCACATTCGGACGGGCTTCAAAAATGATACCGATAACACCGATCGGCACACGTTTCTTGCCGATCATCAATCCATTCGGCCGCTTCTTCATGGATAACACTTCCCCGATCGGATCATCCAGCTTTGCAATCTGTCTGAGTCCATCTGCCATACCGGCAATACGATCATGATTTAATGTCAGACGATCAAGAAGACCTGCCGGCATATTGCGTTCCTGTCCGTTTTTTACATCGATCGCATTTGCCGCAAGGATGTCTGTCTCATGCGCAAGAAGTGCATCTGCAGCCTTATTTAAGGTTTCATTTTTCACCTTTGTATCAAGCATGCCTGCCTTAATCCGGACATCATGCGCTCTCTTACATAATTCTTCCAAATCCATTCCAAGATCCTCCTGACTGGTTTCTCATATTTTAGCTCATGTATCAGTTACGTTTTTCTAAAGCGAATATATCTGTTCCTCTGTTACAATCTGATGCATAGCAATGTCCTGCGATTCCGCTGGAATTTCATCCAAAAGCTGACACGTAAAACAAATACCCACCGTATTCACTTCCGGGTGTCTTACCATATAGCGATCATAATAACCCTTGCCATATCCGATCCGATCGCCATTCTTCGAAAAAGCGACCCCCGGCACAAGCATCGGCACAACATTCCCGGACGGCAGATACAGTGGCAGCGAAACATGCTCTACATCCGGCTCCATCACGCCAAATGCCCCCGAACATAATTGTTGTTCATCCCTGACGAGAAAAAACACCATATGATCTCCAAACACCTTGGGGAAATAAAGTGTTTTACCATCAAGCCACGCCTGTTTACAGAATACAGACAGATCCACCTCGCTTTGTATCGCAGAATAAACGAGAATCTCTTCGCTGCTTTCATACCAGGGCTGTCTTAGCAATTGCTCCGAAATCTGACGACTGTAAGTAATACGTTCGTTTTCTGTGAGTGAATTTCTTATCCCCTTGATCCGCTTACGAAGTTGGGCTTTGCTTTCCATATTTTTCACCAAGATTTTCTACACTGCCATCTTCATTGACCATGTCAATATTGTTGAGCTGGCTGCGCAGATTGCTTTTGACGGAAGCTACAAATTCTTTGCGAAGCAAAGCCTGCTCCTTCTTCTCCTCTTCCGTCAGACCTTCCGCCTGTGATTTGCGATATAACGCATTAATACGATCAATTTTTTCCTGTGTCATTATCCTATCGTCTCCATAACATATGTTGCCAGATTAAAGTTTGCATTCTTATTGGACTTAAAAAGCGTTCCGGTATATGCATCCTCAAAAATCTGTGCAAGAATCTTCACATCAGCGCCGTTTGCAATAATCATATCGGTGCCGGACAATGTTGCAATCTTAGCGGCAGTAAGCTTCGTTGTCATACCACCGGTTCCGACATTGCTTCCGGTCGTTCCCTTGGCCATACCAAGAATCTCTTCGTCCAGATTCTCCACTACCTGAACCAGCTTCGCATCCGGATTCGTATGTGGATCATCGGTATACAGTCCGTCGATGTCCGACAGAAGGATCAACAGATCCGCCCCGACCATCGAGGAAACCAATGCAGACAGTGTATCATTGTCACCAAACTGCATCTCATAAGTACTCGTTGTATCATTCTCATTTACAATCGGAATTACACCAAGCTGGAACAATTCCTCAAACGTATTTTTCGCATTTTCTCTCGATACCGGATTGATCATCGTGTTTTTCGTCAGAAGCACCTGTCCTGCCGTCTCATTATACTCTGCAAAAAGCTTCTGATAGACCATCATCAGCTTTGCCTGACCGACCGCCGCACATGCCTGCTTCATCGAGATATCCGTCGGTCTCTCATGAATGCCCATCGCAGATCGTCCGACAGCGATTGCACCAGAGCTGACCAGACACACATCCATTCCACGATTACGCAGATCGCTGAGCTGACGCACCAGCTGCTCCATCTTGCCAAGATCTAATTTACCGGTCTCCTCATGTGTCAGGGATGAGGAACCAATTTTAACTACGACACGCTTGTATCCTGTTTCACTTTTCATTCTAAACTTATCCTCGATTCTTATTGCCTCGCATGGAACATCCGGCCATGAGAATTCACCTTCGGTGAAGGTCGGACGCTGCATAATCACTTCCCAAGAAGTGATTACATTATACTCTATCATATCTTCCGCAAAAATACAAAACCATTCGTCTGGTAATCAGCGCCTCTCATCCTCTTATCCAAACGAGTGCCCGACATCATCAAGACTTTACCGCAAAAGCTTCAATTTACCAGTAAGACAGACGAACTCCACATCTGTCACATCGCCACAGTATTCTCCGTCCGCGTGCAGCACGAGTGGCTGGTCCGCGTGCAGCCTGAGTACCGGTGCATCAATCACAGTAAATCCACGGATTCTCTCATGCTTCGCCGCAACCAGAAGTGGCAGGCAGAAGAATGTAAGAAGCTTCGGAATGCCGTGTGCCATACTCAGTGATAACATTCCGTCTGTCGGAGATGCTTTCGGTGCCATCGGCACACCGCCGCCTTCCGCACGCAGATTCATCGCCGCTGCAAAAATCATCTTATTCATTTTATGTACACAATGGTTATCTCCACATTCAAGTGTCACATCCGCCGTCTTCATTGAAAAAAGCGAAGAAACCGTAAGTAAAAGATACGTGAGTTTTCCAAGATGGATTTTGTTCAAAACTTTCTTTAATTTCGAATGTAACGCCTTCTTACAGACGATCGCATCCAGACCGATCCCGGAACTGATCCCGAAAATCCGGCTTTCTTCCTCCGTCTCGCCCCAGCGAGCCTGTCCTATGTCCACTCTCGACACCGGAATTCCATTCTTTTCCCTCGCGATTGCCTTTAAGATCTGATGCAGCGCGATATTTGGATTCTTATCAATCATAAGTCCTCTCGCGAAATCATTTCCGGATCCGCTTGGGATCATGCCGAACCGCACCTTGTCGAAATCGGTAATACCATTTAACACTTCATTCATTGTGCCGTCTCCACCGACTACAATCAAATAAATTTTATCCTTATCCTTCTGTGAGATTTCCCGCGCAAGTTCCGTTGCATGTCCCTCGTATTTTGTCTCGTATGCTTCATACGCGATCTTCCGCTCCTCAAGCATGTTACAGATTCTGTGCCACACAAATCCTGCTTTACCGGTTCTTGCGTTCGTATTGACGATAAAATAAAGTTTACTCATTTCTTCAATCCTTTGTATATTTGCCCGTATGCCATCATTCCATATGTCATATAAGCATCTTACATGATTATAATATAAATCGATATGTTTTGCACGATATTCTTAATGAAAAAGCCTATCAGTACAAGAAAAAGCAAGTCTTGTCGCATAACGAAATTTGCGTTATAGTAAATTTCAGATTCTATATGATATGCAATCGCAAATGCATCCATAGATTCTGCCAGTATACGAACATAATATTAAGATAGTAAAGGATAAACAAATGGAACCATTAAGATTTAAAATAAAGAAACATAGAAACAACTTCACAAACCGTATGATTGGAATATTCCTGCTTACCACACTTCTTTGCGGTCTCTTGTCTGGCTGCTCCTCCGAGCCGAAAAAAGTTTCCAAAGAAGGCTTCTATTTTGACACAATCATTACCATTACACTATATGGAACCGATGACGAGAAATACATCAATGACTGTTTCTCCCTTGCAAAAGAATATGAAAACAAGTTTTCCAATACCATCGCAGGCAGCGAGATTTCGCAGATTAACGATGCAGATGGGAAGTATGTCACAGTAAGTGATGACACATTAGAACTGATACAAGACGGAATAAACTATGGAAAAGAAAGTGACGGAAAATTTGATATTGCAATCGGTGCTCTCTCCGATCTATGGAACATCTCCGAGATTGCAGAAAACTCAGATTCCTCTGACAACGAAGTCGACGCATCCGTTCTTCCATCCAATAACGATATCAAAAAGGCTTTAGCACACATTGACTATCGTTCGATTGAGATCAAAGGTAATCAGGTTCGCCTGAGCGATCCCGGTGTAAAACTTGATCTCGGCGGTATTGCCAAAGGCTACATTGCAGATCAGATGCGCTCCTATCTATGCGATCAGGGAATCACAGAAGGTGTGATCAGTCTCGGTGGCAACGTGCTGACGCTCGGCGAGAAAGCAAGTGGCGATGACTACTCCATCGGTATCCAGAAACCTTTTGCAGCAAGTGGAACCAGTCTCGGAGTCATCAAAGTAAAGGATGCATCTGTTGTATCCTCCGGCATCTACGAGCGCTACTATCGTATCGGTGATAAAATCTATCATCATATACTAGATACTACAACCGGATATCCGATTGAGAATGATCTCTACCAGGTCACGATCATCAGCAAAAGTTCGATGGACGGTGATGCTTTAAGCACCACCTGCTTTGCACTTGGACTTGAAGAGGGAATGAATCTGATTGAAAATACAAAAGATACGGAAGCCATCTTCGTCACAAATGATGGCAAACCCCATTGCAGTTCCGGAATCGGAAACACAGTAATCTTTGAAGAGAATTAAAATTTTACAACAAACCAACAATATATCTTATTCCATTTTATAGACAAAACGAAACCCGCTCAGATTCATTTCCGAACGGGTTTCGTTATATTTTTCTCTGCTTTTGTAAAAATAAAATTCTGACAAAAATCCGTATTCTTACAAAACAATCACTTGCATACTATAAGATGATCTTCTTCGGGCACTTCTCTGCACAGATTCCGCAGCCTGTACATTTCTCCTGATCAATGTATGCGATATTGTCAACAACATGGATTGCATCAGAAGAACAATTCTTCTCACAGAGATGACATCCGATACATCCTACGGAGCAGGCATTCATTACATCTTTACCCTTATCCTTGGAACTGCACTGTACAAGGTGCATTGCCTCATAAGGAACAAGTTCGATCAGATGCTTCGGACATGCAGCAACACATTTACCGCAGGCCTTACATACCTTCTCATCAACCTTTGCAATACCGTCAACAACATGAATTGCATCAAACGGACAAGCCTTTACGCAGCTTCCGAATCCAAGACATCCATAATTACAAGTCTTAGGTCCACCGTTTGGGACAAATGCCATAGCAGCACAATCTTCGATTCCGGTGTAATCGTAATCCTGTTTTGCTTTCTCGCAGGTTCCTGCACATTTCACAAATGCGACTTTCTTTACCGAAGCGCCAGCAGAGACACCCATGATCTCGCCGACTTTTGCAGCAACCGGATCACCACCGACCGGACACTGTCCGACCGGAGCCTCTCCCTTTGCAATTGCAGCAGCAAGGCCGGAACAACCTGCGTAGCCGCAGCCACCACAGTTGTTACCAGGAAGAACCTCAAGGATGGCTTCCTCTCTCGGGTCTACTTCAACTTTGAATTTCTCTCCGGAGATTCCGAGGAAAAATCCAAGAATAATTCCAACACAGCCAACTACGATGGCTGCGACAATAATTCCAGTAAGCATATTCTTTTCCTCCTAAATCATTCCTGAGAATCCCATAAATGCGATTGACATCAGACATGCGGTAATCAATACGATCGCTGTACCTCTGAATGTCTTAGGGATGTCATTGTATTCAATTTTCTCACGGATTCCGGCCATCAATACGATTGCAATAAAGAATCCGAGTGCTGTAGAGAATCCATATACAACAGACTCTAACAGATTGTATTCATAAGTTACACAGTTGAGTGCAACACCAAGTACCGCACAGTTTGTTGTGATCAGTGGAAGATACACACCAAGTGACTGATACAGTGAAGGCATGCTCTTCTTTAAAAACATCTCTACGAACTGTACCAATGCAGCGATAACAAGAATAAATACGATTGTCTTTAAGTAGGTCAGATCGATTCCTTTGGATACGAGGAACGGATTGGCCAGAATAAATTTATAGATCAGTCCTGTGATAAAGGAGGAAATTGTAATAACGAAGATTACGGCTCCACCCATACCGGCAGCAGTCTCTGTCTTCTTGGATACACCAAGGAACGGACAGATACCGAGGAACTGACTCAATACTACGTTGTTTACGATTGCAGAACCAACTGCGATCAAAACTAATTCAGCTAATGTACTCATCGTCTTCTCCCTCCCTATGCCTCTTTATTGTCTGAGGAAGCAGCACTCTTGCCGGTGCACAATGCAGACTGACCACAATGTGCACAGTCGCCTGACAGACATCCGGAAGGCTCTGCAAGCGGCTTGCCTTTTGCTTCCATCTTCTTACGAATGATATTCATTCCGGCTACAAGGAATGCAAGTACAAGGAATGCACCAGGTGCCATAATAAAGATGGTGATTGGTGTAAAGCCCTTGATTGCGGAAAGGAACGGAAGTCCGAAGAATGTTCCGGCTCCAAGGATCTCACGGATGAGACCAATAATCGTAAGTCCCATAGTAAATCCAAGTCCCATACCGATTCCATCGAAGATTGACTCGATCGGGCCATTCTTCGATGCATAGCTTTCTGCACGGCCAAGAATGATACAGTTTACAACGATCAGAGGAATGTATACACCCAATGCATTTGACAGGCTCGGTAAATAAGCCTGCATCAGAAACTGTACTACGGTTACAAGTGATGCAACGATCACGATATAAGCCGGCATACGCACTCCGTTTGGAATCACCTTACGGAATAAAGAGATCAAAAGGTTTGAAAATACGAGTACAACCAATGTGGAAAGTCCCATACCAAGTCCGTTGACTGCAGAAGATGTTACCGCAAGTGTCGGACACATACCAAGCATCAGGACGAAGGTCGGGTTCTCCTTGATCACACCATTGTATAAACGTTCAACATATTTGTTCATTACTGAGCACCTCCTAACGCATTCTGGAAGTAAAGAATTGCAGCGTTACAACCGTTTGCCATTGCTTTTGAAGTAATGGTGGATCTGGTGGTGGAGGAGGTTGGACACAAAATCGTGATGGTAATGCACCTTCATTGACTAATGAAGGTTATGGTGGTAGTAATGGTAACGATGGTAATAGTGGCTCTAGTTATTATTATAAAGGCGGATCTGGACAAGGGACCACCACCCGTGAATTTGGAGAATCCAGTGGTAAACTATATTCTGGTGGTGGTGGAGGAGGAAGATATTCATCTGATTTCGCTACATCATCTAGTTTAGGCGGAGAAGGTGGTGGGGGTAATGGTAATAATAGATATCTTTCTGGAACTAATCAGCGATATGGATTTTCAGGTGAAGCTAATACAGGTGGCGGTGGTGGTGGGTCAGCACTTGAGGGTGGTTCAGTCGATACAGCTGGCTCTGGAGGATCAGGAATTGTTTGTATAAGAAACGCTAGATAAATTTGATATCGATCCGATTTTCTGAAGTTGGGCCAATCTGGTAGAAACATTCACTTCTGGAAAGGAGCTCAACTATGGCCGTTTTGAAACAAAGGCTGAATAGAAAGAATGATAGTGGTACATATGATACCATTTATCTGGAGACTATTGCTACCGTTATCAAAATGTCTGATACAGATGATACTTTGCTTAGCGCAAAGATATCTTCTATGGATACAACTATTGCAGGAAAAGCTGCATCCAGTCATAATCACAGCGCTGCTAATATCACATCTGGTACTTTAGCTGTAGCACGTGGTGGTACTGGACAAACTAGTTTAGGTCCTGCAGTTACCACTGTTGCATTACGTGGTATTTATGCAAATACAACTGCGATGACTGCAGGTACTACTGCTCTTACTACAGGTCAAATCTATCTTCAGTATAGCTAAATTAATGGAGGTGTATTGAAGATGGCTAATTTGTACGTTGGTGTAAGTAGCAAGGCTCGACTGGTAAAGAATATTTACATTGGAGTAAATGGAAAAGCAAGAAAAGTGCAAAAAGCATATATTGGTGTAAGTGGGAAAGCCAGATTATTTTATTCTGCTAGTACGCCTTTTGCTTTCACTTATAGTGGTAGTTATGCTACTGAAGGAAATTTAGAGGGGAACTTTGTTATTCGTTTCAAAACTAGTGGAACTTTGAAGATTACTTCTTTAGGTATGACTAGCGGAAAATTTGATATATTTGGTGTAGGTGGAGGCTCTGGTGGTAATGGTTCCAGATATGGTGATAGCGTATATACTGCTGCTGGAGGCGCAGGAGGGTTTACTAAAACTATAAAATCTAAATCATTAACCACTACTAGTTATACTATTACTATTGGCGCAGGTGGAGCTGGTGGCACTGGTGATATTGGTAAATATGATACGCCTACTAATGATATTTTTGGTGGATCAGGTGGAAAATCATCATTTGGATCTATTTTATCGGTTGATGGAGCAACTGATACCAATATTAAAAATGATCCATCATATTATTTTTATCCTCGTAGCGGTGGCACTGCTGGAGGTTGGGGTTCATGGGTTGGTGCTAATGGTTCTAGAGAAGGAAGATCTGAAGGTGATTCTCAACAATCAGATACTGAGAGATATGGTGGCACTGGTCAAGGAACAACAACTAGAGAATTCGGTGAATCTGGTGGTAAGTTGTATGCAGGTGGTGGCGGAGGAGGAAGTCATCTTTCATTGCGCTCTGGTGATACTAAATATTTAATGTGGAATACATATCGTGGTGGTTCTGGAGGTGGCGGAGCCGGTGCTGGTGGTTCTGGTTCAAGCACGAATGCTAAAGATACTCCAACGCACACTTATGCAGTTGCAGGTACTGTTAATACTGGTTCTGGTGGCGGTGGCGGTGGTGCATATGCACATGGTGCTGCATCTTCTGGATCTCGTGTTGATTATACTCCAGGAGCAGCTGGTGGATCAGGTATAGTATGTATTCGTAATGCAAGATAATTAAACTTTTCACGAAAGGAGTAATACTTTAATGTATGCAGTTGAAAACCATAATCTAGTTCAAAATTATGCTTTACTAGATGAAAATAATGTTGTTACTAATGTAATCTGGATGGCAAATGAAAATGCTCCAGAATTCCCTAATTGCAAATGTTTATATGATCTTCCTGTAGCAATGGGTGATACATATAATCCAGATGAAAATAAGTTTTATCGAAATAATGAAGAAGTAAAATCTACTGAGCAGAAAGCTCTTGATGCTGCAGCAGAACTTGAACAGACTCTTGCTGAAACAGTTGAATCTGTTTATCAAGAAGATATTGCTGAATTAAAAGAGGAGGAGTAAACTATGTATAAGTCTATGAAGGTTTTAATTAATCGACATTTCTATACAACTCGAGAAGAAGCTCAGGAACGTCTTGATATGTTCTATGCTAAGAAGAGACTTACTGAAGATCAGTATAGTGAGCTCTGTGATCTATTAGATGAAAAGTATCCTGAAGTAGTTAGTTAAAATATAACCCCTCCCTTAATTGGGAGGGGAATAACTCTTTTCTTCATAGGTCGGATTTTCTAACGCGGGGCCAGCTCTGTACTGGCCTAAATAAGGGTTTCCTGAAACTTAATAGTTCTACAATACAATTAGCTAGTCAATCTAGTATAGATACTCTTAGTGGTGATATAACTACTATTAACAGTGAAATAACGAGTTTAAAATCCTCTGTCAGTAATGGGAAGTCGCTAATAGCTAGTGCGATTACTG
>OQVT01002049.1_pt1 | contig 12935 bp, 13 predicted proteins | sample 1691561 | NCBI WGS metagenome assembly OQVT01 (sample SAMN03418260, study PRJEB22391) | human gut metagenome | biome: human-gut; feature: organic feature; material: feces | host: Homo sapiens | place: Tanzania | collected 2013-01 | reverse complement strand
GATTCTTTTACAGACTACTGATGCTTTCTTGCCTTCATCGCCGCGTAGTACATCAAACCACCAAGCGCTCCACCGACTGTGTTATAGAACAAGTCAGATAGTTGGAACGTACCGAGCCTTAAAAAAAGCTGTAGCATCTCAATGCTTATCGAAAAAATGAATGCTATCTTTCCGCTATACCACAGTATCTTCTTCCAGCTACTGACTACTTTCTCTTGAAATGTCCATATAACCATACTGGTGAACGGTAGCATCATAATTACATTTTCAATACATTCCGCTAATGTTGAAGGAACCAAAGGATATACTTGTGGTTGAGATTGTGTAAAACTTAAGATTCTTTTCAATAAGGAGTATTTCCCCTGTTGAAGAAGCATCGCACAGAACATTACATGGAACTCTAAAAATCTCTTTCTCTCTTCATTATGTTGTTTAGCCTCTTCTTCTGTAAAATTAGTGTTTGTTAGTGAATTTATTGTATATGTTGAAACGTTATCCATATACAAATCATATTTTTGGGATGCCTGTTCCCAATAATCCATCACCCATTCGTCTTTCCCATAAAATATTTGAAGCCGAAGATTAGTCCAAAGTATAGTATATGTATCCTCTGATATAAAACCATCAGGATAAAGCAATGCGGTCAGAAAAGCATTACCATTATTAATGGACATTGGCTCATAGCATAACTTACATAAGTTCTCGTTTATTTTAGTAATTCCATCATAGGCATAATTGTCATAGCGTACCTTTGTGCCTATATGTCCCTTATGGAACTCTGTAATATATTCAACCCATTTGTCATACACATTTCTTGCGGCATTTCGGTTTGTTGAGCGAAGAATATAACTTATCAAGTCCACCCATCACAGGCAATGCAATGATATAGGTACGGTCAAACTTCCCAGGCTTCTTAAAAGCTTCACAGGCAAGTCTTTAAATATAAAAACAACCAGCGGAAATGACTTTCCCGAAGACCTGTCAGGTATAGATCTTATCATACACTGCGGAGCATGTATGATAAATCAAAGAGAGATGCAAAGCAGGATCAAAACTGCTGTTTCCCAAAATGTTCCGATAACAAATTACGGAACTGCCATTGCTTATTTTACGGGTATACTTAAGAGGTCCCTTGAGCTCCTTCCCAATTATCTTGATTTACTTTCATGATGAACAAACAGTCATACTTATCCGAGATTTTCAGTTCCTGATAGTATGACTGTTTTTTTGTTTATCAAAATCAGAATGTTTTCGCAATGAAAAAGAGATGCATAAATGCATCTCTTTTTCATAATGTAAGTTTGAAGGGGGCTATTAAGCCTCTTTTTTGTTGGCCTTAACAAGCTCAGTGAGCTTAGGAACAACCTTATTAAGATCTCCGACGATACCATAATCAGCTACTTCGAAGATCGGAGCAGTCTCATCTTTGTTAATAGCAATGATAAGATCTGACTCTTCCATTCCGGCAAGGTGCTGGATAGCGCCTGAAATACCGATAGCAAAATATACGTTAGGACGTACAGTCTTACCTGTCTGTCCAACCTGGAGTGCCTTAGGCTTCCATCCTGCATCTACAACCGCACGTGAACATGAAACCTGTCCGCCGATAGCATCTGCAAGATCCTCAAGTATCTTAAAGTTCTCAGGGCTTCCAACTCCACGTCCGCCTGATACAAGGATCTTAGCATCCATGATATCAGCTACCTGGTTAACAGCCTTAACAACTTCAAGGATCTCAACATAATTGTGATCCGGAGTAAATCCGGGATTAAACTCGATGATCTCAGCCTTGTGAGCATCATCTCTTTCTCTTCTCTGCATAACACCGGGACGAACTGTTGCCATCTGAGGACGGAATTCAGGACAAGCGATAGTTGCTATTGTGTTTCCGCCGAATGCAGGACGAGTCATAAGAAGCTGGTTATGAAGTGTCTCAACACCCGGCTTCGGAACCATCGGGAAATCTCCGATAGCAAGACTTGTACAGTCAGCTGTAAGACCTGTGTGGATACGAGCTGCAACTCTCGGTCCAAGGTCACGTCCGATAGCAGTTGCTCCTATGAGCAGGATGTCCGGTTTAAATTTGAGAACTGCTTCTGAAAGAGCGTGTGTATACGGTTCTGTTCTGTATTCCTTTAATTCAGGATCATCTATAACGATAACCTTGTCAGCACCATATGCTGCAAGCTCATCCGAAAGATTCTTTATTCCGCTGCCGACAACGATGGCAGCTACAAAAGTATTAAGATCATCAGCTAATCTTTTTGCTTCGCTCACCAATTCGATGGCAATACCGTTTAACTTATTGTCAACCTGCTGAGCAAAGACATATACGCCTTTATATTCTTCTAAATTCATTTATTCCACCATCCTCTTATCAAATGATATGTTTAGCAAGTAATTTGTCACATATGTATTTAGCAGCTGCATCTGCATCAAGATTTGCCTGAACTTCTCCGGCACCCTTACGAACCTTATCAGATGCTTTAGCGATCTTCGTAGGTGATCCCTTTAATCCTAAGTTAGAATCTTCAACATCTACAAGATCTGCTCTTCCCCATGTTGTGATTTCAGCATCACATGCATCGTTGATTCCGCCCGGAGTCATATAACGTGGCTCGTTGAGCTCTGCAAGAGCTGTAACAAGACAAGGCATTTTTGCTTTTACAACATGATATCTGTCATCATACTGACGCTGTACTATAACACTGTCACCATCGATCTTAAGATCCTGGCAATAAGAGATGATCGGAATATTAAGACGCTCAGAGATCTGAGGTCCAACCTGTGCAGTATCACCGTCGATAGCCTGACGTCCTGTGATTATAAGGTCATAGTCAAGCTTTCTGATAGCTCCGGCAAGTGTCTGTGATGTAGCCCATGTATCAGCTCCGCCAAGAACACGGTCAGTAACAAGGATTCCCTTATCAGCGCCCATTGCGATAGCTTCACGAAGAACGTCTGTAGCCTTTGGAAGACCCATTGTTAAAACTGTTACTTCTGCACCATACTGGTCTTTTAATCTAAGTGCTGCCTCAAGTCCGGCTTTATCATCCGGGTTCATGATTGCGAGCATGGCAGCTCTGTTTAATGTACCGTCCGGATTAAAGGAAACGCCGCCCTTAGTATCAGGTACCTGTTTAATACAAACAACTATTTTCACGTTTTCGTCCTCCCATTATTTCAAGATGTCAGCTGAAATAACCATACGCTGAACTTCTGATGTTCCTTCGTAAATCTCAGTAATCTTAGCATCACGCATCATACGCTCAACATCATACTCTCTGATGTATCCGTATCCACCGTGAAGCTGAACAGCCTTAGTTGTGATATCCATAGCTGCTTCAGCTGCATAAAGCTTAGCCATAGCTGCTTCTGCGCTGTATCTGTCCTGAGTATTCTTTGCTACTGCTGCTCTGTAAACCAAAAGCTGAGCTGCTTTTGCCTTAGTAGCCATATCAGCAAGCTGGAACTGTGTATTCTGGAAGCCCGAAATAGCCTTTCCGAACTGTTTTCTTTCTTTTACATATTTGATCGTTGTCTCAAGAGCACCCTCTGCAAGACCAAGAGCCTGAGCTGCGATACCGATACGTCCGCCATCAAGAGTGTGCATAGCGATATTGAAGCCTTTGCCCTTCTGTCCGAGAAGGTTTTCCTTCGGGATACGGCAATCTGTAAATATAAGCTCATATGTAGCTGATCCGCGGATACCCATCTTCTTCTCTTTTGTTCCGAAGGTGAATCCGGGTGTTCCCTTTTCAACTATGAATGCAGAGATCTCTTTCATCATTTTGCCGTGCTTCTCAACTTTTCCGGTAACAGCGATGATAACATAAACATCAGCCTCTTTACCGTTTGTGATAAATACCTTTGATCCGTTGAGAACCCATTCGTTAGTAGCTTCATCGAAAACAGCCTTTGTCTGCTGTCCCTGAGCATCTGTTCCTGCACCCGGCTCTGTAAGACCGAAAGCTCCGAGCTTCTCGCCCTTAGCAAGCGGTACAAGGAATTTCTGCTTCTGCTCTTCTGTTCCGTATGTCATGATAGGATCCATGCAGAGTGATGTGTGAGCTGATACAATAACTGCAGTAGTTCCGCAAACCTTAGCTAATTCTTCTACACACATAGCGTATGTAAGAATGTCACAGCCTTGTCCGCCATACTCCTTCGGAACAGGGATTCCGAGAAAACCGTATTTAGCTAATTTTTCTACGGTCTCTGTTGGAAATTTCTCAGTTTCATCGACCTCTTGAGCGAGAGGTTTTACCTCATTTTCGGCAAACTCTCTGAACAAAGATCTGGCCATTAAATGCTTTTTGTCTAATGTGAAATCCATTTTTTTCCTCCAAACTCCCTTTTGTTAATATATAATACGATGCGCAATGCGCGTATTACCTTAGTTATTTGTAAACGTTTTTTCTTTACGTTTCTCAAGGAATGCTGACATTCCTTCCTTCTGATCATGTGTCTCAAAGCAATCACCGAAAAGCTTTGATTCAAGTGCAACCGCTTCTTCGATTCCGAGCTCTAAACCTTCGTTAATAGCCTTTTTGCTGTTTCTTACAGCTATAGGAGCATTGGAAGCTATTCTGTTAGCAAGCTTAACAGCCTCGTTCATGAGCTCCTCAAGAGGATATACGTGGTTTACAAGTCCGATCCTCAAAGCTTCGTCTGCCTTGACATTCTTGCCTGCATAGATCATTTCCTTAGCCATTCCCGGTCCTATAAGTCTTGCAAGCCTCTGTGTTCCGCCAAAGCCCGGTGTGATTCCAAGACCAACCTCAGGCTGTCCGAATACTGCATTTTCCGAGCAAATACGGATATCGCAGCTCATACAGATCTCACAGCCGCCGCCTAAAGCATATCCGTTAACTGCAGCGATAACAGGTATCGGAAGCTTTTCAAGCTTAAGGAATATGTTATTTCCGTTTTTGCCCCATTCTTCACCCTGTACCTTTGAAAGAGGATACTGTGAAGCGATATCAGCACCTGCTACGAATGCTTTTTCTCCATCACCTGTAAGAATAAGACATCTGATATTATTTACATCAACATTGTCGATAGCTTCATTAAGCTCATCAAGAACCTCTTTGCTGAGTGCATTTAAGACCTTAGGTCTGCTGATTGTCATTATAGCTATCTGTCCCTGTACTTCGTATTTAATGAATTCCATTTTATTTTCTCCTTACAAATCCTATCACTGATTATCTCTCAACTATAGTAGAGCATCCCATTCCGCCGCCTATGCAAAGTGTTGCAAGACCCTTCTTGGCATCTCTTTTCTGCATCTCATGAAGAAGTGTTACAAGTATACGGCAGCCTGAAGCTCCTACAGGATGTCCGAGTGCGATAGCACCGCCGTTTACGTTTACCTTGCTCATATCGAACTCAAGGTCGTGTGCTACTGCAAGTGACTGTGCTGCAAACGCCTCGTTTGCTTCGATAAGATCCATGTCAGCTATCGTAAGACCGGTCTTTGCAAGTACCTTCTTGGTTGCTGCTACAGGTCCGACTCCCATGATCGAAGGATCGACTCCGCCTAAAGCTCCAGCTACCCATGTTGCCATCGGTGTAACGCCGAGCTCTTTTGCCTTCTCCTCGCTCATTACTACAACCGCTGCTGCACCGTCATTGATACCTGATGCATTTCCTGCTGTAACCATTCCGTCTTTTTTGAATGCCGGTTTAAGCTTAGCAAGGCCCTCTGCTGTTGTTCCCGGACGAGGTCCTTCATCTTTATTTACGATAATTGTCTGTTTTTTTGTTTTAACTTCTACAGGAACTATCTCATCATCAAATTTTCCTGCTTCAATAGCTGCACAGGCCTTCTGCTGGCTGCTTGCAGCAAATTCATCAAGGCCTTCTCTTGTAAGTCCCCACTGCTCTGCTACATTCTCTGCAGTGATTCCCATATGATAATCATTAAATGCATCCCAAAGAGCATCATTTACCATCGTATCGATCATCTGAGCATTATTCATACGATAACCAAAACGTGCCTTCGTTAAAGCATATGGTGCAAGTGACATATTTTCCATACCGCCTGCTACAACGATATCAGCTTCTCCTGCCTGGACCATAGCTGCTGCCATATTTACACAGTTCAATCCTGAACCGCATACAACGTTGATAGTAACTGCCGGAACTTCTATAGGAAGTCCTGCCTTTATGGATGCCTGACGAGCCACGTTCTGACCCTGAGCCGCCTGAATAACACAACCCATGTATGCAAGGTCTACCTGGTCTGCCGGTACGTTTGCACGTCTTAAAGCTTCTTTTATAACTATAGCTCCAAGATCTGCTGCCGGAACAGTACTGAGTTCTCCGCCCATCTTACCTATTGCAGTACGACAAGCCCCTGCTAATACAACTTTCTTGCTCATTATAAAGCTCCTCCTTTAAATATACATTCGTTGGTTATTCTATCACAACTCGTAATGCATTTATACTTTTTTTAATGCAAGTTTTTGTTCAAAAATACGGATTGACAATTCTTTTGCAATATTGTCATCTATTTAACAAACTCACCAACATATATGATACCATTTGATAATATATTGTCAATATTTTTTTTGAATATGGCAAGAAAAACATATAACATATACAAAAAGCGAAGTATGAATTTATCATTAATTCACATTTCGCTTTATTATTATCTGTAGTCTATTATTTTTTTTGATAAAAACTCAATAACTGAATCATAGTTTTCCGGCCTATGCGGGTAGTCACACCCCGTGCAGACCTTTATCCTTCTGCCGTGTTTTTCTTTAAAAGCCGGATTTCCCGGACAGTTTTCAAAATGATACATCGGGCAGTAACAGAAAAGGCAGTTAAACTCTCCCGTAGTCTTATGACACGGAAAAAATTCACATTTTCGGTTTGAGAAAAAACGTGATGATTCCTTCATTTCTTATTTACCTTCAGTTTGTATATTTTTCCTTATGGAGCTCTCCTAAGTTTACTATCCTTCCGTCAGGCTCTTTTATATCGATATTATCGAGCTGAGCCCTCAGATTTTTCCTGACGGCATCAAGATACTCTCCCCTGAGTATAGCCTGCTCTTCTTTTTCCTCTTTAGTAAGTCCCTCTGTCTTTGCTTTTCTTGCAAGCTCATTTATTCTTTCAATATTCATATTTCGCTCCGTTCTCAAATATGTTCTATGCAGTCAAGCACATACGCTTTGTCCTTTGGATCTGCCACAAAAACAGTCCCTACGGACTCACCCTCTATTATCTCATGGATGATCCTGAAATCATAACCGTTTGCAAGTACCATATCTGTTCCTGCAGCCGAAGCAAGCTTTGCGGCAGAAAGCTTTGTTGCCATGCCTCCCGTTCCGACACTGCTCTCGGTATCCTTTCCCATCTTCATGATATCATCATCTATCTTTTCCACGTATTCGATAAATACGGCATCGGGATTCTCCCTCGGATTATCCGTATATAAGCCGTCTATGTCAGAAAGTACGATCAGAAGATCGGCATCTATGATAGTTGAAACTATAGCAGAAAGCGTATCGTTATCTCCGAAAACAGAAAGATCGTTTATACCGTATGTTGCAACCGCATCATTATCGTTTACAACAGGAATGACTCCGAGCCTTAGAAGCTCGTTAAAAGTATTTCTGGCATTTACACGATGCAGCGAATCAAGTACATTGCTCTTTGTAAGAAGTATCTGGCTGCATATCTGATTGTACTCGGAAAACAGCTTCTGATATATCATCATAAGACGTGCCTGTCCGACAGAAGCACAGGCCTGCTTCTCTGTTACCTTTGCAGGTCTGTGGTCAAAGCCCAGTGCATTTCTTCCGACCATTGTAGCTCCCGAAGAAACGAGCACAACTTCCTTTCCCTGATTTCTGAGATCGCTTATCTCTCTTACAAGCCTTTCTATCTTAACGATATCAAGTCTTCCCGTCTCATGATGCTCAAGCGATGACGACCCTATCTTGATAACGATCCTCTTTTTGTCCTTAAAGGTATTTCTTATATCCGAAGCCGGAAGTCTGTTTCTTGTTATGCCGAGAACATTTAATACAGCCTCCTGCTTTTCTTCCATGACTTTTGCTTCCTCTTCTGAGCCGACATGATCATATCCCAAAAGATGGAACATACTGTGTGCTACGAGAAAAGCAAACTCTCTCTTCTCTGAATGTCCGTACTCTCTTGCCTGCTCTTCAACCTTATCGATCGATATTACTATATCACCGAGCAGCACCTCTCCTGTCTCGGGATTTATGCAGTCATCAGCATTCTCGATGGCATCAAAATCCCCGGGTCTTTCATATTCTATCATCGGAAATGAAAGTACATCTGTAGGCCTGTCGATATTTCTCTGTTCTTTGTTGATTTCATGTATCCCGTGATCATCCGTAATAAGTATTGAAACCTCTGCCTCATACGGAAAATTTTCCGAATCAAGCACCTCATTTATAACGGCGTCCGCAACCTCGGACGGATCAAATTCAAACTCTTTTTCTGTCTCATTTTCGATATTCAGGGTCATTTCACCGAAGTCTCCTTTTTACCGCGTGTTCTTTTTGGAATATCACGTTTTTTTGATTCAAATTTTTCGTAAGCCTCTACTATCTTCTGTACAAGAGGATGTCTTACGACGTCCTTGCTCGTAAGCTTGCAAAAGCTGATATCTTCTATGTTTTTCAGGATCTTTGATGCTACATCAAGTCCGGAAACGGCACCGCTCGGCAGATCTTTTTGGGATGCATCGCCGGTTACTATTACCTTTGAACCGAATCCTATCCTCGTAAGAAACATCTTCATCTGAGACGGTGTGGTATTCTGTGCCTCATCAAGTATGATAAATGCGTTATCAAGAGTCCGTCCTCTCATATATGCCAGAGGAGCAACCTCGATAAGCCCCTTTTCGGTGTTTTTCTGAAAGCTTTCGGCACCCATGATCTGGTAAAGAGCATCATAAAGAGGTCTTAAATAAGGATCTATCTTGCTCTGAAGATCTCCCGGAAGAAATCCCAGCTTTTCTCCCGCTTCGATAGCCGGTCTTGTAAGGATGATCCTGTTTACTTCTTCATTGCGAAAAGCGGTTGCAGCCATGGCGATCGCAAGATATGTCTTTCCTGTTCCTGCAGGTCCTATACCGAAAGTGATCATATTTTTTCTGATCGCATCTACATACTCCTTCTGTCCGAGAGTCTTCGGCTTTACGGGTTTCCCGTTTACCGTATGACATATACAGTCACTGTCCAGTCCGACAAGAACGTTCTCTTTTTCCTCAAACAGCTGCGAAATAATATAATCCACGTTTTGCTGAGTGATCGTATTTCCCCTTTTTGAAAGCTGTATCAGCTCTTCTATTGCACTTTTGGCCTTTTTTACAGCCGACGGTACACCTATTATCCTAAGATCTCCTTCTCTTGATATCACAGAGACCTTAAGTGTTTTTTCTATTTTTTTTGCATTTTCATCAAACTGACCCAGAACATTCATTGCATGATCGGATGGCAATGTGATTCTCTCTTCAACATAAGTATCCGGCATATCTTTTCCTTTACTGTTCCTCTTCTTTGACCTCGTCATCCTTTATGAAGATGAGCGAGAAATTAAGGCGAAGCTCCTCCCCCATATAATGATCCATATTACATATATCCGCTATATCCGACATTACCAGTCCATGGCTTTCTATGCACGGATGCATTTCATCGGGAAACCTGCAAAGCTCTCTCGGAAACGTGCATTTCGCACATTTCATACATCTTCCGCCTGTAAGAGTATATATGGAATATCCCTCATCCAAAAGGTGCTCCGCAATAATGTCTGTGAGATGTTCATGCTCCTTTGCGGCTTCCTCCTTAAAGGCTCTGCCCGAATGCTCCTTCATATCCGATACTGTGGAAAAAACAAGAACATCCGAGAACAAAAGACAATGCTCCCTGCATTTTTCGATCTTTCCCACTGCAGGCTGGCATGACCAGAACTGTCCGTAAGCAGAGCAGTTCTGCCTGCAGAGCTGCTTTGCCTTATCGGAATATGTTAATTCTTCAGGTTTTAAAAACGAATACTGATATATCGGGAATTGTGTAATATAAGTTTCTATCGATCCAAGATCCAAAAGTGTCACCTCTTTGTTATTATCAGCTGCCGCTTTCCCCTTCACTTCCTGAAGGCGGCTCGGTAGGAGCTGTCGTGGGTTCAGGTGTAGGTTCAGGTGTCGGCTCAGGTGTCGGCTCTACCGTCGGTTCGGGTGTCGGCTCAGGTGTCGGCTCGGCTGTCGGTGTCTGTGTAGGATCAGGTGCCGGCTCATACGATGATCCGCCTCCGGTATTTCCTCCCTGACTGCTTCCTCCCTGATTATGGTCATAGCGGTTTGTCTGAGTCGGGGTACTCTGCTGCGGTGCAGCGGTCGGCGCTGCCTGCGCATATTCAAATACCGCTGCCGATATAGGGCTTTGTATACCCTTGTCATTGATAACGATAATATAAAAGATATGCTTTCCTTCAGGCATCGTTATCTTTCCGTTAACCAGTGTTCCGTCTTCGACAGTAGGTTTTTTGTCAAACGCATAGTAAGCCGAACATTCATCCGGATATTCTACCTTGATCTCATTATCGCTTCCGTAATATGTTCCCGATGATGTAAGTATCTTAGGTGCAGCCGGTTTTTCCGGATTTACAGTGTAGGTTTTTGTCTCTATCGGGCTTAAAACGCCTTCAGGTGTTACAGCAACCGCCTTAACGGTAACTGTACCAACTCCTATATGTATGCTTCCTTCAAACAAGGCTGATTCTGCCGTAGGATCCGAGCCGTCAAGAGTATATCTGATCTCATAGCCGTCATTGGATGAAAGCGTGATGTCGCTTTCATTGCTGTATGTACCTTCCTCAAGAGAAAACAGCGGACGGTTGACGAGATAATCATAAAATTTATTTCTGATGGACTTGTCGCTTACATTTGACATGAGCTCATACAGTGCATCATACATCTTACTGCCACAGTATATTTCGATCAGCTGGGCATAAGCCTCCTCCGATGAAGGATTCGATGCTATAACCTTTAACAGGATATCTATAGCCTCATCGGAATTCTCAAGCTTATAAGCTATCTGTGCCTTTAAGATCTTTCCTTCCTCACTGCCTTCATTTACGGAAAGCGCTTCGCAGATCATATCATAGGCATTCTGATATTCCTTGTTATCATATGCCTCCACAGCTCTTGCGTACAGCTTATTGAAATCCTTGCCTGATACCATAGTTGAGCGTATAGTCATAATGGCAACTGCTATTCCTATAGCCGCTATCGTTACTATAAGGGCAGCGGCAAGTGATTTAAGGATCTTTCTGTTCTTTAGGATCCTCTTTCTCTCTTCTCTCTGCTCCTTAAGATGCCTGGTCTCAAGCTCATCTATACTGCTCTGGACAACCATCATGTTAAGATCCAAAGTCTCATAATTAGGTACAAGCTGGATCTCGCTTCCGCATTTCGGACAAACCACCTCGCCATCAGGCAGCTCGGCTCCGCAATGAGAACATTTAATCATTACAACCTCCACAATATTTTAAAACAATCCATGGAATCAGTTTTCTTCGAGGAAATTCTCGAACTGTTCCATCGTCATAAGTATCTTTCTGGGTTTTGTACCCTCCTCGGGACCAACAACACCGGCATCACACAGCTGATCCATGATCCTTGCCGCTCTGTTAAATCCAATCTTGAAAACTCTCTGCAGCATTCCTATGGATGCCTTGTCCTTCTCTATTATGAATTTACCGGCATCCGTAAAATATACATCCCGGTCACCGGACGATGTGTCCTGCGACTGGTTTACCGATACGGAAGCAGCCGCAAAGGCCTCCTGTATCGTTTCATCATATACGGTTTCTTTTTTAGATATAAAATCAACGACCTTTTGTATCTCATCATCAGATACAAAACATCCCTGAACTCTCGCAGGCTTAGGATAGCCTGCGGGATGAAAGAGCATATCTCCTCTTCCTAAGAGCTTCTCTGCTCCGTTCATGTCTATTATTACTCTTGAATCTATTCCGGATGTTACGGAAAGAGCTATCCTTGAAGGCATATTTGCCTTTATAAGACCTGTAATAACATTTACCGACGGTCTCTGTGTTGCGATTATAAGATGAAGTCCTGCAGCCCTTGCAAGCTGTGCAAGCCTGCAAATAGCCTCCTCAACCTCACCCGGAGCCGCCATCATAAGATCCGCAAGCTCATCTACGATGATAACGATCTGAGGAAGTATCTCCGGTTTTGTCTCTTCTTCGTTTGCATAATCCGCAAGCTCGGCTGCCTTATGATTATAGCCTTCTATATCTCTTACGCCAAACTCCGCAAAAAGATTATATCTTCTTGTCATTTCGGTAACAGCCCACTGGAGCGCACCCGCTGCCTTTTTAGGATCTGTTACGACAGGGCTTAAAAGATGCGGTATCCCGTTATATATAGATAACTCGACCACCTTCGGATCTACCATTATGAGCTTTACCTCATCAGGTCTTGCCTTATAAAGTATACTCATAATCAGAGTGTTGATACACACTGATTTTCCGCTTCCGGTCGAGCCTGCTATCAAAAGATGCGGCATCTTGGCTATGTCTGAAATAACCGGCCTTCCTGCCAGATCCTTTCCCACAGCAAATGACAGCTTTGATCTGCTGTTTTTAAATTCAGCCGAGTCCAGAAGATCTCTTAAAGCAACAGCGCTGTTGGTCTTATTCGGCACTTCTATTCCTACTGCTGCCTTTCCCGGAATAGGTGCTTCTATCCTTATATCCGCAGCAGCAAGATTAAGCTTTATGTCATCCGCAAGACTTACTATCCTGCTGACCTTAACGCCCTTGTCCGGCTGGATCTCATATCTCGTCACGGTAGGTCCGCAGCTGACATTAACAACTGTAGCCTCTACTCCGAAATTGTTAAGGGTCTGCTGCAGCTTTCTGGC
>OQVT01002047.1_pt1 | contig 12936 bp, 11 predicted proteins | sample 1691561 | NCBI WGS metagenome assembly OQVT01 (sample SAMN03418260, study PRJEB22391) | human gut metagenome | biome: human-gut; feature: organic feature; material: feces | host: Homo sapiens | place: Tanzania | collected 2013-01 | reverse complement strand
TTATAAACATAAAAAGATTCCGCACGATTGCAGTAACAATAGCAATATTTATGGTAATGGGCATGATTTTTGCTGATAATATATCCGCCGGAATTGAGGGTGGATTGTACAGGGACCGCATAATATATATGGAGCAGACAAAGTACCAGAAAATAGTAATGACGAAGCACAGAGATGATGTGAGGCTTTATATCGATGGTAATTGCCAGTTTTCAACGGATGATGAATACAGATATCATGAGGCGCTTGTACATATTCCGATGAATGAAGTGGATAACTGTTCAAAAGTTCTCATTCTTGGTGGTGGAGATGGTTTAGCCGTTAGAGAAGTCCTGAAATATGATGAGGTGAAGAAAATTGACCTGGTAGATTTGGATGAAGAAATGATAAGGATTTGCTCTACCAATGATAATATAACAAAGATAAATGAAAACAGTCTGAAATCAGATAAATTGAGTATTCATAATGAGGATGCATATGAATTTTTAAAAGAATCGGACGAAAAGTATGATTTGATAATAGTAGATTTGCCTGATCCAAATAGTGAATCCCTTAATAAATTATATTCCAATATGTTTTACAGATTGTGTGGAAAAGCTTTGAGTGATAAAGGGGTTTTTGTCGTCCAGTCAACGAGTCCATACTTTGCAACAAATGCATTCTGGTGCATAAATAAGACAATAGAAAGTGAAGGCTTCAATGTGAAGCCATATCATCTGCAGGTTCCGGCGTTTGGAGATTGGGGATTTAATATGGCAAGCAGGAAAGAACTGACAGAAGAAGAGAAGTACAACATGGAGCAGGCAGCTATTGACCGGGAAACAAAAAAGAAACTGCAAGAAAAAGCACAGGAAGAAAAAATGCAGAATCTTCCGGGAGATACAAGAAAAAAGAAATATATACGAATATCCAGAACGCAGCACAAAGAAATAGAGGAAGGACAGAAACCATACATAATTCTGAAAAGTGCAGAACACTTCAAAACAGGAGACATAATCACAGCACAGGTGTTTGAAGGCGGAAGATCCACCGGAGAAGTAACAGAACTGTACATAACCTGTCTTGACGACGAAAACACATCATCTGCAATCAATAGTGGTTATGTGATTGCAGGAATCTTGAAAAAGGAAGTTGCAGCAGATTTAGGTTTATTAGAGGATGTGGAAGAATAATGGGGCTATTGGCAGCAGTGACAGACGCATTAAATAGAGTTGACGCAAAGAGGGCAACACCAGAAATGGTTGTTACCCTTGCTGTGCGTTCAGAAAAGAACAGGGAAAGGCAAACAGGAGGGAATGAGCATGGCGAAGGAAACAGCGCAGATGAATAAGAACACCGTTATTAAATACCTGAAATACAGCCGGGGGATTGATGATGAAATAAAGATTAAAAGAAATATCGTGGAAGATCTGGAAATGTGTTATGACACATCGGCAGCGATCAACTATGATGGTATGCCAAAGGGACAGAACCATATATCAAACCCGACAGAAAAAGCGGCCATGAATATTCCCAATTATGTGCGAAAAGAGATAAGAGAGTACAAAGAAGATATCGACTATATTTTCTACTCCACCCCTCAAATCTTTGAGGAGATTATGGCATTACGACACTCGCTTCTTACTTTCAAACAAGTCGGTTGCCATTGTTTTCTGTTTATCATCTCATTGCCTTTGTATTATGTTTATGAATTGCCCTTATGAAAGGGGGATAATACTACACCATGACCACTATCTTACCATTATTATTCAAATGCCTATAAGTCAAATATGACTCTGAAAGTTGTATCTTCATGTAGCATCATTGATTTTCAAGATGTTACATAACTTTTATAGGCATTGAAATATGTAGCCTACTTGTAGCGTCTTGTAGCACGATGTAGCGTTATATCCTATTATTGGTACAAAGTTAGTATAAAACAATTAGAATAAAGATAAATTCCTCGTGTTTAACACTAACTTTGCACCAAAATACTGATGTTAGAGGCTACAAACAAAGTCCTTTACCTTTGCTTGGTATTCTTCCTTGGTCATACCTCCAGTCTCTATCATTGAGTCAAGTACATCGCCAAGCTCATCAAAAGCAATATCATGATGATATTCTTTTGTTGTTCCATCCTTTTCTCCATAGATACGGTAGTAATCAGAGCCTTCATCCAAAGCAATATATACCTTGCCCTGAAATTGGAAACCATTCACCTGCATGACAAGAGCCGCCATAGTGAAGTCTTCGCCATTGGTATTCTTGATAATTTGGGTAGCATACATCTTTGAGATGCCTCAACTATTGATTTTAAGATACCTCAACCATTGATAATGTCTATCGGCGTTGTATGAAGGAAAACAGCCTTGTAAGAGTTAAAAATGTTACCATTGACTCATTTTCTTGCCTTGAAATTTGCGTGTACAAAGGAATAAGACTAACTTTGTGGTCGTTAATAATGTGTATTTACACAAAATAAACAAATAGAAATATGGAAATCCGTAGAGATAAATATCTGGATCTACTTATCCACAGTTGTGGGAATGGGTTGATAAAAGTGATAACAGGAATGCGCAGATGCGGCAAGTCATACCTGTTGTTCACCCTTTTCAAGAACTATCTCATAAAACAAGGAGTGAAAGAAGACCATATCATAGGGGTAAATTTGGAGAACCGACTGAATAAAAGTTTGAGAGACCCCGACGCATTACTTCAATACATAGATAGCCGTCTTTCATCAGACGGTCAATATTATGTTATGCTGGATGAAGTACAGATGGTCAGCGAGTTTGAGGATGTATTGAACTCATTCCTAAGCATAAGCAATGTGGATGTGTTTGTTACTGGCTCTAATGCAAAATTCCTGTCTAAGGATGTAATCACTGAGTTTCGTGGACGAGGAGATGAAATACACGTGCGTCCATTGACCTTCAGAGAAGTAGCAGATTTCCGTGATGACTATTCGCAAGATCTGATTCGTGAATATATGCTCTATGGAGGATTGCCACAGGTCGTTTTAGAAAACGATGTCAACAAGAAGGTGAGTTATCTGGAACAGCAGATGGAGCATACTTATTTGCGTGACATAAAAGAGCGATATGAAGTTCGTCAAGATAGCGATTTGTCAGAATTAGTGGACATCATGGCATCATGTGTGGGTGGTCTGACCAATCCTCCAAAGATTGCAGACACTTTTAAAAGTGTAAAGCATAGTAGCATTTCGGTGGATACCATACGTCTTTACTTGGAATATATGGAGGATGCGTTCGTGTTGGAACGTGTTACTCGTTATGACATTAAAGGAAGAAAATACATAGATTCGCCGTTTAAGTATTACTTTGAGGATTTGGGACTGAGAAATGCCCGATTAGGATTTCGGCAAGTAGAACCAACGCATATGATGGAGAATATGCTCTACAACGAGCTTCGTGCTATTGGAATGAAGGTGGATGTAGGACAGGTGTTTACCGAAGTGAAAATCGAGGATGGATCCCGTCAGCGCAAGACGCTGGAAATCGATTTCGTCTGCAACCGTGGCTATGAGCGAGTATACATCCAATCGGCCTATGCGATGGAAACAGAAGAAAAACGAGATCAAGAACTGACCTCACTACGTAAACTTCGCGACGGATTTCGCAGAATCGTAATTGTAAACGGGCTACAACCTACCTACATGAATGAAGAAGGCGTGTATATTATAAATCTTATGGATTTTTTGCGCGACCCGGAGAAATACATGGAGGAGAGAGTATAAAATCACAATATTCTTAAACTAGTAATATTTTGTTATGTCTGAGTTTATCAAAGCCATCGGCATATTTTATAAGAATGAATTAAATGCCATCAATACGTATTTAGTCAACCAGCCCACCAAGACCATGCCAAATCAAAACTCACTGATTGCGGCATTACCTTTGCTAGCTTTAGTGGCGTAATATAGGATTGAAGCAAACGATAAGATACATGGTTAAATTATATACCACCATTAATGGTGGTATATAAAACATCGAATAATATGACATTAGAAAAAATCTATAACCAATGGCTATCCATTCAGCCACTGTCTGAAGCTGATCAGAACAAACTCAGTATGAGATTTACTGTTGAGTATAACTACAAATGCGTAATAGCCGCCGAACCATCATTGATGTATAATCGTATTGCAGATGGTACAAGCTGTCCTTGCTTAGAAAATGAAACCTCAAAACTATAATTGTTATGTAAGGTTCAACAAAGAGACATCCCATAAGAAAAATCATAATACTACGTTAACATACTTAATAAAAGAAACAAACTTATGACAGACAATTATATGATAAGACGGGCAATCCCCGACTTGCTCGACAAGAAATACTACATACCTGAATACCAACGAGGCTACCGATGGGAGAAAACGCAGGTACTGGATCTTTTGCAGGACTTGTATGCTTTCTTCATTGGTGACACTAAAGGACAATTCTATTGTCTTCAACCCATTGTGGTGAAGGAAAAACAGATGAACAACGAATTGTGGTATGAGGTGATAGATGGACAACAACGCTTGACAACTATTCGTATCATCATGCAGATATACGACCAATTGAACAGCAACATGTTTACCACCATATCACATAAGTACACCATCATGTATGCCACACGTCCTGATATGGTGGATATTTTTGAGTCTATCAAAATTGTTCCTCCTACAACATCATCACCTGCCACCATTGATGAAATTCCCAGCAAATGGAGTCACATGATAGATTCTGTATATATCTACAATGCTGCAAAGACCGTTCTCAAATGGTTTATGGAAGATTTGTCAAGAGTAGGTGTCTTCTCCCAATATTTCTACCAGACTGCTGATAGCGGAACAAAGTCCGTACAGGTCGTATGGTATGAAACAAATGAAGAAAAGGAGCCACACGATATATTCAACAGGATGAATTCGCTGAAAGTGGAACTGTCGTGTTCTGAGCTTATACGCTCATTGTTCCTCAGTAAGACCACCAAATTTGATTTAGGATCGCTGGATGGCTTCTCTGATTCTCTTAGAGAAGAAATTCAAAAGGAACGCTTTACAAACAAGCAGACAAGCATCAACGAGAAATGGGATGAACTGGAGCAGCAGATGAAAGACAAAGATTTTCAGTCTTTCCTCACCAAACGGTCGGATACCGGGCGAAATTCCATTGGTCTCCTTTTTGATTTGATTAGTGGAAAATATGCTTCCGACAAAGCTGCCAAGTGCGAATTCCTGCAATTGCGTAAGGACGACGAACTGTATACTTATCTTTATTTCAAGAAACTGATTGACAAGGACAATGATGCTTGGAATACATGGGAGCGTGTGCTTAGTGTTTTTGACAAGCTGCAATACTGGTATCATGACAGGGACTTGTATCACAGAATAGGTTTTCTTAATGCCATTGCATCGCCTGGGACGGAAGACGATGTGATTTGCAGTCTTCTGAACTCAAAAATAAAGCGGAGCGTTCTGAAAGAACAGCATATGGTAAACCTTATCAAGGATGCTATGACACTTCCTAAAGACAAAGGGACCAATCAGCCTATCGTGAGTTTGGAACAATTACGCTATGACGTAAGTACGCATTATAAGTACATCAAAAAACTTTTGCTTCTATATAATGTGGAAACCACAAGACTGCAGAAGGAAGGTAACTTCTTCTCGTTCGACAGGTTTAGATATAATTACAAAATGGTCAACGGAAAGGAAGAAAGAGCCGACAAGACATGGACTTTGGAGCATATCCATGCACAGAACTCGGATTGTCTCCCGGAAAAGAAAAAGGATTCGTGGTACGAATGGATTGTCTGCAACAAGGAGGCTCTGAAAAAGATGTCTTTAGGCAGTCCCGAGCTTACACAAGAGCAAAAGAATATCATTGAGGCATTGGAACGTGACGAGCCTATATGCCGTTCAAAAACATATGGATATGACAAGATTAAAGCCCTGTTTGACGATGTTGCCAGATTTTATGATTTGCTGGATGCTAAAGCCGACAAAGCGGTTGCCGTACACCAGTTGTCAAATATGACATTGTTGGATTTAGGGCAAAATGCAATGGTAGGTAAATCACCGTTCGAAGTAAAGCGTCAGTTGATATGCAATGAAATATCCTCAAATAAGTATTATCCAATTTGCACCCAGAAGGTATTTTTGAAAATGTATGACCAAGAGGAACTACAGATACATTCTTGGGGGCAACGGGACAGAATTCTGTATTATGAGGATATTAAGAAAAAACTGGCTCCATATATAGTTGCCACGGCATTGTAATTCAAACTTGATAATCATGGATAATCAAATAGGATATAAAACTACATTTTGGGTACTGGTTAGCAAACAGCCCATCAACATACCGACCCTGCAACGTGACTACATCTATGGGGCAGGAACAGAGAAAACGGAAACGGTTCTTTCCAATATGTTATCAACATTCAAGACGGCATTGGATAGTGTAACGCAAAATCCGAATGAGAGGAAAGAGGAAACTCTGGATTTTGTCTATGGGAGTGATTCCATTGCGAAGGATTTCATGCCACTTGACGGTCAGCAACGCCTTACAACGCTTTTCTTGCTTCATTATTACGCAGCACTTATCTCTCCTGACGCAACAGAGGAGGATTTTTCCACCTTGGCTCGTTTCAGTTATGCAACGAGAAACTGTACCGTGGCCTTTTGCAAACAGATCCTTTTTGCCAAGCACAAGGACTTGGCGAATGAAATCAGTATGAATGGAACAGGAGAAAAGGTCATAAGCGAATATCTGGAAAACCTGGATGAGTTTAGAGGATCTTTCTACGCCGATCCATCTATCATGTCCATGCTGGTCGTTCTGGATAGAATTCATGAAACATTTGGCCATCAGACCGATTTGTGGGACAAACTAACTTCATGTGATTGCCCCATCAATTTCTATATTCTTGATTTCGGTCGGTTTGACTTGTCTGATGATCTTTACAACAAGATGAACTCTCGAGGAAAGCCCCTGACTTCTTTTGAGATTGTCAAGGCGAAGATACATAAATTGATACGAAAGATTAACATTGACAAGGCGAATAAAATCGCCATAAAGTTTGATACTACGTGGATGCAATTTATATGGGAAGCTCTTGATTACACGCCGGACTTGAAAGCCGTGGATCCTTCTTATATGAATATGCTACGCGCCATATTTGTTTGCTTTGATTATATTTCTGGGTATGACAAACCGAAATATAAGGATATAAGTGACGAGTGTTTGTCTCACCATCTGTCTAGTGCTATCAGAGTAAGGTCGATGGAGATGGTTTTGGATACTTTGTCCGCTTGCCACCAGAATATCCCAGATGAGCTTAAAGACGATTTCAACGAAAGTTTGTCTTCTGCCATAAATGGAGATATGCATGCTGGTGACTACATCCGTTTGTATTCTTATTTCCTCGGTCTGTACCTTAACCTTGACAAGGAGGAATTTGTTATACGCGAACGCCATCTGCGGAATCTTATCGCCAATAGTGCAGACCAGACCCGTGAAGAAAGATTGACGGATTTGTTGAACGACACTTCGCGTCTGATACACGGGCAACTACTGAAGTTTAGTAAAGCGAAAGGGTTCAATTCACTTTCATGGAATGAGGAACAGCAAAAGGAAGGTTCAAGAGACGTATGGAGGAGTTTGTATCAATATGAGGATGTCTCCGAAATAAATAGAACACTGCAGGCTTTCACCACAGGATTGAATGACGATGGCAAATTGGACCTTAATAACAGTTCGTTTGTACAGAGCCTGAAAAATCGTTTGGGCAAAGCTAAACATTTCTTTGTGTCATCGGCAAATGAAAAGTTGAGTGAAGAACAGAAACGGTCTGCCCTTCTCTCTTTAGGCGATTATTCCATGTGCCGCTTGAAGCATGAGGGATATCGCTACTATGGCGTTATCAACGGTTCCTGGCAAAATTTTACTGGCTATCATAAATTCGGAAACCGTAACCGTATTATGGAAGTCTTTGACTTGATAGACACGTCGGTTCTGATAAGTGCAATGGTAGGTTGCACAAAGACCGTGTGTCCTGAGAACTGGCGCTATTATGCCGTGAAATACGCTGGTGAAATTACTGTAGCCTACCGTTCTACGGATTATGGTTATCTCTATTTTCAAAGAGCTGAAGAACAAAATTCTTTTGACCCAAATGCCTCTTCCCTGGATGTATGCATTCTACAAAGTGGATATTTCTCAGCTACAAATGTGGCTTGGAAGATGTTGAACCGATTGGTGGAATTGCTCTCACAGGAAAAATATTACATATATCTAGACAATCATGGAGGGAGTCCTATCATACTTTCACGTATCTCCAATGATGTGAGACTGGATATAGAAATCGACGGTTGGCATCTGTACGGCGTTTCTTCGGATGTTTTGCAAGATTTAGGTATCGCACATACTATTGTTGATACACCATCAGGTGAAGGTGACAACGATATAAATCAGCAAGCCAATACAGTCAACTGTCTATGCTATCACAATAATGGTTCGGACTATGTAGAAGAAGCTATTGCTCTGTTGGATAAGCTTTCTATTAAATATCCTGATATGTTGGTCGTCAAATAATTTTGTTCTATTCAACCGAGATTATCTTTGGATACGCAGATTAACGCAAACCAAACAAGAGAGAGAGATTTGGAAGGCTATTTTTAATCCATCCCAACCTTTCTCTTTATTGCCTAATTGTCAATTCAAGTCTGCAGACCGATTTGGGATAAAGTTAAGCAGTTCACCTCTCTCATTTCATATCAGGTGTAACTTGAAACCGAAACACCATCCCATGGTGCTTTTACCTCTTTCTGCATAATCACGGAACATCTTATTTCTTGTTATACGCTTGTTGTGGCATACACGGAAGCGCCCAGTGATAGTACAGCGGACGGCAAGAAACACATTTTATTCGGTAAAAGATATGAATTTGCAAGAAAAAGGAATAAGACCAACTTTATAGTCGTTAATAACGTGTATTTACACAAAATAAACGAATAAAAATGTGGTAATCCGTAGAGTTCTTGGTTTGAAGTAAAAGAACAGAATGAAATCACTGCAAAAATAGTCGTATGATGCGACTATTTTTGCAGTAGTTCTTATATCATCGTAAATGCCACATAAACATTGCTTATTCCTCATGTCGTGCCTTGTTAGTAAAAACAATCTGCAGAAGGGAATGGACTTCTCTGATTAATAATAAAATTAAGGTGGTAACTTACCACTTTATATGGTGGTAAAAAAAGGGTGACTACTTAAATGACTAAAAAGAAAAAATCCTGTAAATCTTTCGACTTACAGGACTCTTTGGCGGAGAGAGAGGGATTCGAACCCCCGGTACCTCTCAGTACGCCGGTTTTCAAGACCGGTGCATTCGACCACTCTGCCATCTCTCCTTGGTCGAAAAGCGAGTGCAAAGGTACGGGTAATTTTTGAATTATGCAAATTTTTCAAGAACTTTTTTGCAAAATAGGGCAAAAATGAGTAATTTTGTGGCATGATTTACCCGAAGAACTTTGAAACCAAGATAGGTTTCGACGAAATACGCACACTGTTGAAAGGCCATTGTCTAAGTACTCTGGGCAAGGAGAAAGCCGATGAAATCGACTTCACTGATGATGCTGACACCATTAATGAATGGATGGAACAGGTGAGAGAATTCCGCCGATTGCAGCAGGAAACGGATTCGTTTCCCCTGAACTATTTCTTTGATGTCAGACAGTCGATAACCCGCATCCGATTGGAAAATACCCATCTGGAAGAGAACGAACTGTTTGATCTGCGCCGGTCATTGGAAACCATCTCGCTGATTGTGACCTTCCTCAACAAGAATGAAGGAGACGAAGATAATCCGGAATATCCCTACCCTGCCCTTCACCGGTTGGCAGAAGACGTGCTGACTTTCCCCGCTATGATTCGTCGCATAGACTCTATCCTCGACAAATTCGGAAAAATCAAAGATTCTGCCTCCATGACATTAGCAGGAATACGCCATGAGTTGGCTCAGACCGAAGGTGGAATATCGCGCACCTTATATACTATATTGCATGCGGCACAGCGCGACGGACTAGTGGATAAGGACGTGGCACCTACCATGCGCGACGGACGATTGGTGATTCCTGTAGCACCGGGACTGAAGCGCCGCATCAAAGGTATCGTGCACGATGAGAGTGCTACCGGAAAGACGGTGTTTATAGAACCGACAGAGGTGGTGGAAGCCAATAACAAGGTGCGCGAACTGGAAGCTGCCGAACGACGTGAGATCATCCGCATCCTTACGGTATTTACCGCAGAGGTAAGGCCTCACGTGCAGGAGATTCTCGACTCATACCAATTCCTGGCGCAGATAGACCTGATACGTGCGAAAGCCGAACTCGCCCAAGAGATGAATGCCTTTGAACCTCAGGTACAGTCGGAGCCTCATCTCGACTGGATTCGTGCCGTTCATCCGTTGTTGCAACGCTCTTTAGCCCGACAAGACAAGAAGGTTGTTCCGCTCGACATCATTCTGACACGCGACAAGCGACTGTTGATCATCTCCGGTCCTAACGCCGGTGGTAAGTCTGTGTGTCTGAAAACTGTGGGACTGTTGCAGTATATGCTGCAATGCGGTCTGTCAGTTCCGTTGAGCGAACGTTCCACAGTGGGTGTATTCCAAGACATCATGATTGATATTGGTGACGAACAAAGCATTGCCGACGACCTCTCAACCTACTCCAGCCATTTGCTCAATATGAAGAATATGATGCGTCAATCAAACGGACGCACCCTATTGCTCATTGACGAGTTTGGCGGTGGAACCGAACCAGCCATCGGTGGAGCCATTGCCGAAGCCGTACTGAAACAGTTCTGGAAGAAGCAGGCATTCGGTGTGATTACCACTCACTATCAGAACTTGAAGCATTTTGATGAAGACCATGAAGGAGTGATCAATGGCGCCATGCTCTACGATCGCCATCAGATGCAGGCGCTGTTTCAATTGTCAATCGGTCAGCCCGGTTCTTCGTTTGCCATCGAGATTGCTCGTAAAACGGGTATTCCTGAAGAAGTTATCAGCGATGCCAGCGATATCGTTGGTTCGGAATACATCCAGAGCGATAAATACCTACAGGATATTGTGCGCGACAAACGCTATTGGGAGGGCAAGCGCCAGACCATCCATCAGCATGAGAAATCGTTGGAAGGTCGCATTGCCAAATACGAAAGCCACATCGAAGAGATCGAACAAGAGCGCAAAGCCATTCTGCGTCGCGCCAAGGAGCAAGCCGAAGAACTATTGCGCGAAAGCAATAAGAAGATAGAGAATGCCATCCGAGAAATCAAGGAGGCACAAGCTGAAAAGGAGCGCACCAGACTGGTCCGTGAGGAGTTGAACGACTTCAAACAACAGGTATTGGAGATTGACACTCGCGAGAAGGATGAGTTGATAGAGCGCAAAATGCGACAGATTCTCGAACGTCGCGAACGCAAGGCTAAGCGCAAACAGGAAAAGAAAGAGCAGGCTGCCAATCCCACAGCAACGCCATCGCCTGTATTTGCATCAGCAGAAAAACCGAAACAGGAAGCTCCCATCACCGTGGGAAGTAATGTCCGCATCAAAGGACTGAATACGGTAGGTAAGGTGGAGAGTCTGTCGGGCAAGAATGCTGTTGTCATCTTTGGCGACATGAAGACCAAGATGAAGCTGGAACAGTTGGAACTTACTGGCAAACAGAAAGAAACGCCCAAGGCCGAGACGCCCCATGCTGCCTTAGTTGTGCAAACTTCGAAGGTGACTCGTAGCACCATAGAAGACCGCAAACACAATTTCCATCAAGATATTGATGTAAGAGGTATGCGTGGTGACGAAGCCGTTGATGCCGTGATGCACTTCATCGACGATGCCATACTGGTGGGAATGTCGCGTGTGAGAATCCTACATGGTACAGGAACGGGAATCCTTCGCCAACTGATTCGTCAGTATCTAAATACCGTGCCCAACGTGAAGAGTGCGAAAGACGAGCATGTCCAGTTTGGCGGTTCAGGCATTACTGTTGTGGATATAGATTGAGGCAAGTTATTTTTCCGCTTGTTCTCTTTAGCGGTAATGACAATCGCAATGACTTAAACGGCAAAAATATAGTTTTCAAAAAAAATCGACCACTCGACCACCACTATAGCATAATACACTATCGCGCAATGCTTTAAGTGGTGGTCGATGACTTTTTATTTACGTGTTTCGACCACACTTCGACCACCATCGACCACCATCGAATATCTTGTTCATGTTTATCAGGACTATTGCCGATACCTGATAAAATTATTATCCAACGTTTGATAAAGGTATTATCCAATATTTGATAAAAGTATTATCCAACGTTTGATAAAAGTATTATCCAACGTCTGATAAAGATGTTTTCAAACGTTTGGCAAAGGTGTTTTCAAACGTTGACAAGGGTGTTTTCAAACGTTTAGCAAAGGTGTTTTCAAACGTTTGGCAAGGGTGTTTTAAAATGTTTGGCAAGAGTGTTTTCAAACGTTTGGCAATAATCTTTGGAACGTTGCACAGAATTGCCGCGAAACGCCACGTACATTCTTAGCCAAATACACACAACAAAAGCCTCGTTGTTACTTGGATTTCCCACAGAGATTGCACCATGTGCAACGAGTATTTAACAGATGTTCGATGGGTGTTCGATGCACGTAAAGATATAGTCATCTAACACCACTTAAGTCCGTGATCGTATGTTAATTACGACATCATGGTGTTCGATGTTAGCATTTGCAGACTCTCGCGTGTGCGCGTAAAAATATGGTAATCATAAAGCGAGAACCCGTTGTGGCTAAAACACTTCAATATAAGAAAAGCAAAACGGACCTCCTTGCATGGAAGTCCGTTCTTCATTTGAGCCTCTTGTCGGATTCGAACCAACGACCCCGAGATTACAAATCACGTGCT
>OQVT01002042.1_pt1 | contig 12954 bp, 8 predicted proteins | sample 1691561 | NCBI WGS metagenome assembly OQVT01 (sample SAMN03418260, study PRJEB22391) | human gut metagenome | biome: human-gut; feature: organic feature; material: feces | host: Homo sapiens | place: Tanzania | collected 2013-01 | reverse complement strand
CACCCCCGCGCCGCTTCGCGGCTTCCCCCTCCCCTTAGGGAGGGGAGTGAATGGCCAGGGCTATAAGATTTTTGAATTTTGAATTTTGAATTTTGAATTGTCGGCTTTCAGCCGATGTTGAGTTTTTGAATGTTAAAGCCCCACCTCCGCGCCGCTTCGCGGCTAACCCCTCCCCTTAGGGAGGGGAGTGAATGGCTTGAGCTATAGGAGTTTTGAATTTTGATTTTTGATTTTTGAATTATCGGCTTTCAGCCGATGTTGAGTTTTCGAATTTTGATTTTTCCTTTTTTAAAAGGCGATAGAATTCTTCACTCATCACTCTTCGTTCTTCCCTTAAAAGAGGCTATAGGATTTTTCACTTTTCGTTTTTCACTTTTCCCTTCTCAAGGCGTCAGCCTTTTTTACCTTTTTACCTTTTTACTTTTTTACCTTTAAAAATATAGATCTGTCCCCTCTGTGGTGAGCTGATGCGTCGTCCCGAGAGGTCATATATCGGGGTGTCGGCAGGCTCGGCAGCGGGAGCGTTGACGTCAGTTATTCCCGTTGTCTCGTCGTCAAACGACATGGTGACGGTCTTTGCCTCACTGCCCACCTTGCTCATGTTGAGATAAGCGCGATAGGCACCGACCTTCAGCGATTTGTTGCCGCTGGCAACGCGGTGGAACATGCCGTCGGTCTGCAAGATGTAGCTTCCGCCAGGGGCTGTGATGCTCTTGAACGAGCCTCTCATCATGCCGCTGTTGACGGGAGCCGATGCCTTGGCGTTGGTAGCGTCGAAGCTGACGGCAGCGGCAACGGGCGTGTCGGCGGTCAGGTCACGGTGGTAGATGTATGGCTTTCCGACCTCAATCTTGGTGACCTGTTTCAGCTTCACCGCCGTCTTGTCTGTTCTGTCGGCATCCACCTCATAGAGCTTGTCGAAGCCAATGAACGTGCCGTCGCCCAATGTTCCGCCCACAGGCGAGCACAGCGTGCCATATTCTGCCTTGTCGTTGACGGGGAAATAGGGCTTTATGCTTCTGGAGATGTTACCGTTAGCAAATGTCTTGTTGCCGGTGTTTGCCAGATAATCGTCTATATGGCTGTACAGTTGGGCAGGTGTGTCCGCGAACATGTAGGTACATTCATCCAAGCTGTTTGAGAATTTGCTGCCAACAATCACCGCTTTCAAATTTGTATTTTTTGAAAACATCTTCGTCATTGTTTTAACTTTGGCTGTCTCAAAATTTGTCAAATCAATGGTCTTTAATTTTAGGCAACGTATAAACATTTCTCTCATATTTGTTGCCGCTGATGTGTCAAAATTTGAAACATCCAAAGATTCTAATTCTTTACAGTGTGCAAACATACCATAGAAATTTTCGACATTAGATGTTTCAAATGCTGACAAATCTAATGATTTAATAACGTTACATTGCATAAACATTCCCTCCATCGTCGTTACCTTTGATGTGTTCAAATAATGCAGATTCTCTATTTCCTCAAGTCTCAGGTAATAAAAAAACCAAGAATCGCACGATGTAGGCTGGTACAAAGCGAAGGACTCGTCAAATGTTGCCTTTGTGAATGATGTCCTATCGTTTCTATTTTTGTTCAACCAATCATCCAGTTTATACTCCCCTTCACCTTTACTAAGAGTCTTTTTATATCCGTAATAGAACGTAAACGTTTTGTCGTTTTGCTTAACCCACGGTCTAAGATCTGTGGCATCGAGGAAATAGCCGCCATCGATCTTTGCATAGTCTCCGTTAACATGAGCTGGGTAATAGCTCTTGCTTTCGCCGGCAAGCTGATAACAAAGTTCAAACATTAAAGCCTTTGAAATAAGGTTAGGGCTGTTGACCACCACAAACTTGGGGCTTGCGTATATTGCCTTCAACCAACTGCATCCGTAGAACATCTTTTCAAAATTCTTCACTTTCTGAGTGTTGAAACTTGAGAGGTCGAGATACCCCAGGCTTGTGCAAAACTCAAACATGCTTCTCATGTCTTCCACGTTAGATGTGTTCAGACCTTTGAGATAGACCGTTTTCAGCGACGAGCAATTGCAGAACATATAGCTCATGTTTTTAACATACGGTGAGTACATGTATGTGAGGTCTACCGACTTCAATTTTGAGCATCCTGCAAACATGTATGCCATGTCGCTCACGTTTGACGTGTTCAGGTTCTTGATGCCCTTTATTTCTGTCAGCTGATAAAAGCCATTAAACCAAGATCTACAGGTGGTGGGGCTTGCAGAAGCAAAGCTCTTGTCAAAAACAACCGTTGTGACATTTTTCTTTATTTCGTCCTTGTCTGACCAGTTAGGCACATAGGTTTTGCTGTTAAGCGTGAAACACTGCTTGTTGTCAATGGGCGGTTGCTCCCCATATTTGAAGGTCATGGTCTTGGCATCGCTGTCGAACACAACGTATGGTCCTACTGCGGCAAATGTACCTATAGCCCCTGCAAAAAGGAACGCCATTATCACAACAAGACGGGCCAGAAGCCCATGGGTGATGTTTTTTTGAGTTGATTCCATCTTTTTCATTTTTTTTATTTAGAGGTTTTTAATTTTGCTACAAAAAAGTCGTAATAATAGGCAAATTTAAAAAAAGTAAAATGAAAAAGGTGTCGCATTCCCTCAGAAAGGTGTCGCATTCCTATAAAAAAGGTGTCGCATTGGTAGGAATGCGACACCTTAAAATGGGTTCTTGTGTTTTTTCTTTATTTGTAAAAGCGCATGACATCGTCCACGATGCTTGACGGCACCTTGGCACTTATGTCGCGCCCCGCCCTCACATCCTCTCTCACCTCGGTGCTGCTGATGTTGTAAAGCGGCGTGTTGACGAGGCGCACGGTGGGGGGCAGGGTGGAGCTGTCGACAGTGCTGCCCTGTCGCGGATAGATCACGATGGGGTAGTGGGCAATGATGTCGGCGGCATGATACCAGCGGTCGAAGCACGCCCAGTTGTCGGCACCGATGATGAGCGTGAACTGGCGGTCGGGGTAGCGGGCAGAGAGGCTTTGCAGCGTGTGCCACATATATGAGGGGCGGGGCAGGGCAAACTCGTAGTTGCTTGCCACCAGTTCGGGGTATGGCTCAAGCGCACGGCGCGTCATGTCGAGGCGCTTCCGGTCGTCGAGCAACGACCCTTGTGTCTTCAACGGGTTTTGTGGCGACACCACAAACCAGATCTCGTCGAGCCCCGCCAGCTGTCGCAGCTCGTGCGCCAAGGCTATATGGCCATTGTGGACGGGGTTGAACGACCCGCCGTAAATGCCGGTCTTTATCATCGCTCTTTTGTTATTGAACTTTTGCAAAGATTAATTTTTACATTGCGCTTCGCGCTCGTTTTTTTACATTCTTGCGCTCTGGATGGGTTCAGGCGCTTCGCGCGGTTTTAAACATTAATTATCATTAATGACCCATTAATTATCATTAATACGCGCTTCGCGCGGAAAAATTAATGTTCATTAATGTTCAATTAATGGCCATTAATGTTTTTAAAAAACGCGCGAAGCGCCTGAGCACCTAAGGAGCGCAAGAATGTTTAAAAAAGCCACGAGCGCGAAGCGCGATGTGAAAAACAATTAAGCTTAAAAATATTGTTACTTTCCTAAAAGAAACTCCTTGACGATGGCGAGCGTCTCCTCCTTGGCCTTCTCCAGGTCATCGTTCACCACGATGCGGTCAAACTTGGGAGCGAAGGTCAGCTCATAGGCGGCGCGTGCTATGCGGTCGTTGATGACCTCGGGCGTGTCGGTGGCGCGACCCTCAAGACGGCGGCGCAGCTCCTCTATAGACGGCGGCTGGATGAAGATGCTCAGGGCGCGGTCGCCATAAAACTGCTTGATGTTGCAGCCGCCCTTCACGTCGAGGTCGAACACCACGTTCTCGCCCTTGGCGAGCTGGTTCTCAACCTGCTGCTTCAGCGTGCCGTAGAAGCGGTCCTTGTAGACCTCCTCATACTCAAGAAACTCGTCGTTGGCAATGCGCTGGCGAAACTCCTCGGCCGAGAGGAAGAAATATTCGACCCCGTTCTGCTCCGTGCCGCGAGGCGCACGGCTGGTGCAAGAGATAGAGAACGCGAGGTGCAGCTCCTCGTGCTGCATCAGCCAGTTTATGATGGTGCTCTTTCCGCTTCCGCTGGGAGCCGAAAAGATAAGAAGTTTTTTGTCCATTGTGAATGTTGTTAAAGTGCGTTGAGTACCTGTTCCTTAATCTGCTCCAGCTCGTCCTTCATCTTGACCACGATGTTCTGCATCTCTGCCTGGTTGCTCTTTGAGCCTGTGGTGTTGATCTCGCGGCCCATCTCCTGAGCGATGAATCCGAGCTTCTTGCCCTGACCTGCCGGCTCGTCCATGGTCTCGCGGAAATAGCGCAGGTGGTTGGCGAGGCGCTGCTTCTCCTCGTTGATGTCGAGCTTCTCGATATAATAGATCAGCTCCTGCTCCAGGCGGTTCTTGTCATACTCTACATCGGGTATCGACTTGAGACCGTCCACTATGCGTGCGCGGATCTTCTCAACGCGGGCCTTCTCCCACGGCTCTATGCTGTGGAGGAGCTGCTCAATGTTGTCGATCTTCTCGCCAAACTTCTTCTGAAGGGCGGCACCCTCCTGTGTTCTGAACTCCACGAGTTTGTCGACCGCCTCGTTCACGGCTTGGCGTGCCACGTCCCACTCTTCGTCGTCGAGCACCTCTGTCTCTGTGCGTGTGGTCACGTCGGGCATGCGGAGGAGCAGCGTGAACCAGTCGGCGGGTGCGGGTATGCCCGTCTTCTCTGCTATCTCGCTGATCTGGCGGTAGTAGTTGGCAACGAGGGCTGCGTTAATGGGTGCAGCGTCTACCGATGCGTCTTTCTCTACCCAGATGGCAAAGTCGACCTTGCCTCTCACCACCTTCTTGGTGATGATCTGTCGAATCTCCATCTCCTTCTCACGGTAGATGGGCGCGATGCGTGTTGAGAGGTCGAGCGCCTTGCTGTTGAGCGACTTCACCTCAACGTTGATTTTCTTTCCTTTGTAGGCCACGACCGTCTTGCCGTAGCCCGTCATCGACTGTATCATAACTTTTTCTGTTGATTTTATGGGCTCATCGCCCGTTGTTAAGATTACGGTCTGCAAACCTACAGCTTGTCGGCATTCTAATGCTGCGGGAGGTTTGAAGACTTGGTGGTGCAAAAGTACACTTTTATTATGAAAAAAACAAACGGTGACACAAAAATTGTTTGTGCCACCGTTGGTTATCGATGTGTGCTTAAACCCAAATCGGTCATTAGGCCGTTTTCTGTATTAACGACCGATTTGGGTTAAAATCAGAAATGCAGCTTTGCGCCGACGCTAAGCTTCAGTTCGCCCTCGGCTGGGTGTTGTGTCCACTGCTCTATCTTCTTGCTGTAGACTGTAGCCGACGGCTCCACATAAAGTTCGAGGTTGTTGCTCACGCGCCATCCTGCCTGAAGGGCGGCATGCACGCCGGCAGCCACCTTTGTGTCTTGGTCCTTGCGCGAGGCAATGCCCAAGGTGGGGCCCACGATAGCTGTGGCTTGGAACACATCGTCTGTTGTGGGCAGCCCCGTCACGGCAGCCTTGGCGTCGAGCATGTAGGCGGCGGTAACCGATGTGATGTTCTGGTTGCCTTTGCCACGACGCTGCACCACCGAGTTGGACACCTCGCCATAGACGCCGTGCAAGCCGCTGAGCCAGTGGCCGTAGCCTAAGGTGGTGACCATTTGCAGCTTGCGCCCGAAGGGCGACATTTGCGGATAGTTGGCTGTGAACAGGCTCGTTCCTGCGCTCACCGTTACGAAGTTGCGCTGGTCGGGTGTCTCTATGGGGTCGCGGCGTGCGGGTCGCCGCATGGCATATTCTACACCGAGCATGGCCTGAGGCATGCAGCGGTCGCGCTGTCCTAAAAACTCGGAGCCGAGCATATATTCCATCTGCAACTCGCCCACCATGCTGACGTTGCTGCCGAGGTTGAGGCGCAGCTGTCCGCCCGCGTGGATGTCGGGGGCAAAGCGCGTCTTCTGTTGGGCGTAGTCGACGCCCGCGTTGGCACCTGCCAGAAGCACCACCGAGAGCACACGGTCGGGGTCATAGCCGTAGCTATGTGCAGTGAGGTCGGCGAGCCAGTCGGCACCAAGGGTTGCCTTCGTCCATCTATAGCCTGCTTTTTTGCGACCAATCATGCCACCCATGGAGGCACGCCATCCGTTGGCTCCAAACCAGTGGGTGTAGCCCAGACGGAAGGCCGGCATATATTTGACTGTGCTGTTCAATGTCCTTAAGTGGTTGCTCACGCCGAAGGCTCCGCCAATGGTGCTGTAAGGAGCGTATGTGTCGTTGCCCACGCCCTTTGACGAGAGCCGTTTGGCATAGTGGTATGTCATTCCGACCAAGAGCGATGGCATGAGGTCAAAATGTTTGTTTGACGACACGAAGGGGGCAAAGTCTTTGTCATACAGGTCGGCTCGTGGCTCGATGGTGATGGCGAAGGCATCGCTCAAGCGGAAGTTGGCTTGCAAGCCTGCTCCCACGCCCCACGAGTTGTGGTAAGGAATGTCGGGCTCACGGTCCACATGTGTGAAGCTTCCTCCCACGACAGCGTTAAGCCAGAACGAGCGGTAAGGGTTTACGCCGATGAAGGCGTTGTGGAGGTTCAGCATGTAGTCGGCCTGCAGCCCCACCGCCTTCACGCGGTGAGCATCGTTCTGCGTGAACGTTATGGCGTTGGCACCTATACGCACGGCGTTGTAGGGGTCGAACCATTTGCCCACAGCCACCATGAGGCGCTCGCCCATGTTGTGTTGCCATGTGGTGGGATGACAGTTGAACATGAACAACGGGCCTGCCGTAGCAGAGAGAAACAGTCCGTTGGCGGGCGATGCCACAGCCAGCGAGTCGGCCACGTTGCGGCGTGTGCCAGGCTCTGGCAGACGGTAACCGAAGCCAATGTTGGCTGTGAGGACGGGGCGGTAGCCGTGCCATGAGAAGCTTTGCGTTGCGTCGTCATCGATCAGCGTCATGCGTGGCTCCATGTAGAAATAGGTGCTTCGCGAGAGCGCCAACTGTCCGCGCAAGCCAAGATGTGCGCCAATGCCTTGCTCAGAGTGGTCTTCCTGTCGCGAGTAGGCATAGTCGAGGCCCGCTATGCCGTAGACCTCAAACCGTTTCGGCGTGTAATGGACGCCGGGCTGTGCCAGAGCTGTGATGTTGAGCATGTAGTCGAGAGCCAGCGCCATATATTTTGTCCTTAAGGCCTGCTTCTGCCACACTCCGCTGCTAAGATTCATACGCAGACCGTGCTCAGGCGTGATCCAGTCGCCGATGTTCAGCTCGCCCTGCAAGCCCACTTTCATATCATGTCCTCCAAGCACGTTCATGCCGGCTCCGGCATCGAGGAACAGATGGTCGAAGGGTCGTTTGTTGTCATAATATTTTGTGACGCGCGGGCGTTGTAACATATAGTTGAGTGCTCCGCCCGGCACCTGTGCCTGTGCTCCCATGGTCATGGTGAGCGCCAAGGCCGCCATCAACGCCTTTGCCTTGTGTGGTGTTGAGGCTTTTTTGCCTGATGATGCGTTACATGCGACATGTAGCGCGAGGGTTATGTCTTTAATCATTTGTTCACTCTTTTTCGATAAGCAAATCGCACACGTCACCGTCGACGGCAGCAGTGCGCTTGAGGTCCGGATTCATCTCAAACGCCTTCTTCAGGGCGTTGTAAGCCTCGACGGGGTCGTTGAGGCGGTTGAGGCAGACGGCCCGCAGATAGTAGGAGAGCGCCTCGTTCTCGGGTAGCTGTCGGCTGAGCTTGAACGCCTCGTCGTTGCGCTTCATGGCGAGGAGCATGACGACCTCGTTTCTGAGGCCTGTCTTCGCAACGGTGTCGAAATGGCCCTCGTAACGGCCGTTGAGCACGGCGTTGACGGCGAGCAGCAGCTTGTTGTCGTCGTTATCCTTGACAAACTGGGCTATGGAGTCGGCCTCGCTGTAGAGACCTGTGCTGAGGAGAGCCACCATCTGGTTGGTGTTGACCTCTTGCGGTGCTCTGCTGCCGGCGAAGGGACGCAGCAGGTCGGGGTCGGGAGCCTGACGGTCGATGAGCACGCGCTCAAGGTCGTTGGCGGCAGCCATGAACGACGGGTATACCTCAAGAGCCTGACGCAGAATTTTCTCGCGACGTGTCACGTCGTTCTCGGCGTTATAGAGCTTGTAAAACTCGAAGCGTGTGAGCTGACGGTAGTCTTTCTCATAAAGCTCGCTTATCTCATCGGCGGTGAGCTGACGGAAGATGGCGTAGTGCATGGTATATTCCACGCGGCGCAGCCTGGGCAGATATTCTTTCTCGATGAGACTCTTGTAAGAGGGCAGGCGCAGGATGGCATACCACTGTCGATGAATGTCGTTGGGTATGCGTGAAATGATGTTGTCGACCTGCTGTGCCTCCTCCTCATGGCCGTCGGCACGCAAGAGGCGTGACACCTCAGCCCATCCTGCCACGTTGGCTTTAGACGAGAACGTCATGTCGTGGCGCAGGTTCTCGGGCACCACGCCGCGCATGTGGCTCAGCACAGCGTTTATGCGCTTCTGTGCGAGCTTGAGGTTCCATGCATATTTGCCATCGGGCGACGAGCAGCCTGTCATGTCGAGCGACTGAAGCGTGGCGTCTTTCTGTTGCGCTATGAGGTCTATCTGCTGACGCAGCTTCTCCACCTCTGCCGCGTTCTGCGGGTCGTCGGCGTTGAACGTCCATTTGCCTATGGGGAAGCGCAGCTTCACCTCGCCCTTGCTGTCGCGCATCTGCGTCTCGGGCTTCGGCAAGAAATAGGGGTCGGTGATGGGGCGTGTCGCAAATCTGTAGTCGAGCCATCGCAAGGGGTTAACGGTGCCTCGCGCTATGATGGTGGTGTCGCGGTAGAGAATGCGGTTGTAGTTTTCTATCGCCATGTACACATCGCATGAGAACTCGTCCTTGACGTGCTCCACATATATAGAGTCGGCATATCCAATGATGTCGTTGGTGCGTCCCTTCTCGCGTGTCTGCTTGCTTTTCACGGTGACATAGCGCGCTAGCGGGTCGCCGGCGGTGGTGTCGGCCATGTTGAAACTGTAGAGACGGTCTTGCGTGCGGTTATACTCGCGTGCGTCGTAGACCATGGGGCGCATGGCTTTCAGTTCGCCGCGTGTCGCGTTGTTAAGGACAGGCTGCACCACCAGTCGGGTGTTATGACTGAACATCTCGCGAGGCACACGCACACGGGTGCGCACATGGAAGTAGTTGCCTTTAACCTCTATGTCTGTGGGTTCGGGCATGATGCGGTCTGTGATGCGCTTTGTCTGCACCACCACCTCGCCGAGGTTGATGTCGTCTTCTTCAAGCGTGAGCTCCACATATTTCTGGCTCTTTACCTTCAGCGTCTGTGGTTTTATGCCCACCATGCTGAACTTCAGTGTTGTGCCCGTTCTCACGTTAAAGGCAAACCGTCCGTCAAGGTCGGTTGTTGCCATGGCACGTTTGGTTGCGGCATCGGTGATGTTGACGCCCACCAACGGCTCGTTGTCGGTTTTCAACAGTACCTTTCCTGTGAGGCGTATGATGTCTTGGGCGCTTGCCGTAGACGGGCATAACGTGCATGCTGCAATGGCGAGCATGACGCTAAGCACGAGGCGTGGCAGGTGCATGAGGCTACAAGCCGGCAGCAAGTGCTTGCTACGTTGTGTGATGTTGTAAAAAAATGAATGGTTCGTCATGATTGATGATTCTTTGCTTCTTTCGCTTTCGAAAGGTCTTGCGTTTTCCGAAAGGTCTTCTGCATTTTGAAAAACTTCTGTTCTTCTGAACACCTTCTGTTTTTCTTAAAGTTCCTACTGATTTTTCCGAAAGTCTTTCTATTTAATAATGTAGACCAATGTCACGCCTGCCTTGAGTGGTGCGAAGACCCACTGGCGGCGGTTGGGTGTTTCGGGTGCTGTCTCCTTCGTTTCGTCGTAACGCTTCTCGCGCAGATGCAATGCTCCTGCACCGATAGAGGTTTCAAGGCTCCATCGCTTGCCGAGCACGAAACTGTAGCCGTAGGTCAAGCCACCGCCAAAGGCGTCGCCTGTGTGACGGGTGTCGTTAAGAAGAATGTTGTAGTTGGCGGCAGTGCCGATAATGCCCATGAAATGTCCTGCCTGTGGACGTGCGCTGAACCAATAGCGCATCTCTACGTTGCCCATCTCTCCGCGCGAGTTGAGGTCGCTAACCTTTAGACGGTTATATGCCGCGTCGAGGTTGAGCGTGATATGACGGTTCAGTCGAAACTCCAAACCGAAGTTGGGTGTCGCTGTGGCCCAGTATAAGACGTTCGTTTTCAGACCAATGCGTTGCGCGTGAGCTGTTGTGCCTATTGCTGCGAGGCTCATGGTGAGCAATGTTGTGGCCAGGATGCGGTGTGTGCGCGTCATGATAGGGCGAATGTTTTTTAAGCCCGTTTTGAACATAAAAATAAGTTTTTTTTATAAAAATTCGTTTCTTTTCTGATGGCTCGTTTAGCCTTTCTTTATCGCAGTGTTTTTATTTTGGACACAAAAGTAATTAAAAAAAAGATAAGGAGGTTACGAAAAATGTGAAATTTGGATTAAAATGTAGGAAAATGCTATTATATGATAAAAATTTTGGGCTAAACGGCGAAAAAGATGGGGTGAAAGAAGAAGGAAGAAAAAAAGGACAGCGGAAAAATGAAGTCGCGCTTCGCGCTCGTTGTTTTTAAGAATTAATGTTCCCAAAAAGCAAACGGGCGCGGAGCGCGACGTGAAATAAAAACGTTTGGGCGTGTCGTTACAGCAGGTCGGGGAGCTGGAACAGTTTTGTGGAGTTGCTGCCCTTCACAAGGATTGTTCTGCCCACTGGCTGGTCTTCAGCGATGGCGGCCTTCACCTCGTCCACATCGTGGAACGTGCGGAACGGAGGGTTCACGGCTTCAAACTCGCTGCCCACGAGCCACACCTCCTCAAAGCCCGTGGCCTCAAGGAAGCTCACCACCTTCTGGTGCTCCTCACGGCTGACGTCGCCCAGCTCACCCATCATGCCGAGGATGCACATCTTGTGGTCGGCACGCATGTCGCGGAAGTTTTCGAGCGCCGCCTTCATGCTTGTGGGGTTGGCGTTGTAGGCATCGACGATGAGGCGGTTATGGGCTGTCACCACCAGCTCCGAGCGGTTGTTGCTCGGCACATAAGAGGTGAGGGCGTGGCACACCTGCTCCTCGCTCACGCCAAACCACAGGCCGATGGTGGCTGCTGCCAACATGTTGTAGATGTTATAAGAGCCTATGAGGTGGGTGTGGACGGTGTGCATGGGGCCGTCGAGGTGACGCCACTCGAAGTTGAGGAACGGCGCACACTCTGTGACCTGTCCGTAGACGTAGAGGTCGGGCGAGGCTTTGCAGCCGTAGCGCACGAGCTTGAGGTCGTGGGCGATGCCGAGCAGATGGTCGTTGTCGTTGTGTATGAACACCACGCTGTCGGGGCGTGTGCGCAAGAAGTCGTAGAGCTCGCCCTTGGTCTTTACCACCCCTTCGAAGGAGCCGAAGCCCTGAAGGTGAGCACGTCCCACGTTGGTGATGATGCCACAGTCGGGTTCCACGATGTCGACAAGAGTCTTGATGTCGCCGGGATGGCTTGCGCCCATCTCCACGACAGCGATCTCATGGTCCTTGGTGAGGCGCAGCAAGGTCTTGGGCACGCCGATGTCGTTGTTGAAGTTGCCTTGCGTGAAGAGCACGTTGTAACGCTCGCCCAGGACGGCAGCAAGCAACTCCTTGGTTGTGGTCTTGCCGTTGGTGCCTGTGATGCCTATGATCTTTGTGCCGAGGGTGCGGCGGTGATGCAAGGCAAGCTGCTGCAAGGTGTGCAGACAGTTGTCGGTGAGGATGAAGCGCTGGTCGCCCTCAACGGCATATTCGGCCTCGTCGACCACCGCATAGGCGCAGCCCTTGTCAAGAGCTGCTGCTGCAAACTTGTTGCCGTCGAACGATTCGCCCTTGAGCGCGAAGAAGATGCTTCCTTCGGGACAGTCGCGACTGTCGGTTGTGACAACGGGGTGTTGCTGGAAAATTTTGTAAAGCTCTGTTATGTCCATTGCTTTTCTGTTTTTTTTGTTTCGTTCTTTCTCTGTTTCGTTCTTTCTCTGTTCTTGCTCTGTCTACGCTTCGTCTGTCGTTGCGCGTTTTGGCTTAACTGCTGCAAAGTTAAGCTAAAGTTGCGAAACTGATTATAATTAAACTCCGTTTTTTTGATAAAATCAAAATAATATGCTTATTTTTGCATGCGCAATAATTTTTTTTGAGCTAAACAACAGGAAAGAAAATGAATCATAACACGATAAACGTCCGAGGACGACTCATAGACCTCTCAACGCCCAAGGTGATGGGCATTCTTAACGCCACACCCGACTCGTTCTACAGTGGCAGCCGTAAACAGACGGAGCGTGAGATTGCTGACCGTGCCAACCAGATCATGGATGAAGGTGGCACCTTTATTGATGTGGGGGCGTTCTCTACACGTCCAGGTGCCGTGGAGGTGAGCGAAGAGGAGGAGACGGAACGTCTGAAACGTGCCATCACCATCGTGCGCCGTGAACAGCCCGATGCCCCGATCTCTGTAGACACCTACCGCCCGCTGGTGGCGCGCCGCTGCATTGAGGAGTTTGGCGCTGACATCATCAACGATGTGTCGGAGGGCGGCATCACGGGCATCGTAGATACGCCCATCCATGAGCAGGGCAACATGTTCAAGACGGTGGGCGAGCTGAAGGTGCCTTACATCCTCATGTCGGTGAAGAGCAACATGCACGACATGCTCAAAGCCTTTGCCGAAGAGGTGCAGACGCTGCGCGACTATGGCGCCAAGGACATTATTCTCGACCCCGGCTATGGCTTCGGCAAGACGCTCGACGAAAACTATGCTATCCTGTCGGAGG
>OQVT01002039.1_pt1 | contig 12958 bp, 12 predicted proteins | sample 1691561 | NCBI WGS metagenome assembly OQVT01 (sample SAMN03418260, study PRJEB22391) | human gut metagenome | biome: human-gut; feature: organic feature; material: feces | host: Homo sapiens | place: Tanzania | collected 2013-01 | reverse complement strand
GGTCATGTTCCAGAAGAAGATACGGCCGGTCATGGAAACGGGCACGCACTGCTGGCTGTTTGCAACGTAGCAGGCGTCCATGGCAGCGGCATCCCACTGGGTCAGATCCAGGAACTTGGAAACAGTGTTCAGGTCCACGAACTTGCTGCCGTCGGCAGAGTAGTTGTACAGCCAGTTCCAGTTCACCTGGCACACATCCTGTGCGTTGCCTGCGATGAAGGCAGCTGCCATCTTCTCTTCCCAGCCGGACCATGCGGCGAAGGTGGGCTCGATGGTGATGTTGGTGTGCTCAGCCTGGAACTCCTTGATGGCGTTCTGGTAAGCCTCGTGACGGCTGTCGCCGCCCCACCAGCTGATGGTCATGGAAACAGGACCGTCAGACAGGGCCAGGCTCTCGTCTGCGGAAGCAGCGGGAGCGGATGCCACGGAAGAAGAGGCTGCAGTGCTGGAAGAATTGCCGCCGCAGGCAGCCAGCAGACCAGCTGCGCCCACAACGCCAGTGACCTTCATGAAATCACGACGGGAAATTGCCTTGCTCATTTTTGTTCTCCTCCTAAAGATGATCAAAAACATCGTCTTGCACGGGGGTTCTGCACACACCCCGTTGTATACAATTATGATAACAAAAGGCGGACAAAAAAGAAAGACGCAAATTGTGGTTATGCAACTCAAAAACGTACAAATATTGCTCTGTTTTCCGCGCCGGATTTGACGCCATTGCTGAAATGAATAAACTTCGGGCGAAAAACTGTGCAACATGTATACTTCAACAGGTTGCATAGAAAACGGGGACGCAGGATGGAAAGAACAGCAAAATTTGCAATAATTCTGTAAACATTTGCATCCTGCGCCTGAGAAAAAGCAGAGCAAGTCCCAGCGGCAGGGGTGCATAAGGCCGGTGCCGGACGAAAAAATGACTGATATATCAATTGCGCAAAAAAAGTGCGCCGGTGCCCTTGAGTGATATATCAGTCCGCACCGGAGCCGGGCGGCTTTGCGGGAGAAATAAGAGCAGCAAATATATGACGTCGGATGTCTGATAAATCCAACAAAAACCGCCGCACAGACTATTGCTTTCCATGATAATCCGGATATTCTCTCCTTTTAATCTTCCGGTATAAGCCGGGCAGGTGAAATCCTTAAAATACTCTCCTAATTTTGAATACTGCAAAAATGCTTCAATATATCCGTCCTGACAGTTACTTACAATATACAGTGGATATTTCTCACTTAATTTTTTTATTGTCTCCTGTACACCTTCAAATATCACACATGGACCGGCCGCAACCAATCCATTTTCATATTTCAGCATTTTCTCCATGAGCTTCATCATCTCATCTTTCGGCATCTCCGGAAAAAGACTTTCACCAATCGCTTCCATTGGCTTTCCAAACTCTTTTTTCAGATCTTTTTCTTCAAGTTCTTTGTGTTCTATTCCTTCATCCTTGATCACTTTATTCCATGCAACTGCTACCATTTCGGTTGAATCCCATAAAGTACCATCTACATCAAATATAATTCCCTTCATTTCCTTCCTCCGTTATCTTTTTGTTCATAAAACTGTCTTTTCTAAGTATACTATACTTCAAGGCTTTACTACAAGCCCGGTCTTCTTTCAGTCTTTCAGCAGTATCTTTTCCCGTGATTCTATACCTTCCCATGGATTTATCCATATTTCTACATTCTTTTTCAGTTCTTTATTATAATATTTGATCTTTATTATAATCTTACCGCCTGTATAATCATCATACAGCTTTCCTGTGTTTTTATATTCATATGAATACCCTATCTGTCCGTGATTTTTCAGATCCTTCCATTCCCTGGATGATAATTCTTTTTTGAATACTTTCTTCTTGCCGATTTTCATCTCTAGCTTCACATCTTCCACATTCTTCATATACTTTTGCTCCGAAGCACGAACATTCAGATAACCTGACTGATATTCACCATTTCCTGTCTCATCTGCCTCCAGATCTGCCATCGGAAGCCAGTCGATCTGCTCCAGTAAATACTCCGTCGAATCTGTATCAATGACGACATTCTGTTTTTCACCACTCTTATCGATATTAAGACTGATATTCACCGGATTCTCCAGATAACTTACCGGTATCTCTGCCTCGCCTTCATATCCATTTTCTTTTTTTACCATATCTACAGATATGTTTCCGTCACTTTCGTCGGTCTTAACAAGACCTGTCATTTGTGTTTCTGCGCTGTCCTGAACCAGAACACACTTTAATTTCAGATATATCTTTTCACCTAATGTCATTTTCTCACCTTCTTAATAATATCTATACGAAATGAATTCATTTTTTTCATTATGTCTTATTCTCCTGCATTTGTCCACATATGTAACATTGCAATCTCGCAACCATTGGTTGACAGCTTTCATTTTTCGTAATTTTCAGACTTTTCATCCACTTTTTTATTTCTTCATATTCACCCGCCTCTTGCTGTGCTATACTGAAGACAGTTTATACAATGTCTGAATCTGCAGAACGCATAGCGATATAAAATATGATTCAGCAACATATGACCGGTTTATGAAAGGAGACTACTATTATGAAAGTTATTGTAATCGGACCAAGAGGTAAAATGGGGAAACTGATCACACAGGTCGCTGCCAGTCGTGACGATATGGAACTGGTGGGTGCAATAGCACCAAAGGGACGGGATTATATCGGAAAGGATCTGGGCACTGTTGCAATGACAGGCTTCGAACTCGGAGTTCCTGTAACCGATGACCTTGAAAGTATCATTGATTCCTGTGATGTCATCATTGATTTTTCCACAAAAGAAATGGCCATGGAAGTTCTGGATCTTGCTATTGCCCATAAGAAAGCACTGGTATGTGGATCGACCGGATTTTCCGCTGAAGAAATGAAACGCTTCGAAGAAGCCGGCAAACAGATCCCGATGCTCTATGCGGCTAACACTTCAAAACTTGTGAATATCATGAACAAACTTCTGGAACTTGTTACTGCAACTTTAAAAGACGAGATTGATATCGAGATTCTGGAAATGCATGATCAGTGGAAGAAGGATGCACCAAGCGGAACTTCTAAAGAGATGGGTGAGATCATGGCTCATGCTCTCGGCAAAGAGCTTAGTGATATTGCAGTCTACGGACGTGAAGGCGAATCACCTCGTGAACCTGGAACCATCGGCTATCATTCCCTTCGTGCCGGCAATATTCCAAGCAGCCATACCGTATACTTCGGAGGCATGGGCGAACGTCTGGAAATTACCCATCACTCCTATAACTGGGAATGCTTTGCAAGAGGAGCCTGTGACTGTGCTGCTTATCTTGAAGGGAAAGGCCCTGGGTTCTATTCCATCAAAGATGTGCTTGGAATTTAATCCACTAATGAATGGATCAAACACAGAACTACAAAAAATCCGCCATTGGCAGTTTCTTACGAACGCATGGCGATATAAAACAAGTGGAGAACCAGTATTCCCGACTCCCCACTTTTTAATGTCTTAATATTCCTCGTTCACAATCATCTTTTCAAATTCTTTTTTTATAAAATCGCAGGTTGGCTTTGTCCACTGAGTTCCCTCCAGTCCCTTCTCAGACTTGATAAGCTGCAGTGAAAATAACAACGCCTCCAAAATCTCCTTATGTTCAAGATTCTGAAGATTTGCAACAACATATTCCTTTGCCTCTTTCGGCTGTATACCGGCTTTTTTACTCAACATCCTGCTGAACTGTTCGAATGTAATAATCTTCTTTCCATATTCCCAGAAATGATTTTCATACTTTTTATACTTCTGTACATATTCCTGAATGATTTCCAGCGATTCGGAATCCAATGTATAGCCATACTTTCCGGCAATCTTTTCCAGTTCCTGTTTTGTATTCTCAGGTCCGAAAGAAAACCGGAGAGTACCTTCCGGGTATGTTCCAAGGGTTTTATGTGCGTTTGGTGCACAGTGAAGGCCGACTCTTGTCATAATTCCATAAGTACTGTCCAGCTCAAAGGCGGCCTGAGCCATATCCATATGTAAGGTCTGGACAGATATAACTGCACAACGGTTTTCAGTATTTTTTTTACCGATAATACGCAGAAATTTTTCTTCAGGATCCAGATTCAGGATACCATCTATAAAGTATTGTGTCAGCATTAATTCATGTTGGCGGATTTCTTCCATGGACTGTTTCTCCAGATCACAGAGTGCGGCATGCAGTCCCAGAATCCCTGGTATATTGGGAGTTCCGGGCTCGAAACGATCAGGAAGAAATGCCGGTACTTCCTCAGAATGAGAGGCGCTTCCTGTTCCTCCGCTGATAAGGGGCTCGATCTGCGCTGCCAGTTCATTGCGGATCAGAAAGCCACCTGTTCCCTGTGGTCCTCTGAGTCCCTTGTGACCTGTAAATGCCAGTGCGTCTATGTGATATTTCTCCATATCAATATCAATGGTTCCTGCTGTCTGTGCAGTGTCCAGAATAAAAAGAAGCCCATGTTCCCTGCAGAAATCTCCGATTTCCTGTGCAGGCATGACAGTTCCGCATACATTGGAAGCATGAAGACAGACCACAAGCTTAGTCTCAGGACGAAGAAGTGCAGATGCCCGATCAAGCAGAAGACTGCCGTCAGAAGCGCATGGAATCCTGTCAAAAGAAATTCCATGTTTCGCCAGCTGTACAAGAGGACGCATCACTGCATTATGCTCCATGGCAGTTACAAGTACATGGTCACCGGGTTTCAGAAGTCCTTTCAGAAGAACATTCAGACTGGTGGTGATATTTTCTGTAAAAATAACATTTTTGCCCTTTCCGGAAGTAAAGTGAAAGAGCTTCAGAAGCTGTTCTCTTGTCTCAAAAATCTGCTCCTCCACAGAATAAGCTGCCCGGTATCCTCCCCGGTTCACATTCACAGCAGAGCCTGACAGATAATCATAAACTGTCTGTGCCACAGATGGCGCCTTGGGAAAAGACGTACTTGCCTGATCCAGATATATTTTATTCATAGTAACAAATCCCCCGATTTTTATATATAGCGATATCTGTAGTATAGCACAACTTATAAATGATTTCTATAAATAACTATAAAATACGGCTATAATGAATTAGTGATTTCAGCATAAAAATGATAAAATAGATACAAAGAAATTGTGCTGACAACAAAAAAAGTCAGTGTAAAAGGAGGAAAGAAATAAATGAAAAACGAAAAGGGAACCATAGTTCTGGCAGGAGGCGTGATCGGTCTGATCGCTGCAATTCTGGTGTTTTTTGGAAATCCGGCAAATATGGGCTTCTGTATTGCCTGCTTCCTGAGAGATACCACAGGTGCGCTGGGACTTCATTCAGCGGCAGCAGTTCAGTATATCCGTCCGGAGATCATTGGTCTGGTGCTTGGAGCATGTATCATTTCACTTGCTAAGAAAGAGTTCCGTCCAAGAGGCGGTTCTGCACCTGTGACCAGATTTACACTTGGTGCATTTGTTATGATCGGATGTCTGATGTTTCTTGGATGTCCATTCCGTATGATCCTGCGTCTGGCAGGCGGAGACGGAAATGCTCTGTTTGGACTTGTTGGATTTGTAGCCGGTATTCTTACAGGAACTGTTTTCCTGAAGAAAGGTTACACACTGAAACGTTCTTATAAGATGCCGAAGCTGGAAGGGGGTATTTATCCTGCATTCCAGATTGTGATGCTTCTGTTGCTGGTAGCTGCACCTGCATTTATCCATTTCACAGAGCCGGAAGGCGGACCTGGAGCAAAACATGCTGCAATTGTTATCGCACTGGCAGCAGGAATTATCGTTGGAATTCTGGCACAGAGAACACGTCTGTGTATGGTTGGTGGTATCCGTGATGCAGTACTTTTCAAGGAATATAAATTACTGTTTGGGTTTGTGGCAATCCTTGTGACTGCTCTTGTTATGAACCTGATTCTCGGTGCGGTTACAGGAACTGCTTATTTCAATCCTGGATTCGCAGGTCAGCCGATTGCACATACAGATGGATTGTGGAATGCACTTGGTATGTACCTGGCTGGTTTCGGATGTATCCTTCTTGGCGGCTGTCCGCTGCGTCAGCTTATCTTGGCAGGAGAGGGAAACACAGATTCCGCTGTGACTGTTCTCGGTCTGATGGCAGGCGCTGCTTTTGCCCATAACTTCGGACTGGCATCTTCCGGTGAAGGTCCTACAGCAAACGGAAAGATTGCAGTTATTATTGGGATTGTGGTAGTTGCAGTAATCGCAGCAGTGAACTCCATGAGAAAAGAAGAAGCCTGATTGTCGGAATGCAGACATCATTTCCGCAATCAATACGCTCACTTTGCGGAAAGTATTTTTTTAGACACACTCTAAAAGGAGAGAGAGACGAATGAAGAAAGTAGATGCAAGAGGTTTATCCTGTCCGGAACCAGTGATCCGTGCAAAGAATGCAATGGAATCCGGAGACAAAGAATATGAGATCCTGGTTGATAACGTAGTTGCAAAAGAGAATGTATCCAGATTTGCAACACATCAGGGATATCAGGTACAGGCAACAGAGCAGGGTGATGATATCCTGCTTAAGATCACAAAATGATCACATATATAGCAACCTTCTATTCCCATTATGGAGCTATCCAGTTTCGAAGAAACTGTCAGGCAATGAATCTGAGCGCAGAAGTCATGCCTGTCCCAAGAGATTTAAGCTCCTCCTGCGGAACCTGTGTGAGATTTCATACAGAAGCGGACTTCCCGGAGAAAACAGAGGAAGTCGAGCAGATTGTCAGAGTAGAACCGCAGGGCTATGTTGGGATTTATCATGCGGATGAAGAATAAAAGTACCATTAACTATACCATTCGCTTGTCTGCGAATCCGATTGCACAGGTATAAAAGCCTCAGTGCAGCCCGTTATGCCTGCATTTTTATAATAATGTAAGAACGGAAGTTTACTTAAAAACATATATATGGTATAAACATTTTATAGAAAAGGATATCTTTAACACGATTGTATGAATCTATAAAATATCGTAAAGCAGGAGGCGTTTAAATGATCAGACTTCAGGATATTGCAGATATGGCGGGGGTGAGCCGGACTACGGTTTCCAATGTAATCAATGGAAATACCAAGAGAGTGTCTCAGGAAACCATAGATAAGATTACCCGCATTCTGAAAGAACAGAATTATGTTCCACATATGGGATCTGTGATGTTGTCAGGTCATGGCTCCAGAATCATCGGAGTAGTTCTTGGATTTGCCACTGCCCATGGAATGCAGTCTCTGCAGGATTCCTTTGTGGGAGAACTGATCGGAACCATACAGACAGAAGCAGAACGGAAAGGTTATTTCGTCATGCTTATCGGCGGGGAAAAAATTGAAGATGTAGTAGACATGGCTTCCAGGTGGAATGTTGAGGGTCTGATCATTCTGGGATATGATGAGGAACGATACAGACAGCTGTCCAGAAAACTGAACAAAAAGATGATATTGATCGATGCATATCCGGAAGGTGAATACACCTTCCAGAATGTAGGAGTTGACGATTATTCCGGTGGATATCAGGTTGGAGAATACCTGTATTCCTGTGGATATCACAGGGCATTGTTTATCGCAGAGACAGATAAGGACAGTGATTCCCGCAGATGGAACGGATTTAAACAGGCAATGGAAAAGCAGGGCGGTTTCTGCAGCAAATCTCGTCTGATCGTAGTTCCGGGGGAGAAGAGACAGCGCCTTAGCAGGTATGAAGAACTGCTTCCCCGTTTCCTTGAAGTAAAGGCATTGGCGTTTTCTTCGGATTACGGAGCGATTGAGGCTATGAACTATTTCTTTGATCATGGGATTAAGGTTCCGGATCAGATTTCCATAGTAGGTTATGATGACAGTATTTATGCGGAGTTTGTCCGTCCCAGGCTGACTACAGTTCATCAGGATATCCACCAGAAGGGCGTGATCTCCCTGCGCCGTCTGCACCGGATGATAGAGGGAGAAACTTTAAAAGAAATGAATATCAAGAGCCCGGTGCGGCTGATAAAAAGAGAGTCTGTGAAAGAATAGCAGGCTCTCTTTTGCAATTTACAGAACTTATCTGGTTGGGTTTATAGTGTAAAAGTGTACCAAATATTATACAATATGCATAAAAACAGATAATGAATTTTGTGTGAAATTTAAGTTTCCCGAGAAACCTGTTGATTTTTACAGACAGACTGCGTTATGATAAAGTCACCAAGGGAAAACAGAGGTTGCGCAGCCTTCGTAGTTAATGAAAATTAAATTATGGAGGAGAAAAAATGTATAAAAAAATAATAAGCACATTGGTAATTGGTACTTTGCTTGCCGGCACATTAACAGGATGCGGCGGTTCATCTGACGCAGGATCTTCAGCGAAAAGTTCAGGTAAAACAGAACTGGAACTTTTTTCCACAAAACCTGAGAACAAGGATACGATTCAGAAACTGGTAGACAAATATAATGAAAGCCATGACGATGTGACAGTAAAGGTTACTGCTCCGCCGGATGCAGGAACAGTATTAAAGACCAGAATGGCAAAGAATGATATGCCAGACATCGTAGCAATGGGTGGAGATAATAACTACACTGAGGTTGAGGGTGCAGGTATGCTGCTTGACCTGGGTGATCAGGATTATATCAAGGATGTACAGGAAGCCTATATTGACATGGTTTACGATGTAAATAAGGACAAAGAAGAGACAATATATGGTGTTCCTTTTGCTACAAATGCTTCCGGTGTTATCTACAATACAGAGAAATTCGAAGAGCTTGGACTGGAAGTTCCGAAGACCTGGGATGAGTTTATAGACATTCTGCAGAAAATCAAAGATGCAGGCGAGCAGCCATTACTGATGACTTATAAAGATGCATGGACAGCAAATGCACCATGGAATTCCATAGCAGCAGACCTTGCACCGGAGAGCTTCGCAGATGACCGCAAAGCAGGCGAGACAACATTTGTGGGAACTCATGAGGAGATTACAGAGAAATATCTGACACTTCTTGATTATGCACAGGATGATTTCATGGGACTTAGCTATGATGACGGAAACAAGAAATTTGCCAACGGTGACGCTGTAATGATCATCAACGGAAACTGGGCAATCAGCCAGTACCGTAATGCTAATCCGGATGTAAAAATAAACATGTTTGCACTGCCGTCTTCCAATGATGAATCCCAGAACAAGGTTACATCAGGTGTGGATGTGCTTCTGGGCGTAAGCAAGAGCAGTTCTAATGTAGACGCAGCCAAAGATTTCGTTTCCTTTATGATGGAAAAAGAAAATGTACAGACTTATATTGATGAGCAGTTCTCATTCTCCGCATTAAAGGGTGTAGAGCAGAGTGATGAAGCAGTATCAGGTGTACAGGAAGATATCAGCAATGGTAAAGTTGCCAACTTTGAAGACCACTATTACCCATCAGGATTTGATATGTCTGTACTGCTTACTGAACTTAGTTTAAATCGTGCAAATGGAATGGATGATAAGGAAAACATCGAACAGTTCCTGAAACAGTGTGACGAAAAATATGATGTTGCGAATGTAGATTAAGTGAGGGGATGAGCCTATGAAGAAAGCAGCGAATCGTAAAAGACCTGCTGTCAATAAAGTTTACTATATTTATGTTGGCATTCTTGCAGTATTATTTTTCATCTTCCATACAATTCCTTTCCTGAAAGGTGTGTTCTACAGCTTTACTGACTGGCGAGGATACGGAGAGTGGAATTTCGTAGGGCTGCGTAATTACCTGCATATGTTTGTAGATGCAGATACAGGAAATGCCTACATTTTCACCTTTAAATTTGCTGTGATCACTACGATCCTGGTTAATGTGATCAGTCTTGTGCTTGCATGCGCATTAAATGCAAAGATTAAATTCAAAAATACGATTAAAGCGTTTTATTTCCTGCCGTATATGCTGGGAAGTCTGATCGTGGGATTTATCTTCAACTATATTTTTGCAAACCTGATCCCGGAGCTTGGAAAAACTCTGGGAATCGAGGCTCTCAGTGTGAATATCCTGGGTACCAACAATGCGATGTGGGGAATCATTGCAGTATCTCTGTGGATCGGATGTGCATTCAATACACTGATCTATATTGCAGGACTCCAGTCTATTGATACAGATGTATATGAAGCTGCTGACCTGGACGGAGCTACAGGATTCAAGCGGTTCAGCAAGATCACTTTCCCTCTTCTGGCACCGTCCTTTACCATTAATATGGTGCTCTCTGCCAAAGGTTACCTGATGGTTTACGATCAGATCATGGCCATGACAGATGGTGGACCTGGAACAGTAACTACTTCCATTGCAGTCCTGATCTATAAGAAGGGATTCGGCGGAGGACAGTTCGCCTACCAGTCAGCCAATGCAGTTGTGCTTTTCATCGTAGTTGTGCTGATTTCTGTATTCCAGCTGCGTATACTTGAGAAGAGAGAGGAGAAGTTAGGATGAAACAGGGTGTAGCGAAGGTAAAAGAACGTTACAACTGGCCTGTAACGATTCTTCTTATCATAGGAATTGTGCTGATCATTCTTCTGCCTCTGTATATGGCACTGATGATCGCAATTAAGGATCCGTCTGACATGAATAACGTACTGGCACTGCCCAGAAAGCTGCGTCTGCAGAACTTTGTGGATGCCTGGGTGATGACCGATTTTCCGCGGAAATTTTTTAACACTGCATTTATTACAGTGATCAATCTGTTCTTTACATTGATCACAAACTCCTTTGCAGCGTATGCAATAACCAGAAACAGGAAAAAGAGCAAATTCTTTTCCGTTATGTATTACTACTTTATCAGTGCTATGTTTATCCCGTTCCAGGTAATCATGCTTCCATTGGTTGTACAGGCGAATGCCTTCCATCTGGATAATATTTACGGTATTACTTTTCTGTACGTTATCTTTGGTCTGCCAATGAATACATTCCTTTATACAGGTGCGATTAAGGCGATACCGGAAGCACTGGATGAAGCAGCAATGATCGATGGTGCCAACCCCATCCAGATTTTCAGCCGGGTCATTTTCCCGGTATTAAAACCAACTACAGCAACAGTAGCAATCCTTTCCTTTATGTGGACATGGAACGACTTCAGTATGCCACTGGTACTCTTAAGTGATGAGAGCCAGCAGACCTTACAGCTTGCACAGTATGTATTCAAGAGCCAGTTCTCTGTAGACTATAATCTGGCATTTGCCTCTTATCTGCTTGTACTGGCACCTGTACTGATCGTATATATCTTCTGCCAGAAGTGGATCATGAACGGTGTTGTTGCCGGTGCAGTAAAATAACACATCAATAAACTTGAGAAATACAAACAGGAGGCTTACATTTATGAAGAAAACCTGGTGGAAAGAAAGTGTTGTTTACCAGATCTATCCCAAAAGCTTTAAAGACAGTAATGGAGACGGAATCGGGGATATCAGAGGAATTATTGAGAAGCTTGACTATTTGAAGGAGTTAGGTGTGAATGTTCTCTGGATTTCTCCTATGCTGGAGTCTCCTCAGGATGATAACGGCTATGATATTTCTGATTACAGAAAGATATACAAAGATTACGGAACCATGGAGGATTATGAAACTCTCCTTGCAGAAGCGCACAAAAGAGGAATCAAGATTCTCATGGATCTGGTTGTAAACCATACTTCCGATGAGCATTCCTGGTTCGTCGAGAGCCGTAAATCCAAAGATAATCCTTATCGTGACTATTATATCTGGAGAAATCCGGTGAATGGTAAGGAACCAAATAACTGGGGCGGAGTATTCGGAGGTTCAGCCTGGGAATATGACGCACAGACAGATATGTACTATCTTCATCTGTTCTCCAAGAAACAGCCGGATCTGAACTGGGAGAACGAGAAGGTTCGCCGGGAAGTTTATGATATGATGAACTTCTGGTGTGAAAAGGGAATCGATGGTTTCCGTATGGACGTTATCAGCATGATTTCCAAAAATCAGGAATTTCCTGACGGAGAGGTGAATAACGGATTGTATGGTGATTTCGGTCCGTATAGTGTTCATGGTCCAAGAATCCACGAATTCCTGCATGAAATGAATCAGGAAGTTCTTTCCAAATATGATGTGATGACTGTGGGGGAAACCTCAGGAGTTACCATTGAGGAAGCACAGAAATACGCAGGTGATGACAGAGAAGAACTGAATATGGTATTCCAGTTTGAGCATGTAGAAATCGGTGGTGGTGATTATGGCAAATGGACCACAGAACGGTATGATTTCAAAGAGTTCAAGAAGATCATGATCAAATGGCAGGAAGAACTGGCAGGAAAAGCATGGAACAGCCTTTTCCTTGGAAACCATGATCAGCCAAGAAGTGTATCCAGATTCGGAAATGACAATCCTGCTTACCGCGATATTTCAGCCAAGATGCTGGCGACCTGTCTTCATATGATGCAGGGAACCCCTTATGTTTATCAGGGTGAAGAGCTTGGAATGACTAATGTTTATTTTGATAAGCTGGAGGACTACCGTGATATCGAGAGCCTTCATTATTTCACTGAGCTGACAGAGACAGGCAGACTGACACCGGAGTATATGATGAAATGCCTGATGCTCAGAAGCCGCGACAATGCCAGAACACCAATGCAGTGGGACACTTCCGCAGGTGCAGGTTTCACTACAGGGGAACCATGGATCAAGGTAAATCCAAATTACCAGCAGATCAATGCGGCAGATCAGTTAAAAGATCCGGACTCTGTTTTCCATTATTATCAGAAACTGATCCGTCTGCGTAAAGAAATGGATATCATTGTGTACGGAGAATTTGAGGCTCTGTACCGCGACCATGCTCAGATATTCGCTTACATAAGAAAGCTTGGATCAGAGAAGCTGCTCACAGTATGCAATTTCAGTGCACAGGAAGCGGAAATGGAACTTCCGGAAACATTCGCAGAAGGAGCTCAGTGCCTGATTACGAATATGGGAAGAAAAGTATTTGACAGGAAAATCATTCTGAACCCATATGAGGCGTTTGTGCT
>OQVT01002038.1_pt1 | contig 12960 bp, 12 predicted proteins | sample 1691561 | NCBI WGS metagenome assembly OQVT01 (sample SAMN03418260, study PRJEB22391) | human gut metagenome | biome: human-gut; feature: organic feature; material: feces | host: Homo sapiens | place: Tanzania | collected 2013-01 | reverse complement strand
TTAAAAAGAATCGGTGTTGTCACATAATAAGGCAAGTTTGAACAAACCCTAATAGTCTCGCCCTCATACTTAGTCAAATCAGTATCCAAGAAATCCTCTAGATAAACATTAAATCTTGGATCATCAATCGACTCCTTCAAAATAGCATACATATCCTTATCAATCTCATAAGCATCAACACACTTTGAATACTTAAGCAACATCTCACTTAGTGCACCAAGACCTGGACCAATCTCAATCGTCTTACAATTAATATCACAAGCATTCTTGGCAATATTATCGACAATATTAGAATCAATCAAAAAATTCTGGCCAAACTTCTTCTTAGCCTTCAAATCGCCCAATGTCTTCTTTACATAATTAATATTCGATATCATCCAACTCTTCCCTACTTATCCCTAACATATTAAGCCTTTTAAGCATCGTCTTGCCATTACACTTGCCTATATGAAACTCTCTTGAAACTACATCACGCCTATAAGAACTATCATCACTTCCCATAAGATGTAATTCATACATATCTTCTACACTAATTGTATGATGAAATTCATCATAACTAACCACATGATCTAAAGCCTCTTTTAAAACCTCGTAAGATGCATGCTCAACACCAACCTTCTTCTTAGTACGTGCGTCTTCTTTCAACACAAAAGCATTCTTAAGACCAGGTATATAATCATTGATTCTCTTTCTAATCTTCTCACCAGCTGAATCAGGATCCAAGAAAAGAATCACGCCTCTTCTATCATTAACCTCATCAATATATTCTAAAGTCTCTCTACTTAAACCCAAACCATGAGTCTCAATAGTATCTACCTCAAAATACCTTTGAAGATTTTTGGTATCATTTTTACCCTCAACTACAATTACTTCTCTAATCATAAATTATTAAAATCTTCTTTTAAAGTTAACTTCCTATTATCAGACTTACACTCAACAACCTTAACTTTATAACCACACTTTTCCGCAATAGATGCATCATCAGTGATACCAATTAAATCAACACTCTTATAAGCATCCTTAATCAAATCCGTTTTAAATCCTTGAGGCGTCAAAGCATAATATATATGTTCACGATCAATAGTCTTATTTAATCTTTTTAAGCAATTTGTATATATGCCCTGTTTTTCCACAATATTATGTGCACCTTTACCACTTGACACTCCTTTACATCATCTTAACTATCCCTATACCACTGTCCATCTAACACGGGCATCCTTTCTTGACACTCTCCACAACTAATACAAGGAATTTTATGGCACATTGGATAAATGAATTTGCCTCACTCCCTATAGTCAAATGGCGTCTTATTAAATCTTTCCTTGAATTTTCTCGAAAAATAGCTGAGGCTCGAAAATCCCGTTTCCTCCGCAATCTCATAAAGCTTTTTATCTGTTTTCTTAAGCAGGTTTTCCGCTCTGTCAAGCCTGTAGTTGTTGAGATATGCCGAGAAATTCACCCCTGTCTCAGCCTTAAAAAGTCTTGAGAAGTATTCCGTATTAAGTCCGACCTCAGATGCCACCTCCGGAAGACCTGAAAGTGTTGCGTAATTACTGTAGATGTATTTAAGGGCCTTCTGTATGGTCGAGGAGGTCGTTTTATTCTCCGCTATATTGTCGATGTTTTTCTCATACGCCTTCATTATCAGTTCTCTCAGCTCCGATATCTTCTCCGCCTTACTGATATGGTTGATAATATCGCTGCTGTTTATGATATTGTTTATGTCTATCTCTTCTTTAAGAGCATCATAGATACGCTGACACATACTTTTTATCATCGCAATATCAAGGACCTTATGCTGCTCGAGCAGATCGAACCACTTTGCGACCATGTTGTTTATGACATTAAAATTCTTTTTATCTTTAATATCGATAATATTTATATACAGCTCTATTATCGACGTATCGACATTCTTATAATTGCTGATACTTTCCTTTATATTTTCGGCGAAAAAAATATTTTCATCGGTATAATACCTGTAATTCAGCCCTTTAAGTACCTCCGCGGCATGAGAAAGCACATTTTCTTTAATGCTGCCTATCCTTCCGTAGCACATGACATGTCTGGGATTTAATTCCGCAAGCTTTTTCATAAATAGATTTGCCTTCTGGAACTGGTAGAGCATGCTTACCTCTCCCGCTACCGAAAAGCAGAATATCTCCGCCATATCCGCTCTTACAGAGAACACCTTATATATGCTCTCCTCCTGAATAAGGCGCAGCCTTTCGTATGTCTTTTCCCTGTTATAGGTAGCAACGCAGAAGAACGGGTCTTTTGGAAGCTTTATGTTATATTTTTCCATCAGCTCCCTGCTTTTGGCTTCTGACATATCTCCGTCTGCAGCCTCCATGAGCTCATCGAACGAATATACCTGTGTCTCTTCTGTTTCCTTATCACCTGCAGAGGCGATGTGCTTTCCGGCTCTTTCGAGTATATTTTCCATATAGCCCATGGTTATCTCGGTCTTTAAAACATACTCATTTACCTTGTTTTGAAAAGCAGTCCTTGCATAATTAAAATCGTCATAGCTTGAAAGCACGACTATATACACATCCGGATTCGAAGACCTTACTCTTTCCGTAAGCTCAAGTCCGTCCATAACAGGCATTTTAATGTCCGCAAAGAGAATATCCGCCGGATTCTTCTCAAACTCATCAAGTGCAAGCTGTCCGTTTGCGGCCGTGACTATATCCGTCTCTTCATCCTTTAATATCTCTGCGCAGCATCTTGCAAGCCAGTCTCTTATAGGAAAATCATCGTCTGCGATCAATATTCTTTTCATCAAACTGCTCCTTCTTCACCTATTATCGGCAGGGTAATAAATATCGTGGTTCCCTCACCCTGCTGGGAATCGATCTTTATTCCGTATTCATCTCCGTAATAGCTTCTGATCCTGTTGTGGACATTTACCACACCTATATGCTCATCGCTTTTATTTCTTGAAATATACTCCGGAGATGTAACCTCCTTAAGCCTTTCCTTAGAAAAGCCTATGCCATTGTCATGCACCGCAAGCTCTATCTCATTTTCTCTTTTCATTGCCGTAATGATGATCTCACCATCTTCATTTTTCGGCTGAATACCATGAAATATTGCATTTTCCACTATGGGCTGCAAAATAAACCTCAGCATCCTTAACTCTCTTACCTCGTCACTGACATCCGCCCTTAATGTCAGATTTTTCTCATAGCTGAACTGCAGCATTTTTATATAGCTGTGGATATACATGATCTCTTCACCGACAGTTGTTGTCTCCTCCTTGAACTTCAGCGTCCTTCTGAGCATGTCATTTAATATATCTATCATCTTTACGGCTTCTGCTTTCCTGTCCATGTCTATCGTACATTTTATCGAAAACAGAGTGTTATATATAAAATGCGGATTGATCTGAGCCCTCATATAATTCAGCTCGGCAAGCCGCTTGTCATTTTCGTTTTTGATCAGCTTATCGACAAGAGCCGTATTTTTCCTGTTCATTTCGTTAAAGCTGTCGTACAGACTGTCTATCTCTATTATGCTGCTTCCGCCTAAATATTCCTCTGTCTGCCCTTTTTGTATCCTCGTTTTCTCGATTACCTTATTAAAATCCTGCAGTGGACTTATTATCCTTCTTGCAAGGAGCATTACCATAAATACACCTGCAACAAGAGCTATCGCAGCAAACAAAACAATAGTGAAGACCATCTCCTTCATCATATTTGTTATGTTCTTAAGAGGTATCATCTCGGCAACTGTCCATCCCGTTTCCTGAGACTTGTCTTTTATCATAAGAAATCCGTCTGTCGTCTTGTACTGAGCACTTTCCTTCGCAACAAAATCCCTAACCTTTACCGCTTCATCAATGCTGTATTTGCCTGTATTAAACAACACACCGTTCTTGTCAAATATAAATATAGTACCGAGATCATATTGCAGCTTTGAATAGCTCTTTTCAAAATAATCATCATCTATAGCGACAAACTGCGTTCCCAGATATTCTCTGTTTATCGGAGAATAAATGTTATTGTATTTCACGTAATAGCTTTTGCTTTTATCTTTTTTATTCAGTCCTGAAATAAGGAACTCCCCTGTCTCCTTACTTTCGCTTATGCTTTTCTTAACCTTCAGATTTGATCTAAGAACAGTGTATTCTATATTTTCAGGATCCGAAAAGCTCGTTGCCCTAAGCCCGTTGTTTCCTATAACAACAACATCGAACCCGGTGACCACGTTGTCCATCTGTGATCTTGTCCTTGCCTTATCCATCCTCAAGTCGTATGATATCTCTTCGTTATCAGCTTCTGTAATGCTTTCGGATGCAAAATTCTCATAACTACCTTCATTAAAGTAGAAGAAATTATTAACCGCATTCGAGTATGAAATGATCGACCCGACCTTCTGATTAATAAGTGTTATCTCATTTATCTTACTGGTTATTGTCTGTTTCAAAAGTATGCGATAGCTCTGTACTGCACCGAATATGGTTATTGCCGCAAGCAACATTACAAAAAGGACTCCGAACCATCTTATAAGTATTGTACTGTATCCTACCTTCTTCCCCTTCATAACATCACTCCGGTTTGTATTATTCTTTAAGATATTCCCATTCATTCTTATAGGTATCGACATTGTCCTTTGTTACAAATGCGATACCCGTATCTATTACATCCGAGCCGTTTTCCGCTTTCTCGTCCGGCAGCTCTCCTTTAAGTATTTTATAGAGATGCATTACCGACTCATAACCCATCTCGTGAGTATTTTGTACTATCGTTCCGAACACATCTCCGCTTTTTATAAGCTCCAGTGTTTTTTCATCGTCATCAAAGCCTATTATCGTTACGGTGTCTGTATCTATTTTCAAATTTCTCATTACACGTACCGCTGCCTGTGCATCAGAGCCCGATGAAGCAAATATACCTGTTATATCGGGATGCTCGTCAAATATCTTTTGTGCCTTTTCAATAGCAACCGTCAAAAGATTATTTGTAGGCTCTATACAGACGACCTCTATATTTGATTCATTCTTAAGCGCATCCTTAAAGCCGGTTATCCTCTCTATATTATTCTGCGCCTCCTTAGAACCGAGCATTATCGCGACCTTACCATCCCTGCCAAGTCTTTCTGTCATCCCGAGTCCCGCCATATATCCTGCCCTGTAATTCATCGTTCCGTAATAAGCGATCCTTTCGGAATCCGGCGCATCACAGTCGTAGCAGACAACCGGTATCCCGCTTTCCACAGCCTTGTTTATCGGTTCGATCCATCTGTCGGGTGCCAGTGCCGTTACAAATATAGCATCCGCTCCGTCCGCTATCGCATCGTTAAATGCTTCGATCTGTTTATCTGTATTAATAGAATAAGGTCCCACTCTTATAAGCTCAACGTCTCCAAGCTCATCGGCTGCTTCCACTGCCCCTCTGAACACATCGTTGCAGTAAAAATATCCGATAAAAGAATCCACCATATATATCCTGTACTTATCTTTTTTTTCTGCTGTTTTACCTGCTGACTGACCTGTACTGCCCGGCTCGATCCTGACTATTCCGCATGAATTTAATAAGATCAGCAGCATAGCTGCTGCCATCAGACATATAACAAATTTTAGACTTTTATTTCTTTTCATAATGCTGTTATTATAACTCTCTGCGTTCTTTATTGTAAAACCACAGGATTGCTATCTTACTTCGATTTATTGCTATATTGGAACGTTTATCTCAGCACGGGATTCGACTTAGATAAAAGGACACCCTCTTTGCCCGCTGATTATTGGAGGATAATGCATTTACAAATGAAGGTGTCCCGATATTATTATTTTTTATTCTTCGGGATAAAGAATAACCTCTATCGCCGATCCGTCACGCATTGCTTCAAGTCCTTCTCCGAACTTCGATAACGGAAGCTTGTGTGTGATCATATGCGAGAAATCAAGTATGTCCGAAGCAAGAAGTCTTGCAACCTGGAACAGAGTATGATCTCCTATGAAGTTGCCATGTACCGTGATTCCCTTAATAACAAGATCTGCCTGAGTGATCTTTTCCTGAACGCTTGAGTTCATACCAAAGAGTATGATATCTCCTGCCGGTCTTACTATCCTTATCGCATCAGGAAGAAGTACTCCTACAGCGTCTATAACAAGGTCTGCTCCAAGGCCGTCTGTTTCTCTTAAAACAGCCTCTTCGATATCCTCTTCCTTAGGATTTACTATCACATCGGCACCTGCGCTCATGCAGTGCTTTGCTCTGAAATCCGAAACCTCGGATACGATGACCTTTGCTGCACCTCTTGCCTTGCAGAGTGTAGTGAAATACATTCCTATCGGGCCGCCGCCTAAAACAACGACTGTATCACCGTTCTGTATATTTGCCTTCTTCATTGCGCCCATTACACAGTTCAGAGGCTCTGCAAATATTGCTTTGTCAAGAGAAAGATCTGCAGGGATCTTTGCTGCGTTCTTTTCAGGGATAGAAACTCTGCTTGTAAATACACCGTCTGTTCCGCTTCCCATTGCCTGAACGTTTTTACACATGTTTGAATGTCCCATCTGACATGCCGGACATACTCCGCAAGGAATATTGTTGTCACAGATAAGATGGTCACCCTTTTTGAAGTTCCTTACTCCGGGTCCTACCTCTAAGACCTCACCTACAAACTCATGTCCCAGGATGATTCCGTCGTTTGCTGCAACTCCCGGAGGATCTGCAAGGATATGTACATCCGTTCCGCAAATACTGCATGCAAGAACTTTAACGATCATATCATCATCTTTTTTGATCTGTGGTTCAGGTCTGTCTTCATATGCCCATACACCGCGGCTTTTAAATACTATTGCTTTCACTTTGTCCACTCCCCTTGATGTCTTATTAAATGAAATTTATTCCATTTCTTCTCTTTTTACCATTCTGTCTTCAACAAATGCCTTCTGCATCATATTTGACATACGCAGTGTCTTTGCTCCGTCATATACCGTGCTCTCAGGCGGTGTATTTGTAAGTATGCTGTTGATAAAGTTTTTCTTTTCCTCTACATAAGCATCTGCCCAACGTGTAAGGAATCCGTCGTCAACAGGCTGTGTATATCCGTTTTCGTTGAATACCTCAAGTCTTGTAGCGTTAGGTATGTTATTTACACGGATCGTTCCCTTTGTTCCTATGATCTCTGAATGAACATGGCTTGAATTATGTGTTCTTCCTACCTGGATCATTATGATCTTTCCGCTTGCTGTTTTTCCGACTGCCATAGCATTGTCATAATCGTTATATTTTGCAAAACCTTTTTCAACGAATGAGCCGCCTACGGAATATACAGATTCAAATTCCTCTCCTACGAACCACAGTGCAAGATCTGCATCATGTATTCCCATCTCATAGAAGAACGGTGCATACATTCCCTTTTCAACACCGACGATGTGCTGCGGAAGAACGGTTGCCGGATCAAGGCTTATTCCTTTAAACATTATGACATCGCCTATCTCGCCTGCCCTTACTCTTCTCATTGCCTCTGCGTATGCAGGATCCGAGCGTCTCATGAAGCCGATCTGGAAGATCTTTCCTTTATTTGCCTCAACGGCTTTTTCGATCTCCTTGCATTCCTCTATAGTCTTTGCAAGAGGCTTCTCACACATGATATGGAGTCCCTTTTTAGCTGCCTTGATGCACTGCTCTGCGTGAGCTACTACGTTTGTAACGATCATTACGGCATCGAGCTCAGGGTTCTCAAGCATTTCATCATAGCTTGTATATCCGTACGGGATATTGTATTTTTCTTTGATCTCTTTTACTCTGTCTTCCCTTATATCGCTGACAGCATAGACTGTCGCATTCGGAAAACCTGTCTGTATATCATTGATATGGAGCTCGCCTAATGCACCGAGTCCTACTACACCTATTTTAACAACGTCCATGTCTATTTCTCCTTTATCGCTCCTATTTTACAGCTCGCACTCTGAAACCTTTACCCAGCGATGCTCTTTTTCTGATTTGAGAAGTGCATCGATAAGGATATTGATGTCATATCCTGATTCGATATCAGGTTTAACCTTATTTCCTTCTGCAACTGCTTTTACGAACTTGTAATCCTGGATCGTCATAAGGTCTACCCAGCTTGCACAAAGTCCCTGAGTAGTACATACATCTCCGAACTGTCCGTGCTGCGGTCCCATCTTGATGCAGCGTGTTCCCGATACCTCCGGGTCGTCCTCGATATAAACCTCAAGCTCGTTCATGCGTTCCTGATCGAAACGGATATATCCCTTTGTACACTGTACTTCAAAACGGATGCCTACTTTTTCTCCGGCAGCAACACGGCTTGTTGTGATCATACCCATAACTCCGGTGTCTGTGTTATACAGCATGTTGAAGATGTCATCGTTTGTTACAGGGAGGAACTGTCCCTCATTCTTTGGATCCGGACGTTTGTCATAAAGTATCTTAGAACGTCCTACGACCTCTGTGATCTTTGATCCTGTAACAAAATCCTGAAGTGCTATGATGTGTGCTCCGATATCTCCGAGTGCTCCTGAGATCGGATCATAATCTCTCCAGCGATGAGGTATCATCGGATCTGCGGAATATTCCATATCATAACGTCCCTGGAATGCTACGACATCGCCGATCTTTCCTGACTCTATGATCTTTCTTGCTTCGATAACAGCAGGATTGTGTGTGTAAACAAATCCGACCATTGATGTTGTATTGTATTCCTTAACGGCATCGAGTGCTTTCTTAGCATCCGCTCCGTCCATTCCGAGAGGTTTCTCGCAGAAGATAGCCTTGCCTGCTGCAGCTGCCTTCTGAACCTGCTCTACATGGAGCTGGTTAGGTGTTGTGATATATACGATATCGATCGCCGGATCATTGAAAGCATCATCCGGGTTTGTGCTGAAGCGGTTGAAACCGTATCTTTCAGCTACTTTCTTTGCTGTCTCTTCAAATACATCTATAACTACCTCAAGCTCCGGTACGATATCTGCTCCATAGCACATCTGTATGTTGTTAAGTGCACGTGCATGACTTGTTCCTATCCATCCGCATCCTATAAGTGCGATCTTTAATGTTTTCATATTCTGTCTCCTTGTTAAGCTTCTTTATAATTAGTTGCAAGATCCATTATCTGTTCCTGATTTGTATTATCATCAACGGTAAGCTCACCTCTTACCTTTCCTTCTGCAAGGACGATGATCCTGTCTGCCATGTTGATAACCTCCGGAAGCTCCGATGAGATCATCACTATAGCAACACCCTGTTTTGCAAGGTCTACCATTATCTTATATATTTCAGCCTTTGCCCCTACATCTATACCTCTTGTAGGCTCATCGAGGATAAGCACCTTCGGCTCATCCATAAGCCATTTTGCAAGTACGACCTTCTGCTGATTACCACCTGACAGCTGACCTGTAAGTGTATTCATGCTTGGCGCCTTTACCTTCATTGCATCGAAGTATTTTTTAGCTTCTCTTTTCTCCTTCGGATAATTTATAAATCCGTTAGGGAAGAGCTTGCCCATAGCTACCATTACAGAGTTGATCTCAATTGAATGTTCAAGTACGAGTCCGTCAGCCTTTCTATCCTCCGTAACGAGTGCTATTCCGGCATTTATCGCATCCTTTGGAGAATGCACTATAACTTCTTTTCCGTTTATGAAGACCTGTCCGCTCTTTTTAGGCATCTTACCGAAAATAGCATTGACCGTTTCGCTTCGTCCCGATCCTACAAGCCCAGCAAATGCAAGTATCTCACCTGCCCTTACATTAAACGAAACATCCTCAACGATATTCTTATTGCCTGAGAACGGATGCTGCACAGTATAGTGCTTTGCCTCCATTACCACATCGCCGATCGGTACCTTTTCCTTCGGATAATAATCCGTTATATTACGTCCGACCATCTCGGCAATGATCTGATTTGTTTCTACATCATCTATGTTATGTGATGCTATTGTCTGTCCGTCACGCAGTACTGTTATGCGGTCGGAGTGTTCAAATACCTCATCCATCTTGTGTGAAATAAGTATCATCGCAACGCCTTTGTCCTTCAGTTCATGAAGTATATCGAAAAGGTTTTCCGACTCCGCTTTTGTAAGAGGCGATGTAGGCTCATCAAGCACGAGGATCTTGGGATCCTTTGAAAGTGCTCTTGCTATGGCAACAAGCTGTTGCTGTGATGCACCGAGCATACGTATCTTTAATGATGGATCTATATCAAGATGTACCATATCAAGATATTTCTTTGCCTCTTTGTTCATATCCTTCCAGTTAATCAAACCACCTGATTTCTGCCATCTTCCGAGGAAAATGTTTTCAGCGATCGAAAGATCCAGATGCATGCTTATTTCCTGGTATATCATCGCTACTCCGACACTTTCGGACTGTGCGGCATTCATAAAATGCATTTTTTTGCCGTCAACATATATTTCACCAGTATATGATGTTGCCGGATAAGAACCGCTCAGCACCTTCATCAGCGTTGATTTACCTGCTCCGTTTTCACCCACCAGAGCCAGTATTTCGCCTGAATATGCTTCGAATGTAACATTATCCAGAGCCTTTACACCCGGGAAAGTCTTTGTAATCGAACGCATTTCAAGGATTTTTCTATCTCCCATGCACGATTACCCCCTTGCTAAACGTTTATGTCTTACTACATCGATTCCTACTGCTACGATGATTATGATACCTACAACTATCTTCTGATAATATGTATCGATATGAAGAAGTGTTGTTGTTACTGTAAGTGTTTCCATGATACCTACACCGATAAGAGTTCCGACTGTAGATGAATTTCCACCTGAAAGAGATGTTCCGCCGATAACAACAGAAGCGATATATGTCATTTCAATACCTGTTCCTGCTGCAGCCTGTGCTGAAGAAAGTCTTGCTGCGGTCAAAACACCGACTCCTATTATTATTGCAAGAATGACAACAAGAAAGACTACACCCTTTTTTTCTCTGTTTTCTACCATTTAGTTTCCACCGTCCATATTCAGGGCTATCTGGGCTTCCCTTGCCATATCCCTTTTTAAGCTCTCACGGAATCTGAGGCTTACAGGAGCAACCGTCTTGTTGTTTTCTTCAAGATAGCGGATATTTTCTTCAAGAACAGAAAGTGTAAGCGCATTGAGGCTTTTTTCAAGAAGTGCGCGCCTGTATTCATCTGTAGACTGGGGTCTTCCGGGCTCTATCTTGTCTGCGGAATAAATTATTTTTGCAAGGGGACAAAGACTTGACCCGCCGAGAGTATGACGCGCAACAGCCTGAATAATATCTTTGTCAGAAATACCAAAATCTTCTGAAAGCATGACAGAAGCTGCGCGTCCGTGAAGAAGGGACGGTTTGCTTTTTTCTACATCAGAAACAGGCTGCCCATCTTTTGACGCAAGTGCCAAAAGCGAACTATCATCCATATCTTTGCACATATCGTGAGCAAGACCTGCAATATACCCTTTTTCAGGGGAGACACCGTACATTCCGCACATTTCGCGTGCAAGGACAGCAACCCTTACACTATGCTCAAAGCGCTTCTGTTTGACTGATTTTTTTGTATAGGAACGGATATTTTCAACAAGTTCAGTGTATTTATTTTCTTCCATATAAGTTACCGCCAATAATATACTCAAAAACCCCTGAAGGTACAAGATATTTAAAACCGCCGCCAGACAAAGCAAGATTTCTTATCTGGGTTGAACTTACAGGAAGCAGCGGATTGTCAAGAACGGCAGCTTCCGAAAAAAGAGGTTCCTTAGAAATATCAAAACTGTCACCTGAATTTTCAAGCTGAGCATATTCACCCAAAGCCCTGTTTGCCGATTTTGCAAAAGACGACTGTTCCGGACGCCGCGCCAGAATCAGATTACATCTTTTTGCCAGAAGAGCGGCGTTTTTCCAAAGATGGAATCCGGCAAAAAGATCGCTGCCCAGAATTATTCCGATTTTACCTTCCAGAGAAGAAGCGTATTTTTTTTCAAGATAATCAACGGTATCCCATGTATACGAAACACCGTCGCGTTCAATTTCACAGGACTCGGCAACAAATCTTGAATCTGTACTGCAGGCAATTTGTACCATAGAAAGCCTTTCTTCGGCAGAAACACCCTGCACCATTTCTTTATGCGGGGGAACTGCTGCAGGAACAAAAAGCACCCTGTCATACCCAAGACTGGAGCACACATCATCGGCAAGAGCCATGTGTCCTATATGAACAGGGTTAAAGCTGCCTCCAAGAACTGCCAGTTTCAAGCTACTGCTCCGAACCCGGAAACTGGATTTCCATACTGTCATCAACAGAACGTTCTGCCATAAAACTGCTCTTTTTTGCTGAAGTCGGCGCAAAAGCATTTTCTTCACGGTCTTCCAGTACATCTTCCCTGGCTGCAAGCTTTATAAGAGCAGTACGGGCAGCATCCATATTTGTACGGGCCGCAACAGAAACAGGAATAACTTCTACACCTGGATCCACTGACTTTATGCGTTCTGCAACAAGAGCCGCATTTTCTTTGGCGCCTTCAAGGTCAATTTTGTTACAGAGAACTATTCTCTGTTTTTCCATAAGCCCTGCACCGAATTCAGAAAGTTCTTTCAAAAGCTTTTCGTAAGCGTCCACACAGCCTTCTTCACCGCAGTCTATCATAAAAATAAGCCCCACGGTACGGGATATATGCTTCAAAAAGCGGATTCCTAGTCCTGCTCCGTCTGACGCCCCTTCAATAATTCCGGGAATATCTGCAATGATTATATCACTGTTTTCATCTACCCTCAGAACACCAAGGTTAGGCACTTTTGTAGTAAACGGATACGGCGCAATTTTTGGGCGTGCATTTGTAAAGTATTCAAGAAGGCTTGACTTGCCTGCATTCGGAAAACCTACAAGTCCAAGATCTGCCATTATTGAAAGCTCAATCCTAAGTTCCCTTTCTTCACCAGGTTCACCCTTGTTTGCAATTCTTGGAGCCTGGTTTGTGCTGCTACTGACGGTCCTATGCCTCAGACTC
>OQVT01002037.1_pt1 | contig 12960 bp, 9 predicted proteins | sample 1691561 | NCBI WGS metagenome assembly OQVT01 (sample SAMN03418260, study PRJEB22391) | human gut metagenome | biome: human-gut; feature: organic feature; material: feces | host: Homo sapiens | place: Tanzania | collected 2013-01 | reverse complement strand
TTATACCACAATCGCGTGGCGGGCGCTTGGCGACAGGCTTGTTGACATACACGGCCCCAATGACCGCCGCTCGCTTGTCGACGAGGACTTCCAGCGCGATGCGCTTGACCGTTACGGGAAGGTCGATCTGCGGGCGTATTCCACCGAGTGGCGCAGGCTTTCGGAGCTCAGGGCCAGACGGGCCGAGCTTGCCGGCGCGGTGGATGTCGCCGACGAGGTCGAGCGGCTTCGCGGTTCCATCGAGGAGATCGACGCCGCAAACCTTACCGAGGATGACGAAGAGCCGCTCACCGCGCGTCATGAGGCGGCCGCCCACGCATCGGAGATCGTCGAGGCCGCGAATGCGGCAAATGCCGCTCTCGCGGGAGATGGCGGCATCTCGTATGGCGGCGATGCCTGTGATACCTCCGCAGCGGATCTGCTCATCCTTGCCGAAGGCCAGCCTCTCGTGGAATTCCCAGTCGCCCTGGCGCGTGACGACGGACAGGACCCCGGCATCCTCATCCATGGCCGCATCCTGAAGCACCAGCTTGCCGCCGTCGTTTTCACGCTTCAGCCAAAGCAGGCTCCGGGCTTCCGGATTGTCGCATACCAGGCTGCCCTTCCAATACAGCCGATCCCAGGCGCCATTGTCGTCGTTGATGGTGATTTCCCAGTCGCCATGGCGGAATTCCATGGCGCCGGCAAGCACTCCCGACAGCAGGTAAGCACGCTGTAGTTGTGGAAATGGTATAATACGCAACAATCAATAGACCACGGTATCCAATTCAAATAGAGCATCGTAATTAGCAATCGAGCTATCCCAACAGTTGCTCGATACAATGGTCAATCTAACTTAAGAGCCAGTCTGATATTATTCAGACTGGCTCTTTCTTCAGCATATAGTCAACTGGAATTCCGATTATTTACCTAGTTCTAACCAATTGGCAAGCATAGCATGTCCATCGGGAGTCAGCACACTCTCTGGATGAAACTGAATGCCGCGGATGTCATACTGCCTATGGCGAAGTGCCATAATCTGACCGTCATCGCTCTCGGCAGTTATTTCTAAACAATCAGGAAAATTCTCACGATCTACCACCCATGAATGATAACGTCCAACTTCTATGCGACGAGGCAATCCGCGGAATATCGGATCATCTGCCACAATACTGCAAGGAGTGGCGATTCCATGATACACTTCCGAAAGATTGGCCAACGTACCACCAAACACTTCGCCAATAGCCTGATGACCCAGACACACACCAAGTATGGGTTTGCGACCAGCATAATGACGAATAACAGCCATCAACAAACCTGCCTCAGAGGGAACACCCGGTCCAGGACTGAGGATAATCTTATCGTATTGTTCCAGTTGTTCCAATTGGAACTGGTCGTTACGTACTACGCTGACTGTTGCTCCCAACTCCTTCAACAGATGAGACAGATTGTAGGTAAACGAGTCGTAGTTGTCAATAATCACTATATTCATAATTCTTCTGCCATTCGGATGGCCTTGACAAGGGCACCCAGTTTATTATTACATTCTTCTAACTCATAGTTGTCATTACTTTTGGCAACCACACCACTTCCTGCCTGGAACCACAGTTCGCCATTGCGACTGATAAAGGTTCGGATGACAATAGCTTGGTTTAAGTCGCCATTGAGCGATATACTACCTATACATCCGCCATAGGCTCCACGATTATGGGGCTCCAGTTCGCTAATAATCTGCATGGCACGCACCTTAGGTGCACCACTCAACGTACCAGCAGGAAAAGTATCGATAAAGGTACGGATGGTATTAGCTCCCTCGTCAAGCGTACCGCTAACACGGCTGACAAGATGAATGACATGACTGTAGAACTGCATATCCTTATAGAAATCAACTTTGACATCATGACAGTTGCGGCTCAGATCATTACGTGCCAGATCAACCAACATGACATGTTCGGCATTCTCCTTTGGGTCGTTACGTAGAAACTCGGCATTCTTCCGATCCTGCTCTGTATTGCCTGTACGACGGGTCGTACCAGCAATAGGATCAATATAAGCCTTATTGCCCACGATGCGGTTATGGGTTTCGGGTGACGATCCGAAGATACGGAAGCCACCGAAATCAAAGTAGAACAAATAGGGCGAAGGATTGATGCTACGCAAAGCGCGATACAGTTTGAAGTCATCACCCTCATAGCGCTGTACGAAACGGCGACTGACAACTATCTGAAACACATCTCCACGCATACAATGTTCCACACATCGACGGATGTTAGCCTTATGTTCCTCATCGGTCAACGTAGATGTTGTATCGCCAACAGGATGAAAATCATAGGCTTTGACCGACGCCTTGTTGATGGCGCGCAGCAACATATCCATCTCAGAAGTATCATCTGGTCGTTCGCCAAGTGTGACAAGCGTCATGGTATTGTTAAAATGGTCGAACACAATAACATCGCGGAAGAGCACATAATAGATATCCGGAGCATCATTTTTCTCCATCGTTGTGTCACGCACAGCAATATTCTCAAAATAGCGCACAGCGTTAAACGACGTAAAGCCATAGAGTCCACAGTATTCCTGTCCTTCTCCACAAACGTGAAACGAATGTATAAAACGGTCAATGGCATCGGCGATAGCCAGTTTGCAACGGTCTCCATCATCGGTTCGTGGTAGCGTTTCCTGTTGGTTGGTACCATCGGGATATTTACAGGTCACCACTCCATGTCCTATAGCAATACTTGCCAAAGGATGAACACCAATAAACGAACGCGCATTGTCATTACCATGATAGTCGGAGCTCTCCATCAGCGCCGACTGTGGATAGAGGTCTCGCAAGCGCATATAGACCCCAACGGGTGTATGCAGGTCGGCCAGAATATGCCGACAATAGGTTGTATAGTTAAAAGTTTCCATATTCTTTAGCCATTGATTTGTTACTGAGATAGGTTTCCACATCCTTATCACCGCGTCCGCTGACGGTCAGCACTACCACATCATCGGGTTTGAACAAATGTTTCATTTTGGCAAGTGCCGCAACAGCATGAGCACTCTCGATAGCAGGAATAATACCCTCCATACGAGTCAGTTCATAACCGGCATAGATGGCCTCATCATCATTGACAGCCAATATATGGCTTCTACCACGCGTTGCTAAGTCTGCATGCATCGGTCCAATACCAGGGTAGTCCAGTCCGGCACTAATGGTAAAGGCCTCTTTAATCTGTCCACCATCGGTCTGCATCACCAAAGTTCGTGCGCCATGTATGATTCCCTCGGTACCACAGTGCATTGTGGCGGCAGTATAGTCGGTATCAATACCATGTCCGGCAGCCTCAGCCAGATAGATTTGCACGCGGTCGTCATCAATATAATGGTAGATAGTACCTGCGGCATTTGAACCACCTCCCACACAAGCAATAAGATAGTCAGGATAGTCACGACCAACCTTTTCTTCCAATTGTCCTTTGAGTTCCTCGCTGATAACACTCTGCAAACGGGCAACGATATCAGGATAAGGATGTGGTCCCATCGTGCTACCTACTATATAGAAGGTATCTTGCGGATGGCAACACCAGTCGCGAATAGCTTCTGAACAAGCATCACTCAATGTCATATTGCCAGTACGTACAGGATGTACTTTGGCGCCCAGCATGCGCATACGTTCCACATTAGTATGTTGACGCTCTACGTCAGTTGCTCCCATGAATATCTCACACTCCATATTCATCAGGGCACATACCGTTGCCGTTGCCACGCCATGCTGTCCAGCACCGGTTTCAGCAATAATGCGCGTCTTCCCCATACGCTTAGCCATCAGAATTTGTCCCACGGTATTATTAATCTTATGTGCACCAGTATGGTTCAAATCCTCACGTTTCAGATAGAGTTGGCAACCATATCGTTCGCTCATGCGCTTAGCATAGTACAGAGGTGACGGACGTCCTACGTAATCACGCAACAGCGCATAGTATTCGCGGCGAAAGTCCTCACTTTCCAGAATAGGGCGATAAGCCTGCTGCAAATCAGTTACACATTTATATAAGATTTCGGGAACGTAGGCTCCGCCAAACTTTCCGAAGAATCCTTTCTCGTCAACTTGATATTTCATATTGTATAGATGTTATAGTATGGATAATGGTCTGTTTTATTTTTGAAGAGCTTCATAGAGTGCATCGAGTGCTTGATTGGCATTACCAGTTTCTCTGAGTAGCGTCACAAACTTGCTACCGATAATAGCTCCTGCTGCATTCTGTTGTGCACTCTCTAAGGTCTGTTTGTTGCTGATGCCAAACCCTATCATGCGCGGATTGCGCAAATGCATATTATTGATGCGGTTGAAATAGGTAAGTTTAGCCTCATCGAAACTGTTTTGCGCACCAGTAATGGCAGCCGAACTGACCATATAAATAAAACCGTCAGTATGTTCATCGATGAATCGGATGCGCTCTTCACTGGTTTCAGGTGTAATCATCATGATAACTCGAATGTCATAACGGTCGGCAATAGGTTTGACCACATTCAGATAATCATCGAAAGGCAGATCAGGAATGATGGTTCCACTGATACCGCTTTCAGCACAACGACTGAAATAGGTTTCATATCCCATATGCATAACGGGATTCAGATAACCCATCAATACCAGTGGTATTGTGATTTCATCCTTGACGGCAGCCAACTGGCGCAACAGCAGATCGAGTGTCATTCCGTTTTTCAATGCTACAGTACCTGCACTCTGAATGACAGGACCATCTGCCAATGGGTCACTAAAGGGCATACCCACTTCTATCATATCGATGCCACGACGCTGCATGGTCTTGATGACATCTGCTGTATTGTCAATATCTGGACAGCCTGCACAGAAATACAACGATAGCAGTTTGCGCTGACTGGCATTTTGGAAAAGTTGATTTATCTTGTTCATTGTTTTTTATTCTTGTCGATGTTGTCGGAGTACCAACTCCTTATTTATTATTAATGTATATCACAATATTTCGCGAACAGTTTGCAGATATTGCTTGAGTAGCGCCACATCTTTATGACCAGGTGCTACTTCAAAGCAACTGTTGAGATCGATACCACACCATCGTGGATGTTGGAAGCGGAGTAGCTCTTCGGTGTTGTGCATGCCAAGTCCGCCACTCAATAGGAAAGGTGCAGTTCCCTTGTAATGATGCAACACCTCCCAGTCAAAACACTTTCCACTACCTCCATAATCTGGAGTCTTTGTATCGAATACGAAGTAATCTACAATTCCATCGTATGTGCCACATTGTTTCAAGTCGTTGACAGATGCCACACTGACAGCCTTGAGTAGCAATTCCACCCCATTCGCTTTCAGCTGACGACAAAATTCCGGTGTCTCTTGACCATGAAGTTGCACACCATTGAGGTTGTAATCATTGATACATTGCAGAATATGCTTTGCCGAATCATTAACAAATACACCAATACGCTCCACACCGGCATCCGCCTCACAACGTGATACAGGACGACTGACGCAACGGGGAGATTTCTGATAGAAGATGAATCCCATCATATCAATACCCAACTGAGCTACTTGGCGGATATTATCGGCATCGCGCATACCACATACTTTAACGATCATCGTGCCAAATCTTTGATAAACGCATCAAGAGCAAGTTCTGGATGTTCTTGTTTCATAAACTGTTCCCCCATTAGAAATCCGCGATAGCCGGCAAGTCGAAGGCTATTGACCGTTTCGGGATTGGAGAGTCCACTTTCGCTGACCTTGCATCCTTCTTTTGGTAAACGGCTTGCCATGTGAAAGCTGTTTTCCACATCAGTCACAAAACTTCCCAGATTACGATTGTTGATACCGTAAAGATCAGGAGCGAGGTCGGCATAATCGAGGTCGCGCTCACCATGCATCTCCAACAACACTTCCATTCCTAAATTGTGAGCTTCACGACACAGTTGACTGCAAGTATCATGGTCGATGGCTGCAGCTATTAGCAATACGGCAGAAGCTCCACAGCGACGAGCTTGTAACAACTGGTATTCGTCAATCACAAAATTCTTGTAAAGCACAGGGATGGTTACCCCACTCTGTCTCGCATCAACAATAAACGAGTCGTTACCGCCAAAATAAGTCTCATCGGTCAAGATACTCAAAGCGGCAGCACCATGCTGTTGATACGAGAGGGGAACCTCTGTTGCCAGTGCCGACTGGTGTATCCAACCTTTAGATGGTGAACGACGCTTGAACTCGGCAATAATGCCCGAAGTAGAATCTATAAGCGCTTTACGCATACTGCCACCCTCTGCCTGCTGTCCTTTGCTTTCCATCAGTCGATCGACCTCAGTAGCAAGTTTCCTTAATGGCATAATTTGGCGGTTGCGGGGGTATTGATGAAAGCATATACCTGCTCAGTTTCAAAACTTTTGTCTTCACCTTTAATCGCAATGGCACGGACTTTAGTAGAAGCAGCGGGGATTGTAATCGGTTCAGAATAGGTCATAGCCGTTGCTTCTGCAGGATTAGAGCCGTCCAATGTATATTGGATAGTAGCATCTGCGGTTTCGCAACTCATTGTAAGGGTAAACGACTCTGTGAATGCACCATCTACCACTTTCCCTTCTTCGGGGACAAAGGTCGGAGAAAGAACTGCAGCCGCTTCGTCTGTATAGAACTTGGCTTCTGAGAATTGAACATACTGATTTTTTCCTCCAGCAACAGTTACATTATACACTATTTTATAGAATTTTCCAGTCCAATCACTTTCTGCAGGACGAGTGAAAGTAGTGGTAGTGTTTTTGGTGCAAGTACCAGTTAATGTATCTCCTTTTGCATTGGAGGCATCAGATACAATCAGTTTCATAGAATTAACGGTACAGGTTATGTCACCATGGGTTACCTCTATCTTTGAGATATTCTTTTCTATTGCAGTTTTGCTGTAGAGGGCACGGTCTGTGTTTGTGATACTCTTTCCTCCAATGCGCCACGGAAGGACTGTAACATTTCCAGTAACATTCCATGTGATGTCTCCGATCTGAACATCGCCATTTCCTGCATAAGAGTTATTTTTACCTACTGCAGGAGTGAGGGTGTAGGCAATGGTTTCTGCCATTACACTGCCAATGCTGAATGTAAGCGCAGCAAATAAAATGGATAATTTTTTCATAATGAAATAAATTTAATAGTTAATATAAAGATTATTTTGCAGTTCGTGTTTTGTAGAACGTTAATTGTTTATGGTTGTGGTGTCCGAGAGTTGTGGCGGTTCGTCGGTCGGTGGCAGATAGTCTGCGGCTTTGACAGACGATATAACCGAATGTCCCGTTTGTGCCTCAATGCGTTGGCGCGCTTCGCCCGCTATCTGCCCGCCACGGTGGGCGATATTGGCACTTGCCACATATCCTTGAGGGTTTTCGGTGCGGGAAATCTCTGCCGTAGTTGCTTCTGCCAACATATTGAGTGCCAACTCCATAGTGGTCATATTATCCCGCAGGTTCTCTTTCTTCAGCCCCTTATAGTCCTTATATTGGCGGGTGGTCTTTCCGCTCCACGCCTTGGTGATAATATCCGTAAGCGACGCATACTGCTGCCCCTCTTTTACGCCTGCCCGTTGCCATTCGTCGGTCAGTTCTTTGCGGGCGCGTATGGTCTGCACACGCTGGTTAATCCAACGGTCGGAGTAGCCCAAACGATGATAGTCGGCAATCGCTTGTTGGATAGAACGCTCGGGGTCTTGCATCTGGTCAAGCCGCTCTGCTGCCACTTGTGCCATCCATTGCTTAAACGGCTCCGCCTTAGGCGACGGGACGGATTGTATCAAGCGGAAAAGTTGCTCTGTATCAGCCACATCCGTCATACGCATTTTCCCGTCAGCGGCTTGCATCTTGAAAGCGTTACAATTTGTAACGGTTTGATCTCCCTCTGCTGCAAGGCGTTTTTTTAATACTCTCCAATACACCTGCGGATTGGCACTATCCGTTAGTACTTGTATCACATCCACAATGGAGAAATACCATTTCTCCTGTTCGCTGTCCCATACGGTGCGGACTTTGCGGTCTTCAAAGAGTTGTATTTGCTGTTCGTGGCTCATAGCGTTTATCGTTTGCAAAATTACGACTAATATCTGACACTTGCAAATAAAATATAAAAATTCACAGAAAAAGTACAGAAAAATAATATTACAAAAAAGCAGCAGCCGAATACGGCTGCTGCGGAAACATATCTTTTTTACCTTATTTCTCGGCTGGAGAGTCGGCATCGGTGGACCAATAGGGGTTCTGATAGAGAGGTGATGTCTCTTTGGTGGCACCGTCGGTGGAGGTGAGCAGGAACTCCTTGACGTTGATTGGCGAAAGATAGTATGCCATGTGCCAAGTCAGTCCGTCATAGCCCTCTTGTTTGGCATTGCGGCGGTATGGTTTGTAATATTCGCCGTCGGATTGGGGCGATACATTTGCATTGACAGTGCCATCGGCTTTGAGTTCGACCCCGGCATCGGCATAGATCTGTTTCATTCCCGCACTCCATATATGGATGCCCTCCGGTTGGTAGGGTGTGGTGGTGAGTTGGTCAAGCGCACGCCAGCGAATCAAGTCCATCCAGCGTATTCCCTCTGCGAGGAACTCTGAACGGCGCTCTCGGCGGATATTGTAGCGGGTAGCATCGACCACCTGCCCTGCCGTGTAAGCACCGAAGTCATTCTTCGCCTCTTGCGTCATATCGGTGGCGGCGATGGTCTTGGTGAAGTCCTCGTCCACGCCTGCGCGACGGCGGAGCACACGCCAGTAGCCCTCGGCTTTGCTATCCAACGAACCGTTGGCTTCATAGCAAGCCTCGATATAGTTGAGCAGGGCTTCGGCACTACGGAAGGTGATACAACCCGTAGTGGAACCTGCCTGTTTGCATTGTTTCTGGTAAGTAGAGTTGCCCTTGCGGAGCGAATAGCCGGTGGCATAGGTTTCTACCACGCCGGTGAACTGCGGCAGGGGTTCAATCTCGATGGCACTATTGGCTTCGGTGGTAGGATAGACATAGTTGCGCTGCCCGGGTTCTTTGAGAAAACAAGAGAGACGCATATCGCGGTCGGCACGGACAGCGGCAAACGACTCGTCGCCCTGATAGAGCGGGCTGGCATAGATGGGCAGACCGTCTTTCATCAGGTAACTATCGACCAAACCGCGTGTGAGACCGGTGCCTCCGTTGCCGCGGTGGGCAAAATAGACGACGCTATGCGATACCAGATTGGCTGCGTATGGACACCAAAGGATGACTTCGGGGTTGTCATAGAGGTCCTCCGTACCGAACATATCCATATAGGGATTGACTGGGTCGGTCTCGGTCTGCTGGACGGTACCCGTGTTGTCGGTGAGGACAGCGGCATCGGCCACCTCTTCAGCGGCTGCCATAGCCTGACGGAAGAACCATTCCGCCTCGGCGTTGATGTCGCCGTGTGGGAAGGTATAGCCCTTGTTGTAATCTTTTTGCATACCTACCCATTCGGCGTTGCCTGGCACAAATGGTGTACCGGCAAAGTTCTTAAGGAAAGAGCCCTCCCAGAGCGCGACACGCGACTTGAGCAAGAGGGCGGCATCACGGGAGATACGGCTATTGGACATCTTGGCGGTCATCAGCGAAGCGGCACGGTCGAGGTCCTGCATGATAAAACGTGCGACGGAGTCGGACGGCATACGGTGGCTGGCTTCAACAAGTGCCTCCTTGGTATCCTGAAGCGGCTCGGTAACGATTGGATAGTCACCGAAAGCCTGCAGTTTGTCGAAATAGCCGTACGCGCGGAGGAAATACATCTCGCCGATGTAGTGGTCGATATTCTCCTTCACGCCGCTGATTTCGCCCGCATTGTAGCGGTCGAGTACCTGCGAGAAGAACCAGTTGCACTTGTAGATATTGCTGAAGTCGTATCCCCCGCCTGTCTGCGGCACAAGCCACAAGCCGAGAAACTTGTCACCCGGTCCGGCAGCACTAATCTGGTTGTCGGAAGTGGCATCGGCAGCAAAACGCCCATAGTCCCAACCTGTGGTGCTTGACCAACCGCCATGCCCGGGGAGAAAATCGGTGTAACGCCCGTCCACGAAAGAGAGGACAGCCGCCTCGGTATTGAAATACTGTTCCGGTGTGATAGACGAAAGCGGCTCCTTGGTGAGCCATTCGTTGCAACCCGAGAGGAGCAATGCACTCGCACTCAGCACCATACCATAAGCCAAAGTTTTTATTGTTGTTTTCATTTGCTATTACGATTTATAGAGTAAAAAAACGCAAAACATTAACCCTGTCAGAACGTGATGCTCAGACCGCAGGAAAGTTGCATGGAGAGAGGGTAGGCATTACCGTTGTTGAGGGTACGCCAGTCCTTCTCGAGGTTGTAGTTACCGCCGTCAAGGGTCTCGGGGTCGAACATCTTGACGAGCGAGGTACCCGTCCAAATATTCTCTGCCGAGAAATAGAGACGGAATTTCTCGATATGGGCTTTACTCATCCATTTGTCGGGGAAAGTATAACCGATCTGCAGATTCTTGAGACGGATATACGCCGCATTCTGGAGGTAACGCGACTGCGGCTGGTGGTTACGGCCGTACTTGCCACCGCGGTCGAACGAAGGACGGGGATAGTAGGCATCGGTGTTCGCCTCCATGATACCGCGCTGCACGAGGAGCGAGTTCTCGTCACGCCAAAAATCGAGGTGCTGGGTCAGGGCAGCCGACCATGTATCGTCGGTGTTGGCACCCCAGAAATAGGACGAACCCTGCCAGTAGTCGCGCTTCATCACGCCCTGGAAGAAGATACGCAGATCCACACCGTACCATGCGGCATTGAGGTCGATACCGAACTGGTAACGCGGGGTACTGTTGCCCAACACCTTGAGGTCGCCGTGGTTCTGCATCGTGCGTTCGCCTGCGGAGATACGCCCATCGCCGTCGAGGTCGGCATACATAATATCACCTGCGCCCCAGCCCGAACCGAGGGCGGATTGCCCCTGACGGGATTCGGAGGGGAAATAACCGTTGTGGTTGAAGTAGTTCTCGTCCAACTGGTCGAGGTGGGCATTCATCTGCTCTTGCGACTGCGCGATACCCACCGTCTCGTACCCCCAGATATTACCGATTTTCTCACCGGCTATGTATTGGTCGATAGAGCCCGTGGTATTGCTCGGGTAGCGGGTAACCACTGTCTGAGCATCGGAAAGGAGGAACTTCGCGCTATAGGTAAAACCGTTGCGAAGTCGGTCCTGCCAAGCGATTTCGACCTCCCAACCATAGGTTTTGAGGTCGGTATTGTTGGTTTTGGGCGGGGTGTAACCGAGGATGGACGGCAGTTCGACCGACGCCCCCATCATATCGATGGTGTAGCGGGTGTAGTAGTCGAACGAACCCGTGAGGCGGTTGTCAAGGAGCGCCCAGTCGAGACCGACGTTCCAGTTGCGCACCTTTTCCCACGTCAGTTCGGTGGTGATAGCGGTCGGGACCCCGATGGTAGTGGTTTTCTGTCCGTTCTGGAGCCATGCGCCGCCATTGACGGTGGGCGAGAAAGTCAGATAGGTCGGATACCAACCGTTGGTGTTCTGGTTGCCGAGTTCGCCGTACGAACCACGTATCTTGAGGGTGCTGACGGTATGCTCGTAGGGTTCCATAAACGCCTCTTTGGCAATGTTCCAACCGAGCGATACGGATGGATAGAGGTTCCAGCGCAGTTTGCCGCGGTAGCGGGACGTACCGTCGTAGCGGAGGTTTGCCTCCAGAAGGTAACGACCGAGATAGTCGTAGTTGAAACGCCCGAAGAAACCGGCAGTACTCCACGAGTTGCGGCTACCATAAGGCGAGAGTTCTTTCTTCTCCCATTGCTGTGTACCCGAGTTCCACACCAACCCCGTAGTCAGGTCTATCTCCGGATGGTCAGGCGAGATAAGTCCGTAAGCCGTAACGCCATACTGCTTCTGCCAAAGGTTCTCTGCCTGCGCACCGAGCATAAAGCCGAAATTGTGCGAGTCGTCCACGCTGAAGTTGTAGGTAGTGCGGAGGTTGGCGATAATGTAATCTTCACGATAACGCTGCTCCGAGACGGATGTGGTGGCGATGTCCTTGCCGACAGGCTGCCCATAGATGTCGCAGTTGTAGGTCGCGAGCGAGTAGGATTTGGTGTCCTGCGAACGGAGACGATAGTTGAAATCGCCGATGATGAGCCAGTTCTTGAGCGGTTCAAAAGTGAGCGAGAGTTGCTGATAGAGGTTGTCGGTTATCTTGTCGTACTGCCCACCCTGCAAGAAATCGCGACCGGGCCATACATCGGAATAGAGGTTGCCGTTGTTGTCATAGAGCGGGAGATTCGGCCAGTTCTGGCGAGCGAGGTTCTCATAGAGACCATCGTTCATAGCCGACGGCTTGGTATAGTCCTCGCGGATAAAACGTGCGCTATAGCCGATCTTGAGCCAGTCGGTAAGGTTGGCATTCAGTTTGCCTGTACCGCTGAAACGCTGCAGGTTCTCCTCGCCGAGATTGAGCAGACCCTCCTGTTTCATATAGTTGAGCGAAACATAGTAGTTCACTTTCTCGTTGCCGCCGTTGGCGGAGAGGTTATGTTCCTGCGAGAAATTGTAATCTTTGAAGAATATGTCGTACCAGTCGTTGTTGGCATTGGCAGTGTAGAACGGGTTTTGCCACTGTGTTCCGCTCTCGGGGAGAGGCAGAACGGTGGTTATCTTGCCCTGTTGGTAGTCCAAGATACGCTGGATGGTCTCATCGGTAAACTCGATGGCGTTCATATCGTTGGCGGTATTGCGTGCCGCCTCGTTGTAGTATTGGGCAAAGGTGTAGGAGTCCATTTGGTGCATCTTGACGATAGGCGTACCCCAACGGAAGTTGTTGTTGTAGTTGATCTGCGTCTTGCCTGCCTTACCGTTCTTGGTGGTAACCAAAATCACACCGAACGGCGCACGCGAACCATAGATAGACGAAGCCGCAGCATCTTTCAGCACGGAGATATTCTCTATATCC
>OQVT01002036.1_pt1 | contig 12973 bp, 10 predicted proteins | sample 1691561 | NCBI WGS metagenome assembly OQVT01 (sample SAMN03418260, study PRJEB22391) | human gut metagenome | biome: human-gut; feature: organic feature; material: feces | host: Homo sapiens | place: Tanzania | collected 2013-01 | reverse complement strand
TTCAGACCGTAGGGCATTTGCCTTTCGCCAGCCATTTCAGTGAGTACAATCTGCGTACCCTCCGGGTACATTTCTCTGATTTCTTTAAGTTTCATCGTGCAAAACTCCTTTCGGTTTTATCTTTTATTCCCAAGCGTTTACAAAGAAAATCGTTGACATCTTTCCCGTATTGAGGAGGGTCGTCAACGACTTCATACTTATCTGAAAGAATCGTCTGCAACGCTTTGGTCGCTTTTCTTCCGGCAATATCATTGTCCAAATGAAGAACAATTCGCCTGATTGTTTTGTCCTTTTCAAGCAGCCTGCCGAGTGTAACAGGCACTTTCGAGTCCTCAATTTTCTGCTTTGGGGAATACACTCCCGCAAGAGAAACAAGGTTAAACTGTCGCCAGTCTTTGCCCTCCAGCTTCATCAAAGTTGCATAGGAAAGCAGGTCAATGGCACACTCAAAAAGATGAACCTCTCCGGTGTTTTCGGCAGTCAGGCGGAAAGAATATTGCTTTTTACTGCCGGTGCAGTCGCCCATAATCCTTGATTGATTTGTTGCTCTGTAAGCGGCGTATTTAGGTTCTTTGTTCTCGTCATAGCCGATAAAAACAGCATTGTGATATGGGAGCGACTCAATGATTAGCTCCTGTTCCAAACAGTGGTTGATGATTTCATAATCAATCCCACGCCCGAAAAGGTAATCAAATACCACATCGGCAGTAGGACTTTTTTCAGGCAGAAGCAAGGGTTGTTCCTCATAGCTTTTGATGTTTTCACAAGTCGGAAAGCTGACTGAACCGTTTCCCATAATGGTCTGAACCGCCTGCACAAAATCCATTCCACGGACTTTGATAAGGTAATCGAGGGCGGATTTGCCCCCGATACCTCTCGACCACCACATCCATTTTCCGTTGGAAATCTTCAAACTGTCGTGGGTTCTTGTGGTGTAGGTGTTGCTTGAAAACTTGACAAGCTCGCCCGGTTCATACTCTCTGAGATAGGTTAATAAATCCATTCGTTTGGCTTCGGTTATGACTTCCGGTGCAATATACGGCATAGGTATCACCGCCTTTTTACATCAGCAAATCGGCAACCGCTTTCTGTATCGGTTCGTTGATACTGAGCTTTGCAATGATAATGAGTATCTTATCAACAGGGCAGCCGATGTCATTCCAAACAGTCCAAGCACCTCCCGCAAGGTCGTCGTTTTCATACAAAGCAATGATTTCTTCCGGCGAAAACACCGTTTCAATGCTCTGTCGAACCAACTCTCCGTAGAAAGAAAGCTTTGCATTTCTAAGGGCAAATTCTGCTTCCTTTGCGGGCGGTTTGCTTCTTTTTAATTCGAGATATGCTTTATCAAGTCTCCTGACCACAACCATCATCATTGCATCAAAAGGGTTAATGATTGCTTTTCTGCAAGGGCAGTTTTCTCTTTCCTTATCGGGTGTCATTTTATCGTTCATAGGTTTTCTCCTTTCGTGTGTTCGGCACTTCGCCCTCATCGGGTTCGCCGCCGACAATTTCGTTTTCTCGCTTATCCATATTGAGCAGAATATTCAGCTCGTCCAGTCGGGCAAGCTTTGTTTTCAATTCTTCCTCTTGGATAAATGGTTTTTGGACTTCTTTCTTTGCGGTTTCCAACTGATTTTTGGTGTTCTCAAGGTCATTTTCCGCAAGCGACAAGCTCTCGGCAAATCTCTCAATTCCGTTATCGAGGCGGATAATATTGCCGTATGCGTCATCGCCGAGAGGAACATTTCTGCTTGTTGCACCTTTCAGTCGAACCTCATAATTTCGCTCTGCGGTATTAAAAAGCAGCTCCGTTTCAAACCCTCGGTACTTGCCGAGAGGAATAGGGTCGGGGCTGTTCATCTGCTTGCAGGCTTCAATGATTGCTTTACCGGCGTCGGCTTTTTCGGAATAAAAAACACCCTTAACCTCCATACCGACAAAGCGGTCTTCCGTTGGTTTCGGGTGCTGTTTCGCAGTATCTACATCTTGCTTCAAGCCTTCAATGCGGTTTTCCAAAGCTTTAATTCGCTGCGGATAATATTTGATTATCTTATCTTCCAAAGCGTATTTTTCAGATAGAAAGTTGGATTTTAAGAGCTTCAGCTTTTGGACTTGAATATCCAAATCCATCTTCTCCTTAATATACGGATTGCCGGTGGCAAGCATTTTAATCTCTGCATAGGACAGGGCGGTTTCATCAATATCCTCGGCAGAACGCACCGGGGATTTGCTCGTCATAATCTGACTGGCGAACTTTTGCTTTCCCTCTACAAGCTGATAGAGATATGCGTCAAAGGTCTGCTCCGTTACATAGCGGTAAATATCTACATCAGGGTTTGAGTTGCCCTGACGGATAATTCGACCGGAACGCTGCTCCAAGTCTGACGGTCTCCACGGACAATCCACATCGTGAAGTGCGATAAGTCTGTCCTGAACATTCGTGCCAGCTCCCATCTTCTGCGTAGAACCGAGAAGCACTCTGACCTCGCCTTTACGGGTCTTTTGGAACAGTTCTTTTTTCTTCACATCGGTATCTGCTTCGTGGATAAAGCGGACTTCGCTTTCGGGGACACCACGCTCTATGAGCTTCTTTCTGATGTCGTTATATACCGAGAATGTGCCGTCGTTTTTTGGCGTTGAGAGGTCGCAGAACACAAGCTGTGCTGATTTTTTATCGGCTGTTTCCTCCCAAATACGGTAGATGTTATCGACGCAGGCGTTGATTTTACTGCCCTCAAAATCAGGCAGCATATCGTTGAGCATACGCTGGTCAAGAGCCAACTTTCTACCGTCGTTTGTGATTTTGAGCATATTATCTACACTCGAATCCACACCGCCACCACGGACTTTCTCGGCTCGCTCCGCAAGGGAAGCAACCATTTCTTTCTGCATTTCAGACGGCTTGACTGCAACATTGTGGAAGTGTGCATCCGGCACAGGCAATTCCAACATATCCGCCGTCTTAATGTCGGCGACCTCCTTAAACATCGCCATAAGCTCCGGAAGGTTATAGAATTTTGCAAAGCGGGTTTTCGCTCTGTAACCCGTTCCCTCCGGGGTAAGCTCTACGGCTGTTACAGTCTCTCCAAAGGTACTTGCCCACGAGTCGAAGTGCTGTAAATTGTTTTTCACAAGCGTGTTGTACTGCAAGTATCGCTGAATGGTATAGAGTTCCACCATACTGTTTGAGATAGGAGTACCGGTTGCAAATACCGTTCCTCGACCGCCTGTAAGCTCGTCAAGGTATCGGCACTTCATAAACAGGTCGGAGGATTTCTGTGCTTCCGTCTGAGCGATACCGCCCACATTACGCATTTTGGTGTAAAGGTAGAGGTTCTTGTAATAATGACTCTCGTCAATAAAGAGCCTGTCCACACCGAGTTCTTCAAAGGTAACAACATCGTCCTTGCGGCTTTGGTCGTTGAGCTTTTCCAGCTTTTGCTTCACGGACTTTTTAGACTTTTCAAGCTGTTTAATGGAGAAGTTTTCTCCACGATTTCGCTTCAAATCCATAATACCGTCTGTCAGTTCTTCAAGCTGTTGCTCAAGAATTGCCCTCTGTCTTTCAATGGACATCGGGATTTTCTCAAACTGAGAATGACCGATAATTACGGCGTCGTAATCTCCCGTAGCAATTCGACCGCAGAACTTTTTGCGGTTCTTGGTCTCAAAATCTCGCTTTGTCGCCACAAGAATATTCGACGCCGGATAGAGCTGCAAGAACTCCGCCGCCCATTGCTCGGTTAAGTGATTCGGGACTACGAACAGAGACTTATTGCAAAGTCCGAGTCGTTTGGACTCCATAGCAGCCGCCACCATCTCAAAAGTTTTACCTGCACCGACTGCGTGTGCCAACAGCGTATTGCCGCCGTACAGAATGTGTGCAACCGCATTTTTCTGATGTTCACGGAGTTCGATTTCCGGGTTCATACCGTTGAAAACAATGTGGCTTCCGTCGTACTCACGAGGACGAATACTATTGAATTTCTCGTTATACATTTTCGTAAGTTTTTCTCGGCGGGCAGGGTCATCCCATATCCAGTCCTGAAAGCCCTGCTTTATGAGTTCCTGCTTTGCCTGTGCGATTGCCGTTTCCTTTTTATTGAGAACTGCTTTCTTTTTGCCCTCGTCATCTTCGATATAGTCAAAGATACGGACATCTTTCAGGTTCAGAGTTTCCTCGATTATCTTATATGCGTTGATACGGGAAGTGCCGTATGTGCTGTACGCTTTAACATTGGAACGGTCATAGCTCTTTCCCTCAATGTTCCATTCTCCGGTAAACTGAGAGTAGTGAACCTTGATATTCCACTGTGCATAGCGTGGCGTATCGAGAAACTCAAACATAAACTGTTGGAATATTTCGGGCGGTATCCAAGTCGCACCGAGCCTTACGGAAATCTCGCTTGCCGTCAAATCCTTTGGCTGCACCTTTTCAAGTGCCTGCACATTGACGGTGTAATCTTCGGGATACAGAGTCGCAGACCTTTTGGCTGTTGCCAGCTTCTCACGAACATTGCCCGACAGATATTCGTCTGCCATCAGATACTTCGGCTCATAAGAATTGCCGTACTCATAAAGGGGATTTAAGAAGATAACACCCTTTAAGTCAGAAAATAATTCTTCCTCACTTTTGCCGGACAACTCCATCATATATGCCATATCAATGGCTGCTTTTTCGCCCATAGAGACAGCGAGAGCTTCGTCTGCGGTGTCAACCTCCGTTACAGGCTTGTGCGGTTTAATCGTTCTCTTGAAGAACATATCCGCCTTGCGTTCCAGTTCGCCATTTTCGTCCAAGACCTCAAGAGCAGAGAGCAGAGCATAGGAGCTGTCATCGGAAAAGGCGGAAGTATTGGCACGGCTGTTAATCAGTCCGTACTTCTTTGTAAAGCTGTCATACAGAGTGTTCAGCTTTTCCTGTGCCTGTTTGATTTCGCTGTCGGGGTAATCCTCGGTTTGCAGTTCAATCAGGTTGCGAACGCAATCTCTTATCCCAATCATACCCTTGATACGGTTCTCGGCGGTTGCCGATACCTCCACCGGGGACATACGGGAGTTCTCACGGAAATAGATTTTATCGTCCAAAATTGTGTAAGAGAAGTTCCTTACCGTAGGGTCTGCCGGGATAGAATTATCTTCTTCCTCCAGCTCGTCGGCAACCTCGTATTCGGAGATTTCTCCGTGAATGTTTGAGACTGCTTCGTTCAAAAGCTCCGAAAGGTCGGCATTTTCAAACGGTTCACAGGTTGCTTCCGGTCCGAAACGACCGCTTACCATTTTCATTTCGCCGAGTATCATTTCCGGGTGCTGAACAAAATATGAGTTCATCCTTATACCGTTTTCGTCGGTGTCAAGATGAACCCAATCCGGTTCAATATCTATGAGCCTGTCTCGCTTTTGCAAAAACAGAATATCGGATACAACCTCTGTTCCGGCATTGCCTTTGAAGGTGTCATTCGGAAGTCTGATTGCTCCGAGAAGCTCCGCCCTCTGTGCGATATATTTTCGGACATTGGAGTTTTCCTTGTCCATAGTTCCTTTGCTTGTCACAAGAGCCATCACACCGCCGGGGCGTAACTTATCAAGCGATTTTGCAAAGAAATAATCGTGGATTAAGAAGTTGTACTTGTCATATCGTTTATCGGAGACTTTGAAATCTCCGAAAGGCACGTTGCCGATAACACCGTCAAAGAAGCTGTCGGGGACATTTACTTCCTCAAAGCCCTGTGCCGCAATGGAAGATTTCTGATAAAGCTGCTGAGCGATACCGGCTGAAATGGTATCAAGCTCAACACCGTAAACCTTTGCGTTTTCCATTGACTTAGGCAGCATACCGATGAAGTTACCGATACCGCAGGACGGCTCAAGCAGGTTGCCCTCCTGAAATCCCATCTGTTCCAACACCTTGTAAATGGCGGTAGATACTTCGGGCGGAGTGTAAAAGGCGGTCAAGGTGCTTTCTCTTGCCGACGCATATTCCTCCGGCGTTAGGATATTTTTCAGCATTGCATACTCTGTATGCCAAGCTCCGGCTCGTTCGTCAAAGGCTTCGGGAATACCGCCCCAACCGACATATCTCGACAAGATTTTCTGCTCGTCAGGTGTTGCAAAACGGTTTTCGTTTTGACAATCCTTCAAGACCTTAATCGCTGCATAGTTTCTGTGAAAACGCTCTTTTTTGTTCACTTCTTCAACCTGATTATTGGCAAGGTCAAAGTTGTGTCGCTCCGACATCGGAATATCCGGGTGGAGGTCAAAGCTCTTTACCTTTGACTTTTTCTTTTGCTCCCAAGCGGGTACAATCGGTTCAGGCTCTTTGTCGTAACCGTTGCCGATACGAACACCCTCGTTATACATTTCCTCATAACTGTCAAAACCGTTTTGAGTAGCAACGATTTCTCTGTAATCCTCAATCGGTACATTTCCGATGTTCGTTGCCACCATATCAGTTCTTTCAGCGTTTTCAATGAGTGCTTCCATTGTGGCGGAGGTACAGTCGGTCAAATCCGGTGTCCTGTGAAATTCTCGGTCTGCGTCCTCAAACCATTCCGTACCTACATCGGCAAGCTCCTGATTTGCAATACTGCCGAGGTAATCAAAGAAATCCTCAGCCGAGTCATATTTCCGTACAGCTTGCTGTATATCGTCAAAAGAAAGCGTATTTGTAACATACTGACCTCCGGCATTGCTGTCGGGGTTATAGTACATCCAAATTACACTTTCATTGTCCCGGTCGATAAAGAAGGCGTCGTCATAACCGGTTTTCGGACTGAAATTCTGTACGGTTTTGGTATCGTTTTGAACTTCATTTTCGCCTGTAACGGCTTTTTCTTCCGCCGGTAATACACTGACCTTCAAGTGGTCGTTCATTGGATTTTCACGCACTTTTCGGTCAAATTCTTCCCTTGGAAGCTCCTTGTTGAAAAGGGGCATATCAAAGTCATAGAGCATTACACGGTTTTCGTCAAAGGATAAAATCTCATACTGAGAAGCCCCGATATACACGCTGTCGCCGAGATGATATTCATACTGTGCTTCCGTTTCGTCCACTTTGTTTTCAGGCTCAGGCGGTGCGATAGAGAGTATCTCTCGGTTTTTTCTCTGCTCTGCAAGCTCGGCTCGCCGTTCTTCCTGCTTTTCAAGCCATTCCGGGTACTTTTCTTTTTCCTTTGGATTTAAGTATCTGTCCATTCGGATAAGGTCTCCGATACGCTTTTCCACCTGAGACCAAGAAAGTGTAATGTGCGGCTTGTCGCTTCCGATACCTTTTGAAATTGTGATACCTTTTCCGTCGTGCTGTTCGTCAATGCCTGCACCGATGATGACCGGATAAGAGCCGCCCCAACCGTATTCGTTTTTCAAGAAGTCGGCGTTCTCTTTTGCGGAAAGGCTCTTTTCAAACTGCTCATAGATACGCATTTTGCCCTCGGAAACTCCGCTTCCACGGGTCAGTACAGCGTCTATGATTTCCTGAGAAAAAGTAAAGGCAGAGGTTTTTTGTTCCTCTGCCTGATTTCCCATAATGAGAGTCAACTGACCGTCCATAGACGGAAGCGGCTTCATTGTATCGGTCAATTCTCCCAAAAGTCTCATTGCTTCAAAATGCTGTGCGATAACGCCCCAGTCGTAGAAGCTCTGAGCGGTTCTGTTTTCGTATTCGCCCTCCCACAAGTGGAGGACATTCTGAAATGTTTTGTAGCCGACAAGCCTGCCGTTGCTTAAAGGTAGCTGTGTGTAATCGTTGTTGAAAATACCCTTGATATATTCGGTACGGGTCGCATTGTCCGTATTTCTCTCATAGAAGTCTTTGATTTCTTCCTTTGAAGCGGACAAATGCGGGGTAGTGCCGAGTATCTCTCGGATAGTATCATCGCCACCGAAAAACGGCAGGCTCTTGTCCTCGTGGTTTCTGTCGTAATACTCTAAGCGAATATTACCTGATTCTTCACGATTTCCTGTGCCGAGTTCCTGATGTTGTTCATCAGGCGAACCCACTTCATCATATCTTCCGCTCTCATCTGCTCCGTCAGCCCGGCTTTCTGTGCCATCTGCTTCACGAGAGTTTCCTCCAGTTCGCTGGCTCTCTGCTGAACCTCCGCCAAGTGACTGTTCAGAATCCCTTTCGTCAGAAGATTGTAGTACAGGATTTTGTGATGTTCCTTCAGATAAGTTCTCCTCATCTGCGACCATCTGCCGAGAGTCACTTCCGTCTGCTCCGGCAGCTTCAGGTTCGGAAGATTGTAATCTCCCACCATCGTGTATGTGATTTCGCTCATCGCTTTGACTCCTTTCGTCTTTGATGTCTTTATTGTATTCGGATTGCCCCTGTTCATCAATTATGCGATTTTCCTTGCTGAGCGTGCTGATTGTTCTGCTGACAGGGAGCAATGCCATTTCAGCAATGTCGCTTGTAGCAATGCCCACCGCATTGAGAACTTCCTGTGAATTGAAGCTTGAAATCCCGGCAAAGTCATCGGGAGAATAGACCTTGTCTGCGTTCAGTCCCAATCGTGCCATAACCATATATGATACGCTGTTTCTGACAAGCTCCAAATACAAGGCATTTGCTTCGTCGGCAGACAAATACTCAATATCGCTGCCTGCACCCAAACTCATAAAGTCGGAGATATAGTCTGCGATGTTGTCCTCGACGGCATTGGCAATGCTCTCTTTGATGACATTTTCAATACTCGTTGTATCGTTTACCTCCCCGAAAGTGTTTTCAAGCGTTTCGATAACCTCTGCTTCATAATCGGGTCTCATCTCCCAAATAGGAACAGGGCGGGAATGTCGGCTTTCGTGGGTGTCCGATATATCAAAGTAATGAATCAGCCTTTGACGGCTTCTGTCTGCGTCCTCAAATACGGCAATACCCTTTGCTCCTCGGTTTACCCAGCGACCGAAAGTACCGTTCCATCGTTCGATTTCAAGCACGGCTGTTGCATCGGGTCTTTGGGCATAAATGAGAAGCTGTTCATCAAATCGGAGCCTGAAATTCCTGCCTGCGGTTTTCAGAAACGATTGCCAGTTTACCGGATTGTCTGTAACTGCAAAACAGGTTCTTTCGTATAGCTCCGAAATCAGGTCAAATTTCCTTGCCACCTCGTCTGCACCTCCTTATCGTGTTTTTTGTTTGTCCTTTGCGGATTTCGTGTTTTCTTTTGCGGCTGGTTCTACGGTATGACCGTTTCTCTCGCAAAGCTCGGCAAATTCGCAGATATGGTAGAGATTTGTGCCGACCTCCAAATGGTAGTCGTCGATATATCTGCAAGTTCTCTCCATTGTTTTGCCGTCGCCGAGCTTGATTGAGATTTTTTCTCCGTCCGCAATGCGAAACTGCTCCTGATAGTGCGGGTCGATAAATCGGATACCTCGCTCAGCGTTTTTCAAGTGGTTGTTCAGCCACTCTTTCTGATAGCAATAGCAGTAAAGATTGTACTCGCCCTTGTTGGGGTTAAATCTCATAAGATAGCTGTACTTTTCCGTATCAAGACGAATGCCGTAGTGGTTGCGGTCATCATTAAAGGAGCTGTCGGGAGTGGAATAACAGTAAGAGGACATAGACTTTCTGCCGGACAAAACATCGCCGTCACGCAATCCGTTTATCACATCATCAAATTCAGCCTTAAATTCATCGGTTTTCAAGTCTTTTCTGAAATCGTTCCAAGTCGTCCAAAACTCGTTCCCGTTAGAACCGAAGTCGGCTCTCAAATATCCGATAAGACCGGTCTGCATAGAGAGCTGCTGACTTTGGCTGAAGGTGTATTTACGCTCTGCTTCGGTCAATACTCTGTAATCCATTTTCATCACCTCGCTTGTTCGTTTGTTTGTCTTTGCTTTGGAATAGGAAAACCATAAACTCCGGCAATGTCATCGCCGAGCCTTTTGGTAACTCGTGTGATGTCGGCTCTTGTGGCTTTTCCGTTATAGATTTTATCTTGCAGATTTTCAATCTGCGTATCGGTAACACCGTCTTTGAATACACGGTAAAGATAATGGTTTGTACCGTCGTGATGAACGGCGTCGGCTCGAAGATCTCCGTACTTATCCACATACCATTCGGTGTAATCGGTATCGGAATAAAGGCAGTCCTTAATGTTGCCGGAATCAATCATCTTGTAGCCCGACACTCTGCCGTTCCATCTGCCGAGGTCGCCGATAACAATAATCGGCTGTGAAAGCTGAATATTGAGATTTACTCGTTCATCATAAAGATTTTCGGCATTGGATTTTACCATAATGTCGTAAAGCTCATCATCGGAATATCCGGGATACAGTTCCTCCAAAGACTCTCGCCAATCATCAAGGTCAAGGCTAATGTCGCTCCAAATGATATGGCGGTCATTCTGTTCCTGCCTGCTCATCAGTGCCACCTCCCAAATAAGAGAACAGCTTATTGGCTTTGGTCTGCTTCTGAAGCTCGATAATCAGGCTCATATCCGGAATAGTGATACCGGGAATTTTCAAAATGCTCTCCATATCAAGCTGCTGCAATTTCTTTTCGGTATTGCAGCCTGCGTCAAACAGTTTCGTCAGAAGCTTTGTTTTCTGTTGAAAAGTGAATTTTTCCTTCATTGCTTTGTCCTCCTTATCGTTGTTTGTCTTTGTTTCGCTTCTTGTGTAAAAGCTCTTGTGCCTTTTCCTTTGCCCATTCAGGCAGACGCTCAGGCTTTATTTCGCCCATAACATCCATTCTTTCATATCGGGTTGATTTGCCGGTGTGAAGATTGGTACAAAACACGGCGCTTCCACGGCTGTTTGCCGACGCACCGAAACCACCTGTAACATAGTAGAGCTGTCTGTCGGCTCTCTGAAATTCGGGCTTTAATACCTTGGGGTCAATGGCTATGATTTTGCCGTTGATGTTTTTGGAATAATGGTCGGGGATACAGTCGGCTTCCGTTATGAGTGTGATTGGAATATCCAGCTTTTCTACCTGTTTCTTGAAAAGCTCCGCTTCATTTGCCACACGGCTTCCGAAAAGGTGTACGATTTCAATATAGTCATCGCTTACCATACATTCCGAACACAGTTCAAACAGGTCGTTTCGCTCCGCAAAGCCGCACAAAAATTTATCGCCGTTCGTACTTTGCTCATTACAAGCCAAGACAACTTCCTTTTCGCCCACATTGACCGAGCAGAGAACGGTGTATTCACCGATTTTTCTTTTTTCCTCGTTCATATCCACACCTCAGCTTACTTCAATCACAATTCTGATGTTTCCGCAGTCGCAGCCACTGCACTGCCTTGACAGTTCGGGAAACAGGGATTGCACTCTCTGTCTTGCTCTGCGGATAGTCTCAAAGCACGGCAAGCCGTACCCTTTATAGTTGTTGACTATATCCTCAAGCGGTAAATCTCCGACTCTCATATAGCTGTATCGGTTGTAATAGCAAAGGATAAGCTGCATATCGTCATACCTCGTTTCGGGGCATTCTCTGAGTATTGCAAGCACCTTGCTGTCAACCGTCTTTAGCTTGTTCATAATGCACCTCCGTAAAAGAACCGTGGGCGAAGTTTTCACTCCGCCCACTTTGGTGTTCCTTATTTCTTTCTGTTCTTAATCTGCAAGAAGATAAAGCCGCCGATAATAAAGGCGACCAATACAACTGCTACGATTGTTTTAGCGTCCATTACTCATTGTCCTCCTTCTTCTTTTTTCTGTACGCAATAATGGCTGTGCCTACAATGCCGAGGGCAGAAAGTCCTGCAAGTGCAGTCCACAAGCCGACATTGCTGTTGTCTCCGGTCTTTGGTGTATCTCTCAGCTCATTGTGCATTTCCACAACGGTAGTAGAACCGACCTTTACGGTTGCAATCTTATCCGCAGGAAGCACATAGGAAGCAGAAACACTATCCTGAACCTCGGAAATGGTGTAATCGCCGATACGAAGTCCCTCGATAATGATTTCGCCGTTCTTATCGGTCGTGAAGCTTCGGTCGTATCCGTTTACTCCTGTAACTCTGAAAGTGAAGCCTTCAACCTTGCCGTCTGAGGAAGTCTTAACGATTTTCAGGTTTCCTTTCATAGCCGTGTTAATAAAGCCGACGCCGGCTTTGTTTTCTACCTCGTATGTGTTTTCATCTTTTTCGATGAAAACAGAGTACACACCCTTATCAAGCTCAAAGCCTTCCGGTGCTTTGGTTTCTCTTACAAGGTATTTTCCGTAAAGAAGCTCCTTCATCTCGTAAATACCCGTAGTTGTTTCAGTAAGCGTACCGATAAGCTCGTCGCCGTCGTCCAGTTTGCCATCGCCGTTTACATCTTTGTAAACCTCAAAGGTCGCTCCTGTCAGCTTGTTGTCCGGGTAATCTTCATCGACCTTAGTCAACTTGATATTGCCGTGAACATACTCATTGACGATTTCGACCTCAATGACCTGAGCGACCTCGGAGATTTTAACTTCATAAGAAGTTTCATCAAGCACTCCGCAACGTGACAGGGCAGCTTCCACAAGGGAGCGCTCTGTGGCAGTGGCAATACACATTTTGACTCCGGTCTCATGAAGCTGAGCCAGAAATTCTTTCAGATGAGGCTTCAGCTGAGCCTTATAGCGGTAGAAATCATCTACAATAGCTACAGCACCCTTGATCACTTCGTCCCTGGTCTGTTTTACGCCATAGTGCTCAATAAAATAGTCAGCTGCCTGGTGAAGACTCATAGTGGCGATTGCTTCATCCAGATCCGGTTCAGGTTCAATTCCCTGGCTTCGCAGGTAATTTTCTCCTACATGATCCCAGGCTGACATAGAATCCAGAATCGTACCATCCAGGTCCCAGATGGCACCCCTTAACATGAAATCCCTTTCCTGGAAGATGCATTGTCTTTGGAAATGCAAGTAGAATCTTTCATTTTGAGGGTAAGCTCTTTAAGCTCTCTGGTTGCTTTTGTAATATCTTCAGCCGCAAAGATGGCACTTACAACTGCAATTCCACAGATACCACTGCCTGCCAGTTCCATTACATT
>OQVT01002035.1_pt1 | contig 12977 bp, 10 predicted proteins | sample 1691561 | NCBI WGS metagenome assembly OQVT01 (sample SAMN03418260, study PRJEB22391) | human gut metagenome | biome: human-gut; feature: organic feature; material: feces | host: Homo sapiens | place: Tanzania | collected 2013-01 | reverse complement strand
GGTAAACAGCTCCTGCTGCCGCCATGGAACTTGCAGAACCAATCTCTGCCTGACAGCCGCCTGCTGCGCCCGCAAGAAATGCACGGTTTGCAATGACACCACCCACACCGGATGCAATATACATTGCCTCAAGCATACGCTCATCATCAATCTGGCGCTGTTCCTGAAGCGTTAGATATACGGCTGGAACCACGCCACAAGCACCAGCCGTAGGTGCTGCCACAATACGCTTCATACAAGCGTTTGACTCACCCATCTTCAGTGCTTTTTCAATTGCTGATGCAATGACAGGACCACAGATTGTTTTTCCAGACACTACAGCATCATGAAATAATTGTCCATTTCCGCCTACCATACCACTTCTTGACTTTTGTTTGGAATCATATGCTGCATCTGCCTCTTTCATCGCCTGATACATTGCCATCAATTCTTTTTTTGACTGCTCGGGACTTACCATGCGCTCCTTACAGTCATCCTCAAGGATCACCTGCCAAAACGGTATATTTTTTTGCTGTGACACCTGCGCAATTTCTTCTAATGATTTATACATATCTCAATCCTTTCGCACTGCACCATTTTAATCTTCCCTTTGTGCCTGACTCAAATATGTGACTTTGACAATGCCTTCCTGTCTGGACAGCCACTTGATTGACTCTGCTGGAACCTCCTGATCACACTCAATAACCATCGCAGCCTGTCCTCCTCTGCTCTGACGAAACAGCTGAAGCGTAGCGATATTGACACCCTTGTGGCCAAGCATTGCCGTAACCTCCATCACATGTCCTGGCTGGTCAATATTTCTCACGATCAATGTCGGATAATCACCCTCAAAATTAGCTGGAAGACCATCAATTTCACAGACGCGAATGCGTCCGCCGCCTATTGAAGCTGCGACTACCTCAAGCACACTTCCATTTACACCTGTAAGATTTAGCTTAACAGTATTTGGATGTGCATCAACTAGCTCCACATGATCAAACGAAAATTTCATTCCAGCCTCATCTGCCAGCTCAAAGCTGTGTGGAATCCTTGCATCATCTACTGCAAGCCCCAAAAGTCCTGCGACAATTGCCCGATCTGTACCATGGCCGCTTCCAGTCGCCCAGAAGGAACCATGCAGATGAATCTGTGCCTCTTTGATCGGTTCTGCCAAAAGCTTTCCTGCTACCAGGCCAATTCGAACAGCTCCCGCTGTATGGGAGCTTGACGGGCCGACCATAACTGGTCCGATAATATCAAGAATATTCATTGCTCCTCCTATTAATCAAAAGGAAAGGCCACTCTGCCTGATTCAGAATGGCCCGTTATTCTTAGCATTAGCCAAAAATACCTTTTTTATAAAATGGTTTGATATTGTCTACGATTGCTAACGCTGCCGGATCTGCTCTGCGGCATTCAATTTCTTTTCCGTTTAAGTAATCCTTTGCAGCAAGCTTTAACTGCTCAAGAACGGTATCAGAGCTGCTTGTAGTCTCTGCTACTAACAGATAACCCTCCTTGCTTCCCTGTACACGCTGTGCTAACCACATACGCTTTACCTGTCTTGTTGCCTTTGCAGTTCTCTTTAAGGCGCCAATCAGCATATCTGGCTCATCAACAAGATCTCCATATGTGACTTCACCCTGCGCCTCATTAGATGCGCTCTCAGTCTTTGTCTCAGTCGGCATTACTGTCTTTGGTACATTCGAAACTGGTGTAGGTTCCGGCTTGCTTGCGGACTCCTCACCGTTTTCTGCAGCCTCAGCAGCTTTCGCCTTTACTTCTTCCTTCTTTGCACGGATCTTATCAATCAGACCCATTACATGCTCGTTTACAGTAAGTCCAGTTCCATTTCTGTTGATTACGATCTCGGCATTGTTTGCCTTTGCCATCTTCTCGGCTGCCTCGTAAGTCAGAACTGAAATACCCATCTCATGCGGCTTATATACTCTCATGAACTCTGTAATATCAGTGAACAACGGAAGTGCCTTCTGATCAGAATCCTTCTTTCCCATAAACACAATTGCAGGACGTGCACCCTCTGGAATCTCCTCACCTGCACGGAAGGTCTTTCCATCCTTCTCCATAACTGTCGGTGCCATAAACTTAGCATCACATACTTCAAAGAATACATTATTAGCTAAAATCGTATAAACCTTTAACTTTTCCTTATCATCCTTAAATACAGATGCATCAGGATTCTGTGCCATAAACTGTGCATGCTGAATTAATGCTGCCTGCAGCTTTCCATTGCAAAGATCCTGCTTCGATAATGGATCTTGTTTTTGAAAATCCAGGCTTTCCTTTTCCGATTTCTTCATGTGTGTAATAAGCTTTTGTTGACATAAGTTACTCCTCCATTCATAGGTTGCTTTCGATGCGTCTTCTCAAAATGTCAAAACTACATGGGCCTGCATCTTCTTTAGAATCTTAAACACAACTTCTTTGTTTACTGAATCCAAACTTCCTGTAGGTTCATCTGCCAAAATCAGTTGACATGGTTTGATTAAAAGACGAGCTAAGGCAACTCTTTGTTGCTCTCCACCAGAGCATTCACATATCTTTTTATTTTCGAAACCTTTTAAACCAACATCTTCAAGTGCTTTTAATATTCTTTCCTTCTTATCTGGAAATGAAAAGTGATCAATAGACAAATACAAGTTGTAATACACACTCTTATTATCAATCAACGCAAAATTCTGGAATAAATATCCTATTTTTGCCTTTAACAATTTATTGGCCTGTCTAGAAAATGGTTTTACATTTTTCTTATCAAAAATCACAATGTTTCCTTTATCTGGAGAATCCAAAAGACCAATCATATTTAACAATGTAGATTTTCCTGATCCTGAAGCACCTTGTATTGCGACAAAACTTCCTTGTTCTATTTCCATTGAGAAATCATCAAAAATCACATGATCATGATATTGTTTATGAATCTTATCAACAACTACTACCTTCATTCCAAATCTCCTTTCAAGGATAACAACACTTTCTTTCTTTCAAAATACGTTCTAAAAATTAGAGCTATCATAAAATCAATTAGAATTGTGAATATCCACAAATACAAGCCTATTGCCGAAATATTTTTTACAACTAGAACCATCCACAACAGCAAGACAAGATAAACAAACAGATTCACAATAATAAAATCACGATATTTTTGCCAGATGTTTTTTCCCAACAAACAATTTAAAGAAATCATCTTTCGATTTTCTAAAAAATATAAGTATATAGATTGATACTGGAACAAGAATAAGACAATCGCATAGACAAAAAGTAATATAGCTGAATCAATAATCAATTTATTGATTACCATGGTCTTTTTTCCATAATCATAATTTTCATACGCATAGTTCATATTTTGATACAATCCCTTAGATTTCAAGAAATCATTAATGGACTTCTTTACAGTTTTATCTTTATCCTTAATAAAAATACCAAATTGACTCATATCATAGTTTTCATCCACAACATAAATAATTGGATTTTTTACATGCCAATTATCCTCTCTTAAACTATGCGAAAGCATGACATAACCATCATCAAGTTGATCATACTCACACTCCGTAGCCAAACAATAACTTTCATCTACATTCACTGATTTTGGAGCATAAAGAGTACCCGGTTTAAATGTTTTAACTGGCTTACCATCCTTATATAAATCATATTCCTTTAAATACTCCTCATTTACAATGATATAAGGATATGTTATTTCATCCTCATCACGATTTATTTTGGTTGAGAAATCTTCATATATATATGGATATTCTCGAATCTTTTCATTCAACTGGCTCATCGCATCTTGGTATTCCAAAGAAAACATATTTATATTAACACCCTCTAAACGAAGATAATTATTATAGGTTTCTTTGTATTTATTTAAGTAATACCCATCCTGAACCACTTGAGATGTATACTTGAACGAAGTCAATAATGGTATAAATATTGAAATCAAAAAGACACATTTCAATATAAACAGAGTCATTGAAATCCATCTAAACTGAGATTTTTTCAATATAACAACCGATTGAATTTGACTTAATAAGACATATATTATAAATCCAACTACAATCAGACAAAGCACAAAAAGAAGGACTGACTGCAGTAAATATTGAATTAGTTCATGAGTAACAGGTCTAAAATTTTGAACTACAAGAAGATATAATAAAGCTTGTGTTAATACAAACATCAATATGCTTAACAAATAAAATTTTCCATATAGCCTCTTATATATAAACCATGAAGTAGCACCTTGCATCTTACGAATAAAAACTTCTTTTCTAGATGTCAATGCATCAGATAAAAGACATAATAAAACCGCAATTGCTAAATACATCAAAATTCTCTTTAGAAACGAATAGTCAATCACGCCTGTAGAAAAATCAGATGTTGTGATATCACCATCCACTTTCAATTCAGATAATATTTTCGTATCCTCTAAATCCTTCAACAAATCCTGTTTGGAATTTGTGACAAAGTACAATGGAAACAATGTATTGCCATTCCAATCTTCTATATAATTTGCAAAAGTCTTTATTCTATACACCTCATTGTATTCTCTATGATAATCTTGATCAATAAAATCAATCGTTGCATACCTATTTTTATCTTTATAAGAAGAAGACAAATAACGATCGCTATTTTTGCTAAAATCAATCGTTTTATTTTCTTCTGTATAAACTGGTAATTTATTTTGTTTTGGAAGATATACATATTCCGTTTTTATATTTTTAGAAACTATGCCAACAAAACAAGGATACGAATGTTCTTGCAAAAAAGAATACACCTGATTAAATTGTTCTGTTCTTTCTTGCTTATCTTCACTCAATTGTAAATCAATTGGAACAACTTCCATATCACTTTCTTGTGCAAACTTGTAACTCAGATTTATCACATCATTATATTGTTTCTGTGACAAGTTAACATAACTATCATAAAAAATAATACTTGATATAAAGATAACCAAAACCATTATTATTTTTTTCATACCCTGCTCCCTACTTTTCCAATTGCAGTTAATCAATCTCTTGTTCGAACATAATACAAAGATAGTAGTACCACTTCTACAATTCCATATGGAAACAGCCATAAATATGCAAATTCTGGATGTAATTCATCAATAGGTGTTTCTGAATTTTGGATTACAATTGCACCAGACTTTATATCTTCTACTTTTTTCTTATCATGATAGATATGCAAAGGACAAATAATAGCAAGTACAATTATGCATATCAATAATACTCTTCCTGGTTTTTTATTCATAATAATTTTCATTAAACACCCTTCTATTTAATACAAAAAACAAAACATTGTATATTAGCAATACTATCATTCCAATTGAATATGGAAAACTACTTGTTCCAGTAATAATCATTGTTGGATCTCTATAAGTAAGTGGATTAATTATATTTATCATATTTAAAGAACCTAGCGGCGATAAAAAGTATAGTCCTGCTATAACAAATAAACTAATAAATAATCCTATATACGCATTTTTAATAAGATAAGAAACCATAAAAGTAAACTGATAATAAACACCAATCAACAATATAAGCATTACTACTGTCAAAATAATGACAATTCCTAATGTCGTATAATCCAAATAAGGATTTCGTGCCATTTCTGTACTGTAATATGTTAAACCTACATTATACATAGCATTTTTCGAAATACAGTGTTGTGTTCCATTTACAAAATCTTTAATTCTTGAAAAACTAAAACCTGTAATTCCATCCACATTAGCTAAAATTGGATATTTAAAATTTTGAAATCCTGACTTTATGCCTAGAATGATTGAAAATATTAATATAGGAACGAATACAACACCAAGAATCAAAATGAGATCTGAAGTAAATTTGTATATATAAAATTTATTTTTCAATCCAGGTATAACCATTAAAGATTTATCCAAACCATCGTCATGATAATTTTTTCGTACATTAAAAAATAACAATACAATTAGAATGGGAATGCCCAAAAACAATACATTTCGACTTAGTTGTATTAAAATTGTAGCACTGTCTACGCTTGAATAGCAAAGAGGGCTCAATTCATTTCGGTATAATCTCTCAAAATAACGTGCTCCCTGCTGATATGTTGGAATCATTTCATAGCCAGCCGTTCCTACAGGTTGAAACCATGTGCACTCTTTGGGATTTGGTGGTACTCGTGTTAATTTATATTTTTTTTGAATCTGTTTTAACTCTTTCTCATGATTTGTATAATCAAAAGTAGACCGTGATTTTATCGGTACGCTCGTACGCATATCCACATTGTAACAATAGACTTCCATACCCGTTATATACATTTTCTTCCACTGTTTATTCTCTTTGTAGTATTCAAAAAACTTCCCTTTATTATTTACAGATTCAATCTGTTTTTCGATATATTTTCTTTTCGAATCAGGTAAATTAAAACGAGTTAAAGCACTAACTTCCATTGATCCTTGAGATAATGAAAATACGTCTTCTATCTGTGCCTTATTGTTTAATACAACCAACATGACAAGTTCGCATATAAGCAAAAGCCCAATTAATATTTTAACTTGTGATTTTTTTAAGTTCCGTTTTATTTCAAATTTCATAAATTTCAACATATCAATCACCCGTTACAATCAAATCTTTCTTTTTTAACAATAAAACACTTGAAATCACACAAACTATTAAAACAACAATATTCATTATACAAATGGTAAAAATTTTATTCTGTTGAAGCATACTAAACATATCAACATTTAGAAATCCAATGAAATAATTTATTTTATGTAAGTTCTGACTAAAAAGATTAACCATTAAATAAAGCGTTATAGTAATCACCAAAGATGTCGTAGTTGATTTAAACAAACAAGAAATTAATGTATAGACACCTATCAGAAATAAACTCATAGCTATTGTTATAAAAATAATATACATTAGTATCTTACTTTCCATATATATATGATTTCCCACTGAAAATGAATATTGCGTATTTCCCATACCAAAAATCAGTGTATTTACACCAAATAATAGAACTATCAAACAAATAAATCCAATTAACAAAAAAATAGAAAATACCACTTTAGTAAGAATAATTTTTAAAGTATCGTATTTTGAAGTAAACAATATTTTATACACACCTTGATCGAATTCTTTAAATATATCAAAAATCAAAAGGAAGTATAAAATTAATAAAACTGCACCTAAATAATGATTCGATAAATTCACAGCCAAGTTAGATGTTGTACAAACATAAGGCGAATGCTTAATTGGAATATGATTCTTTTTTAAATACCTATATTCTTTCTGTGTCTTTTTTAGGTAATCTAAAGAATACGTTGTATACGAAATAATCGTATACTTTTTTGTTTTTCCTTCAATTAGCAAATCATTCCACTGCATTAAATCATCTAAAGAAACTGCAGAAGTAGAATAATCACGGTATAAATCATTTGCACAGGAATACAGCCTTTTAAAATATTCAATCGCATTTCCATAATATTGTTTGTCTTTTTCTTTTTTAGCCAAAAACTGATAATTTGCCATATTCGTAATATCGTACATAGCGTTTTGTCTTGCCTTGGAAAACTGTTCAGTTTTTGCTTCTATGTATACATGATTTTGGTACCCGTTAAAAGAAACATACCCTATAAAAGAACAAAGAATCAATAAGAATACAAGCCAATTCTTTTTTGTGCGAATAAATTTCTGCCATTCATACTTTAACAAATAAACCATATCTATTCTCCATAAATTCTTGTATACATATTCTCTAAATCATCGCTTGTATTAGTGATATCCAGCAGTTGAACGTCTTCTCTTTCTAATTTGCGTAAATATACGGATAGTTCATTTGGGTTTTGAATAGAAAATTCATATAGAAAATCTGATAGTTTTCTAAACCGGTGGTCTGTTATTATTTTATTCACCCTAATTTGATATGTGATTGTCTGCTCTTGTTTTTCTACCTCTTTAATTTTACCATTTTCAATATAAATAATTCGATCAGCAATCTTTTCAATTTCATTTAATTGATGGCTAGAAATCAATAAAGACATTCCGTATTCATCCACCATTTTACGAAGCTCTTTTCGCAATTCAAATACACCCGATGGATCCAATCCATTCATAGGCTCATCTAACATTAGGAACTGTGGAGAAGATAGCAATGCAATAGAAAGTGCTAATCTTTGTTTCATACCTAAAGAATAGCTAGATACAGGCTTCTTTAAATAATCTCCTATTCGTGTATAATCTGCCATTTGTTGCAGTTTATCTTTCGATACATTTTTTAAGCTGGCAAATATCTCAAGATTTTCATAACCAGTCATATTAAAGAAAAGTCCTGGACTTTCAATCAAACTAGCCTGATGCGACAAAGCCTTCTCTCTTTGACTTTGTATATCATGACCACATATAGTAACATTTCCAGAATCCATATGAATTAACCCGCATAAACATTTCATTAATGTACTTTTACCTGCACCATTAGGACCAATAAAACCTACAATTTCATTTTCTCGAATAGAGAACGAAATATCATCTAACACTAAATGATTGCCATATGACTTACACAAATTTAAAACATCTAAAACATTTTGTTTTATCATTATAAATAGCCCTCCTTTTTTTAGTTAGAAGTTAGAACAATTGAAAATGTTACAAAAGTAAATGTAAATCAAAACATTTCTTTTATCATTTTCTATACAACAATATTTTTTTCATAAGCTCATCTTATCTTTCTGTCGAACACTCACATAATTTATAAATAGTAAAACAAAAATAAAAACGACACATATACAAATCGAATTCAACCAATTTTGCATACCACAACCCGATAAAACACTCAAACTTGGGGTTATACTAAACGGATTTATAAAAGATATCAAATCCATTCTTTGACTGATGACATATAAAATAATACAAATTATTCCAGATAAATAATTAAATCCTGTTTTCGTGAAGGTATATACACAAAACATAGCCATTTGAATATAAAGTTCTAATTTAAGAAGAATTAATGGTAAAGACATCATTAAAGCTTTCCATAATGGAATAAAAGATAAATCAGGTATAAATCCTTGTTCCGTCGCAAAATATTCAGACATATTATTTATGACATAATTGTCTGTATGATACATCCTTTTAAAAGAGAAAAAATGTTTAGTGTCAGCCAACATCCATGTATCCCATCCTGCAAAGCCATTACTAATTCCTAGCAAAAGAAAAGGAATACCTATTGATGCAATCATAAGAAGTAAAAAAGCTATAAATAATTTTACTTGTATGTGTACGAAAAAGTGCACATCATTTAATTGTTCGAGCTCAAAAACACCTGTCTTTTTTTCGTACATTAAAACAACAACACAATAAATCAAACATAAAGGCATAAACAAATACGCAAATGAACTGTCTATTCTTAACTGGTGTGCTAAAAAATACCATGGACCTTTTCCTACATATTGTTCCGTATTTGTTTCTAATTGATGTAGCTGTTCTTGAACAGATAATTCAATGGTTCTATAATCCTCTTTTTTATTTTGAGATATTTGGCTTCCAATCATAAAAATCCGACTCTGATCAAATGAAATTTCTGATTCTTCAAAGCCTAATTTATGAACTTGGCGCATAAATTTTTGATCACCATTCTGTTTTAATGCATCCAAATGATACAGCTTATCCCATAATGTAATTTCATTATATCTTTTTATTAATCCTTTATTTTTAAAAACTTCTTTTCCATATTTGTTAAATAAATTCCATCCAGCTTTGGCATTATCAATAGCCCAGCTTAAATAATCCTGATAACTATTCCAATACACCTTTTCCTCTGCACCCATATGTTTTACGGCCATGTATTGTAGATTGATATCTGATAAAGCTCTTTGGTATTGTTGAATCTGTGTTTCAAAAATATTCATATTCTGTTCCACATCATACTCATGTCCCATATAATTTGGTACTTGCACCATGTTCAATACTAATAAAATGAAAAAGATAACAGCACTCACTTTGTTCTTTAATACACTTTTTATTTCTAAACTCATAAACTTAACCTAAATCCAATCTTTCTAAATAGAGACATGAAATGAACTGTATGCATATTGCACCTATAAAGAACAAAGATGTATAGGCCCATAAAGTTTCAATATGCAAATATGTATACATAAAAACAAATAATAATCCCGTCAACATTAGACTCATTCCTTTATTTTTCGTCAACAAAGATAAACATTGTATGCATGAAGCACTAAACAAAACCCATCCAAGTACAGAAAGAATATGATGAGATAAGTAAGTAATCACCGGTGTTGTTCCAATCAATAACTCTATGCCACTTCCACAATATATATATCCAATCAAATACAATACAACGAAAAATAGTATACTAAAAAAAACAGTGATAAAAATATGTAACAACGCGCGAAGTATATATACATATTTTCGACTTTTCCCTATTGTAAATACATATCGAAATGTATTGTTTTCTAAATCTTTAGACCATATATCCACATTCCACACTAGAATCAAAATCATGAATAAATAAAAGAAAAGATTGTTTCCTTTTAAAAATTGCACCATCAAATAACAACCCGTCGGTTTATTTTGATATACAAAGTCATAATATTCATTTTCAATATATGTTTTTTCCATTTGAATTCGTTTTTTTAAGTCTTGTTTATTATTTTGGAGAATCGATTTAAAATTTGACAAATCCATACCTGAATCAATGTATTTTAAAATGTTTTGATCCCTATCATACATATCTTTTGCGATTGTTTTTGCATCCTCGTCATTTTTCCAATCACTTAATAACTTTTGACAATAAATACTATCCTCTCTAAAAAAGGCATTCAGTTTTTCTTTTGGAAGAATATTGATTCTTTGGTTTTCTTCATTTACCATTTCATAATAATACATGATTTGATTGGATGCATATTGTTCATATTCAGTATTGTATTTAAAAAAATACACGGATAAAATGCCAATTAAAACAAGGATCAATACTAGAATATTTCTTTTTGAAAAAAGAAATCTAAATTCATTTTTTAACAACATACGCTTAACCCTTATATAGTTCCTTATAATATGTTTCCAAATCCTGATGCACTTCAGCTAAGGAATACACCAAAATATTATTTTGAATCAGTATCTGCAAGGATTTAGAAAACTCTTCTTTGGAATCACATTGCATATAAAATCCCCCGGAAGCAGAAACATAAACTTTTGGAATTAGAAAACTTCCGTAGTCCGGCAATGTGTTTTTGATTACTTCTTTTTTTGCCTGACTGAAATCTTTTTTAGAAGACCATATCTCCAGTGAACCGTCATCGCCGCTTGCTGCCAGAACAGTTGTTCCGGATTTGTTTGCCGCTGCAGAATAAATAAGCGGAACGTTTTCATTGTATTTGAAAGGACCTGCAATGTGTTCGTAAAGAATCCATTCCTGATCTTCGTATTTTTGTTTTAAGGAAATGTATATGCTGTTTTCATCATTTTCCTGCCAGAAAACGTATGATGCTTTTTTTTCGTTTATTTCTGTATTCAAAGAAAACGGGTAGGAGCAGTTTAATTTTGTGTCAGAAAAAATTTCACTTTTGTCAAAATAGTATTGAATTGAATTTTGCGCCGTTGAATAAAAAAATAAAGAGACCAGAACTGACAGAATAATTTTTTTTATGCACCGCATCATATTTGGGCCTCTATTCTTTTTTTAAGTCTTATAACTTTTGCAGACTGAAGATTGCCGTTGTTTTCAAGAAGGGCAGAGACTTTTATACTGGCCTCAATTATATTTCCGTTTCTGAGATCTTTCAGAGCAGCCTGGTATATATCTTCATCTTTTGCAGAAAGTGTAACTGCAGAATCAGAACCTGTCCTTAATGCAATTTCGTCAAGAATTCGTGCAGCTTTTTTGCTTTCTGAATTAAGGCGCTGTGCTTCTTCTGCTTTATCTCTTGCGGCTTCAAGTTTTATTTCATCCCTTCCAGCCTGTTCCAGAAGAGTCTCTGCTTCAATCAACAGAAGTTCTGCTTTTTCTGCGGATTTTTTTGAAACAGGACGCGGCCGCAAATTCATTTCAATTTCTGCACGCACAACTGTTTCTGCAAGTCCAGGATATTCTGGATTTATTTCCTGCAAATCCATCAAGTCAGAATAAGATTGTCTTGCAGCGGTATCGTTGGCAGAATAATCTGTTTTTACAAGAGTGTCTGCTTTTGCTTTGAATACTTCGCTGAATCTTCCGGGGTCAGCCAGCCGGTCTATTTTAAGAGACAGAATACCGGCATCTCTGTTTCTTGGATAATATATTTTAATCTGGTTGATTCTTTTTTTTGCTTCTGTAAGAATCTCACCTGCTTCTTTTTCATTACCGACAGAAATAAGATATTCTGCTTTTTCAAATCCTGCTTTTGCTTCCGAAAGATTTTTAAGCATTTCCGGAGCCTTCGGATCATAAGATTTTATTTCTCTTCCTTCTTTTATGGCAATCGCAGTGTTTGTAAAATCTTTAAGGCGCTCCAGTTCCCTGTCTGTTTCAATTTCCGAGTCCACAAGCTTTGACCATAAATTTCTCTGCGTGTCAGCTTCAAAAAGAAAGTCAACTGCTTTTTCAAAATTACCGGCATAATATGCAAGTCTGGCAGAATTTTTAAGACTGCGCATGTTTGAAAGAAATACAGGAGTCTGTGTTTTTACAGTTCTGTCTCTTATTGAATCTATTCTATCACGGACAGATTTCAATATGTCTGCATCGTTGTTCAGTTCGTCATAAATTTGTGAAAAAAGATTTTGTGCCCTGACAATATTTTTTAAAGATGATTCCAGATCACCGCCAATATTTTTTTCTGCGGAATTCAATTCAGAAGAAATTTCTTTTTCTGCAATGCTTGCTTTTATAAACTTCTGTTCAGATTTGTCCTGCAAGGAATCAAGTCTGCTGTTTAATTTCTGCGTCCTTGTACGACTCTGGCAGATACTCCTTTACATTGTCTTTGACATATTCATAAAATTCTTTTC
>OQVT01002033.1_pt1 | contig 12986 bp, 16 predicted proteins | sample 1691561 | NCBI WGS metagenome assembly OQVT01 (sample SAMN03418260, study PRJEB22391) | human gut metagenome | biome: human-gut; feature: organic feature; material: feces | host: Homo sapiens | place: Tanzania | collected 2013-01 | reverse complement strand
GTTGAATACTTCGCCATATGTTTGAAAATCGATACCCTCTGTTTTTTCTGTATAGATGTTTCCGCCGACATGATCCCGTTTATCCATGACAAGGACGGATTTGCCGTGCTTTACGGCTTCATGAGCAAAGGTCGCGCCGAAAAGTCCCGCGCCGACTACAAGATAATCATAGTGTTTGTCCATAGTTATGAGCCTCCGGTTTTTATTAAATAGATACTATCATTTTTTGTACTTAAAATCAATTAAGCCGTCCCGGGAGTTTTCAAACAGTTGAATGATTCTTCCCGATATGGTAAAATACCATGGTATTTCGGCTTAAGTATGTGCTTTAACATACGGAATTAAAAATGAATTGAAGATTTACGTATTTAAACTACAGATTTCATAGATTTGTTTATTGATAAGTTGGTGTTGTGCAGTGGGCCAAATGGTCAAAAAAATGAAAAAGAACAAGTTCCTGTTTGAGGAGCTTGTTAAGAGAGATTTTAAGAAAAAGTACAAAAGGACCGTGCTCGGAATGCTGTGGAGCGTTCTCTCTCCGCTCATGCAGCTTCTTGTTATGAGTGTTGTTTTCGGTCAGTTCTTCGGAAAGGGGATGGCTCACTACACCATCTATCTTTTCTGCGGAAACCTTTTGTTTGCATATTTTAAGGACTCCACAAACGGAGGAATGAATGCGCTTGTTTCAAACGCGGGAATTTTCACTAAGGTAAATGTCCCGAAGTATATGTTCCTGCTGTCAAAGAATATCTCGTCGCTGATAAACTTCGGACTCACTCTTTTGGTCTTTTTCCTGTTTGCAATACTTGACCATATTCAGTTCGGATGGCATTTTCTCATGCTTCTTTATCCGATTTGCTGTCTGGTTGTTTTTAACGTGGGCTGCGGTCTCATTCTCTCGGCGCTGTATGTTTTTTTCAGGGACATGAAGTATCTTTACGACATATTTACATTGCTGCTCATGTACTGCTCGGCGATTTTCTATGACGTAAACAAGATGGCTCCCTCCATGCAAAAGTATTTTTTGCTGAATCCCGTCTATACTTACATAAAGTATTTCAGAAGCATTGTGCTTTTCGGGCACATACCTTCCCTGCAGTACCATGCACTTTGCGCGTTTTACGCCGTTCTTGTCCTCGTGATAGGGGCGTGGGTGTACAAGCATTATAACCACAAGTTCCTGTACTACGTGTAAGGTGTCGGGAAAAGGAGGACAGAACATGGCAATTATCAAGGCTGACGGCGTATCCATAAGGTATATGACCGGCGACTTTAAAGATATCGGACTCAAGGAATATGTGGTCCGTAAGCTCAGCGGAAATTATCATGTCAAAGAGTTCTGGGCGGACAGAAATATCTCGTTTTCTCTTGAAAAGGGAGATATGCTCGGCATCATAGGTACAAACGGTGCGGGTAAGTCCACTCTTTTGAAGGCTGTTTCCGGGATAATGATTCCGACAGAAGGACACATGGAGATTCACGGCAGTATAGCCGCATTGCTTGAGCTTACAAGCGGCTTTGACAAGGAACTGACGGTTAGGGAAAACACGTATCTTCGCGGTGCGATGCTCGGATATACCCGTCAGTTTATGGACGAAAAGTATGATGAAATAATAAGCTTTGCGGAGCTCACCGAATTTCAGGACAGACCGTTCAAGCAGCTTTCAAGCGGTATGAAAAGCCGTCTTGCCTTTTCTATAGCCTGTCTTGTACGGCCGGATATCATCATTCTTGATGAGGTTCTCTCCGTCGGTGACGGCGCTTTCAGGAAAAAGAGCGGTAACAAAATGAAAGAGATACTCGGTGCGGGAGTTACTGGAATACTTGTATCTCACTCTATCTCTCAGGTCAGAGAGATGTGCAACAAGATTCTCTGGATTGACCACGGAAAGCAGATAGTTTTTTCGGACGATGTAAAATACTACTGTGACGCATACGAAGAATTCCTTGCTACTAAAAAGCTTCCCGGCTCTGATGAAGAGATGGACGAGCTTGTAAAAGGGCACCTTAAAAGAGTACAGCGGGAAAAAGAGGAAAAGGCACGTACCGAGGCGCAGAAGCTCCAGGCTGTGCTTGAATCGGGAACTTCGTCTGCCGCAATCGAGGCGGCGCTCGGTATCATAAGGAAGAGCAGACCCGAGCTTCTTAACCCGGAAATAACAGATTTGATGGTAAACGAGGAGGAAAGCATATGAAGATACTTTGCACCGGCGGCGCGGGATATATCGGCAGTCACACGTGCGTTGAGCTTTTAAATGAGGGCTACGAGGTTGTTGTGATTGACAATCTCTCCAATTCCAGCGAGGAGGCACTTCGCAGAGTTGAAAAGATAACAGGGAAAAAACTTACCTTTTATGAGGGTGACATAAGGGATCATGACATGCTTAAAAGGATTTTTTCCGAGCATAGAATTGATGCGGTTATACATTTTGCAGGCCTTAAGGCTGTGGGCGAGTCGGTTGAAAAACCTCTTGAGTATTATGAAAACAATATCGGAGGTACACTTGTTCTCTGTGACGAAATGCGTTCACATGGGGTGAAAAATATCATTTTCAGTTCCTCGGCAACCGTTTACGGAGATCCGGCGTTTATCCCCATAACCGAGGAATGTCCGAAGGGCTCTCCGACAAACCCCTACGGTTGGACAAAATCCATGCTTGAACAGATTCTTACGGATATCCATACCTCGGACGAGGAGTGGAATGTCGTGCTTCTCCGTTACTTCAATCCGATAGGTGCGCACGAGAGCGGACTCATAGGAGAGGACCCGAAGGGTATTCCCAATAACCTGGTGCCTTATATCGCACAGGTAGCGGTGGGTAAGCGAGAGGCTCTCGGCGTTTTCGGAGACGATTATGACACGCCTGACGGAACGGGTGTCCGTGATTATATACACGTTGTTGACCTTGCAAGGGGACATGTGAAAGCACTTTCAAAGCTTGCGCCGGGAACAGGTGTAAGCATATACAATCTCGGAACGGGTGTGGGCTACAGCGTGCTCGACGTACTTCATGCGTATGAAAAGGCTTGCGGAAAAACCTTACCGTATGTTATAAAGCCGAGACGTGCCGGAGATATCGCCACATGCTACTGCAACGCAGAGAAGGCCAAAAGAGAGCTTTCGTGGGTTGCCGAGAAAAACATAGGTGATATGTGCGCTGACTCATACAGATGGCAGAGCCGAAATCCGAACGGTTATTCAAAGAAATAAAAAAACTGTGCGCTTGAAAGTCAAAGACAACAAAAAGCAACATGAAGAAAAGCAAAGAGGCCTCTCATTTTTGAGAAGCCTCTTTTTATGTTTGCTGTTTATGATTTTATTTGCGTTTCTTTAAGTGCTTTTTTATCGCTTCAAAGGTTTCGTCGCTTATCACGTGCTCCATTTTACACGCATCCCTTGCTGCGGTTTCCTCGGGAACGCCGAGTTCCGAGAGGACTTTTGTGAGGACGTTGTGTCTTTCGTAAATCTTTTCGGCAATACTTCTGCCGCTTTCGGTAAGAGAGAGCGCGCCGTCATCCGCAACCGAGATATACCCCGCTGTTTTGAGAAGTCCTATGGCTCTGCTGACGCTGGGCTTTGAGTATCCCATGTACTCGCTGACATCTACAGACCTTACGGTGCTTTTCTCTTTTGATAAAATGAGTACGGTTTCAAGGTACATCTCACCTGACTCCTGGAGCTTCATAAAAGCCACCTCGCTTTTCAATGTGACAGAATTTCCGAGAAAAATTATACTATAGGCGGCATAATTTTTCAATATTTTACGGTTATAGCGGCAACAGATAAAGAAAATCGAAAAAATATCGTTTTTTTCAAAAAAATACTGTTTGTTCGATTGACCTTACGGACATAAAGAATTAGAATAGTACCAAGGGGACGAATTTCGGTTTCGTCTTTTTCGGGGGCCGGGTGTCAGGGAACATCCGAAAAAAGTGTCAGTGGCCTTTCGGAAGGAAGGTTGGAAATGAGTATTAAAACTCCAAAAATTGAAAAAGCGTACCGCCTTGTTGCGAATACGTTAAGGCGTCAGGGCTTTGAGGTTTATTCTCTGCCCGTGCCGGCTACACCCGTAGCACCGCATCTTATCGGTTATAAGGGCAACGTATTTTACAATGTTTACATCTACTTGGATGAGGCGGAAAAGCTTGCGGCATTCACCGGTGACTCAAGGGATAGAATCTTTGAATACGCCGCTATCATGAATGCCGAGGTTATTTCGGCTCTGGTGCAGGAAACAACTAAACCGGGCCTAGTTTTATCTCTAGAATCTCAGGAGTAGTCCCGAGAATAACGGCTGCTTCGCCAAGCACGAGGCTGCCGTTCATTTCTTTTCTGGCTCGTGAGAGGTCCTTGTCCGAAATAAGCAGGTGAGCGGCAAAGGTGTTCGCCTCAAGCTCCGTTTTTGTGTTTACGAGATAAAGCTCATACTCGTTGAGCATGCCGTTTCTCGCAAGTCTTTTATGAAGTCTGTCATGGCCGAGCTCGTGAGCGCACACGACCTTTGCCGTGTACTCGTCGAGGGATGAGTTTATAACGATATACGGTATGCGCTTTTCTATGGTGTAAAAGCCCTTCAGTGAACCGAGGTTTCTGAAAAGTACAACGATTCCGAGTCCCTCGGCTATGATGAAAGGATTTTCCGTACCGTATGCTTCTCTGATCTTTTCCGCGCGTCGTTTTATGGAAAGTAAATCACTCATGGCTGTTATGCTCTCCGTGTCCGTATATCTCTTTTGCCCTTTCCTTTGAGTCCCAATAAATCTCAACAAGTGTTTTCATAACGAGTTCTTCATCCTCCGGCGTCAGTCTGCCGCCGGCAAAGAGAGCGGAGAGCTCGTTTAGTATTTTACTGAGCTCACGCTCCGCTTTTGTTCCTCCGTGCTTTGCGGCGTCGAGAACATAATAGTCTCCGGGGCTGAGCAGATGACTTAAGGGGACATTGTAAAAGCCGGCGAGCTTTTCGGCAACCGCCTCTTTTCTCGGAAAGCATTTTCCGAGCTCATAATTCTGAAGCGTGCGCAGGTTTATGTCAACAGCCTCCGCAACCTCTCTTTGAGTGAGGCCTTTGCTCTCACGCAGAAACCTGAGATTTTCTGAAAAAGGCATAGCGAATCACACTCCTTACATAAAATTATAAGTCGTACTTTCGGGGCGGGTCAACAGGGAGTATGAAATGTCAAAAACAGGTGGTTTGCGGTCTTAAAAACAAGGAAAAAATCTAAGATTAATTGTACATAAGTACCGCTTGTCAAAAAAGTCAAGAAAAAAAGTATACAAAAATTATCCTTTTTATTTGGTTAAGACTAACCCGAAATATTGGGTTTTAATATTGACGAAACACAATATATTGTGTATTATGGATACTACACCGCGAAATAAGCGAAGGGAAAGACTACTGTAAAGTCAGTATACTTTACACGCACCTTAAATTCGGGTGCGAGGATGACATGAAAAGGGGGAAACAACGTAGTTATGAAGATAATTAAACGTTCCGGTTCGGAGGTTACCTTCGACATAAACAAAATCATCGTTGCCATTGAAAAAGCCAATGACGTGGTTGAAGAAAATGATAAAATGACCGCAGCGCAAATTGACAAAATAGCTGCAAATATTCAGGAAATCTGTGAAAATCGCCACCGTGCTCTGACGGTAGAGGAAATTCAGGACCTTGTTGAGAAGCAGATTATGGCTCAGGGCGCGTTTGAGGTCGCAAAGCGTTACATCACCTATCGCTATACCCGTTCACTTGCGCGTCAGGCAAATACGACCGATGAGAAAATTCTCACTCTTATCGAGTGCAACAACGAAGAGGCAAAGCAGGAAAACTCAAATAAAAATCCTACAGTAAACAGCGTTCAGCGTGACTACATGGCGGGAGAGGTTTCAAGGGATATCACCGAAAGAATTCTCCTTCCGGAGGATATCGTCGAGGCACACAGACAGGGAATCATACATTTCCACGACGCTGACTATTATGCACAGCATATGCACAACTGCGACCTTGTAAACCTTAAGGATATGCTTGAAAACGGTACGGTTATTTCGGGGACAAAGATTGAAAGACCTCACAGCTTTTCAACCGCATGTAACATCGCCACGCAGATTATCGCGCAGGTTGCTTCGAACCAGTACGGCGGACAGAGCATAAGCCTTACGCATCTCGTTCCTTTTGTAGACGTTTCAAGGCAGAAGATAAGAAAATTCGTTGAGGAAGAGGTTGCCCTTATGGATCAGCCCGTTTCCGAGGAAGTAAAGGAAAAGATGGTACATAACCGCCTCATGGAGGAGATAAGACGCGGCGTTCAGACCATACAGTATCAGGTTGTAACCCTCCTTACAACAAACGGACAGGCTCCGTTTATCACGGTTTTCATGTATCTCAACGAAGCAGAGAACGAACAGCAGAAGGCTGACCTTGCGCTTGTCATTGAGGAAACTCTCAAGCAGCGCATACAGGGAGTAAAGAATGAGGACGGAGTGTGGGTAACGCCCGCTTTCCCGAAGCTTATTTACGTGCTTGAGGAGGACAATGTATCCGAGGGCTCAAAATACTTCTACCTCACAAAGCTTGCCGCAAAATGTACCGCAAAACGCATGGTGCCGGATTATATCTCCGAAAAAATCATGCTTCAGCTCAAGAAAGATAAAAACGGCGAGGGACACTGCTATACCTGTATGGGCTGCCGCAGCTTCCTTACCCCATATGTAAACGATGAGGGCGAGCCGCAGTACTACGGAAGATTCAACCAGGGTGTCGTAACCATAAACCTTGTGGATGTTGCCTGCTCCTCGGGCGGGGACATGGATAAGTTCTGGAAGATTTTTGATGAGAGACTTGACCTTTGCTACAGAGCTCTTATGTGCCGCCATAACAGACTTAAGGGCACTCTTTCGGACGCGGCTCCCATTCTCTGGCAGTACGGTGCGCTTGCCAGACTTAAAAAGGGAGAGACCATAGATAAGCTTCTTTACGGCGGATATTCGACCATATCCCTCGGCTACGCAGGTCTTTATGAGTGTACAAAATACATGACGGGCAAGAGCCATACGGATCCCGACGGTAAGCCGTTTGCACTCTCCGTTATGCAGCATATGAACGACGCCTGCAAGGGCTGGAAGGAAAAAGAGCATATCGACTTTTCACTTTACGGAACACCGCTTGAGTCAACCACTTATAAGTTTGCAAAAACTCTCCAGAAGAGATTCGGCATAATTCCGGGAGTAACCGACAAGCAGTATATAACGAATTCGTATCATGTTCACGTAACAGAGAAAATCGACGCGTTTACAAAGCTCAAGTTTGAAGCTGAGTTCCAGGCGTTGTCACCGGGAGGAGCCATCTCATATGTTGAGGTTCCGAACATGCAGGATAACCTTGACGCAGTAGTTGAGATAATGAAATTCATCTACGATAACATCATGTACGCAGAACTCAACACAAAGAGTGACTATTGTCAGGTATGCGGCTATGACGGAGAGATACAGATAGTATCTGACGACGGCAAGCTTGTTTGGGAATGCCCGAAGTGTCATAACAGGGATCAGGATAAGATGAACGTCGCACGCCGCACCTGCGGATATATCGGAACGCAGTTCTGGAATCAGGGACGTACCCAGGAGATAAAGGAAAGAGTACTTCACCTGTAAGCAATTAAGCCCGGAGGCATACATAATGTACTATGGAGAAATAAAAAAATGTGATATTGCAAACGGGACCGGTGTCAGAGTAAGCCTCTTTGTCAGCGGCTGCACAAACAAGTGCAAAAATTGTTTCCAGCCGGAAACATGGGATTTTTGCTATGGGCAGCCGTTCGACGAGGAAGCCCGAAAAATCATCTTTGAGGAGCTCGAAAGGTCATATGTTGCGGGAATCACCATTCTCGGAGGAGACCCTTTCGAGCCCCGTAATCAGCCGGAGGTGCTGCGACTTTTAAAGGATATAAAGTCGCGCTTCCCGGCTAAAACCGTCTGGATTTTCTCGGGCTTCCGGCTCGACGACGAGCTTTCCGTCAAAGGGGCGTATCCCAATACGGAATTCACGGAGGAAATTCTGAGACTTACCGACGTACTTGTTGACGGAAGATACGTCGACGAGCTCCATGACATAAGCCTGAGATTTCGAGGTTCATCAAACCAGCGCATTATAGATATGAACGAAACAAGGAGAGCGGGCAAAATTATTCTTTGGGACGGTTTTTGATAAGCGATTGATTTTTATAGTTTTTTCCGTTATCATGTATGTATATAAGTTATCGGTCGTATTCATTTAGTATCGCCGTTGTACGCATACACTTGACTGACTGATTGATTTTATTTACAGATAAACCGGAGTAACGGATGAATTTTGATCGTGAGCCGTGCGGCAGGAGAAAAATCAAAACAGAAAAGTTCAAATTTTTCAGTCATAAAGACTGTGAATACTTTCCGTGTCACAAGGATGTTGACCCGGAAAACTTTAACTGCCTTTTTTGCTATTGCCCTCTTTATTTTGTAGAGGATTGCGGAGGTAACTACGGCTTTACGAAGCACGGAAAAAAGGATTGTACAAACTGTACGCTTCCGCATGAGGCAGACAAGTTTGATTTTATAACGGATAAATTGCTCGAGGCTATGAACAGGTGAACAGCCTGCACTTTTAAAAGACACCACATAACCGCACCTTGAAAATTTAATACTCTGTAAGGCCTCTTTTGGAGGAGATGAATAAAATGTACGAGTTTTCGGCAAACACTCAGTCTGCGCTTGAAATATTGAGAAATCCGCAGCAAACCATGCAATGGTACATCATTCCCGTTTTTCTTATTTTCCTTTACATCGTTTTCAAGGAATTAAGTGAAAAACACTATAAGGTTGTACTTGCGGGTGCGGCTCTCTGGCTTGTGGACATTTTTAATGAAATTTGGAACTCTTATGTGTGCTTTATAAGCCATCAGGCCCCTGTATGGGGAACTCCGGCAAATGTCGGAGATACATCGCTCCTGATACTCATAGGCTATAATATCGAGATTTCCATTATGTTCTTCATCATGGGTATGGCGGCTGTTCTCAGCCTGCCGGAGGACAAAAAGAAAAAGATTTTCGGCATAAACAATCGTGTACTTTTTGCAGTTGTGCTTACGACCTGTGCCGTTCTTGTTGAGTGCTTCTTAAACTATGCGGGAATTCTCACATGGGAATGGTCATGGTGGCAGAGAAAGTTCCCGTTTGTTCTTTGGATCATCGGATACCTTCCGTTTTTCTCTGCGGCATTTTATGCGTACGACAGACCGACTCTCAAGGGTTCGTTAAAGTTTGTAGGCGGCCTTGCGGCGATGGATGTAGTTCTTCTTATCGTCGGGGCAGTCATGCACTGGATTTAAGATGAGGTGAATATATATGGCAGTAATGACAGGTGGAACACTTGCGGTTTTGATAGCCGCTTCGATTATTGATTGTGGAATTATTGCGCTTGCATTTCACGATTTCTTAAAGAAAGAGTAAAACACGAATTTTGTCATAGGCTTTACAGAGTATGAATTTTGGGGCGATGTATACGTTCTTGTACATTGCCCCGCTTTTTTAATTTTTTTGTAATTTATTTTTAAAATAATAAAAGTGTGACTTATAAGAGGGTTTGTGCTATAGTAAAAATGTAATAATAAAAAGGGGTGATCTTATGATCAAAGCTTTCAAAGACATGATAACAAGATGGAATGACTTTAAGGGAAGAACAGGCGTTGCCGACTATTGGCTTGCTGTACTTGCAAACGCTATTCTCTGGGCTCTTATCGGTCTTGTTGTCGGAATTTTTGTGGGAATCGGAACGGTGGCTTCCTCGTCCGATACCGCAATGACTGTTTTTACAATTCTCTACATAATTATCGGTCTGGCTGCAGGTGTAGTTTATCTCTGGCTTTTCGTTGCCGGACTTGCAATGACCGTAAGGCGTGTACGTGACGCCGGTTTCCCATGGTGGTTTATTTTCATAAACCTTGTTCCGTCCATAGGACAGATAGCTCTCATAGTTTTCTGCTGTCTTCCGTCAGTTGACGAGCCGAGAATTGACTTCGGTACAACGAACGGCGGAGCAGCTCCCGCTTACACACCGGATCCTGCCGCACAGGCGCAAACTCCTCCGAAGCCGGTTGAGCCGGAGGTAATTGACCTTGAGCCTGCGGAGGAAGCACCGAAGAATGACGGCACATGGGTATGCCCGAACTGCGGCGCTGAAAACTCCGCAAACTTCTGCTCGGCTTGCGGTGCAGCGAGACCCTAAGGCTTTTTGAGCAGGCTTTGCCGTTTGAGGCGAACAGCAGTTTAAATAAAAAAGTTTAACTTAAAGAAAAAGGCAGTTCCGCCGTAAAGACGGAATTGCCTCTTTTATATATTCTTGCAGGTTTTGATTTTCTGACAACTTTTAATTTTTCGTACCCGACATTTATAATGTTTATTGTATATACGGTCTATACAAAATAGAAAATCTTTATTGCCTGAAAAAGACAAAATAAAAGGAAAACAGTCCAAGTGTGGGGAGCACTCGGACTGTTTCCTAAAATAGGAGAAAATGAAATGAAAAAGTGAGTGAAGGGGTGACTAATCCCTCATCACAGTTTGTATGATACATTTGTAAACTTAAAAAAACCTTAAACAAATATTACAAAATTTCAAAGTATAAAAAATTTTGCAATCATATATTTTTCCCACGATGAATATAATGCTTTATGACGCCGATATGCCGTAAAACTAAATTTTTGAATCAGATATTTTTGAAGAAGGTCCGAGATTTATTGATGTGTATTTTTTCTTGATTTTTGATTATCCGTATGATATATTTTTTTCGTTGCTTGTCTTTAGCGGTTTATACCGTTAAAGCGCATCACTCTGGAGAGTCTCCTGCTTTTTCCAAGTAGGAGCGCCGAAGGTGTAAGGCGGATATTTTTTTCTGCCGATCTCTCAGGCAAAAGGACAGGGCAAACGAAATTGTGCGCTACCTTCTCCGGAGCTGTGATTTCAGGCGAAATTACAGCTTGTTTTATTTTTATTGGGCAAGTGCCCACGGAAAGGAAAAAATGAATATGGAAAAATTCGCGAAATTTATCGAAAACGTTGACGGCTTTGTGTGGGGCTGGCCCCTCATTATCCTCATTCTCGCCGTAGGTGTTCTTCTTACGGTGCGTACGGGCTTTATACAGGTTTTTCACCTCGGAAAAGCTCTTAGATTTATGGTTAAAAACGAAGAGGACGGAGAGGGAGAGGTAACCTCATTCGGAGCCCTTTGTACAGCTCTTTCGGCAACTGTCGGAACCGGAAATATCGTCGGTGTCGCAACTGCTATCTGCGTAGGCGGACCGGGAGCTCTTTTTTGGATGCTTCTCGCAGCCTTCTTCGGAATGGCTACAAAGTATTCCGAGGGTCTCCTTGCTATTCTTTACCGTACCGATGACGGAGAAGGACACTATCTCGGCGGCCCCTTCCTTTACATCGAAAAAGGTATGGGACCAAAGTGGAAGTGGCTCGGTAAGCTCTTTGCCGTGTTCGGAATGATGGCAGGACTTCTCGGTATCGGTACAATGACACAGATAAACGGAATAACCTCCGCGTTCAATACCGTTATCAAATCACCTGTTGTTTTCTCGGTTTCTGACATGGATATCACCGTTACAACCATAGTTGTAGGTCTTATAGTAACGATTGCAACCGCACTGGTGGTAATAGGCGGAATAAAGAGAATCTCGGCAGTTGCCGAAAAAATCGTACCGTTTATGTGCGTTCTCTATGTACTCCTCGCAGTTTCTATTGTTCTTATAAACATAAAGGCAATTCCCGCTGCAATCGCACTTGTTTTCAAGGGCGCATTTACATATCAGGCAGGAGTGGGCGGATTTGCCGGCGCCGCAATAAAGCTTGCCATGCAAAAGGGTATCGGACGCGGTATTTTAGGAAATGTATTTGGCGTGGGAGGTCTGATTGCACACCGCAATGCAAAGCGCAATAAAAAATCATACCGTGCGATTAGTTTTTCGCTGGCTATCTGTCTGTTTTTGTTTCTTGGTGGAAGCGGATTTATTTACTACATGCGTCTGGATATGAAGGGACTGAATGTTCCGTATTATTATAATTATCATATTCAGTTTAACAGTATTTATAATGATACATTTGATCAAGAATATCTCACACAGGAATTTCGAGAGAAACTTGTAAGTCAGCTGAGAACATCATCAAGTATTACAGATGCAGTTTTTGCCGGAACTGTATTTTTATATTGTTCTTCAAGTAAGTTGGCTTGTTCAATGACTTGTCTAGCGTAGCCTAGAAATTTTTCTCCTTGTTCAGAAAGTAGAATACCCTTGTTTGTACGAACAAATAAACAGATGGACATTTCTTCTTCTAGATCATGAATGGCTTTGGATAAAGATGGCTGCGAAATAAATAAGGCTTTGGCTGCGGAATTAAAAGATCCAGATTCAACAACCTGGATCACGTAGCGCAATTGTTGCAGCGTCATTAGTCAACAAGTGTGATTGTATCAATCACTTGAGGATTTCTAGGGCGGTCATTGAATGTAGTAGGGGTCTTCGCAATTTTATCCACATTTTCCATACCTTCAATCACTTTTCCAAACGCAGCATATTCACCATCTAAATGAGGTGCATCTTGGTGCATAATGAAGAATTGACTTCCTGCACTATTTGGATCCATAGCACGAGCCATAGATAAAACTCCACGAGTGTGTTTTAAATCGTTTTTAAATCCATTCGATGCGAATTCTCCATGAATTGTATAACCTGGACCACCAGTACCATTTCCGATAGGGCATCCACCTTGAATCATAAATCCTTTGATAACACGGTGGAAAGTAAGTCCATCATAGAATTTCTTTTCGATTAGATTCAAAAAGTTTTCAACCGTTTCTGGAGCAATCTCAGGATATAGTTCAGCTTTGATTTGATCTCCATTTTACATTAAAAGCAGCATTCGGGCATTTTTGTTTCTCCTGAACAATGAC
>OQVT01002030.1_pt1 | contig 12991 bp, 7 predicted proteins | sample 1691561 | NCBI WGS metagenome assembly OQVT01 (sample SAMN03418260, study PRJEB22391) | human gut metagenome | biome: human-gut; feature: organic feature; material: feces | host: Homo sapiens | place: Tanzania | collected 2013-01 | reverse complement strand
CGGTCATATTCCTTGAACATGCGCTCCACCTTAAGGGACGGCAGTTCGGGGTCAGTTTGCATTGCAGTGTTGAGCTTTTCCCACAACTCTTTACCAGCATCAGAGTTCCATGTTCCGTTAGCCAGCATCTTGCGATACTCACTAATGTCCCGTGTCAGACCTGCTAAAGGTGCTCGCTCGCTTGTGTCAAAAAACGACGAAAGTATCTGCCCCGCCTTCGCCCCCTGAGTATTGATTGTAGGGCCAATGACTTTTTGCTCACATTCCCCAACTTGCACATCTTGTGCAACAATCATGTCATTTCCATCAACGCAGCTCTTTCTAATCTTGCGCACACACTCGGTCGGAATGGAAGACACGACCTGAGGGCTATGCGTCGTCACGATGAACTGAATCTGTGAAAACACATTCATCAAATCAGGCAGAACTCGTTGCTGCCAAGCAGGATGCAAATGTAAATCCACCTCATCGATTAAGACGACACCCGGACACGCCAAGACCTGCTCAGGTTCAGTATATGCGTTTGGATTCAATTTAATAATACGTGAAATCAAATTCAATACAAGCATCAACATACACCGATACCCGTCGCTGAGATACTCATCGACCTTACACGGCACAATCTGCCCATCAATTTCCGCATCCACAATCATACGATAGGGACCCGTTTTCGTCCGAAGATTTCTCAGTCCAGGAACAAGCCGATCCAACGCATACTGTATCGTCTTATTTTCTAGGCACCTATGCGAAATATCATGAAGTCGCTTACATTCATCGTACTCTCTTTTCTCAAATATTTCCAGCCATTCGAGGACCCCCTTAAAATCAAGTCCTTCGTGAAGACAACCATCATACCCTGCGGTATAATCAAGCACTTTCCTGAATCCACGCCTCCTTTGTATCTTCTGCTTGACGACAGCCCGCTGCGTGTCAAAGAACGCAATAACGGGAAGGATTCGCTTGCCTCCCTCAAAACGATCATGCACGTAAGCATCGATTATCTCGATTATTTGCTTTCCTCCTGGACGCAATTTTGCCAACTCTTTGCGTTCAGAGATCGGCAACCGACGATTGGGAATGAAAACGCTCCATTCCACATTGAGGCCATCGTCAAATTCAGCTGTAGTATCAATCTGAAAATAACGTTCCTGAAACTCCTCATCTCCACAACCGTCAATGTAGAATGTCGTGATGTTATCCGACGAAGGGACCATCTGTTTAACACCAGGGAATCGGCGAACATAGTAATTGAGTGCATACTTGATTGCATCAAGTACCGTTGTCTTTCCAAAGCCATTACTTCCCGTGAATACGGTTAATCTTCGATCAAATGAAAGTTCCAGATTCCTGAAACAACGAAAGTTTGTGAGTTTGATTTTCTTCAAGTGCATTTTTGTTCTCCTTAAAGTCCTCTTGCGGCCTTCTTTTCGACCAATGACAGATGATGGTCGTTGATGCGCTCGTTGTGGAAGAGCTTGGCCCAGGGCGCGGAATCAACATCCTTGCCGCGATCCTTCTCCCATTTGATGTTGAGCTTCTTCGCGCTCTCGCGAAGCACGCCCGCCTCGCAGAACGGGCGGATGTTCAGGCGGACGCCGTCGTTGATGTCGGGCTCCCACCCGAGCGGCTGGTCGCACAGCTTCTTCCAGCGGACGAAGATATCGAACGGCTTTTCGCCCTCCAGAATCTTCTCGAGCTTCCCCTTGAGCGCCAGCGCCGCGTCAAGCTTCTCCTCCGCGCCTTCAGTCCCGGCTGCCAGTTCGCGCTTCTGCTGCTCGATCCAGTCGCCGAGATAGGTGTAGATGAGCGACTCAAGCCCCTTGCGCCCAAACTTGTGATAGTTGACGAGCACGGAGAAGCCGTCGCGAAGGCCGTCCCATATCTGCCAGATGAACGGACGGTTCCCAAAGAGCTTTGCATGCGAAAGAAAGAACCTGTCGCGCAGCCAGCGCTCAAGCGTCATGCCCTCGCATCCACACGACTCCATCAATCGCCCAAGCGTGTCACCTGTCCACTCGTCGCCGTACGCAGCCTCCAGCATAGCAAGGATGCGATCCGCAGCGGGCAGCTCGCGATTCAGCGACGGGATGCACACAATGCCGTCGTCATCAACAAGATCGTCAAGCGCATCATTCCGCTTCATCACCTCGCGCATCTCAGCGGCCAGCCCCATCTTCTTGTCTATTTCGCTCGGCCACTTGTATCCGAGAAGACGCGCAACCACCACATGTAGCACCGTCGAATCGACACGATCCACCCCGATCTTCAGCCGCTTCGTCTCCTCGTCCCACACCACACTTCCGCATGGATGCCCGTGGAATATCCACTGCGTCGGGTCATTCGTGAACGGTTCCGGCAAGCCGTTCGGATATTTTTCTGCCGCAACCTTCTGCCACCGTTCTATGTTGAAGGGAACCTTTACGAGTGTGGCGTTAGTAACATTCTTTTTTTGATCAAGCTTTCGAATCTCGTTTGTGTAATCAGCTGACTCAAAATAACACCATGCAGCGGCAAGTTCGCTTTCATTGGACGGAAGATAGACGGCTACATTTTGATGAAACCGTGTCCGAGCGTAGTAGTACGGAACAAATCGTCTAAATCGGTGGATGACTATGCCGGGCTTACCCATCGCTTTTAGTCCTTGTTCAGGACGCGATGTCGAGCAATTCAACAACGAGCCATTCCCCATTTCCCATCGGACAAGAGATGTTTGCCCATCAACATAATTTACGTGTTGAGGATCGCATGGTGTTTGCTGCAACAGTTCCCAGACCGAAGAGTTCCAATCACCAATTTCCCAGTGGTGTATTATGTATCGTGGGTCATCTCCAGTCTGCAAACCAACCAATGCTACTCCATACTTTTCCATTATCTCTTCAGCTGAAGATTCAGCAAGCATTATTCGCATATCAGGATTGTCTCTCTGCTTCGCTTGGCTGAGTAATCTCACACTTGAGTTGAGCAAAGCGCCTATCTTACCTTCTACACCCTTACATGTAATCGCATCAACACCCATAAAACAGTCAGAACTATTATCTACAGTATTCCACAATCCGAACAATATCACAAATGCTCCTGCTGCCGCAGAGGACTCAAATGCACCCTCGTTCAACTGGGCCAGAAATGACAACCGATGGCATGTAAGAATATGCTCGCGAAGTTTCTTGGTGGTCCGTAGGAAAATCCAGTTTTGCGGCAACACGATTGCGACGAATCCATTGGGCGTTTGACAGAACTTCAGGCAGCGCTCCATAAAAACAGTTGCAAGATCTGCTCGTGAGCGAGAATAATGTTCATCACAAAACTCGCCAAGCACATCAGAAAACTGCCCTCTCCCCAAATACGGCACATTCGTGGCGACAAGTGTGTACTTCCTTCCTAGGAGCCGCATAGCCTGGATGATGCCCTGCGCGGCGATGGAGGCTTCCTTCTCTTCATCGGTCGTATTGTCGAGGTGTTCGGCGAGGACTTCTGCGAGCGTATTGTAGTCGGTCTGATGCCAGAGATCGTTTCCGACAAGGTCTGGCGAAATGAGCGAACCGAGAATCGGCGCCTGCTGAAAGCAATCCCACAGCGCGCCCATGGAGCGGACGAGGTTTTCCTCGAAGAGCGATTCGTCGTTCGCCTCCACCACAAGCTTGTCCTCCTCGCCGGTCTGTTTGCGCGCGGCGCGGCGGGCGAGGCGCAGCCACTCGTCGCGCTTGCCGGAGGGCGCGATGCCGTCGCAGGCGATCTGAAGACGCGGCAGCTTGCGGTAGCCGCCTGCGTTCGGATAGCGCCAAGCTTCCAACGCCACGGCGAACGCGGCAAGTTCGACGCAGCGGCGGTCGAGTTCAAGGCCGTGGATGTTTTCCGAAAGGACCTTGTCTATCGCCGTCCGCTCGTCGAGGCCCTCCAGCTCCATCCGCATGGGAACGAGCATGAGCAAGGTCGCCACCAGGAAATGCCCCGACCCGTTCGCCGGATCGAGCATCGAAAACTCCGAAAGCGACGACGGCCATTTCTCGAACGCGCCGGAGGCAGGACGCCATTCCGTCCCGTCCTGGACCAGTCGCAGGTAGGCAAGCGGAATCTCTTCGGTGGAGACGGCTGCACGGGCCTCCTGTTCCGTCGCGAATTGCCTGCCCTTCAGCTTCGGCGCGGCATACCATGCGCCAAGCGTGTTGTCGAGAAGGAACGAGACCATATAGTTCTCGGTGAAGAGCTGCGTGACCGGCGCGAGTTCCTTCGCGCCAATCTTCACCTCGCTGGCGTTTACGGCGTCCTTCCGTTCCTTCTGCCAGAACTGGTAGATCCAGCCCAGCGAATCGGATGCGCCAAACGTCTCCGTGGCGAGCCCCTCCAAAAGCTCCTCAAGCCCCCGCACCTTGTCCGAGGCAAACTTGACCTTGAACGACAGCGTGTCCGGACGGAACACGCCCGGCAGCATTTTCGCCGCGCATTCAGACGCGAGATCCCACTTTGATCCAGCGCCAAGTTCTTCGGCCAGTTCAGCGGCCTCGTCCAACGTAATCGCAAGCGGCGCGCCTAAGCCGTCGTCGAACATCAACAGGTCGTTCTCGGCCAGGAAGCGAGCGAAGATCATCCGATGCCATTGTTCGTAGGCAATCTCCTCGACAAGCGCCTCCGTCCGCTGGTCGCATCCGTTCTCCGGCTTGGCGAGATGTTCGTCGCCGAGCGCGCGGGCATGGGCGCGGAGCTTGTTGCGAAGGTCGCGCGCCGCCGGGTCAAGGTGCGCCCCCGGCGCAGTCTCGGCCACGCAGAGCTGCCCAATCGCCTCACGCGCGGCGCTTTCCGCGATCACGCGCGCCTTTGAAATCGTGCGCTCAAGTTCGTTTCGCAGCGACTTCTCCAGTGCCTGTCGTATCATAGCGCGAAATACCCTCTCACCTGAAGAATGGAAATGAAAATTTGTTCCGCAACGAATGAAACTATAAATATAACGTGAAAAACAGCCGATTCAAGTGATTTCACATGTCGCAAATGGAAAACAAAAGAAAGCAAAACGGAAAGCAAAACGGAAAGCAAAATCACTTCTTCACCCTCCTATATCGCCTCATTTTTGTACTCGCCGTCGCCTCTACCATTTCAATCTCCCCACGCTTGCAAAGTTCAGAAAACAGCTTGGATACGGTCGCAATTGCCTTTTCCGGCAATTTCAAGATTTCTCGCGCCTCGGCGTTGTTGATGTCTGGAACGGCGTCAAGATACCGCAAGATTGATTCTATATTCTTGGCTTTGGTCTGTTTACGCGCCTTGGCATACTCGATCTTTTCCGAAACAGTCTTCCGTAGCCCGACATGCAGAATGTACTTCAGCCCGGAAGTTCGCCCCGTCGGTTCAATGAATTCCTTGTCGCACAACCCCTGAAGCGTCTGCCGCAACCGGTATTTGCTGACAAATGGCGCACTCTCGATCTGCGAAAAGGCAACAGCCTTCCCGTTTGCGAGTTGCCTAAGAACCAACAATTGGTCAACTGTAGGATCATATCCAACCTGCTTGCGATATTGAGCGGCCAGTTGCATAAGTTTCTCGGAAACCACGACACCTTCGACTCTGAAAATGACCGAGCTGTCGGTCTCTTCAGGCATTGGGAGATTCTTACCCTTCGACAACAAAGCAGTAAATATCTTGTCAAATCCGCTTCCCGCCTTTTCTGCATATCGAATCTCGCGCAGCGAATCCATTATAGCCGGATTCCGCGCATTTGTCTTCACAAGATAATTGTCAACCGTGATCCCTTCAGGGAACCGCCCTGGGCTTTCAAACTCAAGATAGGTCGGGTATTTCCGTATCTCGACAATCTGCTGGCGACTGTAATCGCGATGCGCCAGCGCGTTGATCAGCAATTCGCGCAGGACAACTTCGGGATAATCTTCTGCATATTCATGAAGCAGGTCGAAGTGAAACTCCCGTTGCTGAATCTCACTCTTCAATTGAGCGTAGCAACGCTGGGCGATCGCGACTATGTTACCGGAATACTCGTATTGGCGATAGGTGCCGTCTTCAAAATACCGTATGTACTTGACCTGACTGTACGGCAGCATCCGCAACGCCTTGTCTGTGCCGGCAAAGAGCAGCCCTGTCGTCGTTGGCAGGAATCGTCCGTCAACCTCTTCCATCCAGCCAAGCCCGTCACACAGTTCTGGCCAATCCTGTTGTATCCGAGGATTGTTGGCATTGACGGCCGCCAACAACGATTTGTATTCGGCGATACGCCGCATGTCTATCCAGGAAGGAACGCCTTCCACCGGTTCATGAGCCCAATCCCAGACCTTCCGATCGAATACTATGAGGCCCTTTTCCGCCTGAATAGTCGCCATCTCGCAGGGGTCGATCGCCCGATTGCCGTTGTTGCACCGAACCAGGAATTCACCGCGTGAGGTGCGGTGCAGTTGATTGCTGAACGGAATCTCCAGTACGAGCAAATCGACGCCCTGCACACGAAGTTTGTGCGGCGTCAAGGTAATCGACGGTGTTGTCCGGTTCTGTATCTGACTGATAAGTGCAAAGATTTTCTGCTGGTCGTATACGAATTCGGCATTGACCTCCTTGGTGCCGTCAACGACACCAACGAACAGGAATCCCCCCTTGGCGTTGGCAAATGCCACTACGTCACGAGCCAACTCTTCATAGTTCGGCGCGAAGTTCTTGAACGCCTTACCAAACATCTGCCTGTCCTCAAGGCGTTCCTTGAAGTCGACAATGTCGCATTCACCACGATCCAGGAGATCGTAGAACCATTGTTCGCTCAAGCGCGTCAACTTCCTCATAGCTCGTCCTCCTGCCAGAAATCAGTTTCGCGTGCTGTCACGCATCAACCCACGCTAACCGGTCCATCCTTCAGATCGTCTTTGACCATCTTTCCGATCTCGGCGAGCCAAGCGTCAACGGCAGCCTCGTCGCCCTGCTGGAACTGCCGCGATGGAATGCGCACAAACTTCAGCTGCGGCATTGCCGCCTGCGCCGCCGCCATCAGCGCTTCACTGAACTTGCCAGCCAATGCCTTCACTTTGTCGCTGAAAGCGGAGAGCGAAAGGAACTCGAGCGTGTTGTCGATTTCCGCCGCCGTGCCCGTGGCGACCGACGGTTCGTCGTTCAGAAGGCCGACATCAAACAGAAGGCGCGTCTTGTCTTCGTCACTCAGCTTCTTCCAGTTTTCATCGGCCACCAGCTTAGACTCGCCTTTCGCCGCCTCTGCGTCGTACTTCCCCATGAGGTCATTGAGCGCCTTTCTGAGGATGTCGGCAACTTCAGTCAGGACAGGTGCAACCGGGTCGGGATCGGCCAGCAGAAGCCGGTTTTCGATAATGGCCTTCACGTCGGCCTTCGGTTTCGCGTTCTCCGGCAGTTTGTCAGCGTAGCCGACAAGCGAACTCAAAAGCTCCCAGTTCTGCGTGCGCGAGGCAATCTTCTCCGACGTCTTGCGCCATTCGTCGTGCTTCTTGAGAAGGTCGCCAGACCTGTTGAATATCTCCATCAGAAGATCGTTGCCGCTCTTGGTTTTCAGCTCGTTTATATCGGCGAGCGACGGAATCTCCGGCAGAGGCGCTGCGCCGCCCGCGCGCTCTGCGTATTTCTGCATCTTGTCCAGAAACTCGCCTGCCGCTACGGGCAAATCCTCGTTCTTGATCTGCCTAACGAGGACAGTCGTGAAAAGCTGGCGGAGCTTCATCTTCTGCACCGCACCGATCACCACGGTCTGCGGACGGAAGGTAGTCACCGAGATTGTCTTGCGCTCCAGCTTCGTCGCCTCAATAACCTTGCCAGAAGCGTTCTTGGCTTCGACGTCCCCGCTTGTGGTGAGCATTTGGAGTGCGCCTTCGATCGCGTCCTTCGTCCAGCCGTACGGAGCCGCCGAGAAATAGTCGCGAACCTCCTGTCCTGTCTTGCCCGGCCCGAGATACTGCAGGACGCGCTTGCAGAGCGGCTGTTCGTTCGCATTGCCGTTCCACCCCACCTCCACGAGCGCATCAGCCACTCCTTTTTGCGCCTTCGAGAGTACCGTTGCCCAGCCAAGGTTATCAGAATGCGTGAACTCCGAATAGAGGCGTCCGGCGGCAACAAGCGATGCATTCAAGATGCGGTCCTGCAATGTCGCACCCTCGGTCACTTCCGCGCCGCCGCCCTGATAGACGACCGCCTGGTCGAACATGTCTTTGATGAGAGCCTCTATGCGGTTCTTGGCAGAGTCTCGGATCGACTCCATCGCACTACGCGCCTCACGCCCCTCGACAGAGCTGGGGGACCCCTTCACGCTGAGCGTATGTTCAGCGGCCCGGAAGTCCACCAACGCCGAACGAAATGAATCCGGCTGGATTTTGGGCGCATAGACATAGACCACGGAAGATGTCAACCCGGCACGCTGGGCGTCCTCGCGTACGGTCTGAGAGGAAGCGTACCACTGGTCGCGGATGTACACCGTGATGCCTCTCTCGTTCTCCTTGGTGAGTTCCTTGTTGATGACAACCTGGATGTCGCGTGGTGTCTTTGAATCACCCTGCACGATCTTCCGCTTTGTCAGCATCGCGTCGAACTGTGCGCGAACCTTGTCCTGGCGGAACATGTCAAGCTTGTGCGTCTCCTGCTTGAGAGCAGATCGCTGAGCGTTGAACTCCGCCCGCCATTCTGCGCTCTCCTTTGTCTGCACATGATACTCATCGCCTATCTTCTGCAGCGCGTGGCATTGGTCGAGAAGCGCCGGAAGCTTCGCACGGAGTTCCGCGCTCCCGGCGGTCAGGTCCGTGAGCATCAGATCCGCCAGCGTTTCGTTCGTTGCGCTCAATCCAAGCGCCGAGTTGGATTCGGAGACCTTGTTGATGAGGAACACCAGGCCGCAGGCGCGTGCGACCAGTTTTTCGTCCTCGTTCGCGGATGCGTGGAGCTGCATCACGTCATCGTAGAATTCACGCGGCAGCTTGCCGCTCTGAAGCAGCTTGGAACTCAGGTCGAAAAACAGATAATCCGCAGGTGCCACCGTTCCCAGAGGCTTGTCTGCACCCTCCTTGGCGAGTCGCAGGTTCATCTTCAGGAGATTGCGGAGCTGGCCGTCCGTACCCGTCGCGTCAAGCGTGAGCAGCGCACGCTCCCAGAAGCGGCGGCGTGTCGGCAGGACTGGATAATCGGCGGCAAGCGACGCAAGGTCTTCCTGTCGATACTTGAGTTCCGTGTTCTGGAGATGCCGGGAAATCTCGCCAATGTGATCGACCAGCAGGTTCTGCACCGCGTTCAGCTTCTCGGGCTTCTTGCGCAGGACGACCTGACGGACGACGGAGGTAATATCCGTGTCGGACAGCTGGACTGTGATGTTGAAACGCCCGACGATCTTCTGGAGAATCGGCGTGCCGGAAAGTGCGGACTGGCCTGTCGCCACAAGCATGATCCGCCCCTTGAACTTCTTCGACAGCGCCTCCGCTACTTCCTGCACACAGATCGCGCGGTCAGAATCCTCGCCGATGAACTGCTGCGCCTCGTCGAGAACGATCAACGTCAGCGGCATCTTGCCATCCTTCACGAGTGCGGCGTTCAGCGTCTTGATCATGTCCTCGGTGCTGATCGACGCCGGATCGTTCTCGCCGAACATTCCCAGCAGGATCTGGCGCGTGGCAGCGGCATCGCCGAACCGGTCCGGGCTTACCTTGATCAGCGCATTGCGGAGAACCGGCGACACGAGCATGTTCTCCACCTCGTGGTTCCAGTCCTTGCCCTTTGACGCGATCTCCGCCTTGACCGCATCCTCAAGGCCCTCTCCGCGAAGCCAGAGAATGAACTTCGACTGCTGGTAGGACTCGGGGAGGCCTACCGAGCGAAACACGATCTGAAGAAGAGCCAGCTTGGCGTCGAACGTGCCGCCACCGACAAGTTTGCCCATCGCCGCATGAATGCCACCATGACGCTTGGCCTGAACGGACAATTCCTTCAGGAGATTCTGCACCTCTGCCGGAAGCGGCTTCACATCACGCGGCAGAGTCCCGTCCTGTAGCGGCGTGTTCGTCCACAAATACGCCAGCATCTTCACGAGGTGCGACTTGCCGGAACCATAGAAGCCGCTGATCCATGCGGCGGGCTGCGTATCGTGCGCCAGATTCGCGAGGTACGAATCGAGGATGCGAACGAGGCCCTGTTCATACTGGCCTTCGCACACGAACGTCGAAAGCTCGTACTTCAGAACTGCGTCCGATCCCTTTGACACTTCCGCAACGCCATCGTTCGGCAACGCGAAGTTCAAGAGATCATCATTGGCGTAGCATTCTTTGTTCAGCATGGCGTCTCCTTGAGATCAAGCTCCAAGAACGATGGCGAGATAATCCCACCCATCGTATCCATCAAGCAAACGAAGATTGTTGTTGGTGTAGGTTCCAGGGAAAAACACAAGAAGACGTCCCTTCACGAAAGGGGCGACCTTCTCGACAAGCTCCTTGACGGTCTGCAGACCAAAGAGCGCACCGGTTCCCATGATTGACACCACAGCGTTGGGGTCATCGGCAACGGTACCGGCGTCTTTTCTGATCCGCGCTTCAAGGTACGGCAGAAACTTGCGCCGTGTGTAGGACGGGAGGGTCTGGGGACTGTCGAAGTATTCCTCGGCATATTCCTCCTCACCCAGCCAGTCGCCAAATGCCGACTCGATATCAAGGAGCCGCCATCCGTGTCCGCAAAGCTTCGTGGCTGTCTCGAACTCCGAGACCGTTGCACGTAACCGGCGTTCATCGGCAGGCAAGTAAACGCCCAGAACCACGCGTTGCATCGGCGATTCATCCGGCCGCCACGGGAGTGCGATGTGCTTGCGATACAATTCGAGAAGTTCGGACACACGGCTCATGGCAATGCTCCTGTTAGCGGTTCAAAACCGATCTCCATAACATCGGCGATATGCTTGAACTTAATCAATCCCTGGCGAGCCGCCGATTCGGCAAGCGTGATCATCTGAATGCCAGACACGTCCAGAAGAGATGCCATCCGCGTCTCGAAGAGCCCCGCGCCGTCCTTGCCGTCGAGGTAGCCAAGATACATCGCAAAGACGACGTTCTCTGGCATCACGACGGCATTGCGACGGATACGCTTGCTCACCCCCTCGACAAACCCCGCCTGATACCAGCAGGAATTAAGGGAACGCCCGATGGAACGTACGCTGGCATCGGAATAGTAATTGCCATAGCGCGCCTTGACCCAAGCCGCCGTCTTCTCCGGCGTTACCTCATCTCCGGGTTTGAGAGGGAGAAAGTAATCGGCAGATGCGCGGACGAGCTGATCGGTAATCCATGTCCGCTGCAAAGCCAGAAGCGGGTGGGCCTCTTTCGACCGAGACCACAGTTTATGGAACACGCAATACACAGGGTCGGAGAAATCCAAACCATAGAGACGACGCAGACGATTTACCGCATCCTTGCGCGAACCCAACGTTGGTTTGCTCACGCAATTCTCTTCCATGATCGCTCTCTGGTAATCATCAAAAGGTACACCGAATTGAGGCACTGCATCCAACAGAGCCTCAATCTCCGCGACCATGATCGTTCGCGCACTCACAGTCGTCGATTCCGACAGTATGAGTCTTCTATCCAAGTTGTCTTCCTTTTTTGCTTGAATCTAAAAGCATAGTTATATCATATTTCAGTCCGCGCGCGCGAGTTTCCAGCGCAAAAGTTGGATGTTTAGCGCGTCGCGGTTGGCAGGTTAAGCGGGCTTCAGCGTGAAGTTGAATAAGTCAGGCGTTGTCTGTATGCTTTCTTGTGTAGACAAAACACAAGGAGGCAAGTATGGACATGAAGACATCCAAGCGGATCCCACCCGGGACGCCGAAATATCACCGCCTGACAAGCGAGAATCATATCATAATTTGGACGCTGAAGAAAGAGGGCAAGTCGGAAACGTACATTGCCGGGTGCACCGAGTCTTTTTTGCAAAAAGCTTAGATCTAGGCTTGATTTCAGCCGTATGTTATAGTATACTATCACACATGAAGACCGCAACAGGCAAATCGCCCCGCACGAGGGCCAAGATCATCGCAGAACTCGCGTCGCTGCCCGGCGCAATCCAAGGGAAGATATGCGAGGACAAGAGGAGGCTGGCCAACGGAGCCACCGCCGTCTACCACAACCTCCAGTACTGGGCCGACGGACGCAACCACACCGTCCGCATCCCCAGGGACAAGCTGCCAGCCTTCCGCGAGGCGGTCAAGGGCGGCGCGACGGCAAAGAGACTGCTCGCGGAGCTGACGAAAGCCGACGCCGAGTCAATCCTCTCCTCCGAATCCCCTCTAAAAAAAAACTCGCGCAGCTCGTCCTGAGGGGCGCCGCGAAGATCCACGCCGTCGTCGACGCCGCCGCGAGCTCCATAGAGCGCGACGGAATCGCCTGCACCTCGAAGCTCGAGCAGACGCTCTTCGACGACATGAACGGGCTGTGCCGCGAGCTCATGGCCGAGCTCCTCGCGGCAGGCGCCGCCACAGCGAGGGACTACGGGCCCGAGGCGGACGAGCGCAACGCCGGGAACCACGGCAAGCGCATCGTCACGCTCTTCGGAGAGCTCCCCGAGATCAGGCGGACGTACTACTGGAGCGAGGACAGGCGCGCCGGCCACTATCCGTTCGACGACGGGCTGGGGCTGGTCGGGCGCTACACCCCCGCCGCGGCAAACGAGATGGCGCGCTACGCCGTCAGCCATCCGTACAGGGACGCCGCGGAGGCCTTCTCCAGGTGCCACGCCTTCAAGGTCTCGCCGGACACGATCCGCGAAATCGTCGGAATGCGGCGCGACGAGTCGTCCGCGTTCGTCAAGGGGAGCGGAGACGGGACAAGGGACGCCGACGACGAAAAGGCGCGCGTCGTCTGCGTCATGGCCGACGGCACAGGCATGCCGATGCGCAAGGAGTGCCTGAAGGGAGCCAAGGGCAGGGACGGTCGGGCCAAGACGCGGGAAGTCAAGGCGGGCGCCATGTTCGTCGCCTCGAAGACGAAGGACAACGAGCCCCACAGGGACCTCGACACGACGA
>OQVT01002028.1_pt1 | contig 12998 bp, 6 predicted proteins | sample 1691561 | NCBI WGS metagenome assembly OQVT01 (sample SAMN03418260, study PRJEB22391) | human gut metagenome | biome: human-gut; feature: organic feature; material: feces | host: Homo sapiens | place: Tanzania | collected 2013-01 | reverse complement strand
CATTCTTGAACCATGCATTGTGGTATCCGATACCGGCATCGTTGTCAGTAGGAGCACGATATGCATCGAGCTTAGGACCATTGCCATCCTTGATGATATCCTGGCTGCCATACTTCAGGCTATAGATAGCACCGGTATTCAGGTCGAATGCCACCTGGAAGTTGCCACCATTGATGTTGGCACGCTTAGCCGCCTTATCTACCGAAAGCTTCATCGCCTTACCGTTCTTGGCAACAGTAGCGATAGAAGGAGCAGCAACATCAGCGCCCTTCACTCTCAACTGCTCTTCCATCTGAGGATAACCCTTGGCTGCCCATGGCATATCCTTACCCAGAAGGAACTGAACCGTTACGAAGTACTCGCTCTTTGGATCGAGGCTTGCATAATCGTATGGCAAGGTATAGAAGCCCTTCTCACGAGGACCCACGATATTCTTGGCACCCTGCAATGGCTGATTCTTTGAAATGCAGACACCATCCTTATAGAGAGACCATACAATCTGGTAATTCTTGAGAGGCTCGAAGTAGTTCTTGTTGAAGATTTCAATCTGTCCCTGCTTCATATCTACAGCCTTCACGCCTACATTCTGATAAACCTTCTTTACCTCATAGTACTGAGCCTTAGGTGAGAAGTCTGGGCGAACGATACCATTCATACAGAACATACCATCGTTTGGCTTGTTGTCCTTACCGAAGTCACCACCGTATGCCCAGTAGGTCTTGCCGGTTACAGGATCCTGCTTGTCAAGAGCCTGGTCAACCCAGTCCCAGATAGCTCCACCCATGAAGAAGTTGGTGCTCTCGATGGCATCCCAGTAATCTATCAGGTTACCGCAGGCATTACCCATAGAGTGAGCATACTCAGAGATGTGGAACGGATACTTCAGCTTGTACTTGCCCTGTACGGCTCCCTGAACCCAGGCGATGGAAGGATACTGGTTAGAACCCATATCCACGATATCATTGTTGCGCTCGTACTGAACAGGGCGACTGGTATCGTAAGCCTTGATGGCATTGTAGCAATCTACGAAAGTCTTGCCAGGACCAGCCTCGTTACCCAAACTCCAGATTACTACAGAAGGATGATTCACGGTAGCGTGTACCATCTCCATGTTTCTGGCGATATGAGCGTTGCGGAACTCTGGAACATGAGAAAGACTCTGCTTGCCATAGTAGTACTCATGGCTCTCGAGGTTAGCTTCATCCTCCAGATAGATACCATACTTATCGCAGAGATAATACCAGTAAGGTGCATCAGGATAGTGGCAGTTGCGCACATGGTTGATGTTTCCACGCTTCATCAGGAAGATTTCGTTCTCCATCTGCTCGCGGGTAGCAGTATGACCTAACAGCGTATTGTTCTCATGACGGTTGACACCCTTCAGCTTGATAGGCTGTCCGTTGAGATAGTAGTATCTTCCAGCCAATCCGAACTCATCCTTCTCGGCAGGAGTCTCCTTGATTTCCACCTTTCTGAAACCAACGATGGTAGAGAAGGTCTGAACCGTTCTGCCCTTGGCATCCTTCAATTCTCCTACCAATGTATAACGGTAAGGAGCTTCTGCACTCCAGAGCTTCACCTTGTTGGCAGCATCGAGCGTAGTTTCAAGAACAATCTCTCCCTTGGAATTCAGTTTTCCTACGAGAGGAGTAGAAGCTGTAACGCCTTCCATCAGATCATTGTCGTCGGAATAGAGACGGTTGGCATAGAGTGAATACTGCAAGGTATAACCCTTGATGGCCTTCTTGGAAAGGTTTTGCAACTGGGCAGTGATATGCAAGGTGGCATGGCTGTAGGTTTCATCCAGGTCAGGAATAGCCTTGATGTCTCTTACCTGAACCTGTGGTTTGGCAACCAATGCCACGGTGCGGAAGATACCAGGCAAGCGGAACATGTCCTGACTCTCCAGGAAAGAACCGTCTGAATGGCGATAAACCTCTACAGCTACAGTATTCTCCTCACCCTCCTTATTAAGATAAGGTGTAATGTCGAATTCAGCCAGGTTGCGTGAGTTCTTGGAGAATCCCACATACTTACCATTTATATATAGGTAGAAGAAAGAATCTACACCATCGAAGTTCAGATAGATCTGCTGTCCCTTCCAGTCTGCAGGTACGGAGAAGGTTCTGCGATAAGAACCCACCTCATTGCGGTTGCGATAGGTCATCCAGTTGGTAGGAGGTGTACGCATCACTCCACCCTTCCAGTCGTTCATCGGCTGCCAGGAGTGCTGGAAGATGACACGCTGGTTAGAATAGAGCGGATCTCCATACTTGTTGTTTCCATCTTTCTGCAGTCCTGCCAGATTCCAGTTCATAGGCACCTTGATATCGTCCCACTGAGAGACATCATAGTCTGTACGGTAGAAATCCTTAGGACGCTTATCAGGATTTGGAGCCCAATGGAACTTCCATAATCCATCGAGAGATTTCCAGTAAGAACTGTTTTCTGGTAAAACCTTTCTCGCCTCTTCGACATTGCGGAACGAGAAGAACCAAGCATGTGGCTGCTGCTTGTTGACAGCTACGGAATCAGGACTTTGCCACTCCCATCCCGTAGGCGCAGCCTGCTGATTGTAGAAGTAGCCTCCTAAAGTACCATCTGCCCATGCTGATGAGCAAATGAGTCCGGTTAAAAGTAATAAATAAGTTTTCTTCATAAGTTGATGTTATTGTTTCTAATTATTTCCTTTGCAAAGTTACGCTTTTATTTTGAAAAGGCAAAATAGTAGAAGGGAAAAAGCGAGAAAACACCCGATTTTTTGAGATAAGCCTTTAATCTTTGCCCTACCCGATGATTTTTTGCACGAAAAACTTGGCGGAATCACAGAAAAGCTGTATCTTTGTCGCATATAAACAATCTTATGGCAATATAGATATACTAAATATATTATTAATTAATAAATTCAATCTTAAACAAAGACATTTATGGTAAACAGATTCATTCTTAATGAAGTTTCCTATTTCGGTCCAGGTGCCCGCAAGGAGCTTCCTACAGTAATCGCTAGTCGTGGTTGGAAAAAAGCTTTGGTTGTAACAGACAAGGGCTTGATGAAATTTGGCGTTGCCAAGATGGTACTCGACGTACTTGACGAGGCAAACATCGCTTACGAGGTATTTGATGACGTAAAGCCAAACCCAACAGTTTCCAATGTTACTGCAGGTATTGAGGCTTGCAAGAAAGCCGAGGCAGACTTCATCATCGCTATCGGTGGTGGCAGTTCTATGGATACGGCAAAGGGTATCGGCGTGGTTGTTACCAACCCAGAGTTTGCCGACATCGTTTCTCTGGAGGGAGTCGCTCCTACCAAGAACAAGTGCTTGCCTATCGTTGCTCTTCCTACTACAGCTGGTACCGCAGCAGAGACAACCATCAACTATGTGATTATCGACGAGAAGCGCCAGCAGAAGATGGTATGCGTGGATCCTAACGATATTCCAGCCGTTGCAATCGTAGATGCAGAGCTGATGTACTCTTTGCCAAAGGGTCTCACCGCAGCTACCGGTATGGATGCGATGACTCACGCTATCGAGGGCTTGATTACCAAGGCAGCTTGGGAGATGAGTGATATGTTCGAGCTCAAGGCTATCGAGATGATTCATAAGTACCTGCCTATCGCTGTGAATGATCCTACCAATCCTGAGGGTCGCAACGGTATGGCTGTAGCTCAGTATATTGCCGGTATGGCATTCTCTAATGTTGGTTTGGGCGTTGACCATGGTATGGCTCATCCAATGAGTGCCCTTCATGACGTTCCTCACGGAGTAGCTTGTGCCATCCTGCTTCCTACCGTGATGCGTTTCAATACGGATATTGCCAACTTGATAACAGATTTTACCGCTGGGATTTTTGTGACAGGCATGAAAATTGCCATGCCATTAACCTTTTCCATTCTTTTGACTAACGTATCTCTAGGTGTATTGGCTAGAACCATGCCTCAGATGAATATATTTGTGGTAGGTATTCCCATGCAGATTGTGATAGGTATTTTTACTGTTGCAGTGATTATGCCTTTTTATGTGATGTTTTTGGATGTGTTGTTCAATGAAATGTATGGCAATATTTCCATTGCCCTACGGGCATTACAATAGAAAAGACAGTAAAGACAGAGGCAGTGGCCAGGTGGATTTTGTTTTTGATTTACAGCTTTTTGCTGGTGAGAAAACAGAGGAGCCAACGGCCAAGCGCAAGCAGGATGCTCTGAAAAAAGGCCAGGTTGGCCGCAGTCAGGAAATCAGTGCTGCCTTTGTGCTATTGGCAGGATTTTTCGTACTGAAGATGTTAGGCTCCACAGCGGTGGAGGAGGTTATGAATTATACTGTTTACATTTTCGGTAATCTGAATTTCGATGTAAACGAGGAATCCATTATGCAGCTGTTTATTGGCATAGTGATTTTGCTGGCCAAAACAGCCATGCCCTTGATGGTTTTTATTATGATTATTGGCCTGGCTATGAATGTGGCTCAGGTGGGCTTTAATTTTTCCACGGAGAAGCTCAGCTTCAATCCTGGCAGGTTAAATCCTATCAGCGGTTTTGGCAGAATTTTTTCCAAGCGTTCTCTGGTGGAATTGGTAAAGTCATTGTTTAAGATTGCTATTATCGGTTCATTGGTTTATGTTTATTTGTCCGATGAGCTGTTCCAGATGCCTAAGTTGATTTTTACGGATATTTTCTCCGGAGCAGCTAAGGTGTCGGATATAGTTTTTGATTTGGCCTTCAAGATTATCGGCCTGTTTATGATTATGGCTGTTCTGGATTTTATGTATCAGAAATGGCAGAACAATCAGGATTTGAAAATGAGTAAGCAGGAGGTTAAGGAGGAATTCAAACAGCAGGAAGGTGATCCCCAGATTAAGGGTAAGATTCGCCAGAAGCAGCGTCAGATGGCTATGTCCAGAATGATGCAGGAGGTGCCCAAGGCGGATGTTATTATCACCAACCCTACTCATTTTGCCGTGGCCCTGAAATATGAAAGCGGCATGACGGCGCCAGTGGTGCTGGCCAAGGGCCAGGACGCGGTGGCGCAAAAAATTAAGGGCATTGCCAGAGATAATAGGGTTCCTATTGTGGAAAACAAGCCTTTGGCCAGAGCCCTCTATGCTGCAGTTGAGGTGGGAGGCAGTGTGCCTCAGGAGCTGTTCAAGGCAGTGGCAGAGGTTTTGGCATATGTATATAAGCTTAAACATCGCCATAGAAGGCGTTATGCATAGAATATGAAAAGTGTCAGGAGATAGAATATGGCTGCACCTGAAATGACTGCCGGCAAGATCGGCTTTGTAAAAAAATATAGCGACGTAATGATAGCAGTAGGCATCGTAACCATTGTTGTTATGATGATTATTCCGTTGCCTACAATATTGCTGGATTTGCTGCTGTGTATGAATATTACTCTGGCACTGGTGGTAGTAATGAGCGCCATCTACAATGTGGAGGCGCTGGACCTTTCCGTATTTCCTTCCTTGCTGCTGATTACTACCTTGTTCCGCTTGGCGCTGAACGTTTCCTCAACACGGCTTATTCTGCTGGAGGGCTATGCAGGAGAGGTTATTAGCTCCTTTGGTAATTTCGTAGTTGGTGGTAATGCAGTTGTAGGTTTCATCATCTTCGTTATTCTGATTATCATTCAGTTCCTGGTTATCACCAAGGGTGCTGAGCGTGTAGCTGAGGTATCTGCCCGCTTTACCTTGGACGCTATGCCAGGTAAGCAGATGGCTATTGATGCGGATTTGAATCAGGGTGCTATTACAGATGCTGAAGCCAGTGAGCGGCGTAAAAAGATTCAGCGCGAGGCTGATTTTTACGGCGCTATGGATGGTGCCAGCAAATTCGTTAAGGGCGATGCCATTGCGGCAATTATTATCATTATCATCAACATTACCGGTGGTTTTGTTATTGGTATGGTACAGCGTAATATGACAGTGGAGCAGGCCCTGCAGAACTACACACTGTTGACTGTAGGTGAGGGCTTGGTAAATCAGATTCCTGCCCTGTTGATTTCTACAGCTACCGGTATTATTGTTACTAGAGCTGCTTCCGAAAGCAATTTGGGCTATGATTTGATTCATCAGCTGGGAGCTAAGCCAAGAGTTTTCTATATTGTCTGTGGCGTGCTGTTGGCTATGGCCTGTGTGCCAGGTTTGCCAGGAGCGCCTTTTGCCATCTTGGCTGCTGTCTGTGGCCTTATTGGTCGTCAGATTTCCAATGGAGACAAAAAAGTACAGGAAACTGCCGTGGTGGAGAAAAAGGAAAAGACAAAAACAGAGGCCAACAAGCCGGAAAATATTGTTTCTCTGTTGCAGGTAGATCCTATGGAGCTGGAGATTGGCTACAGCTTGATACCTTTGGTTGATACTGGTCAGGGCGGCGATTTGCTGGATCGTATTGTGATGATTAGACGACAGTGCGCTTTGGAACTGGGACTTGTGGTGCCAACCATTAGAATCAGAGATAATATTCAGATTAAGCCTAATGCCTATATTATTAAGCTTAAGGGTGTTGAGATAGCCAAGGGAGAGCTGCTTTTAGATCATTATCTGGCTATGAATTCCGGTACTGTATTTGAAGAAATACAGGGTATTGATACCATTGAACCAGCCTTTGGCCTGCCAGCTTTGTGGATTCCAGAGGCTTCCAGAGAGCAGGCTGAGCTAAATGGTTATACTGTGGTAGATGCTGTATCCGTATTGGCTACTCATCTTACAGAGGTTATTAAGGCTCATGCTGATGAAATTCTGGGCCGTCAGGAAACTCAGAATCTTATTGATAATGCTAAGAAAAACAATCCATCCCTTGTGGACGAGGTGGTACCAGATCTTTTGGGTGTGGGAGATATTCAGAAGGTTTTGGCCAACCTGCTTAAGGAGCGGGTGTCTATCAGGGATATGACTACTATTTTGGAAGTATTGGCAGATTATGCTCAGGCCACCAAGGATACTGAGATATTGACAGAGTATGTACGCCATGCTATGGCAAGACAGATTACCCAGCAATATACTCAGAACAATCAGCTGACCTGTATTACCTTGGACCCTGCTATTGAAAACAGGATTGCGGGAGCTGTACAGAGAACAGAGCGAGGTTCCTATGTGAGCCTGGACCCTGATACCATGCAGAAGTTGCTGAACTCCCTTACCAAGGAGCTGCAAAAGCTGACAGATATGGGCTATCAGCCAATTGCCCTGACCAGTCCTACCGTGCGCTTGTATTTTAGAAAGCTGGTAGAGCGTTCGGTGCCAGGAATTATTGTTCTGTCACATGCGGAGATTGATCAGTCTGTTGAGATTCAGATTATAGGGGTGGTGAAGTTATAAATGCAGATAAAGAGCTTTAAGGCACCTACTCTCAAGGAGGCTATGGCTAATGTTAAGTCAGAGCTGGGAGTAGATGCAGTAATTCTTCATACAAATAAAATTAAAAAAGGCGGTATCTTGGGATTCCATGCCAAGGAAATTGTGGAGGTTATTGCAGCTGTTGAGGACGAGCCAGTAGCAAAGGAACAGAAGCCTGCTATGGATACTGGTGCTGCCTCTGAGGCGGTATTGCAGGCGGCAGCGGCAGCCAGAGCCAGCAGAAATTCTGCACCAGAGCCAGAGCCACAGCCTATACAGCCCCAGCCTACAGGGAATTTTACGCCTCGAAATATGGTAAGCCAGTATCAGACAGCTGGCACTATAGAGGCTATTAGCCATGCTATGGCACAGAATACCCCTAGTCCCACCTTTGGCGAAGTTTTAGCCAGTGTTAATAAAGCCCAAGAGCAGGCAGGTCAGCCAGTGGTTAATGAACAAGCTGCTTCGGTGGCACCACCTGTTGATATGAATCCTGGTGTAGAGCAGCCAGTGGTAAAGGAAGAACCGGTTGAGCCTGTTAGTGTGGTTGAAGAAAAATTAGTTAGTGCAGAGTCAGATGCAGAACAATTGACTACGGAAAAGGAAGTTGAGACGGCTTCTGAAGATTCTACTGATTTGGATGTTAAGGAACAGGAAATTTTGGATTTGCAGAATCAGCTGGAGGAAATGAAATCCATGCTGGTGGAAATGAGCCGCAACAAGGATGAAGCAGGCGGCATACCTAATTTACAGCGGGCTATGGAGGCTCAGGGAATCAGCCAGCATGTTTTGGAGGATATGATTTCCAAGCTGAACGGTACGGAGATTCTGGCACCGCAGAATTCTATCAAGGCATTGAAAGCATTGGAGAAATATGTTCGCAAGGCCATTCGAATCGCCAACGGCATTACTCTGTATTCTGACAAGCCAAAGATTGTGGCTTTGATAGGCCCTACTGGTGTAGGCAAAACCACAACTCTAGCCAAGATTGCTGCTAAATTTGTTCTGGAAGAAGGGGCCAAGGTGGCTTTGATTACAGCAGATACCTATCGCATTTCTGCTGTGGAGCAGCTAAAAACTTATTCTGATATTCTGGGCTTGCCTTTGGAAATTGTTTATAATCCACAGGCACTTCAGGAGGCTATTGAAAAGCATCGGGACAAGCAGCTTATTTTGCTGGATACAGCTGGCAGAAGTCAGTACAATGCTTATCAGATGAAGGAGCTTAGCGAGCTGTTGAATATAGATGCTGATATTGAAAAGCATCTGGTTATGAGTGCTACCACCAAGACCAGTGACGGACTGGAGCTTTTGGATAATTTCTCCTTGTGTAAGCCGGACAGGGTGATTTTTACCAAGGTGGATGAAACCAAGACTCATGGCATAATCTTGAATATTTTGCATAGACGTAAGGCGGCTTTGTCCTATTTGACTAATGGTCAGAGTGTGCCTGATGATATTGAGCCTGCTAGTATTGAAAAATTAGCGGAGTTGTTGCTGAGGTAAGAGGGTATGGATGATCAGGCTACCAGGCTGAGAATGCTTGTAGAGGGGAAAATTACAAAAGAAGATACAATGGACTCCGGAAGATTGCAGGGAAGCTCTCAGAGCATGGCCCATCAGCCAGTTAGTCAGGGAGCCAGAGTTATTGCTATTACCAGCGGTAAGGGAGGCGTAGGCAAAACCAACCTTACGGTGAATCTAGCCATTGCCATGGGGAAAAAAGGCAAACGCGTGGTAGTGGTGGATGCAGATCTTGGCACAGCCAACGTGGATGTATTGCTGGGAACCAGTTCCCGTCAGACCATGATGTCTTTGGTTAATGAAGGTGTAGAGCTGGAGGATGTGCTGATACGGGGGCCTTACGGAGTCAGCTATATATCTGGCGGCTCTGGTATGGAGCACGCCGGAGAGCTGTCTACTATTCAAAGGCAGGTTATTTTTAATAAGCTGGCTGGCTGTGATGATTGGGCAGATATTATTTTGGTGGATACTGGCGCCGGGGTAGGCAAAAATGTTTTGGACTTTATTATGGCCTCTGACGAGGTCGTTTTGGTTACTACGCCAGAGCCAACCTCCTTGACAGATGGATATGCGGTTTTGAAGGCATATTGCAGTTTGGGAGCCAAGCAGCCTATAAGATTGGTGGTAAATCGTGTTTTTGACCTTATGGAGAGTCATGAAACCGCCAACAAGCTTATTTGTACAGCAGATAAATTTCTCCATATGAAATTGGAATCCTTGGGATTTATTTTAGACGATAACAATATGATGCGGTCTGTTAGAAAACAGGTTCCTATTATGGCTGCATATCCGGATTCTTTGGCCTCTAAATGTATAGCCTCCTTGGCTGATTCCTTGTTGACAGGCAGAGAACAGCAGGTGAAAATGGGCTGGCAGGGGTTTTTACGAAAATTTTTTCATAACGTTCGTTAATATTTTTGCAATAATATGTGTTTTTAGATAAAATAGAAGAAAAGGCAAGATTTTTCAGTAACCAAAAGATGAATTTGGTTGCTTTATACTGATTTACTATGAGGGGATACCAATGAGTGGTTTTAAAGGCACAAAATTAGCTGCAGACAAGGTAATAAAGATTGGCTCACGACTGGAGTTCTATCCAGAGGAAGCCTCGGAAGGTGTAAGCAGCCGTGTAGAAGAAATCAAAAATGGCAAAATATTGGCGGCTATGCCCATGAACGAAAAAGGCGTACCAATTATTCCTAGACCGGGAGAAGCTATGATGGGTAAAACTCCGGGAGATGGATGTTTTTACAAGTTTAGTACCCATTACTTGGATAAGGCCAGGGAAGGAAATATTCCTGTTTGGATTGTTACGATCCCATTGGCTGAGGCACGCAAGATTCAGGCTGACTACGAGGTTGGCGAGGATGTGAGCGAGAAGGTTGATTTCAATAAGTTTGGCCGTCGTGCCATCCTGAACCTTCGTCAGACATTGGCGTCCAAGATTCTCGAGCTGGAGCATGACTCATTGTACAACAAGTACAAGGACCGTGTGGGTCAGGTTATCTCTGGTGAGGTATATCAGGTATGGAAGCGCGAAGTGCTCATTGTAGACGATGAGAACAATGAGTTAATCCTGCCTAAGTCAGAGCAGATTCCTGCCGACGTATATCGTAAAGGTGAGACAGTGCGTGCCGTCATCCTGAGAGTGGACAACGAGAACAACAATCCAAAGATTATCCTCAGCCGTACAGCTCCCATCTTCTTGCAGCGACTCCTCGAGGCCGAAGTGCCTGAGATCAATGATGGTCTTATTGCCATCCGTCGCATAGCACGTATGCCTGGCGAGCGTGCCAAGATAGCAGTAGAGTCTTTTGATGAGCGCATAGACCCAGTAGGAGCCTGTGTAGGTGTAAAGGGAAGCCGTGTACATGGTATCGTGCGCGAGCTTTGCAACGAGAACCTCGACGTTATCAATTACTCAAGCAACATCAAGCTCTTCATCCAGCGTGCGTTGGCTCCTGCCCAGATTACCTCAGTCAATATCGACGAGGAAAATCACAAGGCAGAGGTGTATTTGCAGCCAGAGGAGGTAAGTTTGGCTATTGGTCGTGGTGGTATGAACATCAAGTTGGCTTCCATGCTCACCGAGTATACCATCGATGTATTCCGTGAAATCAATGAGGCAGATGCTGATGAGGATATCTATCTGGACGAGTTCTCTGACGAAATTGACCAGTGGGTGATTGATGCCATCAAGGGTATTGGTCTTGATACCGCCAAGCAGGTGCTGAAGGCTCCACGCAACATGCTGATTGAGAAGGCAGACCTAGAAGAGGAAACTGTTGACAGTGTCTTGAAAGTATTGCGTGCCGAGTTCGAAAATTAATAAATAAAAAAGAAGGAGATAGAAAGTATAAATATGAGCATCAGATTAAACAAAGCACTACGTGAATTGAACATAGGACTTCAGACGGCAGTTGAATTCCTGGAAAAAAGAAACGAATTAGGGGAGGTGAAAGCCGAACTGAACTTCAAGTTGAGCGACGAACAATATAAGGCGCTCAATGATGCCTTCAGTCAGGATAAGGAAGTTCGTAATCAGGCAGAAAAGCTCTTCACTAAGAAGACCAAAGAGAAGAAGCGTGCACCAGAGCCTAAGGACAACCGCGCCGAAAGCATCCTCGAGTCAAGCCGCCAGCAGCAGTTTAAGCCGCTGGGCAAGATTGACCTGGACCAAATCGGCAAGGCAAATGCTGCTCAGTCTGCTGCTCCTAAAAAGACAGAGGCGAAGGAAACAGAGACTGCTGCCGTCAGTCCTGCGCCAGTAAACAATGCTCCTAAGAAGGAGGAAAAGCCTGTTGAGACAGCTCCTGTAGTAGAAAAAACTCAGAAGTCTGATGTAGAGTCTGTTGCCAAGCAGCCAGAAGTTAAGGCGGAAAATAAGTCTGAAAAGGTGGAAGTCAAGCCTGTCAACAAGCCAGGAGCTAAGGAAAGTAAGCCTGAGGTGAAGGAAAGCAAGCCTGAAGCTAAGGAAGAAAAGGCTGCCAGTCAGCCTGTAGCAGCTCAGCCAGCTGCAACCAATACGGTCTTCACACTGAAGAGCGAGCAGAAGTTTGCTGCCAATGAGCCTAAGGTGCTCGGAAAGATAGACCTTTCTACCCTTAATCAGAGCACTCGTCCTAAGAAGAAGACCAAGGAGGAGCGCCGTAAGGAGCGTGAGGACAAGTTTGCCCAGCAGCATAGCGAGCGTAAGAAGCGTGTGCGCATCAATAAGGAGCGTGTAGACATCAATGCCGAGTCTTCGCAGGGCAATAACGGCAAGAATAACAATAACAATGGCGGCAACCAGAACAATAACAATAATGGTGGCGGCAAGAAAAAGAATAAAAACAAGAATAAGAACAATAACAACAAGGGCAATAACCAGCGTCAGATAGAGGTCGATGACGAGGCTGTAGCACGCCAGGTAAAGGAAACCCTTGCCCGTCTTACAAGCAAGAGCCAGAACAAGAAGGGTGCTAAGTACCGTAAGGAAAAGCGCGAGGCTGTGCAGGAGAAACTTCAGGACCAGGTTCGTCAGGAGCAGAAGGAGAGTAAGATACTGAAACTCACAGAGTTCGTTACCGTAAGCGAATTGGCTACGATGATGGATATCAGCGTTACTCAGGTTATCTCTACCTTGATGGGTGTTGGTATCATGGTATCTATCAACCAGCGTCTGGATGCAGAGACCATCAATATGGTGGCTGAGGAGTTCGGCTTCAAGACCGAATATGTCAGCGCTGAGGTTCAGGAAGCTGTCAGCGAGGAAGTGGATGATGAGAACGATTTGGTTCCACGTGCTCCAATCGTAACTGTGATGGGTCACGTAGACCATGGTAAGACTTCTTTGCTCGACTACATCCGCAATACCAATGTGATTGCCGGTGAGGCGGGTGGTATTACCCAGCATATCGGTGCCTACAGTGTGACCCTGAAAAGCGGTCGCAAGGTAACCTTCCTTGATACTCCAGGTCACGAGGCGTTTACCGCCATGCGTGCCCGTGGTGCTCAGGCCACCGATATCGCCATCATCATCATCGCAGCCGATGACTCTGTGATGCCAACTACCAAGGAGGCTATCGCTCATGCGCAGGCTGCCGGTGTACCAATGGTATTCGCTATCAACAAGATTGATAAGCCAGGTGCTAACCCAGACCGTA
>OQVT01002026.1_pt1 | contig 13020 bp, 11 predicted proteins | sample 1691561 | NCBI WGS metagenome assembly OQVT01 (sample SAMN03418260, study PRJEB22391) | human gut metagenome | biome: human-gut; feature: organic feature; material: feces | host: Homo sapiens | place: Tanzania | collected 2013-01 | reverse complement strand
GGCAACTTTTTGTTGCTCAGGTACTTAAAAAGTTTAATTTATAATAGTGTTGCGGTATTAAGGATAAATACATTACAATAAACGACTGTACACTATGGTAGAAGGTAACGATGTTAACAAAGGTGGATTCGACGAGGGCATAAGCAACGTCGATTCAAGTGACATTTTCTCAAATTTCAATGAGGGCGATGAAAACACATCTGACATTTTCAATGCCATTATGAATTCTGATATTCCAAATGGAGAGACAAGCATTGAGGATGCAGGGGAAGATACAGGCATGGAGGAAGGCAAAAAAGAAGAAGCTTCAGAAGAAGACCTGTTCCTGGCAGAAGGTAATTCGCCTTTCTTCTCAAATGATGTTTTAAATGGCACTGGCAGTGCCGGGCTCGATGACGATCCTTTCGGTGACACCCTGTTTGCCGAAACTCCTCATGCATCGGCAGGCATTGACAGTGACAATCCATTTGCCGAATTGGAAAACAATGAAACCGCGACAAGCGTTGATGATGGCAACCCGTTTGCGGAAATGGACAACGGCAGTGAGATTGATGATGGCAATCCATTTTCCCAAATAGAAAAAGCTGACAAGAGTGAAGATACTCTTGCCAGCAATGATAGTTCCTTCTTCGAAGACTCATGTTCTCCTTTTGCCTCAACGAAGCAGGACGGTAATCAAGAAGACACCTTTATAGACGATTTCTTGAAGTCAATCTCTTAATCATCAGAGGCAGAACTGTTGCCTATACCTTCCAGCAAGCCTTTCAAGGAGCCTCCCAGTTCCGTGCCGAAATCTTTCAACTTCTTAAGCTTTCCGCCAGAGAGATGGTTGGCCATTGCCGAAACGCAACGGCCTTCCAGGCTTCCTATCTCGGCACGCTCTTTCTTGTTATAGTCGTACTTGTAGATTTCAGAGCGTATCTGCACGAATACGTCATATTTCTGCTTCCACTGCTCTTCACTCCATGAACCACCGTTTTTCTCAACGTCCTCGGTAAGGTTTTCCAACTGGTTCAAAGCCTCCTGCTTCTTGCTCGTACAAGAGAAAAGAAGCAGGAAACTAAGCAATATCATGCAGAAAACACTTTTATTTCTTGGTAGCCGCATCCGTGATGGAGTCAAGGTCATCAAGTACAGAGTTGCTTGCGTCATTGAAGCTTGCGCTCGCAAGCTCCTTTTTTACATCTTCTGCCGTCATCGAAAGACAGTTGTCTTCCTTCAAGCCGAGGTCCTCGATTTTTGAAGGGTCTACTGTCGCGTCCTTCAGGTCTCCCTCCTCTGTGAAATTCTTCTCATAAGCGGCAAACAATTTTTCTTGCTCCTTAAGGCTCTTGCGCTCTTTCTTAACTTCTGAGATATTGCCAAGACTTGCAAATGCTCCAGTCAGTGCGCCGCTTGCGGCTCCTACGGCTGCCCCTTTAAGTCCACCACCGGAAAGAAGCTGCGATGCCGCTCCGATACCAGCTCCAACGCCGACATTCTTCCAGATGATTCCTAATTGCTTCTTGATCCTTTCATGCTGTGCCTTTACGGCTGTTATACTTCGTTTGTTTCCGAATTGGTCAACAAGGAGAACCTTGTATTTGTCAGTTCCATCAGCATTCTTAACCTTGTTGCCGGACGCGTCAACCTCGTATACCTTCTGGGCATGGTACACGGGGATGGAATCCCACGAGAAGGTCTGTTTGCCGTCAGCGCTCTCTGCAAGCGCGTTTGCCGTGCTTGTTAAGGGTTGGGCAACCGTGGCGGTTGTTTCTGCCGCGCTTTTCGCTAACTTCCCAACTTTTTTGAGAAAACCTTGGGCGGATGCGGAACCGCATACCCCCATCATTACCACCAAAAGTAATGACTTCAAAATCATTGTCTTTTTCATACGTGCTTTAAAATAAGAGTTATATTGATGTTAATTATTAAGGTACATTTTTAATCTGAACTGTCGTGTCATATAGTCACCATTAGACTGTAACATTAGATGGTTCATGGATTTACACTCTATGCCAACTCTGCCTACATAACCTTTCGCCCTGAAGAAAATGAACTTCGGCAAGTCTTTACGCATGAGTTCCATCTTGATAATCCCGTTCTCATCTGAGGTTCCTAACTTTTTGAACTCGGCGGAACTATTAAGTAACTTCTCAAATCGCTTGTCGGTAGAATATTCTTTTCCCACAATGGGGGCATTGCCGAAATATCCCCACGCCTCAACATTCTGCATTGGGCCGTCCTCAGAGAATCCCGCGACATCTTTGACCCAACGTGTTGTCGTAATCTGAAATTCGAGAGGCAGGTTCCCTACCATCTTATCGAGCTTTTCGATACGCTCCGTATAGTAAACGCTTGGGTTGTATTTGCTTACGACCTTTAAAAACTCAGACGCGCTGGAAGCATATTTCGCCAAGTCCGCTTGAGAGATAACTCCAGACTTTTTCATGTCTCTTATTTTCAGCAACGAGGCTACAGCCAACTTCTGATAAACATCACAAGAGTCGCATTGCGCTAACTGCGTAAGAATGGTATTCTTCAAGTTTGCGGGAGTGTCCTTCGCATTAAGAGCGTTGGTGTATTCTGTTTTCGCGCCTTCATACTCCCTGAGGCCAAAAAGCCGACCGGCTTCAGCCATGTGGGCACTGCATTCTGTTACGAACTCCTTTTTCACCTTATTGAGCAGCAACACGGCATAGGTCTTCTTTTCGCGTGGTGCCATGTCACCGATGGGTATGGTCAACGTGTTGGTTCCATCGCTATGAATACTCACGTTTGCCATTTGGCCATAGATTTCCGTTGCCTTTTCCATCTCAGCCTTCAATTCGTCGTCTTTGATGAAATCTGCATCCACTGACTTTTCGTTTAGTGACGCGGTATGGTCTTTAAAGGATTTGCTTGCCACTTCCATTCTTTCACGGGCTTCCTTTAAAGGCTCTATTGGAATGATGACAGATGTTTCATAAACATTGTCCTCCTTGCGTGGTTTCGTGGAAATATCAGCTTTTAAGTTTTGGTTGACGTTTACGCTTAAGTTTGGGAATGGCGAGATGAATACCAGTTGAAACTTCGACGCGTCAAGATAAGCCCCGCCCTTAGATTGGTCTTGCAAGTCAATGGGTGTCGCGACGAGTTCTATAAGATACGCCACGTAATAATCTTTCTTGGGATTCGCGACAAACGATGTTATGTTCACGTCACCGCGCATGTTGACTTCCAATTTGGGGTTGGAGTCATCAGGCCCGACGATGACCTCATATTCATAATATCCCATATGGTCAATTCCCTTGGGGTTAATGACGGCATCTGGTACGTTGGTCACGGTGATGACCAGGTTGTTGCTCCTTGATAAAAGGAGGATGCCTCTTTTGCCGTCGAGTTGCATGATACAGTCAAGGCTGTCTACCCTGCTATTGGAAATGTAATCAGACTGTGCCATGGAGAGCAGCGAGAACATCATCAGGCACATTGTCCATAATGTTTTTTTCATCTTAACAAGCTATTAACTAATCTGATAATCATATTATAGGTCAAAACCGCCAAGCGTGGAAATGTCGTCGTCTGGCTTCTGCCTCTTTCCGCCAGCCCATTCTGGTTGCCACGTCCTTACGTGAATGATGGGGCTACTGCCATCTTTTGGGAACTCCCATAGCAGGAAGAGATAACCCTCGTCGTTGTAGTTGCTCGACTTCCATGATTGATGAAGTCGAACTCCGTATTTGGTCGGGTCAATTTTAGACCTTGTGATGCCCGCGCATCCTCCTTCTTCTCCATTCTCGCCAATTTGGCTGAATTTGACATCTATCCATTTGTTTCTCAAGAATGCCTTGCGTAGATTGGCAATATATTGTTGCTTGTTTTGTTTAGTATACTCCACTTTGAAGGTCGCGGTCTCGGAGTCGGTTAACCTTTTCTTCATGACCACATGCCCAGTGATAATCAAGGCATCGTCACTGAACATGTCCTCTATGGTCTTCAAATCCTTCATGTTATATGCGGTGCGGAAACGCTCAACATATTGAAGAATGATCATTTGTTTCTCTTTCTCTACTACAGATCCACACCTCTCCATGCTTTCGGCGCTATGGTTGTCAAGGGCAAAACGAAAGTCCGTGATTCTTCCGTTGGCATCAAATTCAACGACGGCTTCTTGGTAAGTGCCATAGCCAAATGTGTCATCACTTGGCGTAATGATCAGTGGAATATGACTGCACATCATTGTCCCATCCTTGAATACCCACAGGCGGTCGACAACATCGTCGTCGTCACAATAAAACGGTGTTACCGCCCATAATCGGGCAAGTGAGTTCTTGGTAAAGTCGTTGGCAACCATATTCTTTACCGATACGGGCTCTTTTGCCTTCTGTGACCTGTTGATTTCCGTGAGTATAGCGGAAAGATTACTTGCGGCGGCAGCCATGCCCATAGGCTTGTCTGTGCTCTCGTCAATAGTGAAGGTAACATTAACCGCACCCACGTGAGTGGTGACGATTATCGTTAGAAAAGATAATATGTAAAAGACTCTCTTTATCATGATCTCTATTTGTCATTTATTTGGAAGCCGATGGCTCCACAGCCAGAGTAGTTGACTACATTGTCTGTTTTCTTAGTAGCTGTATTTATCCTATTGGGGCCTGGGGTCAGAAAAGCGACAATGTCACCAGCGCGATTGTACACTGCGAGAAAGTATATGTCAGGATTCTCCAATGATGCATAACGCCCATAGAAAGTTACCTTCCCCTCAGCTTTCTTTTGCTTCAGCAAAGAGGCAAAGTCCTCATACTTCTTGCAGGCCATTAGAGCCTTCAATGTTGGAGACGGATGGAAATCATAAATCTCCTCAACATTCGAAGTGGAGGATTTGCCACTTTGAGCTTGACTCGTATTATCTATTATCGTCGCATTGTCCACTCCTTGTATGTCGGATTTTTTCACATAGAGGAAACTGCGGAACATGTTGCCTCGTGGCATTTTCAACTCTGTCCATAGCTCCTTCTTGTTGTTGACGACAAAATTCGTGCTCCCACGGAGTTTTTTCTTGGTAGCGACCCATTGGTTGATGTTCTCGTAAAGCTCATCTTCCGCCATGTCCTTGGCATCTTGTTCGTTGTCGGAAGTGACATCAGCATAAAGATACTGGTTGTTTTTCTTTATGCTGTTGATTCTCGCTTTCGTTTCCGCCACGGTTTGCGCGTCAACCGCAAGCGACGCGAACAAGGATAAAATAAGAACTGTGTATTTAATTTTCATATTCGTATCCATTTGTGAGACTTTGCGTAAAAAACTTTTCTGTGACATTTTGAAGTGGTATGTAACAGTATAGCGTCGCGTTTGCGGCAACTGGCTTTCCTTTTATGATGTCTACTGGGAACTCGACGCTCAGCACATGATTATAAGCCATTTTCTCGTTCAAGGCAAACAAGGTGCCCGACAGGATGCCATCTTTTGTTGACTTGATGCCAAAGTACAACTTGCAGTTTTCTTGCTTGCAATAATTGATAAATTGCTGTATGGAGATGGTTATGGTGTCAACTTTATAGCCATAGCGGTCTACTTTCAGCTTGAGTGGAATCGTGTTCTTGAAACTCCCTGTCAACATGATGTTGCTGACGCTTCGTGTCACCATGTTCTTGTTGCAGACCAATTCTTTCTTCCCATGTAGTCGCATGAAATACAAGTCGCCACGAATGGCCTCGCTCAAGTATTTTCCCCCGTCAACAATGAGAACGTCCGCGTCCGACCTTGACGCTTTCGCGTTCAAGGGCACAATGTCGGGAATATGGCTTGTGGTGCGTTTAATGTCTCTAATCAACATCTTTTCCAACCCGATAGCATTTTCCCCTAAGAACAATTGGCAATCTGCCGGGATGTTCAAGGCGACATGGCAGTGGTCTACACCCCATTCAATCTCATACATCCTGCGATTCATTTCCTTGATGGAGAAAGGAGTCTTCACTGATATTGATTTCAGCAACTTGACATTGCCCTTTGTAAGCGTCACTTTGTCAAGGCTCATGCGTTGGTCAGCGGTTCTGTGGTCTAGGCTTAAATCCAATTCGAGAAGGTAACGCTCCACAAATTCCATTACGGAAGCGTTATTGTTTCCCATAAGGATGTCCTCATCGAAGATGCGATAACCAACGTGCGATATATCACCATAGGCATTCGTGTTGACACGCAACTCGCGACCGTTATACTTGCTCGCTGCTATAAATGAGGTGTCTGCGGGCAATGTCGCTGGCACGACAAGACACACCCTCTCAGCGATTGCCTGTAATCGCTGAGAGCTATAAGTAGCAGCATCGCACGGCATGACCATGGCAAGCCATGTTATGGCGCTAAGCAAGATTCTCATGGTTTGACTCCTGTTCGTTCTCCGTCGTGAACCCAAATGCCAATGCTTGCAGGGCTGCCGTCGCGAAACTCGCCCTCGTATGTGTCACCAGGCGAAGCCATGAAGTCCTTGGAACTGACAATCCTGTGGGAAGATGTGTAGGTAATGATGCCATGCCCATGTGGTTTGCCATTTCTTAGTTCACCTTCATATTTGCCATAACCAAGGTTGACACGGCCATATCCATTCCGTGCTGTAGACGTTTTGTCGTTTGATGCGGCGGAGCTACTTCTCGATGTCGTGGCGGAACCATTAGCTGGAGTCGTGATTGGCTTTGATGTCGTGGCTGTGCCTTGCCCTGAGGTCTCTGTTTCCTTTGCTGGTGTCTCTGTTGACGGGGCGGTGTCTTGGGAAGTTTGGCCGCTCTTGGCGGTGGAGTCTGTCTTTGCCACAGTTACGCTGTCAGCTTCCACGGCCTTTTCTTCTTTACTACCTCCTGACAACGCTATACCTGCTCCCGCGCCACCAATCACCGCCACGGCTGCGACTCCTATGAGGAGTCCCTTGTATTTCTCGGCAAACGATTTCGGAGCCTGCACCTTCTGCAAGGGCTCCTTGCATACACGGCACACAAACTCGTGCGAGGCGAGCACCCTTTGCCTCTCCTTGCTTGCGCAGCATTCGCACGGCGTGCCGTTGCCATCGGCGTCGCGATTGGTACACACTCCCCAGTTGTATCTTATTCTGTTATTTGCCATTGTCTTTCTGTCTTGTTATATAGTTACTTTTGTATTTTATCTATTGCCATCTTAGCAGCGGTGGCATATTCGCGGAACTTTGGGGTCGACGTGCCGGAAGTCTCGTTGACGATTTGCTTCTGCACTACGACAACGACGCGTTGCTGTATCGTCTTTCGTTGGCTCACGGTCAAGTCGGGCTTTCTTAGCAAGTCGTCCACCTTGTCTATGATCTCGTTGCGGATGTCGGCCGTAAGCGCTTCCGACTCTATGATGCCCGTGAATTTCGGCGAGATGAGCTTGATCTCCTTCGTGCCAAACGTGGGGTCTACCTGCACGTAGCACCAGCCGTGCTCTCCCTGGGCGTTGTGCCCCCATGCCATGATGCCAGATGCCACGGCGAGGAAGAAATACGCCAGCAACTCCGTCCCCTTGGGCCCGTCTCCTTCACCCTCAAGCTGAGGCAGGTCGTTGCCGTCTCCTTCCGAATGAAGGAGAATCTCGTTTTGCTTCCTCTCCGCCTCGTTGGGTGAATGGACAAGTTGCTCATACTTGCTCTTGAACTCAGGCAACCACGACAGGCAGCGTATCGGGAACAGGTAACGAACCTCCACTATCGTTATCTCGTTGCTCTTCGAGCTGGAATGGTCTATCGCCAACGACGTGTTGTCGGCCGATGCCGCGCTGTGGAAAGCGTCCTCCAGCTGATGGGCAAACTCCTTGAGCTTGTCGTCGCCCTCGTAGTTGGGCAAGCAGATAAGCAGCGTCTTTTGGTCGATGGAGGCTCGCTCGCTGTTAGGGTTGGGATTGTTAGGCATGTATTTCGTCAGCTCGGCATTGTCGAGCTTCAGGAACACCCCACACTGCTCCACTATCTTTTGGGCAAAGATGTTGATATCCATCTGCGGGTTGTTGCGCAAGAGCTTTTGCAGCTCCTGCAGCACGTTGATGCCGATTATCTTGTCTCGGCGGAAATCATCGTCGTCATCGTGATATGCCTTCAACTGTGGAGCCAGGTAGTTCTCCGCGATATCCTGTATGGCGTCGTCTCCCATCTGGTTGGCCAAGTCGCCAAAATGCGCGTAGGTCTGGTCGTGCACGAGTTTGTGTCGCATGATGGTGGCCAGCGACTCCATCTTGGTGCGGTCGCGCTCCATCTTCTCCTCGAAGGCAGCCATCTTGTCGTCCTCGCTTACCTCCACGATGGTCTTCTGCAGGTTCAGGTCGGTGTTGGCGCGCGTGCGGTCGGCAATGGCCTTCACGAGGTCGTCTTCCGCCTTGAGCAGGCATCCCACAAACTCGTTCATCTGCGTCTGGAAGTCCTCGAAGTTATTTCGCAGGCGGCCTAAGAGGTTGCCCTCGAAAGCCTTGGCGACCTTTCGCGTGCGCGCTACATACAAGTCGCGCAATATCTGTTGATGATCGGAGTAGATGCGCGACGAACCGCCAGTGGCACGCTTTAGCAAGCCGGCATGGTTGAACTCGTCGTTGTTGGCGGCCATGTCTTCTGAGAACGTTGTTATGTCGTCGTCTATCTTGCTTATTTCCTTCTCGTTATTGTCGATCTTCTTCTTCAGGTAGATGAGGATTTCCTCACAGATGCCCATCAGGTCGGCCATCGAGTATTTGCCCTCATACCACCGCGTGTACAGGTGCTTCTCGATGGATTCGACGATATGCTCTGCTTGCTCGCGCATGACCCTGTCGGCGCTCTTGTCTTTGTAATAGTCTTCCACGCCCTGCTTCAGGCGGAACTGGTGCTGGAACTGGTCTTCGCAATATTGTTCCAGGAAACGCACGGGCTCAGAATCCGCGGCTTTGGCATCCGCGTAATTGTAGAAGCCGGTCACGTTGCCCCAGAAGGTCTGGAAATCGTCAAACTTCTTGTCGGTGTCCAAGATCCTCTCTTCGAGCATGAGGTGGCGGTCGTCCAGGCGCCACTCGCGCAAGTTGCCCTCGTTCTTGGTAAACTCGGAATAATCCTTGTGGACAGGCTCATTGACAAACCCTTCTCCTTCCTCCTTGAAATTGTTGTAGTGCATCTGCCAGATGACGCGCTGGCTGAGCGTATAGCTCATGTGCTCCATGATGCGGTTCTCGGGGTAGACGATGCGCTTGATGCCAAACGTGCTGACAGCCTTGGTGCGTTTCGGCACGAGGTCGCCTTTCCTCGACTTCGTGCTATACTCAACAAGGTAGTCGTCGCGGTTCTCGCAGCTCCAAGAGCGGAAATAGTCTTGCGTGGTCTGGTTGTTCTGGAGGAAGATGTTGAAGTATACCGTGTCGGCCACCAGGCGATGAAGTACCGGGGTGATGGTAGGCACCACTATGCCGTTCTCGTTCACGTTGCTGAAGAGCACGAGCCCGAATTGCTTCTTCTGTCCCTCCGTGTTCCCGAGGTTGATATGCTCCTCGCCCGTCAGCACGTCGCTTGGCCGCCAGCCATAAGGCACGTTCAAGGCACTGAGCTCACGCAGGGCGGCATACCCGTTTTGCTGATAACGGCCCGTGTCAAACTTCGGTGGGATGTTCAGCTCCGGCACCATGGCGTAGACGTCAATGTCTGCCGATGGATATTTCTTCCTCGCCTGGCACACTGCATCCACGATTGAGCCGGAACCGGTGCCACCGGCCAGGCCCGTGAATATGAAGATGTGAAGCGAGTCCTTCTTCGTGCGGTTGCGCAGGGAGATGTACTTCCCTTCGATGGCAGAGAGATACCTTGAGGCGTTTGACGCGAACATGATGCGACCAGCGCGCCGCTTTTGTCCTGCGGCAGCGCCAATTTGCCCCAGCGTGGCGCGCATCGCCTCTCCATTTTTTACGATGTGGCGTAATCCCGGGTAGTTGTCGATGTTGTCGAGAATCTGCGACACCGAGTTCTCGCCAGGCTTGATGAGCAGGAACTCGTTTTGCGTGAAAGTGGCATCCTTGCCCAAGACGCGCCAGTCCTTGTCCTTGTGGTTCTTGTTCATCATTTCCTCCGTGGAGTCTATATACAAGAACTCGATGGCTGGAATCAACTTCGCGCGCTCCATGTCGTCTGGATGTTCACGGAAGAGGCGTTTCTTAAACTCTTTCAAAATCTTACCACCTGTACCGCCTAAGCCGATGAGTAAGTAATTTGGATTGTCTGAACTTAAAGGCATATAATGACTTTTTTTATTATTATTTCGTTTAGCTACTTAACGATGATGACGCGCGCGGCGACCTTGCCCCACCGTGTTGACGGCGGACATGAAACCATACAGGAGACAGCCTTGGCAAAATATCGCCACGGCCCAGCAAAGCTCTATGATTACCACAAGCCAGAACATGTCTGGATTATTGAGGAATCCCAACAGCCCCAAGCTGGTGCCAAGCATATAGAGATAGGCTATGCATTGAAAGAACCACCATATCGGCACAAAGCGGATGTTGACGCGGGGCACTTGGAGGTAATAAAGCCTGTCCTCAAGCTCCTGGACCATTGCTTGCGGAAAATAAAGGTTGGCAAGGGGAATGAAGGTAGTCCAAGCCAAGGCGCTGTTGAATCTCTTGCGAATGCGCAGGGAGGAAAGGGCGTTGTACTCAGTCGTCAGCCAATGGCAGAACATTGCCTGCTGAATGAGATATATGACCCAAAACAAGACCCGTGTCTTGGTTTGCAAGGACTGGAAGGCATCGCTGAAGTGGTTGGAGATGTTCTCAGGAATGTCATGAATGACAACCAAGACCGCGCATATCATGGAGAACGCGAGGAAAATGTAGTAGAAATTGTCGCTAATCAGCTTCATGGCCTTGCGCGGATCCATGGGCTTTGCGGATGTCTCAAATGTGTCGGCGGAAGACGCGCCCCTATTCGTGCTCCCGCAATATGGGCATGCGGGCAATAGCTCCCAATAACTTCTGCCACAACGACGGCATGCGTTACCGTTTGTTATCATTGCGTCTCTCCGGTGCCTTACAACCATATCTCAGTTTGCGTTAATAAATCGCAGGGCAGGCTCCCGAACCCCAAGTTAGTTTAAAAAAATTGTTATAGGTTTATACACAAGAAAAGCGTGGGAGTCCATACCGTCACCCGTCCCACGCTGAGAGGCCTTCGCATTGCCCAATTCAGTAGAACGAGCAACGCAGAAGCCCACGCCGATATGTATACCAAACCTTTGGTATACCCTATAAAACAAGGCATACCTCTAGCGCGGTGTTACACACCCATGGACATCTACTGTTGCCTCATTCCTGACTGAATTGTGAAAGTTGCGAAGTTTCCCAGCGTCAAGAACAAAGCGTCAAGTAAACGCCTTTATCATATATATGATCCCCACTATCAAGACTCTTCTCATAAGCGTCTCTTCCCACCCTTTTGCGGACTTCTGCATCATTCAACGGCTACTAAAGCCGAATTCCACATATAATCCTTTGGCTTCGGATAAGGTTCACATTGCAAATTTAAGAAATCTTTTTGATATTGGTCAAGATTATGCAGAAAAAGTTTATAATATTTTGCTGTTTGCAAAAGAGATGCGATAACCCGAGTTTAGATACTCAAAATAGAATCAGTGAGTTCCCGAGTTTCTCACGCCTGCTCTCACACGAGCCCGCTCCTTCTCATACCTTTTGTTGCCCCTCGTCTCACACGAGCCACAAGCATCTCTACCTGATCTTACCTTCCTAATTCACAAATATCTGTGCGTTTCGGTTCTTCTGTGCCCTCCGTGGGGGAACTATCCCGCTTGTTCTTTGGCGCCTATGATGCAAAGGTCGACTCCCACAGACGTTTGACAATGTTGAAGGTTGAGTGCTGAATGTTCATTCAACACTCCACAAAATTCATTCCACACTCAACACTCCACACTCAACATTATAATTCACACAACCTGAAGGCGTCGGCGTCTTGGAGCACGGGAAACTGCTTGCGGAAGGCCATCAGGCGCGGCATGTTGAGCTGGGCCGTGGCCCACGATTCCTGTCCGTCGACACATGCGGCGAGCAGAGTGCCCTGAAAATCGACGATGGCCGAACCTCCGTTGTAATTGACCTGCGCCTTGCCCACACGGTTCACACCAACCACATAACACTGGTTCTCGATGGCGCGGGCACGCAACAGGAGGTCCCAGGCCTGACGGCGCCCCTCAGGCCAGTTGGCCACATAGAGCACCAGATCGTAGTCGTCGTGGTTGCGACTGAACACTGGGAACCGAAGGTCGTAGCATACCTGCAGCAGGATGCGCACGCCACGCCACTCTACGACAACACGATCACGGCCTGGCGTGAACGCCTTGTCCTCGCCCCCATAGGTAAAGAGGTGCCGCTTGTCGTAAAACGCAAGCTCACCGTCGGGCTTCACAAAGTAAAACCGATTGTAATAACGCTCACCCTCCCGGATGGCGATGCTTCCTGCCAGCGCAGCTTGCGTGGAGGCCGCCAGCGCCGCCATCCACCGCAGCGAACCGCCATCGCCCTCGGCAATGCCCTCGGGCTGCGTGGCAAAGCCCGTGGAGAACATCTCCGGCAACACAATGAGATCGGTAGGGTCAAGGTGCTCAATCAGCTGACTGATACGTTGGCGGTTGGCCTCGGGCTGCGCCCAGAGGATATCGGTTTGAAGAATGGTGATGTTCATACTTTGCGGTGTTGGGTTAGAAACTATCGTGTGGCGCGGGGAGCCATTCGTGTTATGCCTTCACTAACGCTGCCGTCACGCACACTTTACATGCTGCGTAAAGTTACAAAATACTCGTGACAGTAAGTATCAAGAAAGCGGAAAATATCATTCCAACAAGCCCATCAACTATCGACTCAACAATCCATTCTTCTAAACAAACCATCGCCAAGCCAACGGATTCATCACGCAAAAGTAACGCCACTCAGCAAATTGGGAGACAACGAATTAACCAGAAAAGAGCACAAAAAAAGCAATAGCACAATAAAACCACATGATTGGACGATTTAATCACACCATGGCGAGCCTATCTACGAAAA
>OQVT01002022.1_pt1 | contig 13033 bp, 12 predicted proteins | sample 1691561 | NCBI WGS metagenome assembly OQVT01 (sample SAMN03418260, study PRJEB22391) | human gut metagenome | biome: human-gut; feature: organic feature; material: feces | host: Homo sapiens | place: Tanzania | collected 2013-01 | reverse complement strand
GATGCCCTACCCTCCTACATTTGTTGCATTCAACCCATATAATTGACTTTTGCACACCCTCTACTATATAAACTTGTTACATTATAATAATAGACTATTATTGTCACTCCATTTTCCGGATGACTCTAATATATTGCCAATTACGAAATTGTATAAACTCAAAATTGTACAATTCAAAATCGCAGGCGTAGCCGAGAATAAATCAAAATTCAAAACTCAAAATTCCTAATTCGCTTCGCGAAATATTGTCCAGGCAGTAAAAAAGTGTTACAAACAAAAAATTGATTCTGGAGAATTCGTTAGGCGAATTCATTCGTTTTTATAGCGTCCGCAACCATATATTTCATCCATTCAGCCCCCATTGCAATGCAAAAGGGGGCTTTTTAGTATGCAATATTAGTACAATTGCAATGCAACGGAGGCTTAATTGCATAGCAAAAGGACTCCTTCTGCAATGCAAAAGGAGCCCTTTTGCTATTGCCAAACTTGCACAATCCAGCGCACACCAGCCTAACTTACTGTGTACAAACAACATAACGCTGCACGCGCAAAACTCACGAATTTCGAGCAAAAGATTTCTTTGTACGTTCAACTCGCAGTTTTGAGCGATGAAAAATGCAAATATTGTCTACTCAGCCGATGCATTATGCAATATTCGCAGATGTATATTGCAAAAAAAATGCAAGTAGAGTTGTAATTCAGGATTTTTATATAATTTTGCAACCGCAACGGTTCGCCTCTCTTTTTATTGAAGGAGGCGATTAAAAGGGAATGGGGTGAGAGTCCCCGACTGTCCCGCAGCTGTGAGCCGCCCTTATATCGGGCGCGAACAACGATGCCACTGAGACTTTTTACAATGTTGAATGTTAAGTGTTGAATGTTGAATTCTCGGGAAGGCGTTCGCGTCTGGGCGGCAAGTCAGAAGACCTGCCGAATTTGCCGTAAGGTTGTTCATGATGCCTCGTGGATTGGGCACGAACGACAGACTAACATCACTGGAAAAGAATGTTTACATAGTTCATGGCGTGATGCTATGGGCATATACTTTAATTATATCAATAAGCGTATGAAGAAATTTTTTACTTCTATTGTGGTGGCTTTGTGCCTCAGCGTGTCTGTGCTTGCACAAACCACAACCATTAATGTACAGGGACAGCAACGCAAGGTGAGTGCCACTGTAGCTGCACGCATACAGAAGGCAGCCGAGGCGGTTACATCAACGGGCATCGACTTCTCTAAGATAGAGCGTTGGGCAGGCGAAGGCGACTGTAAGGCTGCTCTTGCCATTAAGTGGGCTGACGGACAAAACGACGGCAAAACACTCGTTTGGGGCTATCGCTGGAAATCGTCTGAGCATAAGACGGGCGAGGATATGATACGTGCCGTGGCAAAGGCCGACCCTGCATTGTATTTCATAGGAAGCGAAGGTGCATATGGTTTTTCTATAGGTGGCTTTGGCTATGACACCGATGGCAATCGTTATGTCACCGTTACCACTCCCGAAGTAGAAGCTTATCCGCGCAACGGATTTGTAGAAGTAGGTACAGGCAGCTATGACGACTGCGCCGCAACAGACATTGACCACGATGCATGGAACTCAGGATGGTATACTGGCTACTGGTCTTATTATGTAGCTGACAAAGCAGAGGAAGCCCTCGGATATTCAGGTACTGGAGCGTCAGGCCGTGTTCTTAATGACGGTTGTGTGGATGCATTTGTCTTTGGCTATTTCTCTGGTAGTAACAAAAACGAATACGATGGCAACCTTGAGTATCTGCCTGCTACTACCGACTATACCAAGGGTGCGTTTATAGTAAATGAGGACTGGTTTGCCCATAATAACTCTACTGTCAACTATCTCACACGTGACGGTAAGTTCGTATATAACAATACTACTGAGATTGGTGCTACGGCTTGCTTTGGTGCTGCATGGGGCAACCGCTACTACATCATTGCTAAGCAGGCAAAGGACGGAGGTGCAAAAGTAGAGGGCGGACGCATCACTATATGCGACGCCAACACCATGCGTATCATCAAGCAGATAAAGGATATCAATGGCTATGAGGATGGACGTTCGTTCTGCGGTGTTGATGAGCACAAGGCTTATGTAAGTACTTCAAGAGGTATATACACTCTTAATCTCGACGAACTGACTGTAGGCGCTGCCGTGAAAAACGCTGATGGTGGCGACGCTGAACTCGGAGAGTGTGGCAATATGGTGCGCCTTGGCGATTACGTATACGCTACAGAGTATGGCAAGAGTCTCCGCATTATCGACTGCAATACCGACCGCATCGTTGCTACAATCTCCTCTGCTAAGGTCTATTCTATCACTATGTCGAAGGACGGACAGCTGTGGGTGAGCACCGATAAGGGCATTAGCCGTGTCAATACCGAGACCAATAAGCTTGAAACTATCAGCTTGCCTGAGGGTATAAATGTTCCTGCCAACTCGTATGGCGCTTGGTGTCCAGACGGATTGTGCGCAAGTATGCAGAACAACGTTATCTATTGGACATCTGTCTCTTGGAACATATTAAAGGTGTTTAAGTACGACATTGACAACAATGAGTTTGCTAAGGTTGTAGACCTCACTAACGATGCTGACAAATGGAAGATGTACAGCGCAAGCAACCTGCGTGTCGACCCCGTGACAGACAATCTGTATGTTAGTCTGTTTAAGGATTGGGGATCTCAGGACTACGCTGTGCGCATCTACGACAACAATGGCAATCAGCTTAATGAGTACGAACTCACACAGAAATACTTCTGGTTCCCTGGCATGTTTGTCTTCCCCGACGTAGAAGACCCGATTGCAGGCAAAATGGATGCTGTAACTGTCGAGGAGAACAAGGAAGTTAAGGTTGACCTTGCTACGGTTTGCAGCGATGCCGACAACTTCCAGGCTGCTATCATTAAAACCGTAAAGAGCGTGGACAAAGAAAATATTGCTACAGCAACAGTTAAGGACGGCAAGCTCGTCGTTAAGGGTTTGAAGGAAGGAAGCACAGTTGTTACGCTCAACTTCTGCTCTAACGGTATCAGCACTAAAACTACAGTCAGATTTTTTGTAACTAAGGCTACTGGCATCACCGGCACCCAGACCTCTGCTGACGTTCGCGAGATTGCACGCTTCACTATCGACGGCAAGCGCATCAACCAGCCTCAGCGAGGCATCAACATCGTGAAGTACTCTGACGGAACTGTTAAGAAAGTTGTGGTTAAATAATAGTTTTTATCCAATCCAAGATAATTAGGTTAGACATGAGGCGGTCAGAGCGCGAGAGCGTACTGCCGCCTTTTTTGCTTTTTTTTGAGTAACTTTGCACCGATGTACAAATTCAATATACTACTTATAATGCTGTTGCTGGGCATGCAGTCGATGGCTCAGACATCGCGACTCGACTCTATCCACACCCTGCGGGATGTGGCTGTGGTAGGCGTGCGCCCTCATTATCTCACACCGTCGCAGACATTGCAGGGAGCAATGCTGCAGAATCTGTCCACAACCAGCGTTGCCGATGCCTTGAAGTATTTCTCGGGCGTGCAGATAAAGGACTACGGCGGACTGGGCGGACTGAAGACTGTCAACGTGCGTTCATTAGGTTCGCAGCACGTTGGAGTGTATCTCGACGGCATACGCATCAACAATGCGCAGAACGGACAGATTGACCTCGGACGCTACTCGTTGAGCAATATGGAGTCGGTATCGCTCTACAACGCCAACCGCAACGAACGCCTGCAGTCGGCATCGGAGTATGCCTCGGCTGCAACGGTGTATATGCAGACCCGACGTCCTGCTGAGACTGCATACTCGCTGGAGTATGGATGCGGCTCGTTCGGACTGAACAAGGTGAAGGGTTATTTCTCGTTGAAGAACCTGATGTTTGTCGATGCCGAATATCAGCACACCAAAGGCAACTACGGTTTCCGCTTCCGCTCGGAGCAGGAGGACACGGTGGGCCGTCGCAACAACTCCGACATAACATTCTATCGTGTTGAGGCTGCGGGCTTCTATCGCGGATTGTCAACACACATATATTATTATAACTCTGAGCGTGGACTCCCCGGACCCGTCATCCGACGACTTTCCGACCAGTGGGATTCTACCGACCGCCAGTGGGACCAGAACTTCTTCGTGCAGTCGTCATACAAACACGCTTGGGAACACTTCGGACTGAAAGCTAACATTAAGTACGCCTACGATTATCTGCACTATCTGCAAGACCCCAATACCAACGCCTCTACAATGTTCTGCGACAACCATTACACCCAGCAGGACGTCTACGGCTCCATAGCCGGAGCGTGGAACACACGTTACTTATCGCTTACAGCAAGCACCGACCTGCGCTGGACCGACCTCAATGCCGACGTGTATAAGTTTGATTACGTATATCGCATCGACTCAAAGTCGCTGCTGTCGGCAATAGCTTCTTATCGAGGCTTCGAGGCAAACGTAGCTCTTCTCTACACACACATATCCGACCACACGCGTTCGGCAGCCTCGCCATTGAGCCGTCTGGCTCCTATGTATCTGGCGTCGTGGCACGGCGGACCATGGACTGTGCGTGCTTTCCACAAGCGCATATTCCGTGCGCCTACGCTCAACGACCTCTACTATACGCTGGTGGGCAATGTTCAGCTTCGACCGGAGTACACATCGCAATGGGATATGGGCGTAGACTATAAGGACAAGTATCTGCACCTCGCCCTCGACATGTACTACAACCGCATCGAAGACAAGATTGTGGCTATTCCGATGAAATGCCAGTTCCGCTGGTCGATGGTCAATTTCGGATTGGTTAAGTCGTTGGGACTGAGCGCTACAGCCGGTTACGACCGCCAGTGGGGTAAATTCTCGCTCTCAACCAACGCCAACTACACCTGTCAGCGCGACCGTGACTACTCGTCGCCAACCGATCCGGAGTACAAGAACACCATACCTTACTCGCCGTTACACTCCGCTTCGCTCATACTCGACCTCGGATACGACGGCTACTCGCTCTGTACGTCGTGGCTATACACTGGCGACCGATTCGCATTGATATCCAACAATCGTGAGGATATGCTCGGCGACTGGTATACTGTCGACCTGAAACTCAACAAGCAGTTCCACATTGGCAAGCACAACGTACAAGCCACCATAGAGTGCAACAACCTGACCGACTCGCGACACGAAGTAGTGAAGCGCTACCCCATGCCCGGTCGCAACTGGAAATTCACTCTGCAGTGGAGAATGTAGCATAAGAATAACAACAAAAGATTTTGAAAATACATCTTTTTTGACTATATTCGCACTCATAAAGATTCTATAATTCACCATAGCAGCGTTTGCAAAAACATATCAGTCAAAACAACAATGAATATGGAAAAAAGAGTACTTGAGAAACAAATACGTTTGCCACTTGATGAGCTGAAGCTTGCTTTTGCTGCATCTTGCGTAGAAGGTATTGCACGAAAAACGGGCAAGCCCTACTACGAGGTGTATGAAAGAATGAGCAAAGCAGGGGCTATAGAGAATTACATTATTCCATATTACGACACACTGCATACTGAAAGTCGCGAATATGTTATAGCTGATGTTATGGAATATATAGAAAACAAGGAAAGGGGGACGAAATGCTGACAGTTTATCACGGTTCCACCCAAACAGTAGATGCACCCGTATGTGCTTTCGGTCGTCCGAGGTTGGACTTCGGACAGGGATTCTATGTGACTGATATAAAGGAACAGGCAGAGCGTTGGGCGAAAGCATTGGCAGAAAAACGCGGTATGCAGCCCGTGCTGAATATCTACACCCTCGACCGTGAACGAATCTTATCGGAGGGCAGATGCAAGATTTTTACTTCTTATAATGCTGATTGGCTTGAATTTATTGTGGCAAACCGACGTGGCGAAAACGTTGCAGCCGAGTACGATTACATAGAAGGCGGTATAGCAAACGACCGTGTTATTGACACGGTGAATCTTTATATACAAGGGCTTATCGATGCGGCAACGGCGTTGCAGCAGTTGGCTTTCTATAAACCTAACAACCAAATATGTCTCTTAAATCAAAGTCTAACTGATAAATACTTGCATTTTTATGGATCAGAAAGAATTTGAAAAGCGGATGAAGTCGCCTGAAATACAGGAAATGATACTCAGTCATCAGATAGGAGGCGTGGCTTACGAGCTGTCCAAAAGGCTGAACGTCTCGCCAGCACGTGCTCTTGACCTCTTCTATCGCAGCCAGACTTGCGCCGACTTGCACAACCGTAAGACCGGACTTTATCTTTATGGCAATCTGTATATTGCCGATGAATTTATGTTGGAGTGCCAAGGCAGATAATCTACTTGGCTAACAGCTACATATTATACTTATGACTATATTGAATACACTACGCCACAAAAGCATGTCGCACACGACCTCTACGGATTGTGGCATAGCAGGCTTTTTGTGTACATTTATGACGCTCCTGCTCCTCGCTTCGTGCTCATTACAGCCTGCCGACTATCCCACACCCGATGAGCCTACCGCCGATTCCGACCGACTTATTGTCGTTTGCGAGGGACTGTGGGGCATGGACAACTCGTCGTTGTCGCTCATTGACCATGGAGTGCTTACCAACCGATGGTTTCAGCAACAGAATCCAGGGCGACATCTGGGCGACACCGGACTCGATATACTGCACGTCAACGACACGTTGATAGCCATAAGCGTCAACTGGTCGAACATAATACAGTATATCAGACCCGACGGCACGGCGATAGCCGCTACCGAAAACATCCCCAACAACCGCCGTTTGGCTACCGACGGCAAGGGATTTCTCTACATAACATCGTATGCCGACAAGGGATATGTGGCTAAAATCGACCTGCGCACAAAGCAGATTGTAGACACCTGTCATGTGGGCTACGAGCCTGAAGGCATCGCCTACTACGACGGTCGTCTGTACATTGCCAATACGGGAGGATACAGTTCGCAAACCAAAGATCACGGATATGAGCAGACCGTAAGCGTGGTTGACGCACCGACTATGCGCGAATTGCGTCGCATCGACACCGGATGCAAGAATCTGTACGGCATCATGTCGCAGTCGGGACAGTACATCTGCATCAACTCGGCAGGCGATATGTACCACATTCCGCCCCGTTGCATCGTGCTGAACATGGCCAACGACGAGTTTCGGGTGTACGATTTCCCCGCCACATACAACTGCGCTTATCACAATAGGTTCTACATGATAGGTTCCAGCTACTCATACATCACCAGCACATACACCTATTCGGCGCACACGATAAGCCTGCCCTCGCTCGAAGCCAGCGAAGGACTTGCCGACTACAACGCTGCCAATGAGACGATAATGAACATGCAGTCGCCCTACGCCATATACATATCGCCACTGTCGGGCCACATGTATGTCAGCGACGCACGGTCGTATGCCACCAACGGATACGTCTACGAATTCGACCGCCAGGGCGTGCAACTCAAACGATATTTGCTGCGCGGAGTCAATCCGGGCAGAATAATAGCAATGTAAAGCAATATGTTAGCAATGTAAAAACAGAATATGAAACGATTGACAATACTTCTTGCCGCACTCATTATGGTTGTAGTGACGGCATCGGCGCAAGCCAAACAGACCGTTAAGGTGCTCGAATATTGCCCCGCACCGGGTCAGTTTACCAATAAAATCCCCGAAATCGACAACACAATGTCGGCAGAAGAGCGACTGAAGGCATGCGAAGAGCAGTTGGAGGATGGCAACATCGTGTCGCTCGGTGCTGCCGGAGGCTACATCACCGTAGCCCTCGACCAGCCCATAAAGAACGGCAAAGGTTCTGACATACGCATTCTTGGCAATGCCTTTTATTCTGTAAACGACCCCAAGTATGGCGATGCCACAATAGGAGGTTCGGTTGAACCGGGCATCGTGTACGTTGGAGTAGGCTCGTCACCCGAGACGGCTGAGTGGTACGAACTGGCTGGTTCGGAATACTACACCACCGAGATGCACCGTTTCGAGATAACCTATTACAAGCCAACAAGCGAAACAGGCACTGGTACGGGACCAGACAATACTATCGACAATTACATTCGCTGGACTGCATCGTGGACCAATCCCGACGGCAGCAATCAGACGGCAGAAGGATGGCAGCCAAAGAACGTATATAACAAACAGTCGTACTGGCCCTCATGGGAAGAGAACGACCAGATAACATTTCGTGGAGCGCGACTGCCAAATAATGGCATCAACTACGGTGGTGACGGTTCTACCCCCGACAATCAGCAATTATGGATAACCTATCGTTATGCAGCCGACTCATACGGCTATGTCGATACTGCAGCTTCGCAGTATTAGCATACTTCGATCTACCATACTTGTACATATTCTCATCGAGCCACTTGTCAATGGTCTTCTTAACGTACTCCAGCTGCGGAATTGTCGTATTAGAAGCATAGGCCGACTTCATATAACTTACGAACTCACCCTTGCCAATTGTATCAGGCGGCTTCTTACTAGACAGTACGTAGTACTCAATCAATGCAGATACGACCTTACGAACTTCGCTATCCTCATCATCTGCCAGCACATCATCAATCAAGTTAGCCAGCTTGGTATACGAAGTATCGCTTCTGGTGATTGCATACTTGATGAAACGCGAATCGAATCGATGATTAATCAGCTTCAGATAAACCTTTGTAGAAAGTCTGTCTACTGCATAGGAGTCATTATCCATAATGTGATAATCATCCTGATCAATAGAATCCGAGTCATAGTTCAGATAGTTACCGCTCTCATGATTCTTATAGTAAGCATTTGCAATCTTACGAAGCTTACCATTGATGCGGTCCTGAATTGCATCAACTACCCATTTGATATCGGTGTCTTCACAACGAATAATGCGATCCTTATACTTAGCATACCAGGTTTCCGTATTATCGTTAATCCACTCGAACAGAGAACTCATATTACGAACCTTATAGCTATTATCAAGATTAGCAATCGTAAAGTCCATGATGTTCTTATTAGCGCCGTACTTGAAGTAGCTGAAGTTCAGAATGGTGTACATATTCAGCGTCATGTAGTTTGCCGCAAGAATAGCAGTCTTCTCATCTTTTGCTCGAATGAGCGCAGACATTGCCAGAATCGTCATGCAATAGAATACGTTCGCAGTAGTGCGATAGATATTCGTAAAGCACTTTACCTTGGCAACAGAAGCCTTTGCCTTATTCGGATCAACGCCAATCGCATCGTACAGTACAGCACGATCAGCATCAGAAAAAGAATTTCGTTTAGAGAAATCCATCGTATAGAAAATATTAGAGTTTCGATCAATATATCGACTAACGCCCCGAATGTACTGGGCTTTATTGGCGATCATATTTTTATCGATAATTGCACCAAATTCATCTTTTAGCACAGTATTCGCCACCTTTGCATGTCAGTTATTAAAATGTCCCTGACAATAAAGATGGTCCCAGGAATTAACCCTGGGACCAATCTATTACTTCTCTGTCTGTTTCTTCTTCTCCTGGTCACGTTTAGCCTGCTGTCTGATCTTTTCGATGCTGGTAGTCTGCAGCGCTTTATAACACGGAGTCTTACAATACGTACAGTCAAAGTCGCATTTATTGAGAGACACGTCGATACCTCCTACTTTAGAAGTAAGTCAAGCTCCTCAACTGCAAGATGTGACCTTACAATCTTATCGATAACCTGACCCTCTGTCATGCCGCTCTCTAAGCTAAGTCGTTTTACAGCTTCGGCCGTACGAGCTGTTACATGATAGTTAGTGATGATTGTTCCATCGTTTCTTACACGACATCTCTTGGGACGCATATTTATAGCCTCCTTATAAAATAATCATCTTACTATCATGTCCAGTTAAATTAGTAAATGGTCGGACCAGCGCCAAATTCACTAACGACCTTAGTGCTATATGTTTCCAGGTCAAACACAACTGGGATGCAATCGCCCGGAGTTTCAAACTTTTTCTTGATCTCATCGTATTCTTTGATGATATCCTTACACTGCGCCTTGGTGAGCTTAGATACGTCAGGAACAATGAAGTCGATGATGTAATCTCCATATGTCTTCTCAGCTTCAGTAATAGCTGCATTGTATTTGTCTCTGTCGGCAACCGGAACACGGCTGTAATTACCAAAGAAGTTAGCCACATTAAAAGTCTCTACAAAATTGGGAGACTTAACAGCACGAATAGCATCTGCAGAAGTAGAGACGTTGTAGGTGCCGAGCTGAGATCCATCAGTAGTCTTTATCGAAGCCTGACCAACAGTAATTTCATTACCACGCAGATATGGCGTGTTCGGAACATACGGACCGTTAACTGTATCCGGGAAGGGATAAGTTACTTTATCCGACATCCTGTCAAACAGTTCATTCGGAATGTGAATCGCTTCCAGTTTGAATTCTGCTAAGAAGCCATCCTCGTCCCCAATAGAACAGGTTGTAACAAAATTGTCATACGTCCAATCAAACGAAATATTGGCGTCGCTTCTATAAGTATTATTCTTATTGCCATAATACCGGCGAGTAAAGTCTGCGACAGTTTTATCCAAAATAGATTCATCGCGTACGTATTTTGTTTCACCATTGCCAATAAACCGATTAACTTCTGTAGACTTATCAAACGCGTCTTCATCTACCGGCGCAAATCTAGTTGAAAACTTATAGATGATCATATCATCTTTTCCATCAGTGTAAAACTTAGCCATATTGATTCCTCCTTTATTTTTAATGTGTTGTCAATCTATGATTCAAAACAAAAAATAACCCCTAATGGATAGAGAGGGGTGCGTTGACCCCTCTCATCACCGAGGGTCAACTGCGGTCGACCGGTTCTAATACAATGAATTCTCCGCCTTCATCAGGCTTTTTCTTTTTATTCGGATTAGGCTTCCTGGGAGTACCATCCTTCTTTTTCTTCGGAATGAAATCTTCAGGAACTTCATTCTCATAGGGAATATCTTCCTCGGGTGCCATCATCTCTTCAATCTGCTTCGGAGTGAAGTTACCATACCGTCTATCCAACTCTCTAATTCTACGATAGAAGGTTCTAGTGGACATCGTCGTTTCTTTAATAAGCTCCATCGGTGCAGTCTCACCGGTCTTCCAACGTACATAATACTTCCAAAAGTCCTTCGGAATCTTTGCTCGAGGTCTACCAAAGTCCACGCCCCTGGCACGAGCAGCTTTAATACCTTCCTGCTGACGCTGCTTGATATTAGCGCGTTCATTCTCAGCAACAAAGGACAATACCTGGAGAATCATATCTGTAATGAATCTACTTAACAGATCTTTCGGATCTCCAGAAGTGTTCAAGGTTGGCATATCCAATACATGGATGCCACAACCAATATCCTGTGTAATCAAACGCCACTGATCAATAATGTCCTGATAGTTACGACCAAGACGGTCAATGGACTTGATTACAATAATATCTCCCTGCTTAATCTTTCTAATGAGCTTCTTGTAGGAAGGGCGATTAAAATCCTTACCACTCATATGGTCCTGATAAATATGGGACTCTTTTAAACCATAGTCTCTAAGAGCAATCAATTGACGATCAATATGCTGCTCTTTTGTAGAAACTCTGGCGTACCCATACATTTTACCCTGCTGTTGCATTTAAATCTCCTTACATATAATTAAACCGTTTCTTTCACTACGTATCGCTAACTCGCTCATCAAGCGTAGCTTCTCCCCATACCAAAGTTGACGCTCATGTCCCATCGTGTATTTACGAAGCGTGCTCATAAATGAGTGGGTTAGCGATACAATTAATTCGACACAAACTTGCACAGCTGTACGGAAACATGAAGAACTATCGTGATGCGGTGGAGATGTTGGAGCAGATGTCGGAACGCAGTTTGTCGGCAAACAAGGCTTATCAGCGATTATGTCTTAACCGTGCAATAGAGGTGTTTAACGAGGGTAGGGCAGAAGATGCCTTGATTTATTTGGATAAATCGCTCTCTCAGGCTCATGATAATGAGCTTACAGCTTCGGCATACTATATGAAAGCCGAGGTTTACTACCAAATGGGAGAATATGATTTGTCCGTGAAGAATCTTAACGCCTTTTACGCTTCGGCAGGTGCTGCTGAAAGTCCGTATCTTGCACAAGCCGATTATACAATGGGCTATAATCTTTTCAAACAAAAGAAATATTCCACAGCGAAGAACTATTTCCAAAGAATAATAGGTAAACTCGATACCAAGCAAAGCGAAGATGCAGCTTTGCGATATGCGGATTGTTTGTATATGTGCAGAGATTTCAATTCGGCAATAGAGCAGTACGGAAAGATTATCGAGAAACAACATCCCGATGCAGACTATGCGTCTTATCAAACAGCCATGGCGTACGGAGCATTGGGCAACTATGAACGCAAAAAAGAAGTTTTGGAGCGTGCATATGAGAATTACAATCAAGGCAACTATGCTGCAACAATCAAATACGAACTTGCAAACACCTATCTCACCTTGGAGGAAAACCGTAAAGCCATAGATACCTATCAAAACGTCATAACGCTATATCCGCAGTCCCTTCACGTGAAGGATTGCTATGCAAAGATAGGTATGATTCATTATAAACTCGGTGAAGATGCCAAAGCGTTGGAGTATTTGGATAAATTGGTAAAGACATATCCCGACAGCGAGGAATCGCGTGCGGCATTGGCGAATATAAAAGCAATATATGTTTCAGCCAATAAGGTAGATGATTATTTGGCATACACAGAGAATTTGCCGACAGCAAGAGTGTCGGCAGGAGATAGGGATTCCATAAGCTATCAGGCGGCAGAAAATTTGTATATGGAGGGCGATTGTGCGAATGCAATCATGGCTTTCGAGCAGTATTTGAGCAAATATCCGAAAGGCATCTTCTTTGTGAATGCGGATTACTACCTTGCAGATTGCTTGAATAAGTCCGGCAGAAAGACGGAGGCCTTGAAGCATTACGAAGCCGTAATAGAAAATCCGAAGAATGTGTTTACCGAAAAATCTTTGCTCAAAGCGGCAGAACTG
>OQVT01002017.1_pt1 | contig 13045 bp, 8 predicted proteins | sample 1691561 | NCBI WGS metagenome assembly OQVT01 (sample SAMN03418260, study PRJEB22391) | human gut metagenome | biome: human-gut; feature: organic feature; material: feces | host: Homo sapiens | place: Tanzania | collected 2013-01 | reverse complement strand
GTTGTGTTGTTTGGCTTGGCATATTTGAAATTTGTGTCGCTTAACAAGGCCGCCCTGCCCTGCCTGCCCTGCCCAGCGCACAAAGCCCTGCAGGCCCTGCTGCCGAACGCTGCCCCCCGGCATGGCCCCCACAGCGGCCATATAGCCGGTTTCTGCCAGAATTTTTTCCAGCAGCTCGGCACAGCTCATGGCGCGGGCCGCACGGCGCAGCATACGCAGCCTTTGGCAGAACTGCTGCATTTTTTCGTTTTGGCTTGCCGCCAGCGCACCATACAGGCTCCCGCGCGGGGGTTCCGCACGCAGCGCCACCAGATCATCCGGCGTAAAGCCGAACATGGGGCTGAGCATAGCTGCAGCCAGCGGAATATCCTGCGCCGGGTTATCCAAAACACGCAGCAGCGCAGCCAGCGGCTGCACCTGCGGCGCTTCCAGCAGATTTTCCGATACATCCGCATACACGGGGATCCCCTGCTTTTCCAATTCCGCGGCATAGGCCGAAAAGCCTTTTCGCCCGCGCAAAAGGATGCAGAAATCCCCCCATTCGCAGGGGCGCAGCACATCACCATCGCGCACAAGGCGGCGGCTGTTGACCATTTTGCTTATCATGCGGGCGATCACCGGCGCATCGCCGTATTTTTCTTCGGTTTCCAGGGAACTTAATTTACTGAGTGGATTTTTGGAGGAAAGTTCAATATAAATTTTACTTTCTGCCAGCACTTCATTATTATACGCATCCGAAAAAGCTCTTCTCTGGTTGTTGATGGCAAGATCAACAGCGTCATTTTTCCATAGCATGATACAATTCTTCATGACTTCCCACCATAATTTTTACTTCTATGGTAGGATATTAATAACTTAATCTCTTGATAAATAAGTGGTCGTTTACTATAGTAATAAGTAATCGGTCACTTATTTTATTCTGAGGAAGGGAAAAACATTTATGATAAAACCGGACCCCGATTCCTGTCATCTCCTGCTGGACAGCAGGCTTGCGAACGAGGAAGTACAGAAAAATCCATACACTTACAATAACATCAGAGAAGTCCTGTCGGATGGAGCACTAAACGCAGCAACTGTGGAACACCCGGTGACGGTCTACATTGCTCCCGGCATCTATTGGCTGGAGGATCCGCAGTCGGAGGCGGTGATCGTAAGGGAGGATCCGAAGGATCTTTACCCTTACGGATGCAAGGTAAACTGCGCAAATCTGAAACTGGTGGGGCTGTCGGAGAACCCGGAGGATGTGGTGATTGCTGCCAACCGGGGGAACGACCATGGAGCGAAGGGGAATTATACTCTGTTCCATTTTTCGGGGGAACAATTGGAGATGGAAAACCTGACTCTGGGGAATTATTGCTGTGTGGATCTGGATTATGCATTGGATCCTGCGCAGTCTGTGAAAAAGAGGACAGAAGCCATTACGCAGGCACAGCTGGCGGATACGAATGCCGATAAGTTCCATGCGAAGAATTGCCGGTTTGTCAGTCGTCTGAACCTGTATCCCGTATGTGGCGCGGGCAGAAGCCTGTATGAACATTGTCATTTTGAACAGACGGACGATGCTCTGAATGGAAATGCAGTGTACCTGGACTGTGAGTTTGATTTTTACAGCGGAATGCCGATCTATCAGGCTTCCGGTACGGGAGTGGTATTCTTAAACTGTACATTTCATTGTAAATATCCACAGGATGGGGAGACTCACGCACAGTATTTTACAAAAGTCGGAGGACAGATCGCACTGATCGACAGCAGCTTCGCAGGTCTGCCGGACACCAAAGTTGCGGTCTTGTGGACGAAATATCCTTCCGTAGCATTGAAGTGCTATCAGGCGAATGTGACATATCCGGAAGGCCGGTTTACGCCTCCGGAGGTTGCGGATTCCCATACGGTGGACATTGACGAAAAGATGCTGGCAGAGGCCTACTATATCCGTAAGGATGGAGAAACAATCTACAATGTCTATAATCTGCTGGGCGGGAAAGACGACTGGGACCCGTTGGGGAACGGAGAAGTGATCCGCTTTGCTGGAAAAACAGATATTCCTACACAGCTTCTGCTGGAGTCAGAGGCTTTTGAACTGGAAACAGGCGGATCTTCCATAAATATAAAGGGAAAATGCCTGACCTTTGATGGGCGTGAGAGGAAGTGTGAGATACATTTTAAAATAGAAGGAGACAGTGCAGACTCCATAGAAATACAGCGTGTGTCGGAGGGGAGCTGTCTGCTGCAACTGAAAGACAGTAATATAGACCATGAGACGGAAGTAGTACTCACGGCGCAGACCAAAGAGGGATTGCAGACCGGTGCGTATGTCAGAATTCATCCCCGGAAAGTGGCGGCACCAAGGCTTACGGGCAATCCGGTGATCTGTCTTGAAGGCAAAATGCTGCGGCTGTCTTATGATTTTACGGAAGCGGAGAATGACTGCTCGGATATTATCTGGTATCGAAGCAGAAACATTCGGGGAGAGGACAAAATCGTGACGGCAATCTCCCAACCGGATCAGCCGGAGAAAGTTTATGCACTCACCGGAGATGATGTGGGATATTATATTTTCGCACAGATAAGACCCAGAACGAATCGCAGCGAATACGGGGAAGCAGTGCAGTGCTTTTATGAAAAAGCTATTTCGCCGGAAGATGTGGAAACAGACAGGATCTGGACAGATTTTCATAACCTTCCTCTTTACAGCCATGCCGGAAACGAAAAAGGTGTATGGAATTTTGATGCGAAGCGTCCGGCGGATACCTGTGATTTTGAAAAGTGGGGCCGGGAAAAGACGCAGGTCTCCTGGCACTACGGTGCAACAGGGGACGGCAGTAAGGGTGAAGGGCTCTATCAGGGAATGCAGGGGGCCAGGATCCGCTATACGCCGACCACGGCACCGGAGATGGGAACGGAAACCAAACGGAATATGGAAGTCCTGTTGGAAGCCGATCCGGCAAAGTCTGCCGGACAGGGTTTTGGCAGCGCCGGACAGTATCTGGATGTCTGCATCAAGACGGACACGGACACTCTGGACGGTTATGGACTTCGGATCATCCGTACGGCGGCCCATTCCGATGCGGTATCCATGTATCTGATACAGTATGTGTGTGGACAGGCGCAGTGCATTTCCCGCGAGGTCGTGACAAACTGCTTTGTAACGGGGTGCAGAATTTGGGTGCGGTATGAGAACGGAATATTATCGGCAAAAGCATGGACGGTTACGGAACCTACGGTGGTACAGCAGGAAAGGGGCTATGCCCGGGGAGTGGAGCTTACGGCAGAAGTAGGCAGAAGAGAAAATGCCGAAAACACCGGACTACTGATCTGGCACACCGGATCGTTGGGAACAGAAAACTGGAGAAATACCACCATGCTGCATGGGGTAAAGATTCTTTATTTTTAAAATTTCAGAGAAACACAAAGAGTTTTCTCACTGTAGTTTTTTCCCATTCCATATGTTATACTTAAGTTTAACACATCTGTGATGTAGCAGGTTACGGTAAAGGAGACGGAAGATATGAGGTGTGAGTTACTGTCACCCGGAGAACTGGCGGACTGGGCTGCCTGCATTCCGCAAGAGTTGTTTGTGGAACTAATGAACGGAACAGAGGGAATATATGCGCTGGGCGTCTGGTTCCTGGGGGAAGCGCAGGGGGCGCTTGTATGGAAGGAAGACGGGCAGAGTGTTGCACTGGAGAGCATATATATCAGACCGCAGGCGAGGCGCCTTGGGCTTGGCACGGCATTGATACGGCGCTTTGTGCGGGAGACCCGGTCTGAGGAAAGAGAAATTTCCGTCTCTTATGTGGAAGAGGGGGAGCGATGTCTGTTGACACCTTTTCTGCGGGATAACGGTTTCTTCGTTGACACGGTTGCTTTCCCGGCAGGCACAGTCACGCTCCGGCAGTTGAACGAGGAACTGTTGTCACAGCTTAGGACGAACAGAAGCGGAGTCCGTCCGATCTGGCAGCTGTCCGTAAGGGAGCGGAGCGTATGTGAGAAATGGTTAAAGGAGCAGCTGGCTCTGCCGATGCAGCCGTACCTTTCCGCAGAACCGGCGAGCTTCGCAGCAATAAGGGGCGGCGAGGTGCAGGGAGCGGTACTTCTGCGGAGAGAGGAGAAAGGAATTGCGCTGGATTATTGCTGGATCATGCAGAGCAATCCCATAGTACTTGCAAAGCTGCTGGCTTGTGCCATAGAACATCTGGATGAATTATATGCGCCGGAGACGATGGTGCGGATGACACTTTCCACGACGCAGGCGCAGGCGTTGTTTGAACGGCTTTTTGGTCAGACAGAAGAGACGACTTGTTTTTGCAGTGGAATTTATGGAAATGACAGAGAACAAGGGGGACAAGAATGGACGGAAAGGGTATGATGGAGAACCAACTGCAGAAGGATCGGGAACACAAGCTTCAGATCAACACGCAGGAGCAGCAGACGATAGAGACAACGGCGTTTGATGAGCGATTTTTGCAGCTGAATCAGGAGAGCTATGCGAACCAGACGGCGGAGCCGGATTCGCTCGCATTATATAGGGAAAAGACTGCGGAAATGAAGGATACTGCCGAGCTTGGAGGGACATCCGGCAAGGGAAAAAAGAGCATTGATGCCGAGAAGAAGGAGAAGATCCGCAGAAGCAAGGCATTGACAGGCAAAGCGACTGCCTATACAGAAGAAATTCACACACAACTGGCGCAGGTTCAGCAGGAGACAACAAAAAATGATCCCGAGCTTCAGCTTCGGTTTCTGGAACAGTACCGTTTTACCCCACAAATGTTTGTGAGCAGTAATATCCGTGCAAATTTTAAGGAATATGTGAGTCTGGTCAACAGCTATTACAAGCTTCAGGGTTTGTATGAGGAAAGCGAGGATGCGGCGGGCATGCAGCGGTTGGAGGCACTTGCACCGATTGTGGAGGCGTTTACACACAGACTTTCGGTGTACTGTGAACAGAACAGAGTTTTCCTGAGCGGGGAAATCCTGGCCGATAAACAAAAGGCATCACAGCTGACGCAGCAGGAGATAGATAACTGGTACGGACTGGTCAGTGAGTATGAGCCGGAGACGGCAGAGCTTCCGGCGGCACCTGAGGAACAGCTGACGGCGGAGGAAATGAAGCAGGTGTGCACCCAGATCCATCTGCTGCGGGAAGATGCCGAGGCAGACCCGAACAGTGATCCCGCATGGCTGGAGGATCTGCGGCTGAGAGAGCAACGCTATCAGGCCTATTATCTCCTGGCGGCCAAAAAGGCCGAGCTGGCAGACGGCGGGGACACGGCGGAGCTGGAGCAGACGATCCGGGAACTACAGGAGGATGTCAGGAGGCTGGAACTGCGGAAACTGCGCATGGAACTGGGAATGCCGCAGGCCGGGCAGCAGACAGAGACTGTCCGCCGGACAAGAGAAGAAGCTATCTCCACGGATTCGGATATGCTAAGTTACCAGTCAAGAGACCGTCTGGCGGCATTGAACCGCAGTCTGCAGGAGGCGGGCGGATCGCCGGATACGGTGGCGTTGATCGGGCAGTATGTACAGGGGACCAGGTACCGGGTCGGCTATACCCGGGAAAGAGAGAATCTGCAGGCGGCGCAGAAAGCGGTTGAGAAGGCTTTGCAGCAGGAGAATAATGAACAGATCCGCGAGGCACTTTTGGGGGTCAAGTCCTATTTTGACACAATGACAAACGGCACACTGGTGGTCCCGGAGGGGGCGGAGATCCTTGACTTTCGGAATAAGCGGCCGGAAGAGACCGGTACGGGCCAAAGTGGGTCTACGCGCAACGCCCTGATCCGCAAGCTGACGTATTGGAGTGACCAGAAGGATACACCGTTGTTTGCCCATGAGCCCACGGTCAATGACCTGAAGCAGCGTCTGGTTTCCAACTGTTACATGATGGCATCCGTTGCCGGGCTAGTGGAGTTTTCACCGGAGATCCTGAAAAGCTGTATCGTGGATGAAGGGGACAGTGTGGTGGTCCGGCTCTATGAGAGAAGGGTGGTCGAGAAGGCAAAGGAACAGCCTGAGGAAGAAACGTCTGTGGAGAAAGAAACGTCTGTGGAGGAATTGACGGAGGGAGAGTTACAGGAAGACCAGTTGGGGAAAGATCTGCTGAATGGCTTTGAAGTGGTGGATGACTTCGAAGAGACGGAATTGGCACCGATCTATGTGCGTGTCAGCAAGGAGATTCCCCGGATTGCCGGTGCGGATGCATTGTCTTCCGGTGCACTCTGGATGCAGATGATAGAGAAGGCGTGTGCATTTGTGGGAAAAGAAAATGTCAAGGGCTACCAGTCGCTCTGGTACGGCGAGGGCGGAGCGTTTCTGGAGCGGCTCCTTGGAATCTCCCAGGAGCCTGTGGGCATGGAGAACGAAGACGCTTTGTTCGAAGAGATCCGCACCGCCAAAGAGCGAGGTTATGTCTATCATGCCGGATCGAAGGGCACAGCAGGCAAGGAGGACGGTCTGAACGGCGGGCACGCCTATACGGTCATGGGGGCGAAAGAGATTGACGGGAAGAAGTGCATTCTCTTAAGAAACCCCTACAGTACCTTTTCCCTTCAGTATCAGGAGAACGGCGAGAAGACCAGAACCGGCGACCTGATCAATGTCTCCTCGGACGAGACCTACGGACAGTTCTATATCGAGGTATCGGATTTCGTCAGAACATTCGAACGGGTGAGCCGTACCAATATCGCCGCAGGGACATAGCGGTCAGTACGGGGATGGGTAACAACAGGAAAAAAGTTTATATCAGAAAACGAGGAGGGTGCTGAAATGAAGAAGAAAATGGGGTATTTGCAGTTGATTTTAATGATCGGCTGCATTCCGATGCTTGCAACGATGGTTGCCCTGACGGTATATGCATCGGGCAAAATGAAAGATGAGCTGGTCGACAGTACCTATCTGCGGCTGAAAGCATGTGCTACATCAGTGGAGCAGTATTTCACATGGGATATCCGTGAGGATATTCTGGAAAAGGATGATATCAGTTATCAGTTTATAGATTCTTTGCAGGATGAACATATTGAACAGACGCTTTTCATGGAGGATGAGAGATTTATTACTTCCATTGTGGATCAGGATGGGAACAGGGCAGAAGGAACCAAGGCAGATCCAAAGATATGGGAGACGGTCAGAGCCGGTAACGATTATAATACCGACGGAGTAGAGATTCTGGGAGAAGAATATTATGTCTATTATATGCCGGTATGTTCCGATGACGGAGAGATTCTGGGAATGGCTTTTGCCGGTGAACGGGAGAGCATAGTTCAGGATGCAATATCCGACATGTTAAGAAGTCTGGTTCTGCGCTCAGTATGTCTGAATGTTCTTTTTATTGCTGTAATGGTTTATCTGTCGTTCAAAATACGAAAACCATTGCTGACGACTGCAGAATATATTGACCAAATTGCAAATGGTAATCTGTCAGGCAATCTTGAAGCGAAATCAGTGATCCGTGAAGTGACCACTCTGATCAGGGCATCTGTCAGCCTGAAGGATAAATTGAGCAGTATTGTCACCGAGGTGGATGGACATGCTGCACAATTGGATAGCAGCATGGAATTATTAAATACATTGGCATCTGCAAGCAGTAAGGGAACCAACCAGATCAGACAGGCCGTGGACGAACTGGCTGCAACCGCTGCATCACTGGCAGAGAATGTACAGACTGTTAATTCCAGAATGTTGGAGATGGGGGACAATGTTAATGCGATCCATTCGGAGACAGTAACATTGAATGAGAATTCCAATAAAATGGATCGTGCCAATCGTAATGCTTCAGAATCCATGAATCTGGTGCTGGAAAGCTCGCATACCTCTTCGGACATTATTACTGAGATGATCGTACAGGTAAAGGCAACCAATGAGGCCATTGCATCCATTAGTAAAGCAGTGGAACTGATTTCCGATATTACCGCACAGACGAATCTATTGTCATTGAATGCTTCCATTGAAGCAGCGAGGGCAGGACAGGCAGGCAAAGGCTTCGCTGTGGTCGCGATGGCTGCTAAACAGCTCGCTGAACAGAGCAGCCAGAGTGCGGATACGATCAAGAAAATTGCTGATGATATTCTCGAAAAATCTAATAAATCTGTAGAGTTAACTGAACGGATGCGTGCACTGGCAGAAAAAGAGCAGGCAGACATCGGAGGTGCCAAGAATGGTTTTGATACTCTGAGTCAGATTATTGAGGCTAATGTTACGACAGCGGGAATTATTGCGGAAAAAACGAAGAATCTGGAGGAATTGAAACAGACTATTATAAATAGTATAACAGAACTGAGTGCGATCAGTGAAGAGAATGCAGCCAGCAACGAGGAAGTAACGGCAAACGTCTCTGATATCGCAGAATCAGTTAACAAAATTTCGGACGATACAGGAACAATTAAAAAGGTATCCACGGATCTGGAAGAGTTGATGCAGTATTTTAAGTAGTTTGAGATATTTGGAGACATTCGTGGACGGGTGCTGCTTTATGTGCTATTATGCAGAATGTCATCAGAAAACAGTAATTGCAGGAAGTAACGGGAATTATAATGAAAAAAAGAATGATCATGGTACTGGTGGTAGCTCTCACAGGCAGTAGTCTGGTGGCAGCAGCAGGAACCGGAGAACTAAAAATACAGAGTGGAGCTTCAGTACAGAAAATATATGCGTCAGAAATACATCAGATCAGTGTCGAGCCGATCCCGGCTACCGGACAGATCACCATTGAGGATCTGCTGGCGGTACAGGGCAGTGAGACCGAGGACCCTAGGGCAGCGGAAGAACTGACAGATTCTGCGGATGTTCCTGTGGCGGAAGCGTCTGTAGAGGACACGAATGAAGACGAGTATGCATCGTTAGCCATTGCCAATGTGACCAATTATGTGAATGTGAGAACCGAACCGAACACGGACAGTGCCGTAGTAGGCAAAATCTATGATGGAGCCGTAGCGCAGATCCTGGGTGTGGCGGGAGAAGATCAGGACTGGTTTCAGATCGTCTCAGGAAATGTGGAAGGATATATCAAAGCTGAGTTTTTCATCTACGGAGATGCTGCAGCTGCGGTAGTAGACAATTATGTGACCAGATATGCTGTTGTTACCGCAGACCGTCTGAATGTGAGACAGGAACCTGCCACAGATGCCAAAAGAATTGGTTACATTGACAATGGAGAAAAGGTAAAAATTCTGGAGAATGACGGAGACTGGCTGAAGGTAAAGTATACAGAAGACAAGGAAGGTTATGTCTCTGCGGAATACGTGACGATTTCCGAAGAATTCATCTATGCGAAGACCATCGAAGAGGAACAGGCAGAGATTGCAGCACAGAAAGCACTGCAGGAGAGAGAGCAAAGTACGGAGCAGGAGACACCGGAGGTGATCACGAATATCACACTTCCGACTACTACCTATACCTCTAATGCGGAGCTCAGACAGGGAATCATTGATTATGCCATGCAGTATCTCGGTAACCGGTATGTACATGGTGGTTCCAGCCTGTCGGGAGGAACGGACTGCTCGGGCTTTACCTGCTTTATCTATGCGGAGTTCGGCTATTCCATCAGCCGCACGCCGGGAGGGCAGTATTCCGGTGCGGGACGCAGCATCAGTTCAGAGGAACTGCAGCCCGGAGATATCATATGTTATAGTTCCAATGGTGGGAAAAGTTGTACCCATGTGGGACTGTATATTGGTGATGGACAGATCATTCATTCCGCCAACTCGCGGAAAGGCGTCATCATCAGTGCTGTGGATTACAGTCCCATCATTGGTATGAGAAATGTTATTGATTAATAGAACCGGTTTTGAAATTATGGAGCGCCTGATCTTTGGTGAGTACGAAATCACCGAGGATCTCGTCGCTCCATTTTTGCAGGTCTTCCAGGCGGAGGGTTACGCCGCCGTAGTTACGGATCCCATGGGAAACAGCTATTTCTTCGGTATAATCTTCCAAAAGATAGACATTGTCAAAACGTACCGGACCTGAGGTATACTGGCAGACCAGCGGGATTACACCGGTAGTCTTACGCTCGATGGAGACACCGTCCTCTGCAACATGAAAAGTCAGCCAGGCCATACCTTCTAACATGCTGAGAGCATTTTTCTGCGTAGACACATAATTGCCCAGTGAATAATAGCACAGGGCCTCGTTGCCGTTTTCAGCGGTGATCCATTCCACAGGCTCTACTACATGGGGATGGGTTCCGATAATGACATCGGCACCGGCCTCTGTCATCTCCAGTGCCCATTTTTCCTGATAGCTTGAGATTTTGGAGGAATACTCGGTTCCCCAATGAGGACAGACAATGACGATGTCTGCCAGTTTTTCTGCCCGGGAGATATCTTCTAAGACTTGCGGGTTCAGCGTGGTGAAGTCCATCTGTCCATTTTTCGCATTTACGGCACATAGAAGATTCAGATGCCCCAGCAGATCTAAGGGGAGTGTCTCGGTATTGGCACCGTAGGTATAATTTAAGATGGCAAAAGTGACATCATCGACGGTAAGTAACGGAATGTCATCTGCCTGTGAAGCGTCTTCGTGAATACCGATTACCAGTATCTCCGGGTGCTCGTTTTTCCAGAAATCCGCACAGTACAACAGCCCGTCCAGCTTCTGATCCGCAGTATGATTGGAGGCCTGGAGGACTACATTGAATCCGGCATCTGCAATCGCATCCCCCACTTCGGTAGGAGAATTAAAATAGGGAAAACCGGAAAATCCCCGGGAATTGCCGGCCATGACAGTTTCCTGATTGATGATCTTCACATCTGCGGTATCCAGAAACGGACGGATTCCGTCAAACAGCATGGAGAAATCATAAGTTCCGTCCTCCTGTTTTCCACTGGCCACGATTCCCAGATGCATCAGGTTGTCTCCGACAGCCATGAGCGTAATGTCATGCTCAGGGAAGGGAGTGGGGGTCGGCTCCGGCGTAGGAACGGGAACCGGTGTGGCAGAAGGCGGTGCAGAGGTCTGGGGAACGATAACAACATCGCTGCCTGCAGAAGTCTCTTCCAGAAAGTAATAGCCGCCCATGCCCGCCAGTAACAGTAACGGAACAAGAACCAACAGCAGATAGAAACGTGAAATCGGTCTTTTCATATGTTATCCTTTATTATTATGGAATTCCGGTTACAAGGCCTGTTTACAATCAAAAGTAACAATAGTATTATAGCATGGATCATATTTCTTAGCAAAAAGGAAAATAAATCACTGTTTTCCTATTGACATAGTATGAAATAAAGGATATAATCCTACTCATAAGTTGATTCGATACTTAAATGAGACATCGAAGAGGAGGAAAAGGATTATGAAGAAGTTTGAGTGGAAGAATGTTTTGGCACTGGCATTAACAGGAGTACTGGCACTGGGCCTGACCGCATGCGGCAGCAGTGACAACAAAACCGCAGACGCAGGAAGCGCAGCGGCGGCAGACGGCAAGGCAGTATACCGCACACTGGATGAGATCAAGGAGAGCGGTACGATCAATATCGGTGTATTCTCCGATAAAAACCCGTTCGGTTATGTGGATGAGAACGGTGAATATCAGGGCTATGATGTGTATTATGCAAGAAGACTCGGCGAAGACCTGGGGGTAGATGTGAACTTCGTATCTACCGAGGCGGCCAATCGTATTGAGTATTTACAGACCGGTAAGGTAGATGTGATCCTGGCGAACTTTACTGTAACTCCCGAGAGAGCAGAGGAAGTGGATTTCGCTTCTCCTTATATGAATGTGTCACTTGGTGTGGTATCCAAGGATGATAATGTGATCACTTCCTTAGATAACTGGAATGCGGATGACTCCATCATTGTAATCTCCGGTACCACCGCTGAGACATATCTGATCGCAAACTATCCGGATATCCCTTTACAGAAGTTTGATTCCTATGCAACCGCTAAGGAAGCTTTTGAAAACGGTACTTCTGTAGCATGGGCAAACGACAACACCGAGGTTATCGCATTTGCCCTGCAGAATGAGGGCTATACCGTAGGTATTCCTTCCCTGGGCAGCGCAGATACCATTGCACCCGCAGTATCCAAGGGCAACACAACCTTGCTTGACTGGATCAATGATGAGATCGCAAGCCTTGGTGAGGAGAACTTCTTCCATGCAGATTACGAGGCAACTCTGGCAGACACCTATGGCCTGGATTACGAGGAAAGCCTGGTGGTAGAGGGCGGCAAGGTAAACGCACAATAAGTACGGATCGGAATAGAATGATAGAGAGGGGACTGCGGGGCACGTATGTTGCCGCCGCAGTCTTTTCTTGCATCGGGGAACTTCTTTTGTTATAATCTAAAAGTTGTGTGTAACGATTCAGAGGCGGTTTTGCGGATGGAGTTCTGAATTGTTATGATTGTTGGAAAGCTCCTTGAAAGGAAAGAAATAAATGAACTGGGAATTTATAGGAAAATATCTGCCCATGTATGAAAAGGCAGCGCTGCTTACCGTGAAGATCGGTGTCATCGGAATCCTGTTTGCGATTCTGCTGGGACTGGTATGTGCGGCGATACAATATTATAAGGTGCCGGTGCTGCGGTGGATCGTAACGGTCTACGTGGAGCTGAGCCGTAATACGCCGCTTCTGGTACAGCTGTTTTTTATCTATTACGGTTTTCCGAAGATCGGGATCCGGATGTCGGCGGAGCTGTGCGGCGTAGTGGGACTGGCATTCTTAGGCGGCAGCTATATGGCAGAAAGCTTCCGCAGCGGCCTGGAATCCGTAGAATCCATTCAGAGTGAAAGTGCCATCAGCCTGGGAATGAATTCCCGACAGGTGTTGGGATATGTGATCCTGCCGCAGGCAATGTCCACCAGTATTCCCGCATTTGTGGCAAATATCATTTTCCTGTTAAAAGAGACCAGTGTGTTCAGCGCCATCAGTCTGATGGACCTGATGTTCACTGCCAAAGACCTGATCGGTCTCTATTACAAGACCACGGAGAGCCTGTTCCTCCTGGTAGTATTTTATCTGCTGATCCTGTTGCCTGTATCGATCATAGGATCATTGGTGGAGAGGAGGATGCGTTATGCCGGATTTGGGGATTGATGTATTATTCAAAG
>OQVT01002015.1_pt1 | contig 13050 bp, 12 predicted proteins | sample 1691561 | NCBI WGS metagenome assembly OQVT01 (sample SAMN03418260, study PRJEB22391) | human gut metagenome | biome: human-gut; feature: organic feature; material: feces | host: Homo sapiens | place: Tanzania | collected 2013-01 | reverse complement strand
CCATTCTTGGTGGTATCCGCTTGTTTCTGTTGATTTGGCTTTCCCAGAACCGTCAGTGCCTGTAGTTAAGTCGAATTCCTCACCAGTTACACTCCTTATCAGGCAGAGATATCTCAAGGCACTCTCCACTACATTTTCGAATACCAGAGCATGATGGCTGAGCTCACAGGCATGGACATTTCCAATGCCTCGCTCTATGATGGGTCTACAGCCACAGCCGAAGCTGCCATGATGGCAGTAGCTGCTGCAAAGAAATGCAATAAGGTGTTGATTTCCACCACCGTAGACCCAAAGGTTACAGAAGTGGTTGAAACCTACGCCCACTTCCATGGCATGGATATCGTTGCCATTCCTGAGGCTGATGGCGCTACCAATTTCGATGCTATGAGTCAGCTCCTCGACGAGGGTGGCGTGGCTGGCGTCATCGTTCAGCAACCCAACAGATATGGCATCATCGAAGACCTCACGGGCGTTGCCGACGCTTGCCATCAGCGCAAGGCGTTGCTCATCATGAATTCCGTCGCTGCCGACCTTGCCTTGCTCAAAACTCCGGGCGAATGGGGTGCCGACATCGCAGTTGGCGAAGGTCAGTCGCTTGGCATTCCTATGACATGGGGCGGACCATACATCGGCTACATGTGTACCACCGAAAAGCTCATGCGCAAGATGCCTGGTCGCATCGTTGGCAAAACCACCGACAGCCGTGGTCAGCGTGCCTTCGTGCTCACTCTCCAGGCTCGCGAACAGCACATCCGTCGTCAGAAAGCCACATCCAACATCTGCAGCAACCAGTCATTGATGGCTCTTTGGGTCACCATCTATATGGCCACCATGGGCAAACAGGGTCTTTGCGAGGCTGCTCAGGCTTCATGCGATGGCGCCCACTATCTCGCTGCCAAGCTATGCGAAGACTCTCGCTTCAAGCTCACCTTCGACAAGCCATTCTTCAATGAGTTCTGCGTCAGCTATTCTGGCAATCTCGATGCCCTGCTCGCCAAGCTCATTGCCCGCGGCATCTTTGGCGGCATCCGCATCGACGACCACACATTGATGATTGCCGTTACCGAGAAACGTACTAAGGATGAAATTGACCAACTAATAAGCATCTGCCATGAATAACAAGATATACGACAAACTGATTTTCGAACTGTCTAAGGAAGGAAGATGTGCTTATTCGCTTCCTCAAAACGGTTTCCAGCATTATGATATTCCTGCAGCGCTCCGCCGTGCCCACAAGGCTGAATTGCCTGAGGTCGACGAGCTCACCGTAGTTCGCCACTACACCAATCATAGCGGCAACAACTTTGGCGTGGAAAATGGCTTCTACCCTCTTGGCAGCTGCACCATGAAGTATAATCCCAAGATTAATGAAGAGGTGGCCAATATGCCAGGCTTCACCAATCTCCACCCTCTGCAGCCTGCCGACACCGTAAAGGGCGCCACAGCCGTCCACGACACCCTGCGCCATTGCCTCTCAGCCCTCACCGGTCTCCACGATTTCACCCTCAAGCCTTGTGCCGGTGCTCATGGCGAGCTCACGGGCTTGATGGTTATCCGTGCCTACCACGAAGCTAATGGCGAAACCAAGCGCACCAAGGTCATCGTGCCCGACTCTGCTCATGGCACCAACCCTGCCTCTGCTGCCGTTTGCGGATTAGAGATTGTCGAGGTCAAGAGCACCGCCAATGGCATGGTCGATGTCGACGACCTCAAGGGCTTGCTCGACGACAGCGTGGCTGCCATGATGATGACCAACCCTAACACCCTCGGACTCTTCGAGCGCGAGATACCGGAGATTGCCAAGCTCGTCCACGATTGTGGCGCACTCATGTACTACGATGGCGCCAACCTCAACCCTATGCTTGGCGTATGCCGTCCGGGCGATATGGGCTTCGATGTCATGCACATCAATCTCCACAAAACCTTCTCCACCCCTCATGGCGGAGGCGGTCCTGGTAGTGGTCCTGTTGGCGTTCGCCAAGGTCTCGAAGCTTTCTTCCCGCAGGTCAACCCTTATCATGGCAACTTTGGCGTAGAACTTCGTGCCCTCACCTACATCCTAACCCTCGGTCGCGAGAATATCAAGATGGTGGGTCCTTTAGCCACTCTCAATGCCAACTACATCAAGGAGTGCCTCAAGGATGTCTACGAGCTTCCTATCCCTGGCTTGTGCATGCACGAGTTTGTCTTCAACGGTCTTAAAGACAAGTCTACCGGCGTCACCACCATGGACGTAGCCAAGCGCCTACTCGACTATGGCTACCATGCTCCAACCATCTATTTCCCATTACTCTTCCACGAGGCTATGATGATAGAACCTACCGAAAACGAGAGCAAGGAGACCATCGACGGCTTCATCCAGGTGATGCGCACCATCGCCACCGAGGCAGCCGAAAATCCTGACCTCGTGAAGTCGGCACCAAGCAATGCTCCTATCACTCGCATCGACGATGTGCAGGCAGCCAAGAATCCTATCCTCACCTATAAGCAACTCTCACAGCAATAGCATGAAGACAGATATCATTATCATAGGCAGCGGTCCTGGCGGTTATCGTACCGCCAGCTACGCTGCTCAGCAGGGCAAACAGGTCGTCATCATCGAGGGTGGCGAGGCTGGTGGCACATGCCTCAATTCGGGCTGCATACCCACCAAGTGTCTTGCCCACGATGCCGAAGCCAACGCTTCCAACTTTGCTGCAGCCATAGAGCGTAAGCAGTTGGTAACATCGCAGTTACGCCAAGGCATCGAACAATTACTTTCAGCTCCAGGCATCACCTTCGTGCGTGGCATGGCGCAGTTCAAGGATGCCCATACCGTCAGCGCCTGTGGCACCGACTATGAGGCCGACGACATCATCATAGCCACAGGCTCAAGCGCCAAGCTGCCACCCGTCGACGGCATCACCAATCCTCGCGTCATCACCTCTACCCAGGCACTCGACTTCCAGTCGTTGCCAGCCCAGATAGTCATCATTGGCGCGGGCGTCATAGGCATGGAGTTTGCCTCCATCCTCTCTCGCTTCGGCACCCAGGTCACCGTCATCGAGTATCTCAAAGAATGTCTGCCTGTGCTCGACAAAGACATCGCCAAGCGTCTGCGCAAGCAGATAGAAAAACAGCAGGGCGTAAGCTTCTACATGGATTCTGCCGTCAAAGCCATCACCGACACCGAGGTGGTGTTCGTAGCCAACAAGAATGGCAAGGAAACTCGCCTTGAGTGCCCAGGCTGTCCTGTGCTCGTTGCTACCGGTCGCCAGCCAAACACCGAAGGTCTAAACCTCCAGGCAGCAGGCGTTGCCTACACCCCAAAAGGCATCACCGTCAACGACCAGATGCTCACCTCCGTGCCTCATATCTATGCCATAGGCGACGTCACAGGTCGTCAGATGTTGGCACATGCAGCCACCTTCATGGGCTTCCGTGCCGTCAACACCATCGTTGGCAAGACCGACAAAATTCGCTTCGACATCATGCCTTCTGCCATCTTCACCTATCCCGAAGCTGCCAGCGTAGGCATCACCGAAGATCAAGCAAAAGAGCAAGGCATCGACTGCCACACCCTAAAAGGCTACTATCGTGCCAACGGCAAAGCCCTTGCCATCGACGAGCCTGAGGGCATAATAAAGCTTGCCATCGATGCCTCAGGCAAGATTCTCGGCTGTGCCTCCTATGGAGCCCATTCTGCCGACATCATCCAGGAGGTCACCGCCTACATGAACTTCGATGCCACCATCCACGACATCGCCTCTACCGTCCACATCCACCCCACTCTCTCCGAGATTCTCCAGGATGCCTGCGTAGGTGGCAACTAATAGCATCGTTCGTATCATCGATGCTCTCTCTAAGCATATACCTTTACTTTATATGCACCCCATCATTGCCCTCGAAGCTTCATAGCGTTCGGGGGCTTTTCCATTTACAATCATAGGCATAAATAATCCATCTCTAACAAAAATTCCTCCGTATTGTAGGATTATCGTTCGCGCCCCATCATTATTCCCAATCATCCCATCTCCATTCCCCTAATTATCAATACCTTTGCATCATCGCCCCATCATCCATCCCCCGCCTTGCGCCCATCCTTGCGCCCTCCCTGCGCCCTGCCTCGCGCCCTCCGTCCTCGCCAATCCTTGCGCCCTGCCGTCCTTGTTCGATGGCGTTTCTACGCCGTCGCTTCCTTCATCCCCTTGCCCCCTCATCCCCCCGCCATATATAAACTAATAATTCCCTAAAACCATATGATCAAAAACCTCATCCTTGGCATGATGCTTTTTTCATCCCTCATGCCATCCCTTGTTTCCGCTCGCGAAAAGCTGAGCATCAACCTTGGTTGGAAATACCATTCTGGCGACATCGCCAACGCCGCAGCCCCCGACTTCGACGATGCCTCATGGCAATCGCTCGACCTTCCTCACGACGCCTCCGTCTATGGTCCATTCCTCAAAGAGGGCAATGGCGCCAGCAGCCGCAACGGCTATCGCCCTTTAGGCAAAGGCTGGTATCGCAAAGCCATCGAATTCAACCCTCAATGGCAGGGCAAACACATAGTCCTCGAATTCGAGGGCGTATATCGCAAAGCGCAAGTCTACGTCAACGGCACCCTCTGCGAGGGCACCCATGCCAACGGCTACATCGACTTCGAGCTCGACATCACCTCTCTTCTTCGCCCTGGCCGCAACATCATCGCCGTATCCTACGACAACACCTACACCAAGAGCAGCCGATGGTATAATGGCGAAGGCATCAACCGCGACGTGTGGCTCCACATCCTCGACGATGTACATGTGGCTCGCTACGGCACCTATATCACCACACCAAAAATCACACCCGCCTACGCCAACGTCAACATCAGCACCAGCATCAAAAACGAGCGCCGCGACTCCGTAGCCTGCCGCCTCGTCACCTCCATCGTCGACCCCAACGGCAACACCGTAGCCACAGCCGAAGCCGTAGCCCCTTTCGCAGCAGGCGAAACCTACGACTTCAGCCAAACCATCAAGGTCAACTCTCCTCAGCTATGGAATGTTGGCGACGGCAAACTCTATACCGCCATCACCCACGTATATGCCGACACCAAGCCATATAATGGCAACGTGCGCACAGCCTTCGATTGGACTGCCACCCCTACCGACACCTACCAAACCACCTTTGGTATTCGCGAAATAGAGCTCACCCCCGATAGCGGACTCCTCGTCAATGGCAAGCGCGTCTACATCAATGGCGTATGCCTGCATACCGACCTCGGACCTCTTGGCACAGCCTCGTTTGCCGAAGCCTGGCGTCAGCGCCTCTCAGCCGTCACCACCCAGCTTGGCTGCAATGGTCTGCGCCTTTCCCACAATGCCTACCCTAAATATGTGCTCGATTGGGCTGATAGCCACGGCATCCTCGTAGTCGACGAATTCTTCGACAAATGGGAAGACTCCTACTACGGCAAAAATGCTCCTTTCGGTCCTCATCACATCGACGACCTCAGAACCCAGATGCTGCGCGACCGCAACCACCCTTCGGTATTCATCTGGAGCGTGGGCAACGAAGTATACCAGCAAATACGCAACGACTACACCCACAAAGATGGCATCGCCAAGCTCCAGCGCCTGCTCACCGAAGCCCACGCCATCGACCCTTCGCGCCCTGCCACCTGCAGCCAATACCCCAACCGCTATGGCAGCATCACCAAGAAGCGCAATGCCAACCGCTTTGCCAATGCTGAACCCCATCAGTTTGAATTCTATACCGACGTAGTGTGCACCAACTATCTCGAGCAGTTTTGGGACGAAGACCACAAGCGCTTCCCACAGCTCATATTCATGGAGGGCGAAATGGCAGTCGGCGACCTTGGCTACGACTATTTCAACTTCGACCACTCCTACCCCGTAGGACAATTCTATTGGGGCGGCACCGACTACATAGGCGAATCCTTCGGCTGGCCATCCAAGGGCTGGGTGCGTGGCCTCGTCAGCTTCACCAACCATCTCAAGCCCCTCGGCTGGAGCGTCAAGAGCTTCTACGACACCAAGCCTATGGTGAAAATCATCAGCCGCCCTGCCAAGGGTCAAGGCAACATCGTGTGGAACGACCTCAAGATGACATGGATACCGCTCGAAAACCATTGGAACTACACCCAAGGCGAGCAGCTCAAAGTGCAAGTGATGACCAACTGCCACGAAACAGAACTCTTCCTCAACAACAAGAGCCTCGGTCGCAAGCAGCTGCCACCACGCACCCAGGCACCCGAACTCACCTGGGATGTCGACTATCAGCCAGGCACCCTCGTCGCCATAGGCTACAACCACGGTGCAGTCGTCAGCACCGACACCCTTGCCACCGCAGGCGCCCCAAGCAAACTCCTCGTCGACATCAGCAAGTCGCAGCTCAATGCCGACGGCATGGACCTCGCCTACCTCAACTATCGCGTTGTCGACTCCCATGGCAACCTCTGCACCGCTGATGTTCCCCTCACCTTCGACGTCCGTGGTCAGGGCACAAACCAAGGTGTAGCCAACGACGACATGATGAGCCACGAACCATGGCAAGCCAACTCTCGCACCACCTACCAAGGCAGATGCCAGCTCATCGTCCGCTCCAAGGCAGCCCCTGGCAAAATCACCGTCAAGGCTAAAGCCAAAGGTCTGAAACCCCTCACCACCATCATCAACGTGAAATAACCCCCACTCACAAAAAAAAGACCCACTAACAAATGAAAACATCAATCAGCCACGCCATCAGGCTCATAGCCATAGTGGCATTCCTCATGATGCAGACAGCCCAGGGATATTCCCAGCTGTCTACATCGCCCATCATATCCTCCAACATGGTGTTGCAACGCGAAAAGCCCGTCCACATCTGGGGCACAGCAACCCCAGGCGAGCGCATCACCCTGCAGTTTGCCAACCAAAAAATAAAAACCAAAACCACCGCCAACGGCACCTGGCAAGCCACCCTTCAGCCCATGCCAGCTACAGCCACCCCTCGCACCATGACTATCAAGGGCAAAACCCAAACCCTCACCTACGATAACATCGTGGTGGGCGAAGTGTGGATAGCCGCAGGTCAGTCAAACATGCAATACTCCATGGTGCGCCACAAATCGTTCGTAGCCCCTGCCAAGGGACCCGACCTCAGCATCCAGGAGTTGCAGAAGCCACAAAATCCCAACATCCGCGTCTACGTATCTCAGCGCCAACACCAATCGCCATGGGCAGAAGCCAGCGCCCAAAGCCTGCCACAAGTATCTACCGTGGGCTACTATTTCATAAAAAATCTGCAAGACAGCCTCCACATCCCCGTAGGCATCATCACCGTAGCCCTGGGCGGCACACGCATCGAGGGATGGACCCCACGCGAAGCCTACGCCCAAAGCCCACTCTTCCAAGCCGAGATAAAGAACACAGGCAAAATAAGCGGTTGGGGCACAGGCATGCAATACCATCAGCTCATGGAACCCGTCATCCCCTACACCATCCGAGGCTTCCTATGGTATCAGGGCGAAAACAACTGCGGCATCAACGACACCCGATATGCCGACAAGTTTGAGGTGATGACCACCTGGCTGCGCACAAAATTCATGGATTCCACCCTTCCATTCTATTATGTGGTGCTCGCCCCACACATCTATTCCGACCGCCTACATCGTGGTGGCACAGCCCTCACAGCCGAAGCCCTGCCACGCTTCCGCGAGCAGCAAATCAAAGCACGCCAAATGGTCAGCAACACGGAGTATATCACCATCTTCGACCTCGTCGACAACCTCCGCGACATCCATCCTTCCTACAAATGGTTTGTTGGTCAGCGCCTTGCCCGCATAGCCCTCCATCGCAACTATGGCTATACCAACATCCTATACCGAGGACCAGAACTGCAAAAGGCTATCAAAGCAGGCAACAAGCTCCAGCTCCAATTCGCCAACTGTGGCAAAGGCTTGAAAACATTCACAGGCGCCGACCGCCGACTTGAATGGATAGAAATAGCAGGCTCCGACGGCATCTTCCATCCCGCCCTTGCCGACATTGTCGACACCACCCAAGTATCCGTCAGCAGCCCCTACGTCTCAGCTCCCGAATACGTCCGCATGGGATGGCACGAAACAGCCGTTCCCAACCTCGTAAATAGCGAAGGCCTCACCGCCACCCCATTCGGCTCAACAAAGGCAGAATAGCTATCGCTATCATGGCAGTATAAAACCAAAAGAGAGCACCCACCACGGATGCTCTCTTATTTTATGTTTTGTCGATGTTAGCATAGCCATATTATGATAGAGGCTTATATTGCAATATCCATTCCCACACAGGAATCACCTCTACAATAGTACCATCATCAAAATTGATAGTCTCCTTTCCCTCAAAAGTGAGAATATATCCTTTAGATAGCGAATATGCTTGCATAGCTTCTCTCACTCCGGCAATTTCTCGTTCGCGAGTTTGTGGAGAATCCATTTTTAATGTCACTTGATAAGCATCAGAGATATGTAAACCTTTTCTAACTATAAAATCACACTCTTTCTTATCCGCATAATAGTATACATCCCAACCACGACGTTTCAATTCTATAAACACAAGGTTCTCAAGAAACACACCATTGTTTTCAGTAGCATTAAAACCTATACGCTTAATAATAGCATTATCCACAAAATATATCTTCTTTGGACTCATCATCTGTTTTTTTACAGAAGGGTCATATCTAAACAATTGAGATATAAGATACGTTTGCTGTATATACTCAAGATAATTTTTTATAGTGTCAGGATGTTGAATTCCCACCACCTTGCCAAGCGAAGAATAAGTCACACGCTTTGTCGCATTGCTCGCAAGATAGAACATCAACTCCAGCATTTCCTTTTCATTTGTCAACCCATTTCGAGTAAGAATATCGCGATAAATAATACTCTCATACAACGACGTAAGGTAAGACACGGAGCCATCCTGAAGAAACTTTGGAAAACCACCACACTCCATGTATTTAACAAAACTCTTAACCATCGTTGCACGACCAGTTGTAGTATACAAAGTCTTTGCATTAACAGGAATTTCATTCATAGCTAAATATTCCAGAAAAGAGAATGGATAAATCTCAACTTGAATATAGCGACCTGTCAGATGTGTTGGCAGGAGTTGTGATTGGAACCGTACTGGCGTTAGTTTCAGTATGGCTGGTAAAAAAGATTCAGGGGCAGAAGAAACTTGTGAAGTAGGAGAAACATTTCAAAACTAGAGACAAAAAATAGAGAATGATAGGAAACAGACCGGAAAGCAGGAGGAGAAGGATGGAATTACAGCAGGCGGTGGAATTATCAAAGCGGGTTCAAAATGAAATCAAAAAAAGCGTAAAAGGAAAAGATGATTGTATCCGGAAGGCATTCTGTGCAATTTTAGCAGGAGGTGTTGGAATGATAATTGCGCAGAACTATACATGAGATAGACGAGTTACTGCCTAACATTAAGTTTGCACTTAAAGTTAGGCGATTACTATTATTATCTCGATAACCAATCAACCAATTATATTGCCTTCTTCGTGCCATAATGTTAAGAATGATGCTGCGCAAGAGATACATTATCGAAACCATAAACAATATGTTGAAGAACATGGCGCAGATTGTACATTCGCGTCATAGGTCTGTGAACGACTTTATCATGAACCTTATTTATGCCTTGGGAGCATATGTTGCTACAATGGCGGTCATGCAATAATGACCGCCATTGTACTATTTCTATTAAATTGTTTTTTTGATACAGATGTACAAGCCACTGATTACATATTCTTTTCTTAAATTTTTAATGGCTTCTCCCATCGTGGAACCATCTGAATCTTTACCTTCATCTGGGTCATAACAAACGAATTTATCTTCTTTTACATGCTTTACAGCAATCCAATGTTTATTATTTACCAAGACCAATATATAATCCCAGGTTGTTTCAGAGTAAAGGACATCTAAAGCTTGAATTTTCATACCCAGCCTTTCACCTGTTATTCTCCTTATTTCTTCAGATATCAAATTCTCAAAAGGACCTCTTTCAAAATTTGAGTTATAACATACCGTAACGGTCCTATCTGTTACATAATCTTTAAATGCAGCGCATATCCCCGATGGCAAAGACATAAGAGTGCCGCTTGATTTATTGCCCAGCAAGTATTTGCTTGCCGCAGACTCCGGATTCTTTTCAATAATCTCTTTATTCTGATAGTCCTGTATCCGCATATAAACCTCTATGGGACACGTACCACTTCCCAGATCCACCAAGACCGCATTCAAAGCGAACCCTCCACAGAAATTATTGGGGGTTGGAAATGGAGTTATACAATGTTCAGGCCTATTCTGGTTTAATTTATTCCCAAAACACATTATATTTCATTTTTAATGGTTAATACTAATTCTGTTGTTCTGTATTATTCTTGTTCATAGCCTGGAGAAGTTTCTTGTAGTCTTCCACAAACTTAGATATAGTTACAAATCCTGCTGCCATTTCATCATCGGATATCTCGTCCATGATGGTACTCTTGTCTGCTGGTGTCGCTTGCAGATAGTAACCGATAATCTGAGGAGTGGTAATCTTGATGTTGAAACTCTTGTCCGTGGAGCTGGTGTGGATGCCAGAAGAACCGAATGAAGAACTGCTACTTTTTGCACCGCTGAAAAGCAGGAAGCCGCCGCCATGTGAGACATGCTCTTCCATGGTAGCCGAGAAGGTATTCGAGAGCTGGTCGCTAGTAACCACTTGGATGGAAATGTCTTTGGCGACGAGCATGGCCACAGGATAACAGGGTAGGATATGGCTGCGGCTCATGTCTGAAAGCCTTTCTTCTGTAATTTCACTGTAATCTTTTATTGGAGACACACGTGAGGTGGACACGTTAAACATATCCTTGGTCAAGACAAAAATCCCAGGATTAAACCATTCTCTCTCGATGCCCACTTTTGCCACATTCATTCCGACCCGAACAGACGTATTTTGAGAATGGCATAGCTCTGCAAAGGTCGAAGAATTCGTTTCTTTCTTCCCTGAGTAACCTGCGAACCATAAACTGGCACCGTATGGGCTGTTTGAAGCAGACGAGTGGTTGTTGCTTTCCTTGTCTATCTGTGAGGCGGCTACGTCGATTAGTACCTGCGTGAATCCTTCAGGAACAATCGGTGTCTGTACGCTTTCAGTCTCTTTGCCTGAATTTACCGTTTGGGCAACTTTCATTTTCTCCAAGATTTCCTGGATTTCAGTATTAATCCTCTCCAGCTGTTCTTGAATTGGTGGAAGCAATTGCTTGAGTTGCAGGAGGTTTTTATTTATCGCCTCTTCCAGTAAGACATTGGATAACTGTTGCGATTTAGTTATATAATCGTTTTGAAGTTTTTGGTTTTTTGACAGTATGGCTGTAATTTTATCGACCAAACTGTCTACACTTTGGTCATTTTTATCAAATTTTAATCCGCTTGCCAGTCTGCTGATGATACTACTAGGTACTCCTCCACTGAATATCGGTGCAATGGTAAATGCGGTATCAATGACAGTCTTGACACCTTCACCGTAACTGCTGATCAATTCATTTTGAGCTTTATTCAAAGCGTCCCTTGCATCTTGTGCATCATTTTTGTTTTTTTCCAGTTCTTTACTCCTGTCTTCTTCATCAATCAGATTGGTCAGATTGGAGATTTGTGAGGAAAGGGTAATCCTGCGTGAAGACAGATTACGCAATCTCATAGCCAATGACTCCGGGGAATCAAGTAAGTCGGACGGGATGAAGGATGTGTTCAGCAGTTCAAACCAGTTTGTGGGGTTGAATTTTACGGGATAGACAATGCCTCCGTCTGGAGTCAGCCTCTGAATGTTTTCCAAAATCTCTCTGGCCTGCTCCAGCTCCGCGCCTGAACCGCTGTCAAGTACTCCATTGAGGATGTCCATATCGTTGGGGGAGAAGACGGATAACACTTTTGCCCGCTTTTCGTTCAATTCCAAAGATTCTCCTCTTGCAACTGCTTCATACCATTGCAAGTATTCATTGTTGTAATGAATATTGTTTTCCTCTGAAGTATCAGGATAAATTTTTCTTAAAGCTTCTTTTTTCTTGTTTTGTTTTTCAGACCATGCTCTTTCTGCAGCCACATAGTCATCATATAGGCGATAAAATACCTCCTGAAGCGTATAGCTTTTCGTATTTTCGTCACCAAAATCATAAGGATATGGGGTCAGCAGCAGCTCGCGCAGTTGATTTTTCGCTTTTGCGATTTTTTCGTTCAATTTAGGAGTTAATGTATCCAGAGCCGAACGGTACTGATATGGCAATGTCATGCCGTTATCACCGCCTGTAACGCGACAGGGATCGAAGAGTTTGTTGGCTAAACGCGATTCGTTGGCTTCCACCATCGGCCCTTTTTCCGCATTGTTTTTGTAGTCGTAGGCAAAGTCCTTGGCTGTGAGTGCTTGCCCTGGCAGGGTCAGACAAAGAAACTGATTCGGATTTTCACCTCCGATTACGCTTTCTATCTGATTGTATAGCAAGTCGATGAATGGCTCACTTGCAAGGCTTGCTCCACCATTGTCCTGTATGCTGGATTGGGAATCGTTGCCGATGTCGGATTTGGAGGCTTCATTGGAATTTGTCTTTCCTTTGGAGCCGGTATCCTCCTTTAACTTAGGAGGAGAATCATTATTAACTTCTTGAGGGTCATTTGAAACCACAGGAACAGCAGTTTCCTTTACTTCTTTTTTAGTATTCTTGGGCAAATTCTGTTCGTTCATAGTTTTTACTTTTAATTATTGATTAATACTACTCTAAGAATCATCCAATTTAGTATCAATTGAATGTACGAATTTAGTTTGTGCCTGACAAAAATTTGCAGACACAACCACTCTCATTGGTGGATTCTCCGTGTGTTCCATCACGTCCTCCTTTTTTATTGGGGTTATACTTCGGTTTATGTTCGTTGCGGACGGAAATGTTCCGCCCGCAACGGCTTACTGTTTCCTCAAGGTAGGCAATGCTCCTTTAAGTTCGTAACGCCACTCTGAGCCTGCGTTCTGCAAGGCGGTGTTCATGGCATCAACGGCTTTCTGCCAGGTA
>OQVT01002013.1_pt1 | contig 13053 bp, 9 predicted proteins | sample 1691561 | NCBI WGS metagenome assembly OQVT01 (sample SAMN03418260, study PRJEB22391) | human gut metagenome | biome: human-gut; feature: organic feature; material: feces | host: Homo sapiens | place: Tanzania | collected 2013-01 | reverse complement strand
ACTTCAATGGGAACAGACGTAATGTGTAAGAGTAGTCAACTCGTATATAATTACCTTTTTTTTATCTTTCTGGATGGAGGCTTCAGCATACCCTTTACCGACCCTCTCAGCATACTGGGCAGGTCGTTCTCCGTCTAACGGGGTGATATGAGCAGTCTCCATAGCCATGGCCATTTACTCTGACAGACTACAAATTTACTTATAATTTTCAGATCCTTTGCTGAGATTACCAGGAAAAGATTAATCTCTTTTCCTCAGTCTACTACAATCCACTACGCTCCAACGGGGTTTGCCCGTCCTTTGTGGCCATTGTACAGGTGATTGATTTTCTGTAACTTACATACAGGAAACCAAGGCACGCATGTAATATGTCAATCCTTATCGACAATGGTCACAGCTACGACACGCCGTGGAAGCGCCGTACATCGGTTCCTTGATTCGCCATCCGCCAAGCCCTATCTCGAACGGATGGCGTTCTCAAAAGGCCACAAACCGCTCTAGTGCATTGCCTTGGCTACACGGACGAAACACCGGAGGCCAAACCAATACGCGGGGGCATGATCAGGTCACTACTCTTTGACGCAGCGGATTGAATAGGCGTCGGCGCGTCCGGCGGAAGCGGTGGCTGAGACGGATGTGCCGGCGGCCTCGTTCATGAACGCGAGCACACAGAATCCGAAACCAGTGGTCGCTCCATAGGATTTGGCAGGAGAGTTTCCCCAATAGGATCCCCAAAGTCCGCTCTTGGAACCCATAAGCATGGCGTAGGAGCCGTCGTAGCGGGCTGCGGCAGGGAAAAACAGAGAGCCTTCCTTCATATTGAAAGACCATCCATAGTTGTAGTCTCTGGTGTCGATCACTCCGTCACCATTCAAATCCACAACATCAAATGAAGACGGATCCTGAGTATATCCACCAGTGGTAGTGAATGTCCTGAACACATCTGCCGGCGGGACACGGTAGCCGACAGGGCAAGGGTCATAGAAAGACTTGGAGCCTTTGTTGACGTAATTGTTGTCCGAATTTCTCTCGTCCCCTTTAGGATTGCCCCACAACGCGTCATTGCTGTCGGTAGCCTTCAGCCAATCCCTGCTGGTGTTGTACTGGGCATAGTTTGAAAGACATTTTGTCGGGTTTGCGATTGAATATTCAATGGTGTTGTTCTCAACCGAACTCCAAAGTGAATATGTGATCTTCACCTCCGCGCCATCAGGACCATAGACGGGAACCGGTTGGGTCTTTTCATTCCCGGTAAGACTCGGAGCTGACGGGAACGGATCCTTGCGTCCCCATTGGTACAACAGACCGTAAGGCTTCACGTCAGGAGCAGAACCGAAAGTGGAGGTCATTGCGCCGAGGTTCATATTCATCACCTCGTAGCCGCTCTTGGCCGTAACAGTTTTCACATTCTCTTCCGGGAACCAGATGTGCCAACTCCAGATGACTCTCTTGTCGGCGGAATAGACTGCGATCAAGGCGTTGCCGTTATGCGCGGAAGCATTGAACGTGATCTTGCCGTCTTTGAAGGCCACGTCTGTGATCATTCCCTTTGAGGTCTCCCAGACAAGAGCCGCGGAATCAGGAGTCATCTTCTCCGGAGCGGCAAGACCTTCCGTGGCCGCACCATTGCCTTTTACCGTGGCGTCAAAGGAATAGCCGCCTTCTTTCACGATGATGTAGCAGTTGGACGATCCATTCTTGCTCAGATCCTCGGCGACAACCGGTGACGGCTCCGGCTCTGGTTCCGGAGTTGGTTCCTTTGCCGGATCAGTGCCGGTCTTGCCACAAGCAGTGGCAATCAGGAGCAATGTGCCCCCGACAAATCTTCTCAGATTCTTTTTCATAACAGTTCGTTTTTATATACAATGCGATTATACGCAATTTTCTTTGAAAAACTTCATGTCTCCGACAAAAATAACCTACCTCTCACCATGACCTCCAGTGTCAATTATTCTTTCCGAACCTCATTTTGTGACCAATCATCTTTGTAATATCTTTATATTTCCATATTTTTGTAATCATTATCAATGACAATAGCACAAGACTATAATTTTAATCTCTGCATAATGAAAAAGATCATTTATGGATTGGCGATCGCAGGCATCGCGGTGTCAATGACATCATGCGCACAGAAGCAGAACACCCTCACATCCGCTGAAAAGGCTGACGGCTGGGTACTGTTGTTCAATGGTGAGAACCTTGACGGTTGGCGTGACTACAACGGTGACTCTCTGACCAACGGCTGGAAAGTTGTGGATGGCTGCATCCAGGCTTCCGGCAACGGAGCCGATGAGTCCGGCTACATCGTCACGGACAAGAAGTACGAGAATTTCGAACTGTCGTGGGACTGGAAACTCACCCACGGAGGCAACAGCGGAATGCTTTACCACGTTGTCGAGAATCCGAAATTCATGGTGCCTTACGTCACAGGCCCTGAATATCAGATCATTGACAACGAGGGTTGGGAAGAGGTCAACGCTCCGGCGAAACTTGAGGAATGGCAGAAGCTTGGCGTTGACTACGCAATGCATCTTCCTGACTCAAGCAAGATGAAAGTCAATCCTCAAGGTGAATGGAACAACTCAAAGATTGTCTTTGACAACGGTCATGTGGAGCATTGGCTGAACGGAGAGAAGATTCTTGAGTTCGAGGCCTGGACAGACGACTGGTTCGAGAAGAAGGCCAGCGGCAAATGGGGCAACGCAACCGAATATGGTCTCGCCCACGAGGGTGTGATCTGCCTTCAGGACCACGGCGATCCCGCTTCATTCAGGAATATCAAGATCAAGGAACTGCCACGCAAGGCCGACAAGGAGGTCGAACTCTTCAACGGAAAGGATCTTCACGGATGGGAGTTGTTCGGAAGCATGCGCACAGGTGTTGACGAGGAAGGCAATCTCGTGACCGAGAACGGAGAGGATCTCCGCTACGGCTATCTCGGAACCCGTGAATATTACAAGGATTTTGATCTGACAGTCGAGTTCAAGCAGTGCTCGAACGGCAATTCCGGTCTGTTCTTCCATTCATTTGTGGAGGGTGGCTACCAAAACAACATCGTGAACGGATGGCAGTGCGAGGTCGCTCCTAAGGGACAGGACACAGCCGGAATCTACGAGTCATACGGCCGTGGCTGGTTGGTTCAGATTCCGGACGAGAAAGAGGATATTCTTAAGGAAGGCGAATGGAACACTCTTCGTCTGCGTGTCGAAGGTGACAACGTCAAGACTTGGCTGAACGGCGAGCCTATGGTTGACATAAACGATGAGTTGATCGGTTCCAAGTCCGGCCGCATCATGCTCCAGATCCACGACGGCAACAACATAAAGGTTCTCTGGCGCAACTTCCACTTGACCACACTTTAATCTTAAAGGCTCCTCCCGTATCAATACGGCAATGAACAGGCAGATTTCTTACACAATAGGGGTCGATTTCGGCTCAGACTCGGTGAGGGCATTGCTTGTCAATGCCCTCACTGGGGAATATATCCACTCAGCTGAGTCCCACTACTCAAGATGGGCCAAGGGACTTTATACGGACAAGACAAAGGCGATGTTCCGCCAAAGCCCTCTCGACTATCTCGAAGGCCTTGAAAAAGTGCTGACCGATGTCGTTTCGCATTGTCCGGCCCCTGATGCTGTACGCTGCATTTCCGTGGACACCACAGGCAGCACCCCATGTCTTGTGGACAGACACTGCAAGCCTCTCTCTCTGTCAGAAAAGTATAAAGAGAATCCAGACGCGATGTTCGTCCTTTGGAAAGACCACACGGCGGAACACGAGGCAGCGGAGATCAATAATGCCGACAGGTTATCCGGCAAGGGATACAGCCGCCATTCGGGAGGACATTATTCAGCGGAATGTTTCTGGGCGAAAGTCCTCAGAGTGCTCCGTCATTCACCTGAGCTTCAGAATGAAGCATCTACAGCCATTGAACTGTGCGACTGGATTCCCGCGGTTCTGACAGGTGTGGATGACATCACAAAGATGAGAGTGGGATTGTGTGCCGCCGGAGCGAAGAGGATGTGGGCGGAAGAATGGGGCGGATATCCCCCTGAAGAATTCTTCAATGGTATTGACGGCAAGCTTGTGCCTATTCTTAGGAATATGCCAGACAAGGTATATGGCTGCGACAAGGAGGCCGGCAGGATAACAGCGGAGTGGGCGGACAAACTTGGACTTTCCCGTGATGTACTTATAGGTATAGGGAATATTGATTCTCACTCCGGTGCCGTAGGGGCAGGAATAACATTAGGGACAATGGCCATGAATCTCGGCACTTCAGCCTGCTTCATGGCTATCACGCCAAAGAATCCTCATGTCATCGAGGGGATATTCGGGCAAGTGGACGGATCAATCCTTCCGGAAATGACTGGGTATGAAGTCGGGATGTCCGCGTTCGGGGATATATTCGCATGGCTGAAGCGAATCCTCGGATGGGCGTTGGAATGCAACCATACGAACCAGAAGGACAATATTCTTCAGAAACTTTCAGAAGAAGCCGGAAAATTGAGAATCAGCGCATCCAGTCCCATCTCCACAGGTTATCTCAATGGAAGGCGTTCTCCTGCCCCTGACAGCTCACTGACCTGCACCATCACCGGATTGACGTTAGGGACATCCCCCGCGGAAATCTATTACGCACTTGCCGAATCAGCGGCGTTCGGCGCGAAAGCCGCTATTGACCATCTGATCAACAACGGAGTATTCATCGAACGTCTTGTCGCGATTGGCGGCATCGCGTTCAAGTCCCCTTTCATCATGCAACTCATGGCCGACGCCAACATGAAAAAGATCGAAGTGCTTGACTGCAAGCAGTCCTGTGCTCTGGGAGCGGCGGTCAACGCCTCTGTTGTCGCAGGTTTGTACCCTGATGTTCCGACTGCCCAAAAAGCATTGTGCCCACCATCGTCGCACACCTATTCCCCATCTCCTGAAAGACATGATCTTTTGGAGAGCCGCTACAAAAAATACTTGGAACTAAGCAAATTAAAATAAATGGAGAATCATTCTTCCGGGAAACGGCGAATATTCATTGTCGCCACTCTCTTCGTAGCGATCATCTGCAACTACCTTGACCGCCAGCTGTTGTCAATATTGAAACCGGAAATTCTGGAATATTTCGGCATCGGAGATATTCAGTACGCATGGATAGTGAACGTGTTCCTGATCTGCTACGCGATAATGTATCCTATCTCTGGAATCCTCGTGGATAAATTCGGTCCCAAGCCGGTGATTTCTGTCGGAATAGTCGTGTGGTCCTTGGCATGCATCGGAGGCGGTCTGTCCACAAACGCTGTGCTTTTCGCCACATTCAGAGGCATCCTCGGACTTGCCGAACCGACCATCATAGCCGGTCAGATCGTCGCGGTTACAGTATGGTTCGAGAAACGTCACAGAGCGACCGCCAACAGCCTGTGTACAGCAGGTGGAGCCTTGGGAACAGTCATCGCGCCTCTTGTGATCGCTTGGATGGCGAGGATACTGCCATGGCATGAGGTGTTCATCCTTGCCGGAGGAATCGGACTTGTCATCGCCGTTGTCTGGGCGTTTGTATATCGTAATCCTGACAAGGATGTTCTCGCAAGGACAATGGATGCGGAAGAGGACGCCGACAGCTCTCAAAAATCCATTGAGGGGTCATCGGCGTTCACATGGACAGGCCTATGGAAAACCCGCTCACTTTGGGGGATCCTACTGATAAGGCTTATAAGTGACCCGGTATGGTATTTCTGTTGCTTCTGGCTGCCGGGTTATCTGAGGAGCATGGGTGAAGCCCAAGGGCTTAGCCAGCAGGCCACTTTGGACATGATCCAGTACATGGGTGGTGTACCGTTCTTCTTCAGCGCGATCGGAGGAATATTATCATCCATATTCTCCGACCATCTCGTCAAGAAAGGGATTCCAGCTCTCAAGGCAAGAAAAATAATGATGATAGGAATATCCTTTGTTGCACCGATATGCGCGCTTACACCGCTCGTGAGCGGATGCGAGTCCATAGCGTTCGGGGCACGGGCTTGGATGGTCGTTGGAATATTCAGTGTGATCGCCGTGATGTGCTCAAGCTGGCTCTACACCATCTGCGTGGTGGTCGCGGAGGCGTTCCCTGTAAGAAACGTGGCAAGCGTGGTCGGCATCACCGCTGGAGCCGGAGCCGTCGGAGGAGCCATATTCAATGTCTTCGTGGGCTCGTTGCTCTCGTCTATGGGAAATATTCTGTTCGCCGTGATGGGTGTGCTTCACCTCATTGCCTCTGTTGTACTGTGGAAGATGGTGCGGCCTGAACGTCCGGGACTGTACGTGAAGAATGTTTAAAATCAAATAACAATGGAAACAAAAAGAACTTACACCGAGCCGGCGAGGGAGATTCCGATAAGAGACAATGTGGACATTCTCGTTGTCGGAGGTGGACCTTCGGGCATCATGGCCGCACGCGCCGCTGCCGGCAAAGGTCTCAAAGTGATGCTCATCGAAAGCCGTGGCTATGTCGGAGGCAACCTGACCCTCGGTCTGCCGATCCTCGGATTTCTCGGCCGGAAAGGCAATCAAGTCATCGAGGGCCTGCCTCAGATGCTCATCAGCAGACTCAGAGCCAAGGGCAAGGCTTCTGAACACAAACCGTGCAAGAACCACGTCAGCCTCACGATCATCGACCCGGAAGCCGTAAAGGACGAGGCTTTGGCCATGCTGGAGGAAGTCGGGGTGAAAATCCTGATGTACGTGTTCTGCTCTGGAGTAATCAAGGAGGGAGATGATGTCAAGGGTGTCATCATAGAAAGCAAGGAAGGCCGTGAGGTGATCATGGCGAAAACAGTCATTGACTGCACCGGAGACGCTGATGTCGCGTTCAAGGCCGGAGTGGAATGCCACAAGGGCGACGCTGACGGAGGCATGCAGCCGCCGACATTGATGTTCTCCATGAGAGGGGTCAATATGCCTGAGCTCAGGGACGCGATCGTGAACCATTCGGAGGAATTCGACATGGATGTGATGCCGACCGAGCAGTTCAAGGACGGTCCGTTCATTGTGGTCGGTTTCAGGAAGAAGATCAACGAGGCCAGAGAGAAGGGCTATGAGATCCCAGTGGCAAGGACAATCCTCATCACAGGTCTTGCCGATGATGAGATCTGGGTGAATATGTCCAGAGTCTGCGGAGTGGACTCAACCAATCCGGAAAGCTACACCGAAGGGGAAATCAAAGCCCGCTTCCAGAACGATGAGGTGGAAAGATACCTCAGGGATTTCATCCCTGGATTCGAGAACGCGTGGAGAGACAGGGTGGCTCCGTTCATGGGTATCCGCGAAAGCCGTGTCATCAAGGGAGAATATGTCCTGACAGCGGACGACATCCTGAACTGCCGCAAGTTCGAAGACGCGATAGGAGTTGGAAGTTATCCTGTGGACATTCATCACAGCCACGGAGATGACTGCACGATGATGTGGTGCCCAGACTGCTACGATCTGCCATACCGCATGCTGGTTCCGGAAAAGGTCGGAAACCTGCTCGTAGCCGGACGGTGCGCCTCCATGACTCACGAGGCGATGGCCTCGGCCAGAGTGATGTCCACGTGCATGGCAATGGGTGAGGCTGCCGGAAGGGCTGCAAGGATCGCCTTGTCGGAAGGCGTGCCTGTCGCCAAGGTCAATGTGGCCGAAGTGCGCAAGGAGCTCAAAGAAACCGGAGCCTACCTCAGGGACTAATGAATATGACCGTTCAACCAACATTCGTTCTCTTATGAATATATTGAAAAACAAGACCGTAATTCTGATTGCGTTTCTCGCTGCCGTGAGCATCACTCCGGCAATGGCCGCCGGGAAAGGTCTCAACCGTGACCCTCAGGAAAAAGGCACGCACAGGATAATGACATGCAACATCCGCATAACCGGACTGCCGGAAGACGCCAAGAAGCCGGGCTGCACCTGGGAAGAAAGACGTGAGGTCTGCCGGGACGTCATATTGGCCCAGAAACCCGACATCATCTGCTTGCAGGAGGTCATCTATGACTCTAATGAGTACATGAAGAAAGAGTTGAAAGGCTACACCTCGTTCGGATTCGCCGGTCCTGAAATGGACCCGTTTACGGAGGGCTACCATTTCATTGGAAAGAACGTGATCTTCTTCTTGACATCCAAGTACGAGATGCTCGGCGCAGGTTGTTACTGGCTGTCTGAAGAACCTCTCATCGGAGGTACTGTCTCATGGGGAACAACTCGTGCAAGGCATTGTAACTACCTAAGACTCCGTGACAAGAAAACCGGTGAGGAGTTCCGTATAATCGACACCCACCTTGACCACAAGTCAGACAATGCAAGACGGGAACAGGCCAGGATGCTTGCCGAGGAAGCCGGGCAATATGCTGATGATTTTCCGCAGATCATCTGTGGAGATTTCAATTCAAGCATCTCTGACGGCGCGGCCCAGACGCTGCACGTGGCAGGATGGAAAGACGCCTACGAATGGATGGGATTCCCTGACCGTTTCTCCTTTCACGGGTTCAAAGGCGAGAAGTACACCAAGAAGAACACCCGCATCGATTTCATCTACCTGCACGGCAAGGTCAAGCCGGTTCACTGCCGCATGATCACAGAAGGGGTCAATGGCATCCTGCCGAGCGACCACTACTTTGTTATGGCTGACGTCAAGGTTGGAGACTGAAGTTACATTGACAACTTCGCATCAGGCCACCAAGCGGACTATGCAAATCTAAATAGTTCGGTTGCGTGAAGCAACATTTTCCGCTCAGTGCGGTATGAAAAAAACGAAAATCCCGGTTGTCAATCAAAACTGAGCAGGGTGTTGTCCAGCCACTTTGTTCCTACAAGAGCCTGATAGTTGCCGGTGTCTTTGCCTGAGCGGAAATTACGGAAATATTGGTTCTGCGAAAGGACTTTCCCGTCAGCGGAGGTCAGTTTGAGGGTCACGATGCAGAGGCCGTCCGGTACGTCAGCGATATCAATAACCTGAGTCGTCGTGTCTTCCGCGGGACTTACTTGAGCTGTTTTTGAATATACTTCCTCACCATTCGGATTGACTACGGAAACGCTGGCGGTAAGGTTTTTCTGATCACCACAGCTCGCATTCACCACTTCTATCCGACTTGTGGCAGGATTCAACTGGATGTGCAGAGGCTCACAGGCTTTCTTCACGGCTGCACAGGCGGCTGTAGGACGGAACCAATAGTCGTAGGTCTGCCAGGCAAGGCTTGGCCAGGCGCTGTGAGACATCCAGATCAGAAGTCCCTTGCGTCCAACATTGTTGGCCTCGTACATCGCACGATAGCCGTCATAGTTGACCCACTGGGCATATTTCGCGAAAGTCTCGACGGATTCCATAGCCTGCTCACCGAAACGCCTTCTGACCATTCCGACAAATGCGGTGTCACCCTGAGCGCCGGTGCGGGTGAAATCGTGCTGTCCCCAGACATCGTTCGTTGGCCAAAGATGGTCTGAAGTAAGCATCCGAGACAGGCTTTCATATTCCATAATCGCAGGCATTCCCCTCTCGCTGTGAAACTTGGAGGTCGGGTTCTCGAAGTAGAACGAAGGCTCGACCGCACGGTACGGGCCGTGGCCGCTTACTCCATCATCAGCCGAACTTGGAATATAGACGATGTCGGAATGCAGGGTGTTGACGGTCTCAATCAGGCCAGCGTTCAAAACAGCCGGAGGATAGCCCTCGTTACGTCCGCAGTATAGTCCGATGCTTGGATGCTTGCGGATAAGGCTGACATAATCCCTGGCATTGTCAAGGAACATCTCATTGTCATCCGGATCAGGACCGTCAGCCGGATTCGCAAGCCAGAAGTCCTGCCAAACCACGATTCCATACTTGTCGCAGGCATCGTAGAACTCCTCATCGCCTGTCTGGCCAACCCAGTTACGGATCATATTCAGGTTCATATCCCTGTGCATACGCGCCGCGGTGTCATATTCCTCAGCACGGTAGCGGAGATTATATTCACTGAAGCCCCAGTTGCCGCCTTTCGGGAAGAAGCGGCGGCCGTTGATGAACATTTTCAGGTCGCTCATCACATCGCTGTATGTGAATTCCCTGATGCCCGCCTGCCATTTGATTGAGGTCATCGCCTCGGCCGCACCGTCAGGTATGAAGGAGAACGAAGCTTCGTGAAGCGTCGGCTCACCATAGCCATTCGGCCACCAAAGGTCGATCTTCTGATCTTTCAGTTGTGAATATTCCTCCGGTGTGAATATGACCGCGCCGCTCTCCCCTGCCTTCAATGAGACAGGCTTCGCGAATTCAATATTTCCGACAGAACCGCGCAAGATTCCGCTGATGTCCTTGGAAGAGATGTCCTCGACTTTCACAGAGAATGTCATCGAGGCAAGGCCGTCTGTCACTTTGCTTTGGACAAGCGGATCGCTTAATCTTACAGCCTCAACTTTTTCTATCCGGACATCGTTCCAGATTCCCAAATCACGGCCTCTGACTGTCGGCATCCAATCCCAGCCTACCGTGGCGTGGAACGTCGGGTTATCAGCACCAAGCTGACCTCCATTGAAGTCAGGACTCTCTGCGTTCTTTTCCTTGACAGCGGCAAAGTGGGCTGGCTTTATGATGTGCACGGCTATGACATTGTTCTCGTTTTGAATCAGATCCGTGATGTCGAAACTTGCGCGCTTGAACGCTCCCGCTATGTTTCCGACATAACTCCCGTTTAGATAAACTTCGGCTTTCCAATTGATTCCGTCAAAGGATAGGAAAAGCCGCTCGCCTTCCTGACGCTTTGTCGCTTCGACAAGCCCAGCGACAGAACTTGGTGTCCATCTGTACCAGAAATCAGAATTGAAATACGACTCCGAAATCTGAAGGTTATTGTCAGCGATTCCCGGATCCGGAACTGCCCCGGCGGCTATATAGCTGTAAAGAACTGTTCCCGGCACGACAGCAGGCAGCCAGGACGAATCGTCATATTCATTAGTGGAGATGGCCTCACCGCTCACGGCGACAGCGGAAGCACGCTGAAGTCTCCATTCAGGTTTGGTATCTTCTTTCGCCTGAGATCCAAAGACTTCCATCTCGCCCAATGCGAAATGGCCGCTCTCATCAGCACCTTCCATCGAAAGACGGACATAACGGGCGTTACCTACCGCTTTGAATGAATATGTCAGCGAATCTGTCTGTGGAAGTTCAGCGATCTTTTTCCAGTTCTCCGCGTCGTCCGAGATCTCAACACTACCATTTTTAGCCTTATGGATCCAATGAAGGCGTAATTCATTGAATCTCTTTTTAGAACCAAGATCAACATAGACCCACTGCAGTTTGTCGTCAGCACTCATCCACGCGCTTGAGTAGACTTCGGATGGCAGAACATTGAAGCCACGTGACTCTTTAGAATCATAAGGCCCGGTGTCAGAACTCTTCCCGAATGATGGTTCCGTTGAGAAATCAACAGCATAGACCACCCAGAAAAGAGCTCCTTCCATATCGAACTCAATCTTGAAATGATTGAAATCAACAGCGTCATTCAATGGTATTTCCAAATCCAACTCACGGACAGGGCGTGTGATCGTCTCAGTCTGCTTGTTCGGGTCTGTGATGACCTCCGGATAGCGCTTGTTTCCCGGCAGTCCGGAATTCCCGATGAATCCGACCTGTCTCATTCCTACCTTCGAGTCCCCTGCAAGACAAGAGATCGACCACCCTTTCGCAGGCTCCTCATAAACCACATATCCCCGGACACGCACGCAAGCGGCGGAAAACTTCTGGGCACTCCATTCATATTCAATGAAATCAGACGCACCTTCCAACCTGTTGCTTGAATATGGTCCCGCGTCCAGCGTCCATTCCTTCTCGCGCCGTGGCAGTTCCCCCTCAGCCGTACAGACTTTCAGCCAAGCCGGCTCTGAAGCCGCCACCCCCCCATCCGTGACCAGCTGTGCCGTAAGGTTATAATCATAAGAAGACGAAGCGTATGCAGCCTTGTTCAAGGCGATATTAACAGTCGTGTCGTTCGGTGAGCAACCAACCATAGCCGCGACAACCATCATCGCGGCGGCATCGGACAATTTCTTGATAGACATAACTTATTATTAATCAGTGAAAGCGGAGGATACAGGATTGCTCTGGGCTCTTCTAAACTTTTTAAGTCTTTGGTAATCAATTTCGGCTTTTTACTCATAAAACGATTTACTAAAAGTTTTTGTCCCATTTTTGTCCCGGGTCACGACCGCTTAAAATTTTATTAAACAAATAGTTACAACGATAATTTTAGAAATTTTAGTTAAATTTGACCGAAATTTCGGCTTCGATTTATTGTTAAACGATAAGAAATACTACATTGGATTTACTATATTTGTGGAAAATAACCAAGATATGTTCAAGCGAAAAGAAAACACTGTCAAAGAGGTCTTCGAGGAGAAGACGTTCGACATCCCGATGGAAAGGCTGACTCCAGAAATCATCGACCTCGCTTACGAGGCGGGGAAAAAGAAGCTTGAGTTCAGCACAAAGACGATCAGCAATACAATGGGGACCGTACAGACATTCCTTGGATGGTATGTCGCCGCTGACATCTCACTGATCGGCATCCTTGCCGGGCTCGTGGCCACGCCTTCACATTCGACGCTTTCATTGGCGTTCACCTGCTATGGCATCGTGTTCGTCTCAGTGGTCATATTCTGCTTCTGGAAGGGTTCTATGTATAATGTGACATCCTACGGGCCTGGATCCTCTCCCGCCGATTTTCTCACACCGGAAACTGTCGATTGGCTTGACTATTACAAAGACAAGGAATGGGTGACGTGCAAGAAGTACCAGGAATTGATCCGATTGCAGGATTGCGCCAACAGGAACCTCCGTATTGCCTTGCGGATAAGGAAGTGTTACCGAATCGGTGTCTGGATCAGTCTTTCGGCGGCTGCCTTCGCTTGCATTATCCTTTTTTCTCTGGCGGGGGCGGCGATGCCGGCCTGATGACGTGAATCTGCGGATCGCTGCTCGGAGGAGGAGGCGGTGGTGACCCTGTAGGAGCTTTCTTCGTTTGATAATTTTCTTTACTCATAGTCGTTATTGTGTGTTAATCCTAAACTTGGGCT
>OQVT01002012.1_pt1 | contig 13057 bp, 18 predicted proteins | sample 1691561 | NCBI WGS metagenome assembly OQVT01 (sample SAMN03418260, study PRJEB22391) | human gut metagenome | biome: human-gut; feature: organic feature; material: feces | host: Homo sapiens | place: Tanzania | collected 2013-01 | reverse complement strand
CTGGGCTTGTAGAACATCCTGTTTCTGCTCTTCATCGCTTCGACGGGGACCCTTCCGGAACCCGTCGGGGCGGTCGCGGCGTTCTTGGTCTTCTTCTTGGGCTTGACGGCCTTGGGCAACTTGTCCTCCGCCTTGAGATCGGTATAGCACTTTCCGGCGTTGGAGCCGGGGCGGTAGTATCCGAGGTGCGAGATCGAGGTGTCGCCGAATCCGCCCTTGACCTTCTTCTCCGCCTTCCTTCCCTTCAGAGGCTTCTCGTTCCCGGGTTCGCCTGCCATGACCTTCCTGTCGTAGAGGTACCTCTCGTAGGGTGTGTCTCCGTTCATGTAGGTTCTGGCGTAGTACCCGTTCGCGCCTACGGAAGGCTTCTGGATCCTCACGAGGGATTCCGCAACGGTGGATGCCTCTTCCAGATTGCATAGGGAGTTGAACTCGTTGTCGCGGTAGACCAGCGAACTGACCCTCTCCCCGTTGTCGTTCATCCTGAACGGCGTTCTCGTGAGTCCGTCGCGCGTCTCGTCAACATGGCGGAGATGATGGGTGAACTCGTGAACGAGCGTCTCCTCGTTCCATCCCTTCTTAAGGATGATCACGGGGGTCTTGAGCGAACAGGTCTCCTGCTTGGAGACGTAGCATCCGGCGGCCCCCCTTCCCGGGTTGCCCTCCTTGATGATGATGCCCCCATTCTTCACGGCCTTCTTGATCTCGGACGAGTTGAAGTCGCGTGTGAGAATGGATCTGGCTCTCTCAGCGGATTCCTCCGGCATAAGGAAGACCATCTTCTTACCCATCGCCTGCGCCGTTCTCGATGCCTCCTCCAACTCCCTTGCGAATCTTCCGCCCTCGGTGTCGTCGATCCCGCCTATGTCCGATTCGTTGGGGTACTGCCACCATCCCGTTTCGATAAGCTGCTGCGGGGTGAATCCGTCCGCGGGGATCTCATGGATCATATCCGCGTCCTTCGAAAGATCCAGTATGATGTTCCTCGGATGGGTGCTCCTCGTTCCCGAGTAGATGTCGAGGAATCTTCCGAAGAGATATTCCTCGGGTACCTTGCCCGTTTTCGGATCGACGGGTATCTCCCACTTCTGGCCGTTCTTCGTGGTCACCCAGACGGTCGATATCTTCCTCTCCGATGCGCGTCCGCTTCCCAACGGTACGACCTTATCGACTCCCTTACGCGTGTACGCGACCTCGTTGTACCCCTTGCGGTTCTTGGAGACCAACGGCTTGCGCCTCTTGGTCACGATGTCCTTGAATCCCATGTTCACACCTCGTAGACCTTGCCTGCCTTCCCCGCGAACCATCTGGCCACGTCGATGGTCTTCGAAGTGTCCATCTGGGCGTATCCCTGAACGCAGTCCCTGCACTGTTGGGAGCCTGATCTATGAGCTGACTTCATATCGAGCGCACGGTTCCTCGCCTCCTCCTTGGATGAACAGACGATCGCCTGCCTGTTGCCTCCGGTGCGGGAGTTGATCTCCATCGCCACCCATGACCTGCCGTCGGGCTTGGCGTTGCCCGATCTTGTGCTCTTGGATGCCTGCTTGGTGTTCTTCGATGCGTTCGAAGACTTGGTGCTCTTGGACTCGAACGTATCGAGCGGTACGAGTCCGTAGGATACCTGCTGTCCCTTCTCGTTCAGTACGATGACGGTTCCGGTGTATCCTATGTCGGAGACCGCCGCACGCTTGATCTCCTTGGCGTAAGCCTTCTTGAGATCCTTGCGGTTGGTGTACTTGCTGCTGTCAATCCTGTTTGCCATCTTTCCTTCCTCTTTCTTCTCGTTCAAACACAATGCCACGATCCCTACTCCGAGGGATGCGGCGGAAATGGCCAGGCTCGCCATGTCGATCCTGTCCCGTTTCTGCTGTTTGGTCATCTTCGCGGTCATCGTCACCACACCGAATACGGCCTGATCTCCGACTCCATCATCCTCAGCTCCTCCTTGGTGACCTTCACGTCGGGATAATCCGAGGTCTTGCGGTACAATTCGACGATATCCAGACCGTCGGACATGGGGCCGAACCACCTGTCCGATCCGGGCTTGTAGCATCTGGTCTCGAATGTTCCCGAGTTGCGGTTGTAGAATATGCGGGCGGGGCCTGAATGCCGGTTGAAGTCACGTACCGCCGATGGGAGTCCCGTGGGATCCTCCTCGATCCTCTCCGGTTGGGGTCTCTTCATCTCCTCGCCTTCTTCCTGTTGCCGGAGATGATGGCACGTGAGATCGTGGTACGATCGTAGTTCCGCTGGACGGTCTCGATCGCCTTCTTCCCCTTCAGTGCCTTGGAACCGCTCAGCATCTCCTGATCTGCCAGATACGCCGATCTGGAGCTCATGCCGGGGATCCTCTCGTAGTAGCCGGATTCCACGGGGTCCACACGGGTGCGTGCGACGGTTTCCGCTACCGTCTCGGATTCCTCGCGTCCCACGACGGCATCCCTGACGGTCTTCGGCTTCTCGGAGAATCCCTTCTTCAGCCTGCCGTTCTTGGTAGGGAACGACGTGCGACCGTCGGCCACCCTGAGATGATGTACCGCCTCGTGGACGATTCCGTCCGTTGTCGTACCTTCTTCGAGAACGATCCTCGGAACGGATACGCCGTCCTGCTTCCGCAGATAGTACCCTGTGCAATCCGCCAAACGGGGTTGCGTGGATACGATGAGCGAATCGCCGGCGGTCATCAGTTCCAGCTCGTCGGCTGTGAAACTGTCGGCCAGAATCCTCTTGATGCGGTCCCCTTCCTTCCTGTCTCCGATGAAGGCGATCCGCTTCAGAGCCTTCCGTTTCCTTCCCCTCACCGAGAACGGCACCGAGTAGAGATCGGAATCCTTGGTGTCGATGCCGTCGATATCGCATGATGAAGGGTCATCCCACCATTCGGCCGCCTGATCGGGCGTGAGACGGTTCGGTAGGATCCTCTCGGAGTCCTTGGCGGAATCCCTGAAATCCCCATTCGTGTGGTATCTCTCGACCAATGCGTCAAACGGTACGCAACCGTCGTCTCCGACGGGTATGTCGCGCCTTCCGCGGTTCCTTCCGGTCATCTTCGTCAGAGTGTCATCCCGTGGTCGGAGATCCACGACATCGCCTCGATCCTCATTGGATACAGCGCATCCAGACGGGTAGCTTCCGCGTCGGCTGAACGTCTGCCGTAACCGGACATGAGATGGGCCATCTTGTTGTAGACCGCGTAGTCTAGAACGTACTCGGGAACGCCCTGCATATCCAGCCTGCTGTTGACGGTTAGAACGCGCTGGATGACCGAGCATTGCGATACCTTGCGACTGGACGAGGCATCCCAACACAGGATGCACTCCAAATCGGGCGGGATCAGTCCCTGCTCCCTCAGACGGTTCACGCAATCGTTGAGATCGTGGTATTCGCCGATCGAATCTGGGTTGAGCCTCTTCCTTTTGAGATAGTCGGGGGTGTTCTGATCGCGGACATCCTCGAAATAGCGGAACAGGGCCTCGCCGTAATCCTGCTGCCTGCCGGATATCCTTTCGAATACGGACTCGGCCAGCTGGATCAGAACCTCGTCGGGAGCGCGGTCCAGATAATCGGATACCCCGAACTCCGCCCATTTGTAGGTACGTTCCCACATGACTTTGAAATCGGGGAACGGCTCGAACTTCGCTTTCACATCGTCGTATCCGTACCGCCTTCCGACATCGGAGAAAATCTGGTCGAGACGTTCGTTCGGAACGGTACGGTTCTTGGGGTTGTACGATGCGATATATATCGCATCGCTGACGGCTTTCTTCTTCCTCATGTGATCACATCCGGAGAATGGGTTTGCCGTCGTTTCTGCAAGGGGGAATATGGGATGCGGAGTAGATAATTGTAGGCGAGAGGTCAACGTCTACGGCGTTCGAGGGATCTCAGAATCACCAATCTCAAAGGGCCGTATTCCTGGAAGAATGCGGCCTGAGATGCGTTAGCCATCTGTTCTTTCGTCACGCCATCGAATGACAGGGACCAACCGGCATTGTTCGCCAGATATTCGAAGAAGATCCTCTGGGTCCTCCCGTTCCCCTCTCTGAATGGGTGGATGACATTCAGTTCACCCATGTAGTATGCCAGTCTTCCGGCCATCTCGTCGCGATTGCTGATGGACCTCAGACAGTCCTCCCTGTGCAACTCCGTGAACAACGAGTGGAGGGAGGAGCCTATGTACTCATGATGACAGAACGGATAGACGATGGCTATATCCACCGTTCTGAAGCATCCGGCCCATTCGTATATCGATGAGAATATCCGCCTGTGGATTGCGCAGAGATGATTCGAATCGAATGATCCGGACAATGGATGCAGTTTCAAATCGACAATCTGGATTGTTGCGATGCTTGATTCGATATTGGACAGCTGTTCACCGTCGGTGATGCCCAACTTATTGCGAAGGACAGAGGTGCCCGGATAGCAGTATGTCCCATCCACTGACTTGAAGCGATACGTGTCACTCATATGCACTCGTGATAGAACGCATGGCCTCTTCCATCGTGATCCTGCCGGAAGCATAGAGGAATGCACGCAACCGATCCTCCTCGGTAGGGTGGAAGCCCTCCATCTCCATCGATGCTACGGCCTCGTCCACGATACGCCAACACTCTTCCTCGCTGCGCATACTGTCCGCAACGGTTTCTTCGATAATATTTCTACCGTTCATGACCCGCCCAACGAAAAAGTGCTAGCCAGACGTGTTTGGGTGGGTGGGTGGATACACCTCGCGCGGCGCGTATATATCTATCTTAACCCCCCTCGTTTCCAGGCCTCGGGGAACCCCCTCACCCAAGCATCAAGTAGACATCATGACCTGTTTGGGAGGGGGTCGGGAACCATGACATGATCCGCCAAGGATATCGGAAGAACAACCGTGAAGCTGTCGATCGACAGCAGGTGTTGGATCCCCGATCTCAAGTTGCAGAAGCTTCTCTATTCTCGGCGACGAAGAACGCGATCATGGGATTGTCACAGGTTCTCTCCATCGGACCAATCCCGCCACAAAAGGCGGGATCTCGTTGTTGGTCTTGATGGTGCCGTCCATCATGCCCTTCCCCATCTTGGTGGGACTTATGGTGCCGTCTATACTAACCTTCAGAAGACCGATGGCCCTCATACGATCCACGGATCTCTCCTCGATAGGGCCGAGGTTGTAATAGTTCAGACTGACAGCCTTCTTCAACCCCTTTTGAAGCGGTGTAAGGTCTTCCGAGACCGGTTCCCTTCCGAAAACCTTCACGAATCCCATGATTGCAACGATATTATGCGGGATATTTAGCACAACCCCCTCCCCGCCTCGGTCACCTAGCTTGAATCCGAATCATGGGCAGACAACTACGAGGACGAGAGAGGGAGACGGCATCCCGACACATGATATGGGGGCAGAAGCATCATGCTTCCGCACTTGGATTCGTCATCCCCTCACCTGAGACCGAACATGCGCTTGCGACTCTGCGAGCGCACCATGCCGTTGTGGGAATCGTAATCATCCAGCACGTATTGGCAATACTCCAAAGTCGTCGGTATATCCGTGACGATCGTGGACCAGAGGATACGGAGATCGAAAGTATCGGTGCCGTAGATGTGGGCGGTCCTGTGACGGAAGTTCTCCAGCTCTATCCATGGAAGGCCGTCATAATACTGTCTGAACTCGTATGACAGCTTGGCGGCCCTTTCACCGATCACAAGACAGTTCATCGCGCAGGCATCCACGATGTAGCTCTTTTGGATGAAGTCATCCCACTCCATTCCTTCCGTGTACGAGAGGATCTTGTCACATGACTGGATTATCGTGAGGATATTATCCCGGTCGTTGAGCTTATCGCGCTGGTTACTCATAAATCGTCACCAGATCCTTGCGTATCTTGTCGATGAATCTGGGACTGCAACCGGACGAGACAACATCAACGTCCTTTCCAAGAGCCTTCTCCATATCCGTTGCCATAGTGGCGAAGCGGAAGTAGCTGGTGATCTCGCCCGGATCTATCAGAAGATCCACATCGCTGTCTGGCCCTGCGATGCCTTTGGCATATGAACCGAAGACCATCACGCGCCCGGCACCGTAACTCTGTGCGATAGGGACTACTATGGATGCTATCTCGTCCAAAGTGTACACTCTGCGCCTCCTGCGGGAAGCTCTGATACCGTCCAAAAGTCCCATGAATTATAATCTTCCGGAGGATATTTAAAGATGTTTTAATGGGCCTCGGACGTACGATCCAGGCCCATTCATGTTCGAGATTCCGATAATCATCGATTCTGAGGATCCTTTTGCTCGGCGGACCATTTCTTGAGCTGCCGATGATCGTGCTTGAACACGTCGCATAGGGTCTTCTGCTTCACGCCCGCATCGATCAGAGGTTGGAACCACTTGCCCATCCATTCCTCCTCGGTCATCCTGCCGTCGGAGACCTTGCCTTCCTCGATGGTTGCCGGCAGATCGCGGTAGAACTCCTTGATGCCCGTTATCATATCGTAGCTTGACTTGCCCGATATGTGCTGGACGAACTCATGGAACGGGAAATCCCCCACGACGAAATCCGCTGACGACAGGTTATCGTAAGCATACTCGCCGACCTTCAGCGTGTCCGGGTCGCGCGTCCATGATGACGTAGGAACGGGCAACAGTTCCGTAGGCTCGTTGAATCCCGCCTTGACGAACACGATCGAACGGGGATCCATATCGTAGTGGCGTTGATCGATGAACCTCTTGGCGGCGGCGTTGTTCTTCTGGAATGTGCAATTGACGTTTCCGGGGTCGTTCTCCGCATCGAGGAAGTTGCGGAAGGCGGGACCCAGATTGCGCATGGCCGGGGACAAAAGCCAGAGGCAGAGGTTGAACTTGCGGATGATCCCGCAGAACTTCTTCATGCTCGCGGCCATGTCCCCGACGTTGTTCATATCGCCGAGTAGGAAGTTCTGGGCCTCGTCCAGCAACAGGACGATCATCGTGTCCCGGCGACCGAACCTCTCCAACGTGTCCACAACGATCGGGAAGATCTCCTTCATCGAATGGATGGTATGCACGCCGGGCGGGGATTCGGTGGCGAATCCCGATTCCGTCTTCTTCACGAATATGACGTTCGTAATGAGCACCACGTGCTTGGGCGTGCCCTCGTAGAACCCCTCGATCAGACGCTGGCAGAAGGATACGGCGCAATGGGTCTTCCCTCCGCCCCTCATTCCATACGAGACGAGCACCGCCCCCGGCTTGAAGATGCCCCGGACGTATTCGTTGATGAAGTCGTTGTTCAGCTTCATCTGAAAAGCCTCCCGAACCGACGCTTCATCGGAATCATCTTATGGCGGTTCATCGTATGGGGATTGCCGATTCCGCCGTCGCTTGGGGCTGATGTCGTAAGCCCGCGGATCGGCTTCGACCTCTCGGATTTATTTTTATAGTTCGAAGACCTGGTGTGTTTGTCGGTACCGCCGTCGCTTGGGGCCGTTGTCGTAAGCCCGCGGGCCGACATATTCGTATTGATTCTGTATAGCTTCCAGAACAGATCTGTGTTGAGCTCTTCCGGGTAGTTTATTGCATTTCCAGTCACAGATGCCGCGATATCACTTATCTGCAACAACTTGACCAGATACGACTTGTCGGCACGGACGATTATGCGATCCGTCCACAAGATGTCCAGATACTCGTTGGTCATATCATCAGTCTCGTCGAACGTCACGACTATCGTATCCGATTGATCGATGATTCCGATAGCATCAACCAATTGGCCAATAGCCGACAACACGTACATCGCATTCTTCGGTCTGTACCATCTCTTGCGGGTGTCCACCTCGGTCTTCTCTATCGGCAAAGATACGATCAGAAACGGGGATTCTCCTATGCGCTGGACGACCTCGGCCAGCTTTTCGGGGTTGTTCCACCTCAGATCGATGTAGTGAAGTTCCTCGTTGCCGAATTTATCCCTGGATAACGGGATACCTTCGAAGACCCCCTCATAATCCACATGAGACAACTGGGTCACCGCGCTATATGTGATCGCCCTGCCGATGGATTTCTGAGTCCGACCTACACTTCCGGACTCGTCGATCGCCCAGAACGACACCTTCTTCCTGATCAGTCCAGCGATCTCGTACAGATCGTTCCCGTATCCGAGAGTGATCAGGTCCTTTCCGCTTGGTCTCTTCTTGGAGTTGAGAGACACGATTACAGAATTCTGATGGGTGGCCAGCATCTCAATCACCGAACGCGTGGGCCATCTGCCCCCAATCCTGTCCGGCCATCTCCGCCTCCCTGTTCAGAAGACCCGCATCGGACATGATGTAGTAGTACAGCATCATGTAGAGCTTGAACTTCGAAAGCGACGTGTACCCCTCCTCGGGAAGTGGGTACTTCGAAGTGATCCGGAAGTACCTCGGATTCTCCCACAAGGGGAAGTTGCAGTTGAGAGCCAGAGCCTGCTCGAACGTGTTGAGATATTCGACGCGGGTGTCCTTGACCTTGTACGCACGGAGCAGATTCCGGTACTCGTTGTTCATGTCGTTGATCGTTTCCTTGAACTTGGGTACGAACCTGGGGTTCATGCCATCGCCTCCGCGAATCCGATCAACTCGTCGATTATCCTGCGGTCGTCTATGTCCAATCTTATCCAGTAGTCGGCTACGATCGACAATTCGTCGTCCTCGGAGCCGAACGATTCCGTGGCATCCGTTATCGGATCGGGGAACATGACCTTCAGACAATCCTCGAATCCGTCCCAGAATCCGTCGTCCTCTTGGACGGGTTCATCGTGATCCTGCTCGTCCTCGGGTTCCTCCCCGAATGCATCCTCGGATTCCTCGAAGACCTCCTCTTCATCGTCCTCGGGCGTTCCCGTGAGCTTCCTTATGAGACGGTCGTAGTCCTTCTCGCCCATGAGATCGATCATCGCCTCGTTCCAGTCGATGTACTCGCCCGGCATCATGGACGGCGCGAATCCGTGGACGTAATCGTAGGTGATCGGCTCCATGTTGTAGCTGGCGGTGGCCGCCTTCCACTCGGATTCGGAGATGCCCCTGCCTGCCATGCCCTTGACGTACTGGTCGATCCCCTGCATCCTCGCCCATGCCAGATTCTGACGGCGGTACTCGCCGATCTTCCGGATGGCCGCGATGCACTTGCATAACGAGCGTAAAGTGAACAGGTCCTTCAGATGCGACACCTCGTTGACGGGCGGGGAGCGGGCGAACACGAGGTATCTGTTGTGCTTCATCACGTCGTAGGCCCACTCGCGGTCCATGATCTGGCTCTCAAGGGAATCCGCTTTTCTCAGAAGGTAATCCTCCATCTCGTCCCAGACCCACAACGCGCTCTTTATCCACGTGTAGGACGGACCGTAGAGAATGGCCTCGGCGGTATTGGAGTCGGGAAGGGAACCGCTCCCCATCATGGATTGGTCCTGCTGCTGGTAGGGGAACTCGGTCATTCCACCACCTTGGTCAGAACACCGGCCATGTACCGGCACTGCACGGCCAGTCCCCTTCTATCGTAGAAGCCGTCGGAGCAGACCGTCCATTGGATAGTATCCAACAGATCGTCCATTACGACCTCGACCTCCGCTCTGGCCGTAGATGTCAGTCCCTCAAGGACCTCCACCGCTTTCCTCAACAGATCCAGTGCGATCCATTGCAGCTCGTGTAGACGCTCCTTGTCGGGATTCTCGACCATCTCGTCGATGATGTCGGACTGGTTCTCGGTCAGAACGATCATTGCCCTGCCTCCTTCGGATCCCTTGCCTTCTTCTCCATCCTCGCGGTGACGCACGCGTTCCAGATCCCGATGGGCGAACCGATCGGGCCGTCCATGCCTCTGCTCTTGGCGACGAATCCGCATCCTTTGCAATGAACCGCCACGTATGCGGTGCGGAAGTCTGTGAATATTCTGACATCGGTGCCGGGACGACCGCATTCCGGACACGGAAGAGGGTAGGTCATTCCTCCGCCTCCTGCTCCTTGTTCTTCTTCAGAATGCCCTTCCTCTTCGGTTTGACCAGAAGGTCGGCTGGTTCGTCCTTCGTTCTGATAACCCTATCCTCGGGTTCGGGGGCCAGCCTGTTGATCACATCCTCGTAGACCTCGGAGCCGGGGGTCCTGTCGTTGATCATCTCCACGAGCAGATCGGCGGAACGGGCGTAGAACGACGACATGGCGGATGTCTTGGTCTCCAACAGTTGAGCCTCCTTGCGCGTGAGCTCGCGCGTAAGGTTCTCCTGGTTGTACGCGGAGACCAACCATTGCTGCGTGTTGTCGATGCACGAGGGCGCGGGCGTGTAGGTGTACGAACGGACCTTGAAACGGAATATCCACTTCTTGACCTCGAATTCGGTGATGTTCTCCTCGACGACATCGATCGCATCCACCGCCACGCGCGGATAGAGGACCTTCTGGACGAACACGGGACGGGTCCTTCTGACCATGCCCGTATCCAGACGCAATGGGGAACGGATCCCGAGGAACACCGTCTTAAGGATCTCCTTGAACGACTGCTCCTGTATGCACTGGCGACCGTCCTTGTCCCAATAGAAGACCACGGGCTTGATGTCCTGCGCTCCGCCGGGATAGCGTTCGCTGATGATCGTGTGGACGTTCACGTACACCATGTCCAGCTCCCCGCGTATGTACGCGAGTGAGTAGCATGAAAGGGACGCTATGATGAACGATATGTACCAGATGTTTCCCGGATCCATGAACCCGTATCCGAACCATGCCGCTATCACGGGGGATAGGCAAACGGAGAATATGAGTAAGGTCACGGGGTCCTTGTAAGGCATGACCACATGCACGCGCTCGCGTACACGGGTACCTAGTTCGAATGCTCCCAACGATACGAAAGCCAGAAGCACCGGCAGTATGGATTCGATCATGGCAATCGATCCTTCTGCTCTTCGGACTCTTCGTCCGTTTCCTCTTCTTCTTCCCCGGATTCCTCTTCGGGTTCGTCGAACGCGCTGTCCGAAACGTCCTCGGGTTCCTCTTCGGGTTCCGGGTCATCGTCCTTGGGGGTGATGACTATCGCCTCGACCGGCCCGTCGTCATCGACGAGAGGAACGAACGGATTGGCGATCTGGGGTCTTCTGGGCTTGCGCGTGCGGTTGCCTATGCGCCTGTACGTGACGAAACTCGAATACGAGTTGGCACGTGCGCGGTCCTCCTTCAGATTGTTGGCGATGTACGAGATCGCCTTTATCAGATCGGGGTCCCCGCCGTTGTCCTGGAGATGATCCAATACATCGGGTATCATCCCCTCGGTATCGTCGATGTTGTCTGAAACGCAGATAGCGAGTCTCAGCGTTTCATCGACGAGGGCCTGCCTCGCATCCACATCCCCCTTGAAGCCTATGAGCTGCCTGCACCGGTCCTCGAACAGCCTCTGGGATACGGTGTAGTGGAGATAGGATTCGTAGAACTCGTCGAGGATCACAGGTACATCCCCAGAACGTAGATCCTGCCGTAGACCTCGAAGAGACGGCATCCCTCGTACAGGATGGTCTTGCAGCTTCTTTCGAGATCTTCGAGATGGTACGACAGTTCGTCCATCCCGTCGATGTTCCTTATCCCGTTCAGGGCGGACTTGCATCTGTTGGCGTTCGTGTGGATCGTGCAACAGCAGTCCGTCCCGTTCTTGAACGGATCGTTGTCCATTCCGAGCATATCGAGTATGCTCTTCCATTGGTCGGATTCCATCTTTCGACACTCCTTCGAGATGGGATCCCCCGTCGTTTCTGTCGTTGAATGAGAAGGAAGCGGTTTAAATGTATGCGAGAGGTCGGTTCAGGAGTGGGAACCGACGATGATGTTCGACTGCCCCGACTCGTATTCGAAGAAATGGGGGAAAGGCCCCGAAGGGCCTGTTTTTAGGTTGTTGGGGAAGCCGTCAGTATCGACGGCTGGTTCGATTCTTCATCCTTACAATCCTGTGGGATAACTCCCCGGGGTCATCGTTTCATGCCGGAGCGTTAGCCCCGTTGATTGTTATTGCAGCCCCAGTCTCGATTACCATCTGTTCATGTTGATCATGAAGTACGAAGGATCTTCGAGTTCGGAGCTTATTCGTACGTATAGATGCTCGAATCCAGTTCAATGGGTCCGATAGGAGTGACTTTCCACATTATCCCAAGTTCATAGTCTAGAACTAGATTATCTGTGAAGTCTTGATATTTGAAGTCCTCGCTTCCCTCACTTTGTAGGAATTCAGCCTCAGTTACGTCACCAGAGGCATCATAAACGATGCATAATCTCTCCCCGCGAGGAGTGGAATGTGACTTCAACTTGATCTCTGCATAGAATTTCTTATCTCCGGCCTCGGCATACTCGGTATACTCGCCAACGCTCTTCCGAGCTCTCTCCCTCATTTCTTCGGACCAGTTCTTAACAAACATGGGTACACTTGAATGGGTCCCATCATCGATAATTGGATACAATCCTGCCGCCACATCATTCGTGGCATCCAGTTTAGTCCAGACTTTGTTAAATTTAGCAAAATGGTCCAGATTCTTGGCATATTTGTGGCTGGCATCATATTCGGTCGACAGGTTCGCGACATCACCGTCGATGGATTCGACCGTGAGCTTCATCACAAACGGGTTGCCCTTGCAAGGAATGGTGAGCGTCACCCAATCCCCTACCTCCAACGTATTCCTGATCTTCAACTTCCCCGAAGTCTGTACGGGATCATCCGAATCGCCGGGTCCGATATCGGAATCCGTGCCGTTCCCCTTGTCTCCGGGCAGAAGCATGACCACTCCCGCCACGGCTATCGCCGCAACCAATACTATCACGACAATGAACGCCGTCCTGTTCATGATACCGATCCCTCCTCCGAACAGTTCCTGAGCTTCGAATATGAATCGTCACCGACGATCTGAGCAACGGAACTCATACCGGAAATGTTCCCCAGATTCACACAAGAGCTCACCACCACATCAGGAATCAGCCTGGTCCGGGTGATGAATCCGAACAATCCTCCGACGCCTTTCTTCCCGGAGACATCCGCATAGTTGATGTCACCCATAAGACCGCTGCTAGTGGCTGTGTCGGCGAGGACTGTCAAGAAATG
>OQVT01002003.1_pt1 | contig 13086 bp, 9 predicted proteins | sample 1691561 | NCBI WGS metagenome assembly OQVT01 (sample SAMN03418260, study PRJEB22391) | human gut metagenome | biome: human-gut; feature: organic feature; material: feces | host: Homo sapiens | place: Tanzania | collected 2013-01 | reverse complement strand
ATAGAATCGTGTCAACTCTGTCAGACATTCCTCATACGTCATGCCAAGATCATCGATGATCAGAAGATCACAATTGTATAAATCTTCATAAAATCCGGATAAAGCTTCCTTTGACTTTACATCAAAAGAATAGCGCGCAAGGGTATCAAATAACCCGGAAGCACTGAAATAGATCACGGAATGCCCGCTCTGCAATAATTCACTGGCGATACATCCCGACAAAAAGCTTTTGCCAGTACCTACTGTACCATAAAAGAATAAATTGTGGTAGTCTTGTTTGAAGTTTTGTACAAAATTGTGGCAGACATCCACGCATTTTCGGAAATGCGTAAGATCATCGCCCTGATAGTATTCGTAAGAAAGGTTGGAAAAATTCTCAGAAGCGATCATATCCCGGATATGGGACTGCTCATAGAGAATATCCAGTTCCTGCTGATGAAAACAATGACATTTTTTGCGAAGACCATTGTCGCCTTCGATATAACCGGTATCCTTACAGTCCTTACAGGTATAAACCGGTTTGAGCTTAATGAAGTTCCATTTTGAAGCGGCAGCCTCAATGACATCGTTTGTATCGATACCCATGGCGTTGAATATCTTGGCAAGCTCGTTCATGAAAGCGATGTTGACATCACGCTGCGAATTCTCTATTATCTTCGAAGCCTCAGCCACACGGATACTCGGTGCCTTATGTGTGCCGTTGACGAGTACGGAGTTGTAGACACCGTCCACGATGTCAGCCACTTCGGGTGTAGAGCCAGAGGTCACCTTCTTAATTTTCTCTACGGTGTGGAGCTTGTCGCCTGGATTGATACGCTCTGGACTGTAGCCTGCGAAGAAATCCTCGTTATACTTCAGACCGCTCACTTGCTCCACAACAGGCAGACACTCTTCTTCTGTAACACCAGGATAGACCGTTGACTCATACACGACAATATCGCCCTTATTTATCACCTTGCCCACTGTCTCGCTGGCACCCCAAAGCGGCTTGAGGTCGGGATGGTTGTTATTGTCAACGGGTGTAGGCACGGCTACAACGTAAAAGTTGCAGTCGCGTATATCGTCGAGGTTGGTGCTACATACGAAGTTATGGTTATTTATAGCATCGCCAAGCAATTCATCAGACACTTCCAATGTGGAGTCATGACCTTGCATAAGCTCATCTACACGATGCTGGTTCATGTCAAAGCCAACAGTAGCGTACTTTGTAGAGAAAAGACGTGCCAACGGCAGACCAACATATCCGAGTCCTATAACAGCAATTTTAATATTCATTTTTTATGTTATTTTTTATATCTATCCTCATTAAATAAACGTTTTAAAAACCTTTATATTGCTTTCGTTTGTTTATTTTTGCAAAAATACTGGTTTTCGTAGAATTGACCAATTTTCATTTGTAGTATTCGATTAAAAGTATCAATTATTCTCTAAGAACTTTGTTAAGTAGGATTCTATTTAGTAATAGTTCTTTATGAGATAATTAATGGCTTCTAAGTTGCAACGATTGTAGAAATCTTTTTTTAGTGTTTTTGTAGAAACATGTTCGCTATCAAGAATCTTAATACTTGGCTCATATATAACCTTGAGTCCTACTCTTAAGCAAGTCTCGCCAAGATATATTTCCTCTCCAAAGAGGAAGATAGGGTAGTTGATGATGCCGCATCTTTTATAGAATTCTTTTGTCAAGATGATAAACGATCCATGCCCTGCATATATCTCTATTCCGTCTTTATGTTTTTGAAAACGCTTTCTCTTGTATGCAGTCTGTGTGTACAACAGATTTAGCAGTGGAAATTTGTATAGTATTTTAATAATTCTAAGCCTTGTCAGTGAATATCGCTGCAAGTTTCTCGGATTTTTGTCGCGCTTTTCAAATGAAGAGTATATTTGTGGTGCAATCCATCCTGTATCTTCTTTTACGTTTAGATTACAGAGGTTTTCAAAGCAATGCTCGTCTAATTCCAAATCAATATTGCTGATGATAGAAAAGTCATACTTATTCATATCTACACCTTTCATTAATTCCCTAACACCACCAAAGTAGCCATTGTTAGTGTGGTCGGCAAGAACTTGACAGGTGCAATATTTTGACTGAGGGGTTATGCTCTGGTAGTTTTCTGATGTGTTGTCTTTGATGAAGATAGAGATATTAGCTTTACCTTGTACCAAGTTTGAAGCCTTATCAACACTTGATATAAATGTTGATAGTTCTTTATAAGAATTGTATGTTACGCAAAAAATAGCGATCTCTTTCATAATAGCGTTTTTTAATTATGTTTGAATGACGTTAGAATGGTGTTCTATATTGAAAAATTATCTGATTTTGCCAAATCTATTTTTCTTATAGTCAACAACACCTTTAAGCATGTATTTCCATTTTTTCAATCTGTTATGTTCAAAGAATGTAACGATAAACATTCGTTTGACAACTTCTGATACCCATTTTTTCTTTTGCTGGTATTGTTTCCCAAGATATAGGTAGTTTCTAACGATATAGTACAACCGAATATGTGAATGATTCATAGCAGCTAACTTTCTTCCGAAAATATGAATCATGTGTCCATGTCCCACCTCGTGTAGGATATATACTGAGTTAAGTCTCAGAATCTTGTATCCTTTAGCTCTCAGTTTGATGCAGAAATCAAAGTCTACACCATCTATAAATAACGACTCGTTGTAGCCTTGTACACTTTTCCATGATTCTACATTTACCAAATTGCCAGATGTTACACACATTTCTATGTCATCTACACTATAAGTATTAGTGGCATATTGTCGTCCCATGTTCCTATCTTCTATTCTTGGACAAAGGATGCCGACTCCTTGTTTTTGTTTATAAGACATAAGAACATCTATCAGATTTGGTTGTGCTACAGAATCTTGATCTAATGTCAGCACCCAGTCATGATGTTGTTCAATAGCCTTTTCAAATATTCTATTCAGTGCAAATGCGATACCTTTGTTTTCATTCAAAGGCAGTAATAATATTTGGGGATTGCTTGCAATGATGTTTTTTATTTCATCTATATTCTTTGAACCATTATCAGCAACGACGATATTGGTTTTTGTAGTATTTTTAAGGATGTTATCTATGTTTGCTTTTAGTCTAATTGCATCAGGGTTGAATGTTACTATACCTACTGTGCAAGAATCTTCTTTTTGTGCCATAAGAAAATAGAATAAATGATAAATGAAATTGTGATAAGAACTGCTCGGAGATATGTTTGGCCAACGAGTAGAAGTAAACTTCCTCCCATAATAGCATATGGTATGCTTTCTAAGCATGATAGGAAGAATAGTTTCCACGGGTAGTGGTATCCCATAGTTTTTTTAATATAGTATATCGCTATTAGCAAGACAACCGATTCTGTAGCAATCCAAACTATAGAAGTTCCGATACCATGCAAGAGTGGTACGAGGATAGTGCTTAATATTGCCCATGTTATGACTCCGCAAAGTCCTGCTACTGCTACTATTTTGTCTTTATTTAGTGGTATGAGTAGTTGCATTATATAAATTTGTTCTGAACCTATTATCAATACCAGAAATATAACTATTCGCATTGGTATAGCTGCTTGTACAAATCCGTTTCCTGCAAATATCGCAATTACATCTGGAGCCAAGAACTCTACATACCAAATTATAGGTAATGAGATAAAAAATAGCATTTTAAATGCAAGCTCAAATAAATGTGATATTTCTGTATAATTGCTCTCTCTGATCAAAACGCTCATGCGTGGTATCAAAACACTGATTAGTGAAGAAATGAGCGCAATGACCACCTGATACATTCTTGTGGCAGTAGCATAATATCCTGCTTCTGTATCACCACAAGTGAAACTTAGCACAGGGATGGAAAGTTTCGTATATATTGCTGAGAGCATGGCAAAAACACCTAATATTATAAATGGTTTAGCATAAGCTTTCAGGGCAATATGCTTAAAACGAAGAGACACTTTGTTTCTCTTATATGTCCAGTTGCATATTGCGTTAATGATAACAATGCTAACAAACAATATATAATATAGTGTAAAGTCTGACTTTTCTTTAATAAAGATAAAGACTGAAACTATAAATAGCAATCTGACAATGACAGAGCGAATGGTTATATACTTAAAATCCTCTAATCCACGATAGAACCACTCTATCCAAAATAGGTTTGCAAACAATTTGAACGTTCCTATTGTTAACAGAACTATCCGTTGTTGTAGAATAGGGATACTTATTGTTGCCACTATCAGAAAGAAGAAAACTACAATTGTTGAAATGGCATTTAGCCAAAACAAATTGTTGAAGGTTTCCTGCAGACGTTTTTTATCGTTCTTGTACTTAGCTATTTCTCTTATTCCCAAAGTCGACATACCCATCATTGAGAATAGTATGCAATAATCAATGATGTTATCTATGGTGTCGATGGCTCCAATACAGTCTACTCCCAATATTCTGCTTATATATGGGAACACCATCAGCGGAACAAGATATGTGCTGAATGTCAGTATGGTGCTATATATAAAATTACCTTTTATACTCATTATCTTATTAAGTTTTGTTTTTAATTTTTATTTTTGTAATTAGAAATAGTATCATTGTTATTATTGGAACTTCTAATGATGATAAATGGAAGAAATAGAATTCAAACCAACCCATGGCCAGCAGACCACAATAATAGCAAAGAATAGCATATACGAAGACACTCTCGCTATGGTGAGCTATCAATTTAACGGAATACATGATGAAGCTAAAGATAAGAGTGTAGCATACGAATTGAAAACTATTGCAATAAATATACATTGTGCCGAAGAATGTCCTCACATTGGTAAGCGTAATACCTGTATTTAGATATATAGGATTAAGAGGCGACAACAAGGCTTTATCTCCAACGATATATTTATAGATGTTAACAAATTGTGATAATAATATTTCAAAATCTCCTCTGTCTGGACAGTTGAGCTGAAGGTCATAGCTTAGTCCTAATGTACCACTGGTGAAATAATGCAAAAAATGTTCAGTAACAAACTCAACCAATTGCATATTGGCTTGATCTTGTCCGTTTTCTTTTCCCATTAGTGGCAAAACCATATAAACAATTAAGAACAATACAAAAGCCCCGAAAAGAGTTTTAAGCACAAGGCTTATATTTAGGCGCATTTTGTGAGCGTATAGCCTAATACATATGCCTGAAACTGCTGATATGATGATGGCTCCTTTTACCATATATAACACTTGAATAGTTAATAAGGCAAGGATTATGCCCCATAACCACCAATTCTTCTTGCTTACAAAGTAAATGGCTATTATCAAGAGGGGCATCACCATATCGCGCAAGTGAGCCCAAATGCCATGTCCGGCAAAATCTTCAGCAAAATCATCTGTTCCAAACATATAGATGCTGCTTTTTATTGTCATATAGAAACGAACAATAAAAAGCAAAGAAATCAGAATAGACAAAATACCTAAGAAGATAGGGTATCGTTCTTCTTTAATTCTTTGACTGAAATATATGGGGTATTTTTTAGTTGCTAAAGATAGTATGTAGCTTGGTATGGCAAAAAGAAATAAGCCGATATTCCATATAAAAATACTTGGATAGTAAAACTCTACAAAATGGAAATGTCCTGATATTGCCATTGTGCAGAGTAAAACTAACAAGTATGGTAGCATTAAACATGTCAGGGGAGTATATAATGTGCCCCAAGAGATGCGTTCGATATATGTCAAAACAAACACCTCTATTAATATAAATGCCAAAAAAAGGAAAGTGTGCAACATTTCTATTGTTATTTACTATCTTTTAATAATTGTTTGCTTATTATTATTGCCAAAATTATAAAGAATGTGAAAAGCAGAGCACCGATAATAGTCAATATGCGTTTTGGGCCTGCAGGCTTCTGTGGAACACTTGCTCCTTGTAGTTTCGTGAAGACAGGAGTCTTTTCTCTTAGTTTTGCAACCGCTATTTGATATTGGGTGTTGTATGATGTGTACTGGTTATACTTCAGTTGCATATCATTTTCCAAGTCTTCTAATTTCGATTTTACGCTTTCCAAGATTAAATCGCTGTTAGCGTCTGCATAATTAGCATATTGGTTGCGCGCTTTTTTATAAATGACCAGCGATTCGTCCATTAAGCGCTTATATTGTTCTACGTCTTCTTTTGCTTTTGCAGTACGGTATTTAATAATGAAAGTTTTGAGTTTCTCTGTTACAGAGTCAGCTAAGATTTGGCAAACCAATGGATCTTGTGCAGTAGCAAAGACGGTAATAACACTAGTAGTCTTGTCTACAGAAATTCGAATATTTTTTTTTATCTCAGAAACAATTTCTGCATCTTTTTTTGATAGGCAATAAGGTGTTTTTGCTGCATCGTACGCCTTGTTGTTGGTGGTGGTGGAAGGCTTTAAAGAAGAAGTGATTCCTTCTAAACTTTTGCTAATCCACGAAGATTTTTTATATTTGGTTAAATAAGAATAGTAATCTGTTGCTACAGTATTGTCTATTGTTCGAATTTTTATTTTAAACAAGTCGACGATGAATTTGTTATCGTCCATCAGAGACGGATATAATAAGGGAGTAATAGCATCTGTAGAATTCATATTGTTAACATCTATACCAAACGATGATGCTATAGAACTCAATTGACCTCCAGAAAAAGAATTTGATTCTATTTCTGGGGCAAGAGATGTTTCTGTTGTATAATATCTTGGTACAGAATATATGTATACAGCGGAAATAATAAAGACTATAGACAATGCTTTGCAAAAAATCTTTTTGTGTTTTTTTACGATCTTTACAAATGATATTAAATCCATTTGTTTCAGTTGTGCATCTTTTTCCATTTGTTGCATGTAAGTTTTCTTCTTTAATAATTTATTGCATTTCCCAACCATCAACACCTATAGTCTTGCTAGAGATGTTGATTTCAATTTTTATAACAAATTTCAACCATAATCATTATAGCTGATAGTTGCTAATGCTACTTCTGTTATTTATTCAAATTGGCAATGGTAGCGATCATCGCTGCTATTGACAACATAACTTATCCCAACTTCCAGCTCTCAACTCCCCTTGTCTTGCTGGAGAAGTTGATGCCGAGCTTAATTACAGTTCGCTTATCCATAGCGAAAGGAACTGCATAGTTTTTGGATTCTATCTGTTGCAGAGCTTCTTCTGCACTTCCATCCAATTTACATTCAATGATGTAAATGTAGTCGGAAGTTTTAACAAGAATGTCCATTCTTCCTTCGCTCGTTGGCAATTCCACTTGCGTATAGAACCCCATAATCTTGAAAACGAGATATAGAGCATTCTGAAAGTACAACTCCGCATCGCCTGCTACCTGATAGCTGTTGGAAGCGAAGAAAGCTGTGAGACGCTTCAAGAATTGTTCTGGTTTGCCAGCTTCTACGTCCTTTACAAATTCGTCAACCATCAATGGCGATTCAGAACCTGCCGATGTGTATAACGGCAAAAGGAAGTTAAGGAAGCCTTCTTCCACCTCCTTGTTCGGGAAGCCAAGCAGATATTTCTTAAACCTTTCGTCATAGCATTTTATTGTGAGGTAGCCACTCTGGTATATCACAGGTATCGGATTGGTTGACAGAGAATCAACGCTGTTTATTACATCGTCAGACACCCTTCCCTTTGTCATGTCAGGCAAGCGATAGTTGTGCTTTTTCAGCAAGTCGACAAGGAATGTTGGTGTGCCGGTCTCAAACCAGTAGTCTTTGAAGCGAAGTTTTGCCAACGTGTTCAGTACGCTGAATGGATTAAAGATGCCTTCTGTATGTTCCTCAAAATGGTAACCGTCGTATCTTTCCTTTAGCTTTGCTATCGTTGCTTCTTCTGTATCGCCATTGGCTTCAGCAAGTTGGCAGATACCTTCCTTGAAATTTTCGACCAGTTCCTTCTCTGTCATTCCGCAGATGCTGATATAGCGATAATCCATCGAGATGTCCGTCAGGTTGTTGAGGTCGCTGAACACGCTAACCTTGCCAAACTTGGTTACACCTGTGAGGAATGCAAACTTGATGTATCGGTCTTGCGTCTTCAGAACCGAATAGAAGGCTTTAAGCTGTGCACGGTGTTCTGCCTGTAGCTCTGGGTCGCTCAAGGTCTGAAGAATGGGTTTGTCATATTCATCGACAAGAATTACGACGCCACATCCTTCTTTTTCTGCAGCTCTTGCTATCACACCTTTGAAGCGAAGGGCAAGTGTGGCTTCTGACTCACGGGCTCCATATTTGGTCTCCCAAGCCGTGAGGTAGTCATTAAGCACAATATATAAGCTGTCTTTTTCTCGAAAGTTGGCTGTGTTGAGATCTATATGGAATATAGGATATTTTTTCCATTCCTTCTCCATGTCATAAATGGCCAACCCTTCGAATAGTTCCTTCTTACCTTGGAAGTATGCTTCCAAGGTTGACAGAAAGAGACTCTTTCCGAATCGGCGTGGGCGACTAAGGAAATAGTATTCTCCCTCTGTTGCCAACTTGTACACGAATCGGCTCTTGTCTACATACGAATATCCATTTGTACGTAGCTTTTTGAAATCTTGTATTCCTATAGGATATTTCATTAGAATGACTCCTTTCCAAGAACTGTTTTACTCTTCTTACTTCGACAAGTTAGCAATAGTAGCAATCATCGCTGCTATCGACGACATGCTTGATCCGAGACTCATGGTCTCAGCAACGCTCATCTTACGCTTCAGCTTAGCAGGAACCACGATCTCGCAGCCTGGCAGAACCTTTGCTCCATGGGTGAGCTTGGCCACCTTGCCGTTCATATAGATAATGTATGTGCGCTTCTTTACTGCGTCAGAAGCGTAGCCACCGGCTTGGTCAATATAATAGCTTGCGCGACGACCCTTCTCATAAGCCACGGTGTTGGCGTACATCACAGCACCATTGACCTTCACCGTTCCGTTATATTGAGGCACAACCAGTCGGTCGCCCTCACGAAGAATGATGTCGGCATCGCTGCACGGATACTTAATGGCCTCTTCAAGATCGATGCCTACAGGATACTCATCGGGCACATTAAACTTAGCAAGGTTTGCCTCCTTTGCTCCCTCAGCTGCTTGTTGTATGCCACTCGAGTTGTTGCTGCTTGCTGCCAGCTCCAACAAGTTCTTCTGCTGTTGCTCCTGCTGCATCTTCAGCGCTGCACGCATGCGATCTTTCTCTGCTTCGGTAGCACGGCGCATGAGCTTGGCACCCTTGATGTAAGCCAGACCGTTGCTGCCGCCCGATTTCTTATAAAGATGACTCAAGCGTGTGTTGTTGCGCGACAAGGTGTAGGTTCCTGCAAACATAACCTCTCCCTCCACGCTCACATTCTGCTGCTCGATGTAAGCCGGACTCTTTCTGATGAACACCTCATCAAAAGGCATGAGCACGAAGCCCGGTGTGCCGTCCACAACAAAGCCGTCTTTCAGCGACATGGTGTAGTTTTTAGCAATGATGCTGTCTGGACGCAGCGCCTTCGGGTCGTTGACACGACGGCTAACGCTGACGTTCACAAGCGATGCCTTGTCGGTCAGTCCGCCTGCCTGAAGCACGAAATCTTCAACAGTCTCGTTCTCTGCATATTTGTAAACGCCGGGATACTGCACCTCTCCACGAATGGTTATGGTGCGGTCTGACATGCGCTCACGCTTGGTAGGAATGAACAGCACATCGTTCTCCTTCAACGGCACGTCAGCCACCTTGCCCGACATGATGCCTGCCACGTCAACGCTCACCACCTCCAGCGTGCGGTCTTCCTTCATGCGATGGATGACAGCACGGTTGGTGAACGCCTCTTCCTTCAGTCCGTCAGCATGTTCAATGAGCGAGCGGACACTGTTCACCTGCTCGCCTATGTTATACAAGCCAGGACGGAACACGGCACCCTTCAGTTCTACTGTGTTTGAATAGCGCGGAATGATGGAGTCGACACTTACAGAGTCGCCATCAGCAATGCGGAAACTTGAGAAATCAAACTCTCCTACGTTGAAGACAGCATACTCCTTACCCGTTTTGCGGTTCACACGCACGGTTTTACGATAGGCATCACCTGAAAAGTTGCCTGCATATTTGAGCAACGAGGCTATGCTCTCGCTCTGCTTCATCTCATAGAACATCGGGCGCTTAACCTTGCCTGAGATGTTGACCAAGCAGTCGTAAGGTCCGACAACAATAACATCGTTGTCGGCAAGACGCACGTTGCCCGTGAGCTTGCCGTTGAGAATATAGTCGTAGATGTCAACCACCGACACCAGACGGTTATGGCGATAGACCTTAATGTTACGCAGCGTTCCGAGTTCGTTCGTGCCACCTGCCATGTAGAGAGCGTGGAACACGGTGGCGAAAGCCGACAGCGTGTATGTGCCAGGGGCCATCACCTCACCCATAACGTTTACCATGATGGTGCGTGTCTGGCCCACTGTGAGCTTCACGCGGCTGCTGCTATAGCGGCTACCAAGCGTTGAGCGCAGACGAGCGTTGGCTTGTGCCACGGTCAGACCGCTAACCTGAACAGGACCGTAGCCTTCAATATTGATCTCGCCATCGGGCGACACCTCGCTCTGAATGGTCTTCTGTGAAGCGCCGTAGATGTCAACAATGACGGCATCGCCAGGGCCAAGACGATAGTTTTGTGGTGTGGCGATGTTCATATTGGGTTCAAACGTAAGATTCTTGTTGTTGAAGATGTCACGTCCAAACACCTTTCTCTGGTTATTGGTGAGCTGGTCTTGAAGCTGCTTTATCATGGTTGCCGAGTCGACAGGCAAGAGGTTACCCATCTCTGCCTCCATCTGCAAACGGTCGTTTTCGTCCATGTCATAGTTTTCTGACAACGGAGCCACGCGTGCTGAGCGATAGTTGTTGGCGTTGCGGCTTTTCACCTCGTTATCAAGACTGCCCGTGCCCTCAACATGGTTTTTCAACGCGCCGTTGTTCTTGCGCATGCGGCTGTTGGTTGACGCTGCGGAACCTTTAGAACCTGAGCCATTGCCGTCTTTAACCATGCCCTCATACTTCTGTCTCACTCTTCTTATCTGCTGAATGTCAACACCTCTCTGCATCAGTTTCGTCACAATCTGCGACTGTGACGTGCCAGCCTCATGTTCCTTCATGACAAACTCCATCACCTGGTTGTCTGTCATAGACGACTGTGCCATGATGCCCAGAGGCGCCATAAGCATAAAGAAGAAGAATATAGCAAGTTTTCTCATAACCACAATAAAATTGTCTTCTTTAAAAGAAAAATATAATATCGAATATTAAAAATGTCTGATCCGTTTACTTTCACAGAGCAGCGAGTTAGAACTTACGTCCGCTCACAATGCTTGCAAAGGTCTTGAATATTATTGTCACGTCTGTCCAAAGCGTGCGCTTCTTCAGATATGCGATGTCCATGTGCAGACGCGTGAGCATCTTCTCCATGGTGTCGGTATAGCCGTTGTAGAGGGTGGCTTCTGACGTGAGACCAGGTCGCATCTCAAAGATAAGCGGATAACTGGCATCATGCTCCATTATCTTGTCTATGAAATAGCGGCGCTCAGGACGTGGACCCACCAGCGACATGTCGCCTTTCAGCACATTCCACAGCTGCGGAAGCTCGTCGAGATGATGATCGCGAAGGAACATCTCCAGCGGGGTTGAGCATGTGCTGTCGCTCTTTGCAACAAGCTGCGGCCCCTTATCCTCAATGACGCTGCTCATGGTTCTAAACTTATATATGGTGAACGGCTTTCCTTTGTAGCCTATTCGCTCTTGACGGAAAAGCACCGAACCGTTGTGCTGACGCTTCATCAACACCACGATGACCGCATAAACAGGCGACAAGAGTATCAGCCCCAACAACGAGCACATGATGTCGGCAAGCCTTTTTATGAAATGCTCTACCGCTCCCATTCTGTCATGTGAGGCTTCGATACTTATCGTTTGATTCATTACTTTTTTTGTTCTTTTGGTTGTCTTTCATTTATAAAGATGTAAAACCACAAATGGCACAACCTCTCTTCGCACCAACGGCACACCTTCCTATTATTATATAACTATAAAAAGTGAAAAATGTTGTATCTGCAAGTGCTCAATTTTCGCTACTCATACAATTCTCTCACTTTTTATTCTTCTGAACCCTGTGCTTTGGTATAGATATCATCGAGCACCATACCGCCAATAGTGAAACCAAAGATGGCTGTTATGTGAGCCATGCTGCCGTTGATTTGCGCCTTCGTGGCGTTCCAATCATGGCTTGCAAGAGAACCGTCAGCCTGACATCCTTTAGCTTTGGGGCAGTCGCACACACATGCGGAACAATCGAAATCATCGCCGCGGTTTTCGAGAACCTGCTCGCTGTAGACACACTTAAACTTATGTGCTGGACGCACCTTCATGTGCTTAAACTTCTTTCGAATGGCAGCGCCAAGCGGACAACCGCGCACCTTCCAGAACTCTGCAACCTTAATCTGGGTAGGATCCATCTTCAGCGCTGCACCCATGGATGAGAAAAACACCGCTTGGGTTTGACATGCCCGAAGAATGAGGCTTGCCTTGTCTTTAAGCGAGTCGATGGCATCTATGATGTAATCGTAACTGTCTAAGCAAAACTCGGAAGCCGCCTCGTCACTGTAAATCTTCTGTAAAGCAACAATCTCTGCCTGAGGATTGATGTCAAGCAACCTCGCTTTAAGCACATCGACCTTAGCCTGGCCTATAGTCTTGGTTGTGGCCATAAGCTGACGATTGATGTTGGTCACACACACACAGTCGGAATCGACAATGGTGAGATGACTGATTCCTGAGCGCACCAGACACTCGGCACACCAACTACCCACTCCACCAACGCCAAAAATTATAACGCGCTTGTTTTTAATGGTGTGCATAACATCCTTACCGACAAGTCGCTCCGTGCGGTTAAATAAGCCTCTTTCCATACCCTAAATTAGTGTTTTGGCTGCAAAATTACATAAATTTTCGCGCAAAAAGAAAAAACACAGCTAAAGATTTGGCAACGAAAGAAAGGAATAGTAAATTTGCAGTTTATAAGTAGGTGTTCAAAATTAATTTAAATGATTCTATGCTCTATTTTGGTCTG
>OQVT01002000.1_pt1 | contig 13093 bp, 8 predicted proteins | sample 1691561 | NCBI WGS metagenome assembly OQVT01 (sample SAMN03418260, study PRJEB22391) | human gut metagenome | biome: human-gut; feature: organic feature; material: feces | host: Homo sapiens | place: Tanzania | collected 2013-01 | reverse complement strand
GGAATGCACGGTTCGCAAGCTTATAAGGCTGTTCAACTCTCATTACTTTTTCTACTGATGGAGCTACTTCAATATCTCTAGGATCTACTTTAGTTGTATCACCAATAACACCACAGATAGTGACATCATGACCGACTACTAAATGTGTTTCTAATCCTTTCGCTTCTACCTTTTCCTGGATCTTCTTTACATCTTCTTCACTTGTTTTTGGTTTGAATACAATAATCATAATCTTTTTCTCCTCTTATCATCTACCTGTATAAATAAAAGACTCTCATCCTATAAGGACGAGAGTGTATCTTCGTGTTACCACCTTATTTTATATATCTATCACTAGATATATCTCTACGAGTACTATCATACTCTGACAATGTAACGGTTGTGACCGGATACGCCTACTTATTTCAACGCTCTACTCCAAGACGAATTCAATATCCCTCAAATATCCTTTTACACCATCCAAGGACTCTCTATGCTTCTTTGAGATATCTACTATTTCTTTTCACTGTATTTATACTTAGTAGTTCTTAATTTGTGAACACATCATACTGAATAATCACTACTATGTCAACTACTTTTTCTATTTTTCTTATACATTTCTTATTATTTTCTATTTTAACTAAATATTAACGCATAATTAAGTTGATACAATAATAGTGTGATCCACTCTTACAATACATATAGAGAGTATCACTTGAAAGTGTATCCACTTCACCAATGACTTCTAATTGATATTGGGTCTTATAGCCTGAAATAGATTGAATAGTAAGAATGTCTTGAGTCTTAAGCGACTGCATCTGTTTTAAATACAAGCAAGGTATGACTATATTCTTATTCTTATAGTGTGGTAGATCATCTTCTTTACCTATGACCCACTTGATATCATTTACTTGAAGAACAGCTTGTATATCATGTCCTTCTACATCTAAATAGCCATTATCAGAAGGAATATAGGTATCGGGGATTAATGCAACGGTTTGGTTATAAAGTCTCTGTATGTCCTTTATTTCCTTATTTTGGCGATACTTCTCATAACCAAACAAACAACAAGACACTAGGATGCATAAGCACCCTAGTGTCATGAATAAATGACTAATCTTTTTCATGTCTAAATAGTCTTCCTAATACAATCAGGAATAGACCTGATACAGTTAATAATGTCACCCAATGATTGATTCTTGTTGTATCCCCTGTTTTAACATGAGTTCCCTTTTTAGGTGTATCTGTACTTGTATTAGTGATAATATATTCAGTCTTAGAATCATTGCATACGGAAGAAACAATACCTTTATAGCCTTTGACACTCTTTTCTTTGATGCTGTAATTCATAACTTGATCACTTTTCCATGAATAAGCATAATTATTTTTAGCATCTAGTGTGATTGTCTTGATATAAGTAGAACCGTTATAGAGTTCTACATAGATTTTGTCCGGATGTTTAGACCCATTATCTACCCAATGTTTCACTATTTTATATTCATGAGAGGGATTCTTAGAATATTTTGTGAAGTCAATGGATACATCATAACTTGTCCCCTGTGGTAAAGTGATCAAGTAAGGTAAATAGGTATAAGTTGTTCCATTTAATTCTAAGTTATCTGTTGTAATAAGATAGAGTCCTGTTTTAAGACCTGTATAAGTAACTGTAGATGATACTGCCTGTTTAGTGAGAGCTTCTTGACTGGCAGCATATCCCTTTAATGTGATAGCAGCATTCTTAAGGTCTTCACTTGTCTTAAGCTGATCCAATTGAATATTTGTATTTGTTTCTGCTTCCTTAAAAGCATTGGTGTAATGATAACTACCATCATCCAAAACACTAGCAACACGATATAAATGAACATTTAACCCTGATAAACATTCATTAAGTGTCAAAGAGCATTTCTTATTGACATTGACAGCAGCTACCTGGAATGAATTAAACACAGCGACTGACAGTAGAACTGTAAAACATAATATGAATTTCTTTAATCTTTTCCCCATATAATTGCTGTCATCACCTTTCTTTATATTTTTTCTTGATTGATGTTAAATACCAGATAAACGCAATAATAATTGCAAGAACTACCCAGAATACATCAATGAGTACTGGATCTGCTTTGACTAAATCTCTTCTTACTCTTAGATTTGTCTTGTTGATACGATGTCCTCTTACAAGCAGTCTATGGGTATTCACACCATAGGGCGTGCAAGTCATAAGAGTACAATAGTCCTGTCCATCTACAATCTTGAGATCATCTGTTTCTGTAGGAAGGACTGTTTTAATTTGATCAACTTCATAATAAAGAGTTTGATCTAATACCTGAAGCATGAAGGTATCACCCTTCTTTAACTGATCGATATCAGTAAATAGCTGTGCACTTGGTAATCCTCTATGTCCAGATATGACACAATGTGTACTCTCTCCACCTACTGGTAATGAAGTACCTGGGATATGTCCTATCGCAATCTGTAAGATTTCAGCATCTGTTCCATGATATATAGGAAGAGAGACATTGATCTTAGGGATTTCTACATAACCCATCATACCTGTACCAGTGACATCAAGAGTAGACTCATAGAGTTTTTTCTCTTGATCATTTAAAGTAGAGAGTGTTTGTTTCAGGTTTGTATTGTATAAAATGGCATCATTCCAGAGCTTTTGATATTGTTTCTCAGTCAGGTTTTCTACCTTTTCTTCATATCCAGCAATAGCTCTTGTTTGATGTCTTTGATTCCAATAGTTACTGAAACTAGGATAAATAAGTAAGGAAAGCCCCATAATGAATACTAAAGCTATAAATGCATTGGTTAACTTCTTTGTCATTATAGGACACTCCTTATTGTTTTATATTACTTACTTTCTGCTTTTTTCTTCATTACTAAGAATGTAGCAGCTGCAAGAATCATAAGTGTACCTGCAGCATATAATACTGTAGTACCCATACCACCTGTGCTTGGTAGTTCAGAACCAGTTAAGTTCTTAATGTTTGTAGTTGCAGTACCATCTACCAAATTAGTTGTGAATACTTTATTTTCACCACTAATGATGTTACCATTTGCATCTAAAATTTCTAATTTAGTTAATTTAGGTGCTTTTAAAGGATCACCAGTATTTACAGCTTCATATGTTCCCTTAACTTCAAATACTAAATCATCAGCTTTGTTGTAACCATCAGGAACTGTAGTTTCTACTAATTTATATTTACCTGCATCTGCACCAGTAAATGAGAATGTAGTAGTAGTACCAGCTGGAATTTCCTGTACTTTTTCATAATCGTTATTAGCTGCATTAAATTTATATAAAGTGAAACCAGCACCTGCTAATGCGTTACCCTCACCATTAGTTTTATTTGCGATTAATTTATATGTAAATACTACAACTTCATCCCAAGGAGTTTCACCTGGTGTTTCAGGTTTTCCTTCACCTTCATAATAAGGATTGTTGTTGAATTCAAGTTTGCCTTGGTTAAAGTTACCTTTAGAACCTAACTTAGCACTATCTTTTAATTTTGCAGTATATTCAACTGTTACATTTTCAGGTTTTTCTGGTGAAACTTTCTTTAAATCATTGAATACTACTTCAAATGTACAACCATCTGTAGTTTTTGTATTTAAAGTATATTTATCTTTTGCTACTTCATCACCATCAATTTTAACTACAACACTTCCAGCATTGAATTGTAAAGTATCATCCATCTTATCATGGAATGCATAGTAATAAGTTTTATAGTTGTCATATTTATCAGAAACTGTACCTGTTAATTTAAATGGTACATCGTCTCCAATGTCATAATCTGAAGCATCCTGCCAACCAGATTCTACTCCAGTAGAATCATTCTTTTCTTTAATCTTCTTTTCAAATGTTGGAACACCTGTTTTTGGAGTAACTTTAAGTGCCTTCTTACCTGCAGTACCTAACATAACTAATGAATAAGCTTCAGTAGTTCCAGCCTTAGCCTTTGTCTGAGCAATTAAATAGTAGCCCTGATCAACATTTTCAAACTTGCCATTAGTTGCAGTATAATCTACATCCATAGTTTTTACTTTTGCATAGACATCATCTGCAAATTTTCTAACAGCTGAAGCCTTATCTTTAATACTATCTAAGTATTTAACAATATCAGCACCTGTTGATTTACCTGTCACTCCTTTTAATACTGCTTCATATTTAGAATTTACAGTATAAGAGAAATGCGTTTCCCTATCATCTGTTGTTGCATCAAATAATTTATAAGCAACATACTCAGAGCCAGCTGTAGCTCCATCAATAGTAATAGTAGATTTACCATCAGCCGCCATTACTACTGATGGCATAGCAATTGCCATGACCATTGCGAATGCAAGTATGAAACTTGCGAGTTTTTTAAATAGTTTCATATCGTTTTTCCTCCTTGTCTATATGATATCCATTTTTAATAAAACTCTTTCCCTCGTTGAAATACACATATTAATGTTTGTTATTACTAGTTATAAGCCCCCTTCTTTTTAATATTTGCTATATAAGCAAATAGAGTCGCTGTAATAAATAGGGCCCCTATTGCGTAATAACCAAAAGTACCGAATCCTCCAGTATCTGGAAGATCATAGTTATCTAACTTCTTGTTAGTAACTGTAATATCTCCTTCTTGAATACCATCATTGTTTGTATAAGAAACCTGGTATCCTGAAGGTACACCTACTTCTTCTACAGTGTAGTAATAATCTTCACCATCTGCAACATTTGCTTTAAGATCGTCGCCAGACCATGTATATGACCAACTGTTTCCAGCATTTAAAGTAACTGCTTCTCCTACTTCAGTCCTAGTAGTTGAAACATCTGGTTCAGCGCATGTTAACTCACAAGTAGAAGTATCAAACCAAAACTTATGTGTTGTATTTGTAATATAGATATCACAATCAGTAGTAATGGCGTTTGTAGTTACAGCAAGAATGTTTCTAGAATCATACGTACAATTTACAGATCCGTAATTATTTCCATCTTTAGTAACAGTTATTTCATCTGCCGTAAGATTTAGATCACCACCGTTATGATAAAATTTCATTGTGAACGGTTTATTCTTAGAGACTGTTATTTTTTTAGAGTCTGTATTATAACCCTGCAAATGAAGATTAACAGTACATGTTTCCTTCTTCTTAGTCGTCTTATATAACTGTACCTTAATATCATTAGAACCATTTGTAATTGGTTTGTTATTGGAATCTACCCATACCTTACGTACATTCACATTACTTGTATGGTTTGTGATATACATATACACTTCTTCATTGTTATTAAAGAAATGTGTTTTATTGATATCTACGTTTGCAGTTGTAAAGGTAGATGTCATATTTGCTTTTGTTTGTTCTATTGTTGTATTCTGGTCTTTTTGAACTAATACAAAATAGTATGGATCTTTTGATAAATCATAACCTTTTGGTGCTTTTATTTCGGTAAGCTTATAAATAGTTGCCATTTCCAACAATTGGTTGTTTGCATCACCCTGGAAAATAATTTCACCATTTTCATTAGTCTTAATAGAAGTTTTGTCATAAGCAACAGTGGATGTTATATCTTCCCACTGATTATTAGTTGTATTAAACTTCCATAATTTGAATTCTGCACCTGTTAAACGCTTATTGTAATCTTTGTCATCTACTTTGTAGATTTTCATCTTACCTTTTTCTACGGTTGCAGAAGAACTTAGATTCCTAATATTTGTCTCAACTGAATCAGAGAACTGCCCATTAAGTGTAGCACTATTGCTTATTTGATAATCACCTGCAATATTACCTTCATCTACTACATAAGTATATTCAAGGACGCATGCAAACTCATCTGGCACAATAACACTGATTTCATTGTTAATATCATCATACGCAATTCTATATAAACTAGAATCTACCGCTTCACCACGATAATTATTATCTTTCTTGCTTAAATCTAAGTAATAAAGCTTAGTCTCATCCAGACTTAAAGTTGCACTTGCTCCTGATGGTAAAGTAAGTTCGTCTTTTAATGTCAATGTATCAGATTTATTATCTAAATCTTTACTAGCTGGATTGATGAGCACATTGTATTTCACTTTACCAGTTGGTTTTCCATCATCTGTATAAATCTGAGCACCCTTCTTCTGGACTTCACTTAATTCTCTTGTCATTTCCATCTTCTGACTATCAGAATTACTTCCCCATGTCACCTTATTTTCATAAGTCTTTTGTGTTTGGGTAGGATCATTCCAAGAAGAATCATCACTTACCTTCATTTGATAAGTTAACTGAATTGTATGTCCAGAACTACTGCCATTGGTTAAGTCATAGTTATATCCTTTATAAATAGTTATGTTCATCTGCCCATTTTCAACTTTTACATTCGGTTTCTTGTTTCCAGTAAGATCATAAACATATTTGTTATTAGCTTCATCCCATCCAGAAGGATCTTCATCCCTCAAAGATGGATTATAACTATCAATCATAGGATAAGAATAACTATCATGGACATAGAATGCTGCTTGTAGACTTCCATCTACATATTCAGCACCTTCTGGCATGATATCTGTTAAATTAATTTCTCCATTATCATCCAAGTCTGTATTAATAAGAACTCGATAATAAAGAATACCATTTGTTTTCTCTAAATCAGCTGAAACAGTACCATTCTTATATGTAATACCATATTCTGACTTAACACCACCCTGCTTCACTACAGGTTTAGGCTTTGAATAAGAATGTGTAGAATCATTTTCTAAATCATCTTTTTTACCTGTATTGCTGAACTTCCATGATTCTCCAGCAGTCTGATTAGATGTGTCTAGAATAGTAGAATAAGAATCAATAGATAAACGCTGTGCATTAGTAATTGACTGACCATCCTTAGGTTTAACCTTTATTTCAAATGATTTAACATGTGTTGTACTATCAGTTGCTTGTACAACATTTCCATTTGCATCCTTATAAATAATTTCAAAGTCTACAGAATCATCTAAATATCCATTATTAGAATTCAAATGAACATTCTTCCTTAATTCAGCATCTAATTCTGATGCAATTGCATAATGCGTATCTTTCTGCGTATTACCTTTTTCATCTATTGCATCTTTGATTGTATCAACATAAGTAAACTCACTTAATTCTCCTTCAGGAATAACTACGGAAGCATACCAGTTATATTTTCTTTTGCCATCTTGTGATACTGTTTCATTTTTCCATGATTTATCAACAGCCCATGTACGATGTGTAACACCTACAACACCTGTACTTGTATACTCCTTATCACCTTTACCAACTGTAGAAGTATTAGAAACATTACCATTTCCACTTGGTGCAGTTGTATAGTAAGTGACTGTATAACTGTCTTTTGAACCATCTGGGAATGTATAATTGATATTCTTATCAGTTGGATCAATTGTTGTTACTGTTTTACCTGAACTATCAGTAATCACGATATTTCCTGAGAAATCAATACCCTCTGGAAGTGTATCCTTTAAAGCATAACTGCCAATATCCTGTTTTCCTGCATTGACTTTAATCTGCCATTTAATCAATCCAGTAGACTGATCATACCAGCCTTCCTTAGAAATCATAGTCTTAGATATCTCAGTTGTAGTACCAGACCATCTATTGACATATTCATTAGATGCATAAGCATTATTTTGAATTTTAGATGATCCATCTGTTTTTGTTTTGCTTTCTTCTACATTTGCACTATATTCAACAATATACTGTTCACCTGTTTCTAGTTTATCTAGGTTATCATATGTAAAAGTCTGCTGACCATCAGTTGTTTTTATAGTTGGCTTTTTATCAGTTACTTCAGTCTTTGTACCATCTGCTGAAACTTTATAAAGCTTCATACTGCTTTTATCATATGTACCAGTCGCATTAGTGTTAGATACAAAGCTATCTGTGATCTTTAATGATTCACCTGTTCCATTTTTTGTAGAAGCTACAATTTGATAATTGATTTTTGATTTATCTTCACTTAAAGTAGCTTGTTTCTTTAAGTCTAAATCATAATTATCTTTCTTCTTAGTAACGATGATCTTTTCTGTATCATTTCCAAAATTAATTTCATCCTGATCTCCATCACCTGTTTTAGAAATAGTACCTTCAAATTGAATATCACCAGTAAAAGCTTCACCATCCGCAAACTCATCATTAAACTCAATAAGAATTTTTCCTTCTTTATTAATGACATAATGTCCTACTACCTTACCATGTTGTTTTACTTCACCACTTTCTTCTTCTATAGGACGAACACCATCTGGAAGCTGGTAATAGATAACCTTATTGTTTTTATCTACAGTATTTGGAGGTAATTGATAATTTAAACTTACCTGTACCTGATCACCATCAGTAAAGGTATTGTTTTCTACCTTCTGCCAATGACCATTCACATTTTTCATAACAGTCGCACCAGTTAAGTAATTTCCAAAGTCTACTGATTTATCTGTTGTTTCAATATTACCTGTTTGTGTTTCTTCTTCATTATTTTGAACATCTGCTGCAACAGCATTATTTGTATAATTACTTGCAGTGACAACCTCTTCCACTACCTGTTCATCCACCTGATTAGTCACTGTTGTTTCAGTAGGCTGTTCTATATACTTATTTAATTCAATATTCTTAGTATTAAATGAAACAAGAGAAGAACCATTAACATCATAGATTACATGAGAAGAATCTGTTTCTAATACCAATGCTAGCTTTAATTCACTCTCTGCATTCGTATTCACATGATCTTCATCAAAATACATAGTCAATAAATTATTTCTAATCTCATAAGTACCAATAGAATGTACTAAATCATTTTCTAGATATAACTTATTTGTTTGTGTATCTTCTACCTTTAATTGTTCTGGTAGGTTATAAGTTAATGTTTGATTCTTTACAACTGTTTCCTGAGTTGTTTCTTCTTCACTTTCTACATTTTCTATTGAAGCAAGTGTTCCTTGAGGAACAGTTGCTTTAATAAGGAAAGAAAGAGGTGTATTGTCTTCAAGATGGACATCAGCTGTATAATCCTTCATCACACCATTATTCTGATATTGTACAGTTGCATCAGTAATTAATGATGTAAAATCATCCATTCTTGCACTATTAATATAGAAGAATGCAATAGCTGTTAAAAAAACCAAGCCAAAAAATAACATCATTTTCTTTCTGCCTGGTTTGTTTAAAATATTATATTCTGTCATCTAAATGTCCCCTTTCCCTTAATAAACAGAAAAGCGGGTGATAGGATAAATCTTCATAACGACTTGACCAATGATCTTATCATTATCAATGCAACCTAAATCACGCATTCTTGAATCTATTGCATGATGTCTATTATCTCCTAATACAAATATTTGTCCTTCCGGAACGGTATAAGGAAATACTTCGTCACGTAGTGGATTGTCTTTTCTGTTCTGTATATAGTTTTCATCTAACTTTTTCTCATTCACAAATACATAGCCGTTTAGATCAATGTTGATTTTATCCCCACTCAAACCAATCACTCTTCTAACTAACAGCTTATTATTATACTGAAACGCAATTAAGTCTCCCTGTTTGAAAGACTTTGTTTTCTTAATACATACAACATCATTATTGACTAATGTCGGATCCATAGATTCACCCTCAACTACATAGATTGGACACCAAGTCGTAATGATGAACATCACAATACAAACAACTATTAGACTAATAAAAACGCAATGCTTTTTCATAACAGTACCTTTTAACTTGTAAATAAATATACTATGCATATAAGTTACCACATTCGTGTAAAAAAAATAACCGTTTCCAAGGAAACGGTTACATGTTACATGATTTGTAACACTTTTTTATTTTGTTAATTCACATGCTAACATTTCTACCGTATAAATCATGGGAATACCTGAATATATTTTTCCTAGCATAACACTGCCATCAGAAACATGAATCACTTCATCACATACATGTTCCATACTTCCCATATTATCTTTTGTAATCATAATAATCATATAATTCTTATTCTTATAACGATAGATTTCTTCAAAAAGAAGCTTTTTCTGCAGTCTTTCATAAAATGCAATAACTACTCCCTGATGTCCTTTAAAGACTCTCTGTATAGGATAATCAGTTCCATCTACACCATAACAATAATAGCCTACATGACTTAACAAACGTGATGCATATTTCGCAAAATCACTGTTCGTTCCTATACCAAGAGTAAGAATCTCATCTGAATTCTTAATAATCTCAGCTGCTCTATGAATACTGTTCAAATATTCAGATGACTTTACTTTTTCTATAAAGCCATCAAATTGATTATTCACATCGTCTTCTTCGAACTCCTGCACCTCTTCAGACTCTTTCAACCTATACTTTAATTCAGTAAAACCTTCACACCCCATCTTCTTACAAAAACGCATCACTGTTGCCGTAGATACATGTGTATTATTGGCTAATTCACGAATGCTTTCATTCAGCACCTTCTTTGTGTTTTTCACAACATAATTGTAAACGTAGGTTTCAGTCTCATTAAGACTTTCCACCTGACTGTAAGTAAATTCCAATAAATTTCTCCTCCCTATTGAATAATTTCTCCACACCTTCTTGTCAATTATTCTAACTTACTTTACTACCGTTTACATTTATAATTTAGGTATTTTCAAAATTTGCAAAAATATTCCATTTATAGTCATATATATATATATAATTCGTATAATAATACATAAAGTCATTTACATACGACATACAGATTCAAAGAAGCTGCATCACAGATGAATTCTCCATAGCCCTCTATAATATCAATTATATGTGTACCATCTGTCATGCGTTTATATTGATTACCTACAAACATACGTTTTGTGCCACCTTTACTATTAGTAAGTATGACTGCGAGTCCTGTTTCGTACGTCCATCCAATAACATCAGGATCATCTATATAATCATGTCTGATTCCTTCTACATAGTGTCTTCTTAGCTTCATCATCTTGTCTAATAATTCTTTCTTAGATGAAACATGATCATGAGGTATACCATAATAGTCTCCATAGAATATACATGGATAACCTTCTTGTCTCAATAATATACAGGCATAGGCTTATGGTTTGAACCAGTCTTCTATAAAAGAAGTTAAAGATTGTCCTGGCTGGGTATCATGGTTATCCACAAATGTGACAGCATACTTGTCATATCTTTGTACTAACGTATTATTGAAGAGTTCTCGCATATCATAGTAACCATTAGAATGACTGGCATCATAGAAATGATAATGGAGAGGGACATCGAATAGACTCATACAGAAGTGTGTAGATTCTAGATAGTGACATAAATGGTCTATGTCTCCCCAGTATTCTCCTACAGAAAAGAGTTCTTTTTTAGAATGATGGCGCATGGTTGTGATCCAATGTTCATAGAAAGAAGAGTCTATATGTTTAATTGCATCACAACGAAAGCCATCTAGATGGGTGATATCTTTATACCAGAGTCCCCAGTTGATGGCTTCTTTGACGACTTCAGGATTATTGTAGTCTAAGTCTGCTCCCATTAAGTAATCATAGTTACCATATTCATCATCTACATTTTCACTAAAGTGTTTTCCCTTGAATAAATATAGACCTTTTTGATGTTTAGAAGCATCATAGTCTACACTTGTGAAGTGTGAGGCATTATATATAAAGTCTGAATATTTATGTCTTGATGGAAATGAGAAGTAAGTAGAAGCACGAATAACTCTTTTTCTTTTAGAAACTTTATGTCTATGATAGGCATCTACTTTATAGGCAATGACCTGTTCCATTCCATCTGCACCAATGAGATGATTGAGTACAATGTCTGCATAGACATCTATACCTAGTAAATGAAAGATCTTAATACACCAGAGGTATTCTTTTTTCGTGCCATATTTAGTACGTATTGTATTTTTACTATTGAATTCTCCTAAGTCATAATGATCATAGACACTATAGCCTGTATCATTGACACCATAGGAACCTTTATAGGCAGGAGGAAGCCATATAGCGGTTATACCTGCTTTTTTAAGTTTATAGGCATTGACTCTGAGTATTTTCCACAAATGAGGACTTGAGGGAAGATACCATTCAAATCCCTGCATCATAACACCTTTCTTCATATAATCACCCCTTGCACTATTATACCATGTTTGTGCACAAAGGAAATTAAGGGAATGTATCACAAATGTATGGACAATAAGAACCGCTTACATTCATAATGAAGTTGTATAAAAATACAAAAGAACTATAATAATAGGAAGGGAGTGAGTCTTATGAAGAAGAAGTATGAAGCATTGGCTATAAGCTTCTTAGTAGTGAATATGATATATAGTCATGGTGTTGTGCATTTACAGCCTTCTATTGGGGATGAGATAGTGGGAATGCTGTATAATTTGTTTCATTTGTTTGAGTATAATACGATTAATGTACCTTTTGGCTTGAGTGCATTTACTTTTCTTATTGGGATGGCTGGTTCTTTTGTGATGGCTATATGTGGTGTGCATTCACATAATTCTATTTCTATATTGCAGGGAATATTAAGTTTAATACAGGGATTACTTGGTGCAATTGTGATGATTGTTTTTATTCATGATCGTCATTTGATTGATAAAGAACTCATTGGTACTTTAGGAACACTTACTACAATCACAATACTTGTTGTATTGTGTAATGCGATATTAAGTGTTCTTGTAGAGATGGATGTAAGAAATCATATACAGATCTTTGATCGTGCTTTATTGAAGCCTTTGATAAGTAATTTATCTCTTTCTATATTATTTCTTTTAATGACACTCGTTGCTTATGCAACAATGTTTCTTATACCACTCAAAAGTATTTGTTATCTGTTTGGATTGAATTTAGTTTTATTAACAGGAGTACTAGGATGTTTTTCTATAGGTATGAGTGCATTACTCAGAAAGATCAATACAACATATATGATATGTGGTAGTCTTATGGTTCTTGTATGTTTATTCAGTTTTATGAGATTTCATATAATTGCCTGCTTATTATCTGTTATTAGTTTAATAATGTGTATAAAGAATAAACCTGAGAGGAATTGATTTCCTCTTTTTTCATAAAAAAACTTCAAGGCAATCCTTGAAGTGATCACTAAGACTTTAATGCTAAGCGATATGAAATTTCATCCAACA
>OQVT01001999.1_pt1 | contig 13097 bp, 9 predicted proteins | sample 1691561 | NCBI WGS metagenome assembly OQVT01 (sample SAMN03418260, study PRJEB22391) | human gut metagenome | biome: human-gut; feature: organic feature; material: feces | host: Homo sapiens | place: Tanzania | collected 2013-01 | reverse complement strand
ACTTCATGCGGCGCGGTTTATATATCTAGAAAGCTTATTACTTGTTCAGTCTCCAAGTAAAGCCGTCTTTTGTATCTTTTACCTCAAAGCCTAGGTCGGCTAGGGTGTTTCTGATTTTGTCGCTGGTAGCCCAGTCCTTGTTGGCTTTGGCCTTCATGCGTTCTTCAAGCAACATGTCTACTACCTTACCGAAGGCTTCTTCGCGGGCAGCGTTGTTCTCGGCGTTTTCTTTCAAGCCCAAGAGGTCGAACGCGAACAGGTGGAATACCGACTTCATCTCTTCCAAATCTTCGGCACTGATAGTGGCCTTCTTGTCGATTACCGTATTAATCATGCGGATAGCGTCGAACAAGTGAGAGATGACGATAGGAGTATTCAAGTCATCGTTCATAGCGTCGAAACACTTCTCGCGCAGACCGGTAGGGTCGATGCCTGTAGTGGCCTTGGCAGGAGTGATGCGGTCGAGATTCTTGATACCCTCCATCAGTCGTTCCAGTCCCTTTTCGGCAGCCTGAAGAGCCTCGTTGCTGAAGTCTACCGTGCTGCGGTAGTGAGCCTGAAGGATGAAGAAACGGATAGTCATAGGAGCGTATGCCTGAGTAAGCAACTTGTTAGAGCCGGTAAAGAACTCATCGAGGGTGATGAAGTTGCCCAATGACTTACCCATCTTCTGTCCGTTGATGGTAATCATGTTGTTATGCATCCAGTAGCGCACCATAGGATGTCCTTGTGATGCCACAGCCTGAGCAATCTCGCACTCGTGATGCGGGAAGATCAAGTCCATACCTCCACCGTGGATGTCGAATGTCTCGCCCAGATACTTGCGTCCCATAGCTGTACACTCGCAGTGCCATCCGGGGAAACCATCGCTCCACGGCGACGGCCAGCGCATGATGTGTTCGGGCTGAGCGCACTTCCAGAGAGCGAAGTCGGCAGGGTTATGCTTCTCGTCCTGTCCGTCGAGCTCGCGGGTAGTGTTAAGCACATCGTCAAGGTTACGTCCCGACAAGATGCCGTAGTGATGTTTCTGGTTGTATTTATTTACATCGAAGTAAACAGAGCCTTTGCTTTCGTAAGCGAATCCGTTGTCGAGGATTTCCTTTACCAGCTGAATCTGCTCTATGATATGACCCGATGCGTGCGGCTCGATGCTGGGCGGAAGCACGTTGAGCGCAGTCATGGCGTCGTGGTAGCGGATGGTGTAGTACTGCACCACTTCCATAGGTTCCAACTGCTCCAGACGGGCTTTCTTAGCGATTTTGTCTTCGCCTTCGTCAGCGTCGTGTTCCAAGTGGCCTACATCGGTAATGTTACGAACGTAGCGCACTTTATATCCCAACTGCTTGAGGTAGCGGAACAAGATATCGAAGGTGATGGCAGGACGAGCGTGTCCCAAGTGTGCGTCGCCATATACAGTAGGACCGCATACGTACATGCCCACATGAGGGGCATTGAGCGGAACAAACTGCTCTTTAGTGCGACTAAGAGTATTATAAATGGTCAGTTTATTTTCCATAATCGTTTAATATTGAGTGTATATACAAAACGCAAAAGTATAGAAAAATCAGAATACTAAAAAATTTAGTCTCTGTTTTATCCTTCTCGACATACCGATTGGTATATATCAAGCAACTGACGGGCTATGGGTTCAGGCTCGAAACGAAGGGCGTATTCTTTTCCTTCGGCTATCATTCGCTGGCGCAGTGGTATGTCTATGTATGTGCGGCGTATGGCATCTGCCAGGGCATGATGATCGTCGGGGGCTACGTAGAGCGATGACGGTCCGCCGGCTTCTTCCAGACAAGAGCCGTGTGCGCCTATGGCGGGAACGCCACTGTTCAACGCCTCAAGCAGAGGTATGCCGAAGCCTTCGTAACGCGACGGGTAGACAAATGTCTCTGCCATCTGATAGAGAGCCGGAAGATCGGCAAAGGGCACGTTGTGAAGCATCTGCATACGGTGCTCCATCTTGTTCTTCTTGAGATAAGCGGTTACCTCGTCGGCATAGGGAGTATGCTTTCCTACCGCCACCACCCGGTAGCTCTCGTCAAGATGGGTCATGGCCTGAGCCAGAAGCATAAGGTTCTTACGGCGCTCTATGCTGCCCACGTAGAACACATACCTATCGGGCAGATTGTAACGCTTACGCACTTCTTCCTTCTTATCACCCGATACGGGGTGTTTAAACGCATCGTCGCAACCTTGGTACACCACGTCTATCTTATCGGGGTTGATGTTATAGAGCTGAACTATATCGCGCTTGGTACACTCGCTCACCGCTATGATACGGTCGGCCTGTACGCATGCTTTCTTGAACTTATAGTCGTAAATGGTGCGGTCTATAAGCGGATAGCATTCGGGGTAGCGAAGGAATATCAAATCGTGTATGGTCACTATGTACTTGGTACTTCCGCCTACCCTACGTATATTGAGCGGAAGCTCGTTGCTGAGTCCGTGGTAGATATCGAGTCCGTCTTTCTGTATGTCGGACGTTATTCTCCACACCCTCCACAGAGAGCTGAACGTACGCCAAAAGCCTTCTGCCGGGTATGCCTTTCTGAAGGTACCCTTTACAGAAGAGAGCAGCTTTTCTTTCCGTTCGTTGGGAATGTATAGCACATAGTCATTCTGGGGCGCGAAGTCAGATAAAATCTGTAGTACGAACCTACTGTAATTTCCTAATCCAGTACGGTTCTGTGCAGCCCGTTTTGCGTCAAAACCTATCTTCATTTCGTGGTAAATGCTTGGTATTTATAGCAAATGTATGAAAAAATACAAAACCCTCCATCGGTTTGTATTTTTATTGCTATTTTTGTGCAGATTATATATTAGGAATATGATACTATTGAGCTTTGATACAGAAGAATTTGACGTTCCGCGCGAGCATAATGTTGACATACCGCTAGAGGAACAGGTACGCATTTCAACCATCGGTACAAACCGCATTTTAGACTGCTTGAAACAGAACGGAGTTAAGGCCACTTTCTTCTGCACTGCCAACTTTGCCATGCATTCGCCCCTGGTGATGAACAGAATAAAGGATGAGGGGCACGAAATAGCCTCGCATGGCTACAATCACTGGACTTTTAAGGTAGAAGATTTAAAGAAATCGAAAGAGGTGATAGAAGAGATGATGGGCGTCAAGATTCGCGGATACAGACAGGCACGCATGATGCCTGTGCCCGAACAGGAGATTTATAACGCGGGATATGAGTATAACTCGTCATTGAACCCTACTTTCATTCCGGGCAGATATATGCATCTGTCTACTCCAAGAACGTATTTCATGAAAGAGAACGTGCTGCAGATTCCGGCTTCGGTTACTCCGTGGGTGCGCTTCCCACTTTTCTGGCTGTCGTATCACAACTTGCCGGCGGCGCTGTATCGCTGGATGTGTAACGTCACAGTGAAGCACGATGGGTATATGGTTACGTATTTCCATCCGTGGGAGTTCTATGAGCTGGGCGAGCATCCGGAACTGAAGATGCCGTTCATCATAAAGAATCACGCTGGCATGGCTATGGCCAAACGCCTGAACGACTTTATAGTGTACTTCAAGAAGAAGGGCCAGCCGTTTGTTACGTTCTCTGAGTTTACCGATTTAAAGATGAAAGAGTTGAAAAAATGATGAAACTCGGTATAGTATGCCCGTGCTATAATGAGCACGAGGTGTTATTGGAGTCGGGCGAGCGACTTACGGCTCTGTTAGACGGACTGGTGGCGAAACAGAAGATAGCGCCCGACAGCTTTGTGCTGCTGGTAAACGACGGCAGCCGCGACAATACATGGCAGCTGATAAAACAGTTGCACGATACGAACCATTACTTCAGAGGGGTTAACCTTGCCAAGAACGTAGGGCACCAAAACGCGATAATGGCAGGCATGATGACCGCCAAGGATCATTGTGACGCGGTAATAACCATAGATGTGGACTTGCAGGACGACCTCAGCGCCATAGAAAGAATGATAGACAAGTATCATGAGGGGTACGACATAGTTTACGGCGTGAAGGTATCGCGCCAAGGCGACTCGTTCCTCAAGAAGAACACCGCACTGATGTTCTATAAGTTTCAGCAATCTATGGGCGTGAAAGCCGTGTATAACCATGCCGACTTCAGACTGATGAGCCGAAGAACGCTGCAGCAGCTGTCGCACTTTGAAGAGCGAAACCTCTACCTTCGTGGACTGATACCGATGATAGGCTATCAGTCGGCTACGGTAGAAGACGTGATTAGTCCGCGCACCGCAGGACAGTCTAAATATACCCTGAAGAAAATGTTCACCTTGGCAGCCGACGGGATTACCTCGTTCTCTACCAAGCCGATATCGCTTATTCTTACCGCCGGCATATTCTGTCTGCTGGTTAGCGTAGGCATGTTCATTTACGTGCTGTGCTCGTACTTTGAGCATTTGGCAGTGCCCGGATGGCCGTCTATCATGCTGTCCATATGGTTCATCGGAGGACTGCTGTTGCTGTCTATCGGCATCATAGGCGAGTATATCGGTAAAATATATATTGAAGTAAAACATCGTCCTCTGTATAACATAGAAAGCATTCTTTGGGACAAGACAGACGACGCACAGAGCGACCATAAATGATGAATCTATCTAATTATATAGACACCCGTTTCCCAGAACACAAGGACAAGATATACGAGTTCTTGCGCTTCTGCATAGTGGGCACCATAGCCGCAGGAATACATTATGGCATCTACTGCCTGCTGCAGATGTACATAGAGGTGAATATAGCGTACACCGTAGGCTATTTAACGAGCTTGGTGTGCAACTTCTTCCTTACATCGTACATCACCTTCCGCCGTTCGCCTTCGGCAAAGAAAGCCGCAGGATTCGGACTGAGCCATCTGGTGAACTATCTGCTGCACATATTCCTGTTCAACGCATTCCTGCAGATAGGCGTACCCCGACTCATAGCCCCTATCTTTGTACTGATGATAGCCGTACCTACCAACTTCGTACTGCTGCGCTGGGTGTTCAAGCACAAAAGTAAAACCAAAACCGATAACGCATGAAACTGATACAAGATACCAAAGAGTTCTTTAAGCGACCGTTCTTCAGCGACGAACGCACCCTCTGGGGACTGTGGATGCTGCTACCCCTGATAGCGGCTCTGCTGAAGATACACAAGCATAATAACTACCTGATATTCCGCGGTGTGTTTTGGCATACGTGGGATAAGGTATCGCTGTACACCGAATATCCGCAGGAGTATTTCGATACCAACCACTACGGTCCGTTTTTCAGCTTGGTAATAGCTCCTTTCGCGCTGATGCCCGAATGGGTGGGACTGCTTTTCTGGCTTATAGCCCTCTCATTATCGCTGTTCCTGGCTACACGCGGTCTGCCTATAGACTACCGCAAGAAGGTATTCATATACTGGTTTTGTGCGCACGAGCTGCTTACCGCACTATTCATGTCGCAGTTCAACATAGCCATAGCAGCCATTATAATAGCTACATTCTACTGCATAGAAAAAGAAAAAGATATATGGGCTACGCTGCTCATAGTGATAGGAACATTTGTGAAACTATATGGCATAGTGGGCTTGGCATTCTTCTTCTTCTCTCGCCATAAAACAAAATTCGTATTGTCGTTCATCGGATGGTCGGCAGTGTGCTTTGTAGCCCCTATGCTTATAAGCAGTCCGGAGTACATCATAGCGCAATACCAGGGATGGTACGAGAGTCTGGCAGAGAAGAACGGACTGAACATGTTCTCGCAAGGACAGAACGTGTCGATACTGGGCTTGGTACGTAAGATTTCGGGATGCGCCACTTACTCCGACTTATGGCTCATAGTACCCGGCATGGCATTGTTCGGCCTACCCTACTTACGGTTCAAGCAATACAAGAACGCAGCATTCCGCTATGCGCTGCTGGCATCGGTACTGATGTTTGTAGTGCTGTTCAGCACCGGAAGCGAATCGAGCACGTACATCATCGCCTTTATGGGGGTGGCTATATGGTATGTAACCGCTCCGTGGAAACGAAACAAATGGGATATAGCATTGATGGTATTCGCCTTTATACTTACCAGCATGTCGCCGTCGGACTTGTTCCCGGCGTATCTGCGAAAGACTTACGTACATCCGTATGCGCTGAAGGCGTTGCCGGTAGCCATCATCTGGCTAAAGTTGTGCTACGAGATGCTGATAAAAGATTACAGTACACAAACAAAAGAAGACTAAGATAATGAAGAAGGAATGGAAAGACTGCCTCTACAACGTAGGGGCGTTATTGATAAATATCTTATTGGTATACGTAGTGTTTATGATATGCCGATTCGTGTTTCTATGGGAGAACGCTTCGCTGTTCAACGGACTTACGTTCGGGCATCTGATGGAGCTGTGCAAGGGAGGTATCTACTTCGATACTTCGGCCATAATGTATGCCAACGCATTGATTATACTGCTATATCTGCTGCCTCTGCACTGGAAAGAGACACACCGCTATCATGCTGTGGTACGCTGGATTTATGTAGTTATCAACACCCTGTGTATATCTGTTAATTTAATGGATACGGTGTACTTTCAGTTCACCAACCGCCGTACTACAGGCTCTGTATTCAGTCAGTTTGCCAACGAAGACAATTTGGGTCGCATCATCGGAATAGAATTCGTTCATCATTGGTACTTGGTAGCGCTTACGCTGCTGTTGGCATTCGGCCTGTATAAGTTGTACAGAATGCCACGCACCACTGTACGCCAGCGACTTATCCCCTATTACGCGGTGTATGTAGTAGCCTTGGGCGTATGCGTTCCGTTCACGGTATTCGGTATGCGCGGAGGCATGACACGACAGACACGCCCCATAACCATAAGCAACGCCAATCAGTATGTAGACCGCCCCATAGAAACCGGTATAGTGCTTAACACGCCGTTCTCGTTGCTGCGCACCATAGGCAAGAAGCCGTTCGTAATTCCGCAGTATTACACCAACCGTGAAGAGATGGAGGCTCAGTTCAACCCGGTACACACGCCTGCCGATACCGTTCAGTTCAAGAACAAGAACGTGGTGGTGCTGATACTTGAGAGCTTCGGAAAAGAATATGTAGGCTCGCTAAATAAGACACTCGAAGGAGGACATTACAAGGGATATACTCCGTTCCTCGATTCGCTTATACAGAAGAGCTTGTACTTTGATTACTCATTCGCCAACGGACGCACCAGCATAGACGGAATGCCTTCGTCACTGTCGAGCATACCTATGTTTGTAGAGAAGTTCCTGCTTACACCAGCCGCACTTAACAGTCTGACCAGCGTGGCAGGAGAACTGCACAAGAAAGGATATTACACAGCCTTCTTCCACGGAGCAGCCAACGGCTCTATGGGATTCCAAGCGTTCTCGCGCTCTGCCGGATACCAAGACTACTACGGACGTACAGAATATAATAACGATGAAGACTTCGACGGCAACTGGGCTATCTGGGACGAGGAGTTCCTGCAGTTCTTCGCCAACAAAATGGCTACATTCAAGCAGCCGTTCTGCACAGGTATATTCACAGCCTCATCGCATCACCCGTACAATATTCCGGAGCGTTATAAGGATGTTTATAAAGAAAGCTCACTGCCCATACACAAGTGCATACGTTACTCTGACCATGCGCTGCAGCGATTCTTTGAAACGGCATCAAAAGAGCCGTGGTTCAATAACACCATCTTTGTGCTGACAGCCGACCATACCAACCAGACAGAGCATCCCGAGTATCAGACGGAGGCGGGTATTCACTCCATCCCTATCATATTCTATACTCCCGACGGCAGTATGCAGGGCGAACGCAACGGCATATCGCAACAAATAGACATAATGCCTACGGTATTGGGCTACCTTGGTTACGACAAGCCGTATGTGGCGTTTGGATGCGACTTACTGCATACGCCTATGGAAGAGACTTACGCCGTGAACTATCTGGACGGAATCTACCAGTTCTTCAAAGGCGACTACATGCTTCAGTTTGACGGCGAAAAGACCGTAGCCATGTATGCCTTCAAGACCGACGTGCTGCTGAAAGAAAACCTGGTAGGAAAAGTACCTCAGCAAGAAAGCATGGAGAAAGAGCTGAAAGCGATGATACAACAGTACATGGAACGCATGAACCATGATGAACTGACCATTAAACAATAACACACATACCGAATATTAATCAAAACAAAAACATAACACTGCATGAAAGAGTTTTTGCAACTTATGCGACGTTTTGTGTCGCCCTACAAGAAATACGCGATAGGCGCTGTAGTACTGAACATCTTATCCGCTATTTTCAACGTGTTCTCGTTCAGTCTGCTTGTACCCATTCTGAACATTCTCTTCAAGACCGAAGGAAGTGACCGTGTATATGAGTTCATGGAATGGGGAAGCGGAAGCCTGAAGGATGTGGCAATCAATAATTTCTATTATTATGTGTCGCAGCTTATCCAGCATTTCGGGCCCTCTACTACCCTGCTGTTCCTGGGCTTGTTCCTTGCCGGAATGACTCTCTTGAAGACGGCTTGTTACTTCGGATCATCGGCTATCATGATTCCGCTGCGCACAGGCGTAGTACGCGACATTCGTGTGTTGGTGTACTCTAAGGTGATGCACTTGCCTCTGGGCTTCTTCTCGGAAGAAAGAAAGGGTGATATCATTGCACGTATGAGCGGCGACGTGGGCGAGATAGAGAACTCTATCACAAGCTCGCTCGATATGTTGATCAAGAACCCTATCCTGATAATTTCTTATTTCGCTACGCTGATTGTCACCAGCTGGCAACTTACGTTGTTCACCATTCTGGTGCTCCCTTCTATGGGTTGGCTTATGGGACGAGTTGGTCGCGCTCTGAAACGCCAGTCGCTCGAAGCTCAGTCTAAGTGGAGTGATACCATGTCACAGCTCGACGAGACTCTGGGCGGTCTGCGTATCATCAAGGCGTTCTTGGCAGAAAACAAGATGGTAGGTAGGTTTGTGCAGTGCAGCAACGAGCTTCGCGACGCTTCTAACAAGGTGGCTACCCGTCAGGCATTGGCACACCCTATGAGTGAGTTCCTCGGAACCCTGCTTATAGTTATAGTATTGTGGTTTGGTGGTTCTTTGATTCTTGGCAACGCATCTTCTATAGACGCTTCTACATTCATCTTCTATATGGTTATTCTGTATAGCGTTATCAATCCGCTGAAGGAATTCTCTAAAGCCGGATATAACATCCCTAAGGGTTTGGCATCAATGGAGCGTGTAGATAAGATTTTGAAGGCTGATAATCCGATTAAGGAACCGGCTAACCCTACTCCGCTGCATGAGTTGAAAGACAAGATTGAATTCAAGGATATCTCTTTCAGCTACGACGGTACACGCGAGATTCTGAAGCACATCAACCTTACTGTAGAGAAAGGTAAGACCGTGGCATTGGTAGGTCAGTCGGGCTCTGGTAAATCTACATTGGTAGATATGTTGCCTCGCTACCACGATGTACAGTCGGGCGAAATCACCATCGACGGTATCAACATTAAGGACGTAACGGTGCACGATCTTCGCAGCCTCATCGGTAACGTGAATCAGGAAGCCATATTGTTTAACGATACCTTCTTCAACAACATAGCCTTCGGCGTAGAAAACGCTACCATGGATCAGGTAATAGCAGCTGCCAAGATAGCCAACGCTCACGATTTCATCATGGAAACACCAGACGGTTATAACACCAACATAGGCGATAGAGGTGGAAAGCTTTCGGGAGGTCAGCGCCAGCGTGTAAGTATAGCGCGTGCCATCTTGAAGAATCCGCCTATCCTGATTCTTGACGAAGCTACTTCGGCTCTCGATACCGAAAGCGAACGACTGGTACAGGAGGCGTTAGAGCACTTGATGAAGACACGTACCACTATAGCCATAGCTCACCGCTTATCTACCATCAAGAACGCCGACGAGATATGCGTAATGCTGGAAGGCGAGATAGTAGAACGTGGCACACACGACGAGCTGCTTGCCATGAACGGCTACTATAAACGACTGAACGATATGCAGACTCTGTAATGTGAGTGGACAATAACAATACATCAGATATATAAACCAATATAAAATAACGAAAATGAATAGATTTAAGAATCTGCTGCCCGACATCGTGGTGATAGCTATTTTCGCAATCATCTCGTTTGCCTATTTCTATCCGGCAGATATAGAAGGAAGGGTATTGGCGCAGCACGATGCTGTGGCTGGTATAGGTGCCGGAAGGGAGCATCAGGAATATCATCAGAAACACGGCAAGGCTACACGATGGACCAACGCTTTGTTCGGCGGTATGCCTACGTATCAGATTGCTCCGGGTTACGACTCGGCTCGCACGCTGACTTACGTGCAGGATGTGTATAGCTTGTTCCTTCCTACTTATGTATGGTATGTGTTCGTAATGCTGCTGGGCTTTTACATCTTGCTACGCGCGTTCAACTTTAAGGTATGGATGGCGGCATTGGGAGCCATCATCTGGGCGTTCTCGTCGTATTTCTTCATCATCATAGCGGCAGGACATATCTGGAAGTTTGTAACTCTGGCTTATATTCCTCCTACAATAGCCGGTATGGTGCTTGTGTATAGAGGAAAGTATCTTATGGGGGGACTGCTTACGGCGTTGTTCGTAGCCCTTCAGATTGTATCTAACCACGTACAGATGTCGTACTACTTCTTGTTCGTGATGCTCTTTATGGCGATAGCTTACGGCGTAATGGCATGGAAGAACAAGCAGATGGTAGCTTTCGCCAAACAGACGGGGGTATTGGCGATAGCAGGATTACTGGGTATATGCATCAACCTATCAAACTTATATCACACATACGAGTACAGCAAAGAGAGTATGCGCGGAAAGAGCGAGCTGGTGAAGGAGCACACCGCCAACCAAACGGACAGCGGACTGGAAAGAAGCTACATCACGCAGTGGAGCTACGGTATAGGCGAGACATTCTCACTGCTGGTACCTAATGTAAAAGGTGGAGCTTCTGTGCCTCTGGCAGACAACAAGACAGCGATGGAGAAAGCTAATCCGCAGTATATGGGACTGTACAGCCAGTTGGGACAATACTGGGGTGAGCAACCGGGAACATCGGGACCGGTGTATGTAGGAGCTTTCGTAATGTTCTTGTTCATCTTGGGATGCTTCATCGTGAAAGGTCCTATGAAATGGGCGTTGATAGCCGGAACAGTGTTCTCTATCCTTCTTTCGTGGGGTAAGAACTTTATGGGACTGACCGACTTGTTCATCGACTATATGCCTATGTATAATAAGTTCCGTGCCGTATCGTCTATCTTGGTGATAGCGGAATTCACCATTCCGTTGTTGGCTATCATGGCACTGAAGGAGATAGTAGAGCGTCCGTCGCTCATCAAAGAGCAAGCAAAGGCGTTTTATATCAGCTTCGCCTTGACAGGAGGTTTAGCGTTGCTGTTTGCCGTAATGCCTCACGTGTTCTTCTCATCGTACGTATCGTCTATGGAGATGAGCGCACTGCAGAATGCCATTCCGCAAGAGCAGCTTGTTCCTATCTTAATGAATCTGGAAGATATGCGTACCGCCATCTTTACATCCGACGCATGGCGTAGCTTCTTCATCATCCTAGTAGGTGCCGTGATACTTTGGGCTTACTGCTACGGAAAACTGCAAACCAAAGTAATGGCAGCAGCGCTGATAGTACTCTGCCTGGTGGATATGTGGAGCGTAAACAAACGCTATCTGTACGACGATCAGTTTGTAGCTAAGGGAGAAGAGATGAAGCCGTTCTTACAGCCTACAGAGACCGATAAGATTATCCTTGCCGATAAGGCGTTAGACTATCGTGTACTGAATTTGGCAAGCAACACGTTCAACGAGAATCAGACTTCGTACTGGCATAAGAGCATCGGCGGTTATCACGCAGCCAAGCTTCGCCGTTATCAGGAGATGATAGAAGAGCATATCAGCAGCGAGATGAGCAACTTGTTCAAGGACCTTCCGGCAGCCGGAGGAGACATGACGCAGGTGGACAGAAGCCATTATCCGGTACTGAATATGCTGAACACTCGTTACTTTATATTCCCGCTACAAGGCGGCAAGACTGCCCCTATACGCAATCCGTTCGCCTTAGGCAATGCGTGGTTTGTAAACGAAGTGAAGTATGTAGGCAACGCCAACGAAGAGATAGAGGCTATTCATAACATAGACCCGGCACACGTAGCCGTGGTAGACAAGCGTTTCGCCAACGAAGTGAAGGATATGAAGTGCGACAGTCTGTCGAGCATCACGTTAGACAGCTACGAGCCGAACGAGTTGGTTTATACCGTAAACTCAGCCAAGGGTGGAACAGTGGTATTCTCTGAAATCTACTACCCCGGATGGCAGTCGTTCATAGACGGTGAAGAGGTCCCTCACGGACGTGCCGACTATATATTACGTGCCATGAACGTACCGGCAGGTAAGCACACCGTCCGCTTCGTATTCGATCCTCATTCACTACACGTAACCGAAGGAATAGCATACGCTTCTCTCGCCATCTTAGCGTTAGGAGCCATAGTGATTATAGTATTCCAGTTCAGAAGACGGAAAGAATAATCATTGATAGTTATTTCTCTCGCAACAGAAAAACCTTAATTCCGCAACACATATTGTTAGAAATAAATTTAAAAGAGTGTGTGTCGTTTCGACACACACTCTTATGCTTTGTGGAGTTTACGGCATATTGCCCTCAAGTTCCTTGTGGGGTAAGGGGAAGTTATGCCTGAAAGGTACAACCCAAGCTCTCATGACACACAGAAGTCTTCAGACTTTCCATGAAAATCGCAAAAAAACTGTTGTGTCATGAAAGGATAAAAGAGTTGCGGAAATGAGGAAGAACAAAAATCTATGTACCTGGAAAATAACAATGATCAGAACGTTTTATTCGGCGTATCCCATTTATAAGTTTCATTACAAGTTACTTTGACAACTTGGTTGCCTACCTGAATCTGGAAATCACCAGCCTCCAAGATCCATTTTCCATCATAACCAACAAATGCCAGGTCGGAAGCCTTGACATCTAGGGTCACGGTCTTTGTTTCTCCCGGCTGCAGATTTATTTTTGTGAAAGCACGCAATCTGCGATTATCTGG
>OQVT01001996.1_pt1 | contig 13107 bp, 27 predicted proteins | sample 1691561 | NCBI WGS metagenome assembly OQVT01 (sample SAMN03418260, study PRJEB22391) | human gut metagenome | biome: human-gut; feature: organic feature; material: feces | host: Homo sapiens | place: Tanzania | collected 2013-01 | reverse complement strand
CACACTGGCACTGTCCGCTTTTTCGGTCAGTCCTGCACAGGCTGCCAAGAAAAAGAAAGCCGTCTTTGATCCCAACGGCAAATATCATGCAACCCTCGGAATCCAGACCTGCACAAATCTCTGGCTGACACATATGGGTTATTACGAAAAATCCCAGAACAGCTATTACAACACCGAAAATGCAGACAATCTCATGTACAAGGACAAAGAAACAAACAAAGCCTCCTTTATTCAGATCATCAGTCGTACAGTCTACGGTCCGGTTAATAATTCAACCAGAAATACGCCGGCACATGAAATCTTAAAATAGGACCGAAAGGAGGAAAAACACATGGAAGCTAAGGCTTATCTCAGACATGCGCGCATCTCGCCCCGCAAGGTACAGATCGTGCTGGATCTGATCCGCAACAAGCCTGTTGAAGAAGCTGCCGCTATTCTGGCACTGACCCCCAAGGCTGCCTGCGAGCCTCTCGCCAAGCTGCTGAAGAGCGCCGTTGCCAATGCGGAGAACAACTTTAACATGGATAAGAATAATCTTTATGTCGCAGAGTGTTTTGTCTGCCCCGGTCCTATGCTCAAGAGAATTCGTCCCAGAGCACAGGGCAGAGCATTCCGCGTGATGAAGAGAACCTCTCACGTGACTATGGTTCTGCGTGAAAAAGAATAAGCTGAAAGAAGGAGGTAAACTATGGGACAGAAAGTAAATCCCCACGGTCTTCGCGTGGGCGTAATCAAGGATTGGGATTCCCGCTGGTTTGCTCGTGATAACGCTTTCGGCGATATCTTGGTCGAGGACTATAACCTGCGTAAATTCCTGAAGAAGAAGCTGTATGATGCCGGCGTTCCCAAGATCGAGATCGAGAGAACTGCCGATAAGGTTCGCATCAACATTCACTGCGCCCGTCCCGGTATCGTTATCGGTAAGGGCGGCGCTGAGAGCGCTAAGATCGAGAAGCAGCTCGCCGCAATGACCGGCAAGGCTGTGAACCTGAACATCATCGAGGTCAAGGGCACCTCCACCAACGCTCAGCTGGCTGCTGAGGATGTTGCTTCCCAGCTGGAGCGCCGCATCGCGTTCCGCCGCGCTATGAAGCAGTGCATCCGCAACGCTATGCAGCCCCGTGACCGCAGCGTTACCCCCGCAAAGGGTATCAAGGTCACCTGCTCCGGTCGTCTGGCCGGCGCTGATATCGCCCGTACCGAGAGCTACCACGAGGGTACCATCCCCCTGCAGACTCTGCGTGCCGATATCGACTACGGCTTTGCCGAGGCCAACACCACCTATGGTAAGGTCGGCGTTAAGGTTTGGATCTACAAAGGTGAGATCCTGAAGGGTGCCAAAGCCCCCGCCAAGAAGGAAGGAGGCAAACAGTAATGTTACTGCCGAAGCGTGTTAAGTACCGCCGCGTTCAGCGCGGCCGCATGACCGGTAAGGCCATGCGCGGCAACAAGGTCAACCAGGGCGATTACGGTCTGGTTGCACTGGAGCCGGCCTGGATCACCTCCAACCAGATCGAGGCGGCCCGTATTGCCATGACCCGTTATATCAAGCGTGGCGGCAAGGTCTGGATCAAGATCTTCCCCGACAAGCCCGTTACCGAGAAGCCCGCCGGCACCCGTATGGGTTCCGGTAAAGGCAGCCCCGAGTACTGGGTAGCCGTTGTCAAGCCGGGCCGCGTGCTCTTTGAGCTGGCTGATGTCAGCGAGGATGTTGCCCGCGAGGCCCTGCGTCTGGCCAGCCACAAGCTGCCGGTTCGCTGCAAATTCGTCAAGCGCGAAGAGCTTGACACTGTAAAGGAGGGTGACGCTGAATGAAAGCCACTGAACTGCGCGAAATGACCGCTGTCGAGCTGAACAAGCAGCTCAAGGACCTGAAGGCCGAACTCTTCAACCTGCGCTTTCAGCACGCCATCAACCAGTTGGACAACCCCATTCGTATCGAAGCCGTTAAGAAGGACATCGCCCGCGTGATGACCGTTCTGGCTGAGAAGAATGCCAAAAACGCTTAAGAGGGAGGGTAAGACATGGAACGTAATCTGAGAAAGACCCGCGTGGGCGTCGTCGTCTCCGACAAGATGGACAAGACCATCGTTGTTGCAGTTAAGGACAGCGTCCAGCACCCTCTGTACAAGAAGATCTTGAAGCGCACCAAGAAATTCAAGGCTCATGACGAGAACAACGAAGCCGGCATCGGCGACCGCGTTGAGATCATGGAGACCCGTAAGATTTCTAAGGACGTCAACTGGCGTCTGGTCAAGATCATCGAGAAAGCAAAATAATCAGCCTGGTACTTTGAAAGGAGGACCTGAAAGATGGTTCAGATGCAAACTTATCTCAAAGTGGCCGACAATACCGGTGCTAAGGAGTTAATGTGCTTCCGTGTACTGGGCGGTACCCGCAAGAGATACGCAAACATCGGCGACATCGTTGTGTGCAGCGTCAAGAAGGCTGCCCCCGGTGGCACCGTTAAGAAGGGCGATGTGGTCAAGGCCGTTATCGTCCGCAGCAAGCACGGCCTGCGCCGTGACGACGGCTCCTACATCCGCTTTGATGAGAACGCCGCCGTTATCGTCATGGCCGACAAGAGCCCCAAGGGCACCCGTATCTTTGGACCTGTCGCTCGTGAATTGCGTGACGCAGGCTTCACCAAGATCCTGAGCTTGGCTCCGGAATCGCTGTAAGGAGGTTTTAATAAGAATGAATACTCTTCATGTTAAAACCGGCGACAACGTTATGATCATCTCCGGTAAGGACAAGGGCAAGACCGGCAAGGTCCTGCAGACCTCCCCCAAAGAGGGCAAGGTTATTGTCGAGGGCCTGAACATGGTCACGAAGCACGTCAAGCCTCGTCGTCAGGGCGAGCAGGGCGGCATCGTTAAGGCCGAGGGCGCTATCTATGCCTGCAAGGTGCAGCCTGTCTGCCCCAAGTGCGGCAAGGCTACCCGCGTGGGTCACTCTGTCAAGGACGGCAAGACCGTCCGCGTCTGCCGCAAGTGCGGCGCTGAACTGTAAGGGAGGAGTTACACAATGGCACGTTTGAAAGAACAGTATGTCAACGAGATCGCTCCGGCCCTGAACAAAAAGTTCGGCTACAAGAGCGTTATGCAGATCCCCAAGCTGGATAAGGTCATCATCAATGTTGCCGCCGGCGAGGCTAAGGAAAACGCCAAGGTCATCGACGCCATCGTCGCCGACCTCGGTCTGATCACCGGTCAGAAGGCCGTCGTTTGCAAAGCGAAGCACAGCGTTGCAAACTTCAAGCTGCGCCAGGGTATGCCCATCGGCGCCAAGGTCACCCTGCGCGGTGAGCGTATGTACGAGTTTGTCGATCGCCTGTTCAACGTGGCTCTGCCCCGTGTCCGCGACTTCCGCGGCATCAACGGCAACAGCTTCGACGGTCGCGGCAACTACGCCTTCGGTCTGAAGGAGCAGATCATCTTCCCCGAAATCGACTTCGATAAGGTCGATGCCATCCGCGGTATGGATATCTGCTTCGTCACCACCGCCAAGACCGACGAGGAGGCCAAAGAGCTGCTGAAGGCTCTGGGCGCTCCGTTCGCTAACTAAGGGAGGGAACCACAATGGCTAAAACTTCTATGAAGCTCAAGCAGCAGGCACCCGCCAAGTTCTCGACCCGCGCCTACAACCGCTGCAAGATCTGCGGTCGTCCCCACGCTTACCTGCGCAAGTACGGTGTCTGCCGTATCTGCTTCCGTGAGCTGGCTTACAAGGGCGAGATCCCCGGCGTCAAGAAGGCTTCCTGGTAAGCCCTTGATTGCTGCTGTCTGAACGAATAACAAAACCTTTTAACACAACCTAAGGAGGTTAGTGGCATGCAAATTACCGATCCTATCGCGGACCTGCTGACCCGCATCCGCAACGCTAGCACTGCCAAACACCCTTCCGTGGATATCCCCGCTTCCAACCTGAAGAAGGCCATCTGCCAGATTCTGGTTGACGAGGGTTACGTCAAGGGTATGAAAGTGACCGAGGACAACAAGCAGGGGACCATCACCCTGACCCTGAAGTACATGGAAAACGGTACTCCGGTCATCGCAGGCCTGAAGCGCGTTTCTAAGCCCGGTCTGCGTATTTACACCAACTGCGAAGATATGCCCAAGGTCATGAAGGGTCTGGGCACCGCAATCATCTCCACTTCCAAAGGCGTTATGACCGACAAGGCCGCCCGCGCAGCTCATGTCGGCGGCGAAGTCCTCGCCTTTGTGTGGTAAGAAAGGGGGTATAGACAATGTCGAGAATTGGAAGAAAACCCATCGTCATTCCCGCCGGTGTGGAAGTTAAGGTCGATGCGGCCGAGCACGCCATCACCGTCAAGGGCCCCAAGGGTAGCCTGCATTCCAAATATCATCCTTTGATGACTGTTGCTGTCGAAGGCAATGAGATTTTGGTTACCCGCCCCAATGACGAAAAAGAGGCTCGCAGCCTGCACGGCCTGACCCGCACCCTCATCCACAATATGGTTGTCGGTGTTACCGAGGGCTTCCGCAAGGACCTGGAGATCCAGGGCGTCGGCTACCGTGCTGCCAAGCAGGGCAACAAGCTGACCCTGACCCTTGGCTTCTCTCATCCTGTTGAGTTTGAGGACACCGATACCATCAAGATCGAGCTGAAGGATGCTCTGCATTTCAGCATCGTCGGTATCGACAAGCAGGAAGTCGGTCAGTTCGCTGCCGAAGTCCGCGGCGTCCGTCCCCCCGAGCCTTACAAGGGCAAGGGCATCCGCTATGTTGGCGAGTATGTCATCCGCAAGGAAGGCAAAGCCGGCAAGGGTAAATAATAGGAGAGGAGAAACATTATGGTCAATAAGGCTGATAAGAACGTTGCTCGTCTGCGCCGTCACCGCCGTGTTCGCGGCAAGATCAGCGGCACCGCCGAGCGTCCCCGTCTGGATGTTTTCCGCTCTGCCAAGCACATTTACGCTCAGGTCATCGACGATGACAAGGGCGTTACCCTGGCCAGCGCTTCCAGCATGGACAAAGATTTCAACGCTTACGGCGGCAACATCGAGGCCGCTAAGAAAGTCGGCGAGGCAGTCGCTAAGAAGTGCCTCGAAAAGGGCATTACCGAAGTGGTCTACGACCGCGGCGGTTTCGTCTATCAGGGTCGCGTGCAGGCACTCGCTGAGGGTGCCCGTGAAGCCGGCCTGAAGCTGTAAGGAGGGGAGAAGATACAATGGCCATGCAGAGAAGAGAACAAGATGACGGCATGATCACCAAGGTCGTCTCCATCAACCGCGTTTCCAAGACCGTTAAGGGCGGTCGCGTTATGAAGTTTGCCGCCCTGATCGTTGTTGGCGACGGCAAGGGCAACGTCGGCTACGGCGTCGGCAAGTCCGGCGAAGTTCCCGAGGCGATCCGCAAGGGCGAAGAAGCCGCCAAGAAGAATATGCGCAAGGTCTGCCTGAAGGGCAGCACCATTCCCCACGAGATCGTGGGCGAGTTCGGCGCAGGTCGCGTTCTGATGCGTCCCGCCGCTGTTGGTACCGGCGTTCTGGCCGGCGGTCCCGTTCGTGCCGTGCTCGAGTGCGCCGGCATTAAGGACATCCGCGCCAAGAGCCTGCGTTCCAGCAACCCCATCAACGTTACTGCTGCCACCTTCACCGGTCTGTGCAACCTGACCGATGCCGAGAGCGTTGCAGCAAAGCGCGGCAAGACTGTTGCCGAGATCTTGGGTTAAGGAGGGTGCCACAATGGAAAAAGTTACCATTCGTCTTGCCAAGAGCCTGATCGGCCGCGGCAAGGAGCAGATCGCTGTTGCACACTCTCTCGGTCTGAACCGTCCCGGTGAGGTCACCGAGCAGCCCGATAACGCAGCCACCCAGGGCAAGATCGCCAAGATCGCCCACCTGGTTGTCGTGACCAAGGCGTAACGCAAGGAGGTGCAAGCAATGAAACTTCATGAACTGAAAGCTTCCGCCGGTGCCCGCAAGCCCGTGACCCGCAAGGGCCGCGGTGCCGGTTCCGGCAACGGCAAGACCGCTGGCTACGGCCACAAGGGTCAGAAAGCTCGTTCCGGCGTCAAGAAGGCCGGCTTCGAAGGCGGTCAGATGCCTTTGCAGCGCCGTCTGCCGAAGCGCGGCTTCAACAACATTTTCGCAACCAAGTATGTTACCATCAAGGTATCTGACCTCGAGAAGTTCGAGGCCGGTTCCACCGTTGACACCGCCGCCCTGCTGAAGGCCGGCATCATCTCCAAGACGCTGGATGGCGTCAAGGTGCTGGGCAACGGCGAGCTGACCAAGGCTCTCAACGTGCAGGTAGCCGCTTACACGGCCTCCGCCAAGGAAAAAATCGAGAAAGCGGGCGGGAAGGCTGAGGTGATGTAAGGTGTTTGAAACCTTCCGTAATGCATGGAAGATCGAAGATCTCCGCAAACGGCTTCTTTTCACCCTTCTGATCCTCGTTCTGTTCCGTCTGGGCTGTGCGATCCCGGTGCCTTACATCAGCGCCGGCGCACTGACCACGATGTTTGCCGGCGGCACCGGTGATATGCTGGAGTACCTCAATATGATGAGCGGCGGCGCTCTGAGCGAATGCACCATTTTCGCTCTGGGTGTGCAGCCCGCCATCAATGCCTCCATCATTATGCAGCTGCTGGCGGTCGCCATCCCGTACCTGGAGAACCTCTCCAAGGAAGGGGAGGAAGGTCAGCGAAAGATGCGCCGCATCACCAACTACGTTGGCGCGGGCATCGGTCTGATGCTTTCCGTCGGCTACTACTTCATCATCCGCAACATGGGCGCCCTCAGCTATACCGAGGGCTTCGCAGGCATCTTCAGTGCCGTCGTCATTATTCTGGCGTTCACCGCAGGCTCTCAGCTCTGCACTTGGCTGGGCAACCAGATCGACGACAAGGGTATCGGCAACGGTATCTCGCTGATGATCTTCGCCGGCATCGTCGCCCGCTGGTCCAGCCTGTCCAGTGCTGTGAACAACATCCTGGCGCGCGCCCAGAACGGCGAGCCTATGTTCTACATTCTGCTGCCCGTGCTGGTCGTTCTGGCTGTGGCTGCCGTGATCTTCGTGGTCATCCTGACCAACGCAGAGCGCCGCATCCCCGTGCAGTACGCCAAGCGCGTTATGGGCCGCAAAATGTACGGCGGTCAGGCAAGCTACATCCCCATCAAGGTGAATATGACCGGCGTTATGCCCATCATCTTTGCCTCGACGCTGTGCAGCCTGCCCGGTCTGATCTTCCGCTTCTTCAATGTAAGCGCCGCAGGTCACCCCGCCCTGTATGCGTTCTTCAGCGCATTCAACTACAACAGTGTTCTGTACCTTATCGTATATGTCTTGCTGATCGTTGCGTTCAACTATTTCTACGTTGCGATCCAGTACAATCCCGTGGATATCGCCAACCAGTTGCGTAAAAACAACGGCACGATCCCCGGTATCCGCCCCGGCAAGCCCACCAGCGATTTCATCACCAAGACCCTGAGCAAGATCACTTTGATCGGCGCCATCTTCTTGGCTATCGTTGCGGGTCTGCCCATCATCCTGGGCAACATCACCGGCACCTCCATCCAGTTGGGTGGTACCAGCCTGCTGATCGTTGTGGGTGTGGCTTTGGAAACCGGTCGTTCTTTGGAAGGCTATATGACCGCCCGTTACCACAAAGGGTTCTTGGAATAAGAAAGGGAATGAACGATGAAACTGATCCTTTTGGGCGCCCCCGGCGCCGGTAAGGGTACTCAGGCAGAGATCCTCTGCGATAAGCTGGGCATCCCCACCATCTCCACCGGTAACATTCTGCGTGCCGCCGTCAAGGAAGGCACCCCGATGGGCAAAAAGGCTAAGAGCTTTATGGACGCCGGCGCTCTGGTGCCTGACGATGTTATCGTCGGCATCGTCAAGGAGCGCCTGACCGAATCCGACTGCGCAAACGGTTTTATCCTGGACGGTATGCCGCGCACCATCGCACAGGGCGAAGCTCTGGAGCAGATGGGTGTGGAGATCGACAAGGTCGTCAACCTGATCGTTGCCGACGAGGCCATCACCGAGCGTATGTCCGGTCGCCGCGTCTGCGCCAAGTGCGGTGCAAGCTACCACATCGTAAATAAACCCAGCGCCAAAGAAGGCGTATGCGACCGCTGCGGCGGGGAGCTGACCATCCGCAAGGATGATGAGCCCGCCACCGTGCTGGACCGTCTGAAGGCCTATCATCAGCAGACCGAGCCGCTGGTAGCGTTCTACCGCGAGCGCGGCAAGCTGGTGGAGGTTCCCGATCAGGGCTCCATCGAAGCGACCACCGCATATCTTCTCAAGCTTTTGGAGGCTTGAAATCCATGATCCAAATTAAAAATGCCGCTGAGCTTGAAAAAATGAGGAAAGCCTGCGCGATCAGCGCGGCAGCCCTCAAAGCGGGCGGCGAAGCGATCGAACCCGGTATCACTACCGCTGAGATCGACAAAATCATCTACGACTTTATCGTGCGCCATGGTGCAAGACCTAATTTCCTGCACCTGTACGGCTTCCCGGCCACGGCGTGCATCAGTGTGAATGACACCGTCATTCATGGTATCCCCAACAAACAGCAGCAGATCCGCCCCGGCGACATCGTTTCGATCGACACCGGCTGCAAGATCGACGGCTTCAACGGCGACAACGCCTGCACCTACGGATGCGGCAAGCTTGACCTCGAAGCCCAGCGCCTGCTGGATGTCACCAAGGAAAGCCTGCACCGCGGCATTGAAATGGCACGGGGCGGCAACCGCGTCGGGGATATCGGTCATGCGGTCCAGTCCTACGTTGAGGAAAACGGCTTCTCGGTCGTGCGCACCTTTGTCGGCCATGGCGTCGGCAAGGAGCTGCACGAGGACCCGGAAGTGCCGAACTTCGGCAACGCAGGGCGCGGTCCGCGTCTGGTGCCCGGTATGTGCATTGCGGTGGAACCGATGGTCTGCCAGTACAAGTACGCGGTAAAGACGCTGAAGGACGGCTGGACGGTGAAAACGTGTGACGGCGGTTTGGCTGCTCATTTTGAGCATACTATGGCTATCACCACGGCCGGTGCCGAGGTTCTGACGCGCGGCTGGGAGGATCCGGAATGGACTTTGTAAAAGGTCAGCTGGTTCGCTCCAAAGCCGGACGCGACAAAACACGCACCCTTGCTGTTCTGGCGGTGGAAGGGCAGATGCTGCTTCTGGCGGATGGGGATCTGCGCAAAGTGGAAAACCCCAAACGCAAGAAAATGCAGCACGTTGCCCCCACGACCACCGTTCTCGAAAACGAGCTTCTGAAAAGCGATCAACAACTCAGGGATGCGATCTGCGCCTATGACGCAGCGCGGAACTGACGGAACCCTTCAAGGAGGCATTCAGCTTGTCTAAAGAAGATGTCATCGAAGTAGAAGGTATCGTACGCGAGGCTATGCCTAACACCGTGTTCAAGGTCGAGCTTCTCAACAAAGAGGGCAAACCCAACGGACACCTTGTTATGGCCCATATCTCCGGCAAGCTGCGGACGAATTTCATCCGCATCCTGCCCGGCGATAAGGTCACCATGGAAATGAGCCCCTACGACCTGACCAAAGCCCGGATCACCTGGCGTTCCAAGTAAGCGCCTTGTGTTATAAAGGAGGTTAACATCATGAAGGTAAAACCTTCCGTGAAACCCATTTGCGAGAAGTGCAAGGTCATTAAGCGCAAAGGCCGCGTAATGATCATCTGCGCCAATCCGAAGCATAAGCAGCGTCAGGGCTAAAGGTCCGCGGTTTTGACCGCGGAAACCGTACCCAAAACGCTTGGGGGCCAAGTGCGTAGATTCCCGGCGCAGGCCCCGACCAGGACATGGGATGTTATTATGGAGGTGCTTTATGGCACGTATTGCTGGTGTTGATCTGCCTCGCGAGAAGCGGATCCAAGTTGGTCTGACTTATGTTTATGGTATCGGTCAGTCCACTGCCGACGAGATTCTCGCCGGTACCGGAATTAACCCTGATACCCGCGTCAAGGATCTGACTGCTGATGAAGAAGCCAAGATCCGTGACTACATCGACAAAAACAACATCATGGTAGAAGGTGACCTGCGCCGTAACGTTGCGCTGGACATCAAGCGTCTGACTGAAATTCAGTGCTTCCGTGGTGTGCGCCATCGCAAGGGTCTTCCCTGCCGCGGCCAGCGCACTAAGACCAATGCCCGTACCTGCAAAGGTCCCAAGCGCACTGTCGCTAACAAAAAGAAGTAAGGAGGAACTGAGAAATGGCTGCTAACAAAGCTACTGCGGCAAAAACCCGCACTAAGAAAAAAGAGCGCAAGAATATCAGCGCTGGTGCTGCTCACATCCAGAGCACCTTTAACAACACCATCGTGACCATCACCGACACTCAGGGCAACACCGTTTCTTGGTGCAGCACTGGCTCGTTGAACTTCCGTGGTTCCCGCAAGAGCACTCCTTATGCGGCGCAGAGCGCCGCTGAGGTTGCTGCCAAGGCTGCGATCGAGCATGGCATGAAGACCGTTGAGGTCTACGTTAAGGGACCCGGTTCCGGTCGTGAAAGCGCCATCCGCGCCCTGCAGGCAACCGGTTTGGAAGTCACCATGATCCGTGATGTGACCCCCATCCCTCACAATGGCTGCCGCCCGCCCAAACGCCGCCGCGTTTGATTGAAAGGAGAACATGAGATATGGCTAAGAATACCCAACCTATCGCTAAGCGCTGCCGTGCTCTCGGCATTTCTCCTGCTGTTATGGGTTATGGCAAAAAGACCACCAATCGTAACCCCGGCGGCCAGATGAGAAAGAAGAAGAGCGAGTACGCCACCCAGCTGAACGAGAAGCAGAAGGTCAAGTTCGTGTACGGCATTCTGGAGACCCAGTTCCACACCTACTACGAGAAGGCTTCCCGTATGCCCGGTCAGACCGGTGTCAACCTGCTGGTTCTGGTTGAGCGCCGTCTGGACAACGTCGTGTTCCGTCTGGGCTTTGCCAAGACCCGCCGCGACGCCCGTCAGCTGGTTTCCCACAATCACTTTACTGTCAATGGCAAACGCGTCAACATCCCCTCTTACCAGGTTAAGGTGGGCGATGTGATCGAGGTTATCGAGTCCAGCCGTTCCAGCGTTAAGTTCAGCGGTCTGCTGGGCGAGGACGCTCCCGTTGTGCTGCTGCCTTCTTGGCTGGAGCGCGACAAGAACGCTCTGAAGGGCACTGTTACCAAGCTGCCCGTTCGTGAGGACATTGATGTGCCTATCGCCGAACACCTCATCGTCGAGTTGTACTCCAAGTAATCCTCTTAAGCTATTTCCGTTTTTTCCAACCAAACCGGTGCAGTTTCTTGCATCGGCTTAACAAGGAGGGTTTTTATGATGGAGATCGAACGCCCCAAGATCGAAACGGTCAGCCTTTCTCCGGATGGTCGTTACGGTAAGTTCGTCGTCGAGCCGCTGGAGCGCGGTTTCGGCACGACCTTGGGCAACAGCTTGCGTCGCGTGCTTCTGTCCTCTCTGCCCGGTGTAGCCGTGACCAGCGTCAAGATCGACGGCGTGGTTCATGAGTTTTCCACCATCGAGGGCGTCCGTGAGGACGTTACCGAAATCGTCCTGAACCTGAAGGGCATTGCCGCCAAAATTTACGGCGAAGCCCCCAAGACTGTTCGCGTAGAGGCCGTTGGTCCCTGCGAAGTTACCGCCGGCACCATCAAATCCGGTGATGACTTGGAGATCCTCAACCCCGAGTGGCACATTGCCACCTTGGGCGAGGGCGCAAAGCTGGTAATGGAGCTGACCTTTGATAAGGGTCGCGGCTACGTTCCCGCCGAACGCAACAAGCAGGCGCTGATTGAGAAAAACGATATCAGCACCCTGCCCGTGGACAGCATCTACACCCCCGTGCTGAAGGCAAACTACATTGTTGACCGTACCCGCGTGGGTCAGATCACCGACTATGACAAGCTCATTATGGAGGTCTGGACCGACGGTACCATCAACGCGCAGGAAGCGCTCAGCCTGGCGGCGCGTGTGCTGACCGAGCACCTGAATCTGTTCGTAAATCTCTGCGATGAAACCGGTGAAACCGAGATCATGGTGGACAACGAGGATCAGGGTCGCGAAAAGGCACTGGAAATGACCATTGAAGAGCTGGATCTGAGTGTCCGTTCCTTCAACTGCCTGAAGCGTGCCGGTATTAACACGGTCGGCGACCTCATTAACAAGAGTGAGGACGAGATGATGAAGGTCCGTAACCTCGGCCGCAAGAGCCTGGAAGAGGTTATGGCAAAGCTCGACAGCCTTGGCTTCTCTTTGACCAAGGACGACGAAAACTAACCCCCCGCTATACGCGGATTCTATTGATAAGGAGTGAATCGAAATGCCCGGTACCCGTAAACTCGGTCGTGCCACCGACAGCCGCAACGCTATGCTGCGCGCCACTTCAAGGATCTGCGTCTCTGACTCTACAGAGCAGGGGCCTGCTATGATTGCGAAATTGCCGCCGCCGATTTTAACTCCCGAAATATCTATCACCGAGTCTTCCGGATGAAATTTACGGTTGGCGCTCTTGAAAGGCTCGCTTATTCTCTTGACACTTTCGACCATCTCAAGCGACTCAACAAGCTCCTCGTCTATTTTTGATGTATCTCCCACAAGTCCCAGTACTGTCTGGAATTCTCCCTCTGAAATATGTACTTTGAGTCCCTGTGACTCAAACCACTCTATAAGTTTATCGCGCTGTTTTTTGGTTGTTTCCGCTTTTAATACAGTTATCATTTTATTCCTCCGTAATCAATCTGTCTTTAACTCTGTTTACACTGTTTCCGAATAGCTGCCCAGATACTTGAATTCCTCGCACATCTCGTCCAGCTCGCACATCAGCTGAACGTATTCTTCGGAGTAAATGGAGGTTTCCAGGTCAAAATAAAACATAAATTCAAATTCCCGGTCGGGCAGTGGGCGGGATTCCAGCTTGGTCACATTGATGCCCAGGGTGTAGAGCCGAGCCAGCACTTTGTAAAGGGCACCGGGCTTGTGGTTCAGAATCATCATGATGCTGGTTTTGTCGGAGCCGGGATAGATTTCCAGATTCTTGCTGATGCAAATAAATCGGGTGCGATTGTTGCCCTTGTCCTGGATGCCGGAGGCAATATTGTTCA